>Ga0065721_10000344_pt1:12500-13954 | contig 13954 bp, 7 predicted proteins | sample Mesricmetagenome_FD_59108 | JGI IMG/M metagenome (GOLD analysis project Ga0065721, IMG submission 59108) | Mesophilic microbial community from rice straw/compost enrichment Sample: eDNA_1 v2 (version 2) | ecosystem: Engineered > Solid waste > Grass > Composting > Bioreactor | place... | reverse complement strand
GCACTTAGCTACTCGGCAATGCCACTGGCGTGACAACCGATACACCAGAGGTGCGTCCACTCCGGTCCTCTCGTACTAGGAGCAGGCTCTCTCAATCTTGCAGCGCCCACGGAAGATAGGGACCAAACTGTCTCACGACGTTTTAAACCCAGCTCACGTACCTCTTTAAATGGCGAACAGCCATACCCTTGGGACCGGCTACAGCCCCAGGATGAGATGAGCCGACATCGAGGTGCCAAACACCGCCGTCGATATGAACTCTTGGGCGGTATCAGCCTGTTATCCCCAGAGTACCTTTTATCCGTTGAGCGATGGCCCTTCCATACAGAACCACCGGATCACTTTGTCCTACTTTCGTACCTGCTCGACTTGTCAGTCTCGCAGTCAAGCACGCTTGCAGCCAATGCACTATCAGCACGATTTCCGACCGTGCCTAGCGTACCTTCGAACTCCTCCGTTACGCTTTGGGAGGAGACCGCCCCAGTCAAACTGCCCACCATACACTGTCCCCAAGCCCGCTTCAGGGCCCAAGGTTAGAACCTCAAACACACCAGGGTGGTATTTCAAGGACGGCTCCATACGATCTAGCGACCGTACTTCAAAGCCTCCCACCTATCCTACACAGATCTGTTCAAAGTCCAATGTAAAGCTACAGTAAAGGTTCATGGGGTCTTTCCGTCTTTCCGCGGGGAGATTGCATCATCACAAACATTTCAACTTCGCTGAGTCTCTGGAGGAGACAGTGTGGCCATCGTTACGCCATTCGTGCAGGTCGGAACTTACCCGACAAGGAATTTCGCTACCTTAGGACCGTTATAGTTACGGCCGCCGTTTACTGGGACTTCAATCAAGAGCTTGCACCCCATCATTTAATCTTCCAGCACCGGGCAGGCGTCACACCCTATACGTCGACTTTCGTCTTTGCAGAGTGCTGTGTTTTTAATAAACAGTCGCAGCCACCGATTCTCTGCGGCCCCCTTCGGCTCCACCAGTGAATGGCTTCACCTACCAAGGGCACACCTTCTTCCGAAGTTACGGTGTCAATTTGCCGAGTTCCTTCTCCAGAGTTCTCTCAAGCGCCTGAGAATACTCATCACGCGCACCAGTGTCGGTTTGCGGTACGGTCGTCCATAGCTGNAGCTTAGTGGCTTTTCCTGGAAGCAGGGTATCACTCGCTTCGGCCGCAAGCGGCCTCGTTATCACCTCTCACCTAAGACCCCCGGATTTGCCTAAGGGCCATGGCTACGGGCTTGAACCGGGACATCCAACACCCGGCCGAGCTAACCTTCTCCGTCCCCACATCGCACTATGGATCGGTACAGGAATATTGACCTGTTTCCCATCAGCTACGCATCTCTGCCTCGCCTTAGGGGCCGACTCACCCTACGCCGATGAACGTTGCGTAGGAAACCTTGCGCTTACGGCGAGGGGGCTTTTCACCCCCTTTAACGCTA
>Ga0065721_10000344_pt1:0-7500 | contig 13954 bp, 7 predicted proteins | sample Mesricmetagenome_FD_59108 | JGI IMG/M metagenome (GOLD analysis project Ga0065721, IMG submission 59108) | Mesophilic microbial community from rice straw/compost enrichment Sample: eDNA_1 v2 (version 2) | ecosystem: Engineered > Solid waste > Grass > Composting > Bioreactor | place: USA... | reverse complement strand
CGGCTCGGAGATCTCCAGCAACGCCGCCGAGGCCTTCAGCGCCGGGCTCAAGGGGCGCTTCAACGAGACGCAGATCGCCGACGACCACCAACTGCAGGACGCCACCTACCCGGTGATGCGCGTGGTGGATGGCGAGATCGTCACCGAGCAGGTACCGGCGCTGCGCGCCATCAACAGCCGCCTGCTGGACGACTACATCGCCGACTGCCAGGGCGGCATCGACCGCTGGAATCGCATCATCGAGAAGGCCGGCATCGACTTCCGCCTCACGCAGCCGCACAAGGGCTTCAACCGCCGCATCGGCGAGTTCGCCGGCCAGCACGTCAGCCCCGCCGGCGAGGTGCTGGGCGCGCAAGCGTGGGCGGCACGGAAGGACGAGTGGCTGCCCAACGCGGAAGACCTGCAATTCATCGCCTCGCTGATGCAGCCCTGCCACGGCAGCGGCGAGTACGCCAGCTGGATCGCGCCGCCGCGCATGGGCATCAACAAGCAGCCGGTGGACTACGAGTACGTCAAGATTGCTTGAGGCAACGCCTCGGCGGCGTCAGGCGGCGGCCGGCGCACCGGCCTGCGCCGCCCTCACAACAGCCAGATCAGGCCCAGCACCACGGCCGTGCCCAGCAGCGACACCAGGATCGAGCCCAGGCAGCCGAGCTTGTTGGAAAAGAAGATGAACACGGCGGCACTCCCGGCAGCTTGAGCGAAGCCCTGGCGCCAGGCGGGCGGCGCGTGGAGAGGGCCAGTCGCGGATGGCTGCGCCAGAGCAAGGCGCACGCCTTGTTCCACGGCAATGCTCCAGCCTGAAACAGGCTACCCTGCACTTCAGGCTATTTCTGCACCCCGGTGCGGCAATGAATGCAATCCCGCGTCCACGCGGAAGCTGCGTCGTGGGCGGCGTGCCGAGGCGCCAGGGCGGACGCACGCCGCGAAGTGCCGGTTGAAAGGCTGGCAAGCGCCTTGCACATGGGAATCAGGATGGTGAAACCGCGATGAATACCGACCTGATCTTGATTGCCAACGCCAGCGAGGCCCGGCTGCTGACGCGCTCGACCGAGGATGCCGACCTGGTGGTGCTCGACACCGTGCTGCGCACCGCGAACCTGCCCCCGGCCGAGGCCCGCCGCCCCCGGACGAACCGGCTCGTCTTCGAGGAAGGCGAGCTGCGCGTGGAGCGCGCGTCCGCCGGGCCGCTGGACCCGCTGCGCCGGCGCATGCGCCAGTTCGCCGCCGTGGTGGCACGCCGCTTCGAGCGGGAGCTGTCCGAGCACCGCTTCGACCGCGTGGTGCTGTGCGCCGCCTGTCCCTTCCTCAGCGAGCTCATGCGCCAGCTCAGCCCGGCGCTGAAGAAGACGCTGCGGGCGGTGGTCGATGCCGACATCTCCGATCTGGCGCTGCCCGAGGCCACGCGCCGTATCGAGCAGGCGCTCGACAGCGCGGACCAGGCCTTGCGGCAGGGCGAGGCACCGCACCGCCACGCCCGGCCGCCGCGCGGCACGGCGCGGCTGCTGGCCAGTGCGGCGGCCTGAAGCCCGGCCTTCGGCGTGCCGCGGCATGTTCTTGCGGTGCGGGACCCGGTGCCTGCTCCGGGCCGGCGGCTCGGCCGCCGCATCGCCCGTGTCCGTGCAGCAATGACCACCCACGGTCACCTATGCGACATGGCTGCCAGCCTGCCCCGTGTCACTTGGCGCACAATGCGCGACCCGTCCGCGGCCTTGAAGCCAAGGCCGCGGATTCTTTTAAACCCTTAACCCATTGTCCCAATAACTTTCTTCATGTTCGCCAACACTCAGAAACTCTCGCGCATCGGCATTTTCTACGACGGCAACTATTTCCGGCGCGTCAGCAATTTCTACTCCAATTCCCACCCGCGCAGAGCCAGAATCAGCATCGAGGGGCTGCACAATTTCATCCGGGCCCGCGTAGCCCGCGAAGAAGAAACCGATATCAAATTCACGCAGATCGTTGACGCCCATTATTTCAAGGGCCGTTTCAAGGCCCGCGAGGCCGAGGAGCGCGACATCCTGTACCAGGAGCGCTCCTTCGAGGACGTGCTGATGTACGAGGGCGTCACCACCCACTTCCTGCCCAAGGGCCGCGACGGCGAGAAAGGCATCGACGTCTGGCTGGCGCTGGAAGCCTTCGAGATGGCGATCTACAAGCGCTTCGACGTGCTGGCGCTGATCGCGGCGGACGGCGACTTCCTGCCGCTGGTGCGCAAGCTCAACACCCTGGGCACGCGCGTGATGGTGCTGGGCTGGGATTTCTCCTTCACCGACAACAACGGCATCCTGCGCGAAACCCGCACCTCGCAGATGCTGCTCAACGAGGTCACCTACCCGGTGCGCATGGACGAGGTGATCGACGATCCGGCCCATGAAAACAACCCGATCGTGAACGCCTTGTTCCACCGCCCCGAATATCGGCCCGCGCCGGTCTTCTCACCCGCACCCACGCCCGCGCCGGTGGTCAGCGCCATGCCTGCGGTGCAGCCGGAAATCGGCGCCATCCAGCACGGTCGTATTGCCAATCTCAAGGAAACCTACGGCTTCATCACGCCGGATACCGGCGGGGACAATATCTTCTTCCCCTTCAGCTCGCTGCCTCCGGGCGACGCCCAGAAACTCCGCCAGGGCATGCGCGTGTCCTTCGAATACACCATGGGCGACCGCGGGCCGATCGCGCCCAAGGTTTGGATCCTGGTGAACCAGGACGCGGTGTAATACAGGTCCGACCAAGTTCCCGAACGCCGAACGCCCGTTCGTGCTGACCCTTCGATACCTCGGGGCAGGGTGCACCCTGCGGCGCATCGAAGTACGAATGGGCGCGGCGGCCCGCCGCGCAGTTGAGGCCGTTCATCCTTGAAATCTCAGGACGAATGGAATGCGGGTTTGAAAACTGCAGGGGACCCGTATAAGCCATCCCGGCGGGCCGTTCGGCGCGGCGCTCACAGCCGCCGCGCCAAGCGCCACGCCAGCAACAGCCCCGCCGAAGCCAGCGCGCCCGTGGCGGCCCAGGTCCAGTGCCAGCCGCCCACTCGCGTCGCCAGCCAGGACACCAGCGGCGGCCCGGCGAACTGGCCCAGCGCAGACCACTGCTGCACCCAGCCCACCGTGGTGGACACGGCCTGCTCGTTGGGCGCCAGCCGCACGGCCAGCGAGAACAGCGCCGCCGGGATCACCCCGCCCACCATCGAGAACAACAGCACCGCCACGTAGCGCAAGGCCGGCGGCAGGCCCGCGTCGGCCGGCCCGGCAAAGGCGGCCCCGGCTGTCAGCGCCATCACCACGAAGCCCAGCACCAGCAGCCGCGTGGGCGCCACGCCGCGCTGCAGCGCCCGGCCCGAGGCGATGTTGCCCACCATGTTCACCGCCGCCACCAGCGCCGTGAGCACGCCGGCCAGGCCCGCCGGCACGCCGGAGTGCGCGTAGATCGCAGGCAGGAAGCCCACCACCGCCAGCCACTGGCTCGAATAGGCCGCGAAGGTCGCCGCCACCAGCCAGGGTCCGGCGCTGCCGAGCGTGTGCCGCAGCCGGCCCCACAAGGCCTGCAAACCCGCGGACGGCCCCGCCGGCGCCAGCGCCGGGACGGCGCGCGTGAGCCACCAGGCCATCGCCGCCGAGGCTGCCGCCACCATGAGCCACCAGCCGCGCCAGCCCAGCGCGGCAATGAGCGCCGGCCCGCTCAGCAGCGCCAGCGCCGTGCCCAGCGGCATGTAGGTGCCCCACAAGCCCAGCACCGCGTTCACGCGCTGCGGCGGCACCAACTGGCGCAGCAGCCCGGGCCCGGGCAGCACCGCCAGCAGGAATCCCAGCCCTTCCACGGCCCGCAGCGCCAGCAGTGGCACGGCCCCGTCCACCAGGGCCCCCAGCGCACTGGCCAGCGCCAGGATGCCCAGCCCCAGCGCCATGCTGCGCCGCAGCCCCAGGCCGTCCGCCAGCGCGCCGAAGGCGCAGCCCGCGGCCATGCCGGCCAGTTGCACCAGCGACAACAGGAAGCCCGCCTGCACCAGCGTCAGCCCCAGCGCCTGCTGTAGCGCGGGAATCGCCGGCGGCAGCTTGCCCACGTGCAGCGCGGCGCACACGCCGGCCAGGAGCACGACGCTTTCGGGGGCGAGGCGGGCGCGGGATCGGATGGAGGCGGGGGCAGAGGCGGGGGTAAAGCTCATCGGGCCATTGTGCAAGGCCGTTGCTCCGGCCCCGGCGGCCCGACTCAGCCGCGGAACCGCCCGGGAAGCCGTCCCGGACGGAGACCCCGGGGCAAAAGCTTCCCGGGAGCGGACGTTGCTCATGGAGCCCGATCCTGCTCCAGCACAAGTTCTTCACTGTGTAGAGCAAGCGTGGGAGGCAGGGGTCCGGCCGGATTTCCCGTCAACGACGGACCAGCGTCCCGCCCTCCCGCCCGGCAGCGGCGGCGGGGGACCGCAACGGGCGGGGATGCCGCGTGCAATATGACGCGTTCCGTTCGCGGACGGCCCGCAGCCGGCGCATTGGGGCCGCGGCGGCATGCGGACAATCGGATGCGAAGTCACTGAAGTACCCGATCCAATACCAATGGCGAATGCAACCGTGGCCACAGGCTGAACACGCGATGGATGGGACATGCCTTCTCTGGTGAGCCGCCTGGCCGAGCTCACGCGCCACCGCGATCGCGAGCAGACCGACGCGATGCTGGCCGACACGCTGCAGCAGCTGCTGCAGCCGCGGCTGTTGGCGCTGCACCGCAGCGTGGGCGAGCCGCCCCACGCCCGCTGGCTGACCGGCGTGAGCCGCGGTGACTGCGGGCCGCACTTCCGGCGCCCGGCGGACTTCGAGCAGTTGCCGTTGCTGGCCAGCCGCCCCGACTGGCTGGAATGCCTGCACAGCCGCCAGCCCCTGGAGCGGCCGGGCACGCCCGTGGTGACGCTGTTCCCGCTGCTGGCCAACGGGCAGGCCGTGGCGGTGCTGGAGCTGCACGGCCCGCCGCTGCTGGGCCACATCACCGGCCGCACCGTGGAAGCCGTGTTGCAGCTCTACGGCAACTTCCTGGCGCTGCTGGATTACGGCGAGCGCGACGCGCTCACCGGGCTGCTCAACCGCAAGACTTTCGACGACGCCGTGATGCAGGCGCTGCTGCAGCCGCCCAGCCCGTCCGTGCGGCACGGCGACCCGCGCAACCCCAGCACCGCGCGCTACTGGCTCGCGATCCTGGACATCGACCACTTCAAGCACGTCAACGACACCTTCGGCCACCTCATCGGCGACGAGGTGCTGTTGCTGCTGGCCGGGATCATGCGGTCGTGCTTCCGCAGCGGTGACCGGCTCTTCCGCTTCGGCGGCGAGGAGTTCGTGGTGCTGCTGAGCGCACCCGACGAAAGCGGCGCGACCGCAGCGCTGCAACGGCTGCGCGCCGCGGTCGAGCGCTTCGAGTTTCCGCAGGTCGGCCGCGTCACGCTGAGCATCGGCTTCACGGTGCTGCGCGACACCGACACGCCGACCGATGCCGTGGACCGCGCCGACCGCGCGCTCTACCAGGCCAAGTCCACCGGCCGCAACCGCGTGGTGGGCCCCACCGGCATGGCTCAGGCGGGCATGCCCGACGAGCCCACGCACCGCGGCGAGGTGGATCTGTTCTGAAGCCGGCGCGGCGGGCCGCGCCTTCAGAATGGCTCTTGCGCACCTTTCCCCACCTCCTGCGCGGCGCCGGCCGCGCGGCGTGACAGCCTGACCTGATGAACCGCATCAAAGCTTCTCTGGCCGCCATCCTGGCGGCGCTGGCCGCTGCATGGCTGCTGGCCGATTCGCTGTGGCCGCAACCCTTCGGCTACTTCCCTTTCCGCACCGTCTTCATGCAGCTCAGCGGCGTCATCGCCCTGGGCGCGATGAGCGTGGCGATGCTGCTCGCCCTGCGCCCGAAGTGGCTGGAGCCGTACCTGGACGGGCTGGACAAGCTCTATCGCCTGCACAAGTGGCTGGGCATCACGGCGCTGGTGGCCTCGGTGCTGCACTGGTGGATGGGGCAAGGCACGAAATGGATGGTCGGATGGGGCTGGCTGGTGCGCCCGCCACGCGGCCCGCGCCCAGACCCCTCGCAGTTGGGCGCCATCGAGGGCTGGCTGCGCAGCCAGCGCGGCCTGGCCGAGCAGCTGGGCGAATGGGCCTTCTACGCCGCGGCGCTGCTGATGGTGCTGGCGCTGGTGAAGCGCTTCCCCTACCACCTGTTCCGCAAGACGCACAAGTGGCTGGCCGTGACGTACCTGGTGTTCGCCTACCACGGGCTGGTGCTGGTGAAGTTCCCGTACTGGCGCCAGCCGGTGGGCTGGCTGATGGCGGTGCTGATGCTGGGCGGCGCCGTGGCCGCGGTGCTGGTGCTGGCCGGGCGCGTGGGCGCCGGGCGCAAGGTGGCGGGGGTGATCGACGCGCTCACCTACCACCCCGCGCTGCGCGTGCTGGAGTCGCGCGTGGCGCTGCAGCCCGGCTGGCCGGGCCACGCGGCCGGGCAGTTCGCCTTCGCGACCTCCGACCCGCGCGAAGGCGCGCACCCCTACACCATCGCCTCGGCCTGGGACCCGCATGAGCGCCACATCACCTTCATCACCAAGGCGCTGGGCGACCACACCGGGCGGCTGCACGAGCGGCTGAAGGTCGGCATGCCGGTCACGGTGGAGGGTCCCTACGGCTGCTTCGATTTCGAGGACGCGCAGCCGCGGCAGGTCTGGATCGGCGCGGGCATCGGCATCACGCCCTTCGTCGCGCGCATGAAGCAGCTGTCGGCGCAAGGCCGGCGCGTGGAGATCGACCTGTTCCATCCCACGGCGGTTTACGAGCCGGCCGCCATCGAGAAGCTGCAGGCCGACGCGCGCGCCGCGGGCGTGCGGCTGCACGTCCTGGTGGACGGGCGCGACGGCCGCCTCGACGGCGAGCGGCTGCGCGCCGCGGTGCCGCAGTGGCGAGAGGCCAGCGTGTGGTTCTGCGGCCCGCCCGCCTTCGGCCAGGCGCTGCGCAGGGATCTGCTCGCGCAGGGACTGCCGGCGCAGCATTTCCATCAGGAGCTGTTCCAGATGCGGTGAGACGGGGCACTCACCCCCCGGACCCCAGCAGCTCATCCAGCCGCTGCAGGAACTCGGACACGTCCAGCGGCTTGGTCCAGAAGTCCATGAACCCCGCCGCCCGGGCGCGCCGCACGTTCTCGGGCATCGCATCGGCGGACACGGCGATGCAGCGCAGGTGGCGGGTCGCCTCGTCGGCCTGCAGTTGCCGCAGCACCTCGTAGCCCGTCATGTCGGGCAGGTTCAAATCGGTGAGCACCAGGTCGGGCCGCAGTTGGCGCGCCAGCGCCAGGCCGCCGCGGCCATCCACGGCCTCGTGCAGCGTGCAGCCCGGGCGCAGCGCCAGGATGTGCCGCACCAGCAGCGCATTCACCGGGTCGTCCTCGATGTAGAGCACCGTGGAGGCAACGGCCGCTGCCTCGGCCGCCGGGGCGGCCGGCTCCCGGGCCGGCGGCACGGCGTCGCCGGGCCGCACG
>Ga0065721_10051660_pt1 | contig 13955 bp, 22 predicted proteins | sample Mesricmetagenome_FD_59108 | JGI IMG/M metagenome (GOLD analysis project Ga0065721, IMG submission 59108) | Mesophilic microbial community from rice straw/compost enrichment Sample: eDNA_1 v2 (version 2) | ecosystem: Engineered > Solid waste > Grass > Composting > Bioreactor | place: USA: Davis... | reverse complement strand
GCAGATTCAACTTGCCCAAGGTCTCAATTGAGAAGGCAAATCAAGGGTGTCGAGCGGATTCTACCTTCCATCTGTGATAGTAGCAGTTGCAATACATTGGATTGGCAATCTGTCTCCTGTATTGAGTGATAGGATTTCACTCGCCCTTTTCGTGGTCCATGTGAAGGCAGGTATATATAGACGACCACTCACCCCTTGGCGAAAATTTGCATTCAAAAAAGACGACGCTTCGTGGGTATGTGATCCAATTCCCCAGCGATACCCCAGTTGCTGATGCCCCAGAAGCCATGTCGTCAGGACCGTTAATCATTTCTGAAGGTCGTGGCACACCCATCTTCCGCCTTCCACCCGAATTACTCGCCCGTGTCTTCCTTCTCGCCAAATATCAAGAGGATCTCGAAAGGCTCTGCGAAAGAGACGATGCAGGTGCACCCTCAGAGAGCCAAACGGTTTACATTCGCGTCTGCTCCCTGTTTCGCGCCGTGGCACTGAGCACTGCCGCTCTATGGGCGATCGTCACAGTGGATCCTTCAGTAACGATTCATCGAGTGCGTGCGTATTGCTCCAGATCGGCCGCTGCTCCTCTCGACGTCATTGTGAGCCTGCCTCAGCGATACTCAACAGACTTGACCGTCCGCGACAATATCTTCGAGATGCTGGAAATCGTTGTCGCCGAGTCGTATCGCTGGCGCAAGCTCGCCATTTCCTTGGGACGGGATATGATTTCGCAGCGGTCGATCATCCACCTCCTGGGCAGCTGCCCTACACCCATGTTACAACACGTTGACTTGATTGTCGAATCCGTTGACAAATTCGATATGACGGTCCTGCAACGTAGTCCCCTCCACCCCACACTTTTTAATCGCACCGGATCTAACATTTCCTTCCTCCGGCTTCGTGGACTCGCTGTTCACATCTTCCGGCCCCCTCTCGATAATCTCGCTGTCCTTCACATCGACCACACCAGCGCCATCCATCTCAAGTACGACACCTTCAGAGATCTCCTCATGGCTTCGAAGCACCTCTCTCACTTGTCAATCTATGGCGACACCGTCAATTCGGAAGAGTGGCCAGTTATTTCGACACCGGCTACCATCATATTACTACCCTCGCTCGAATCGCTTCGCATTCGTGGGACAGATGGTGTAGTCTTCTCCGGGGTTCTCAAGAATATCGATGCTCCGAGACTGCACTCTCTCGTTCTCAAGGAATTACAAGAAACAGATCTGGCACCTCAGATGGCCATCACCCTCCCCCAAGTCAAGGAACTGACGTTCTGTGACTTCGATCTTTCGGAGAAGGCATACGAGTCTCTCTACCATCTATTCCCTTCCATACAAAAATTCACTCTCCTTTCGTCATCCATCGGGGTCTCGAAGGTCGCCAAGACGCTCTGTGATGATGGACCCATGACCCAGCTTGACCCACCTGTCCCGTGGCCCCATCTCTCCACAATTACGAGTTGCTTCGACGAACGAGACGACCCGTGGATCGTGGAGATGGTGCTCCGTGATAGACAGTCTCTGGGCTGCCCCATCGTGGAGCTAGAGTTCATCACCGAGGGCGACAGCGAGGAGGTCCTGGAATGGCTGGAAGGGGTGGACGAAAAGGGTATGTTCGAGGGGGCTCTGATAACGACGATCGATGCATTGCCACCATGGCCAGTTGGGATGCCTTCTGTGGACATAAATGATGTTCTGTTCAACTGAATCCTGTCAAGGAGTTCCAGTTCAGTTGTCCTCTTGACGTTGAAGCCGATTCCATCAGTATCATGTCTTCATCACCCTTCAGTGTCGATTCTCGATGGCCCCTCTTATGTCACTGCATGTCAGTACTTTTGGCAATCTGTCGCGTGTACGATGGGTTTTTCTCGAGAGGTCGACTTTGGGTTCATGATTGCTCATGACGGTAGCATTGCACACCTCTTCCTTGTACTGGACTCATTGTATTATGATAGTCTACATGCACGCACCGTGTGCCTTCTTTGCGCTCTTCATTCGCCAAACTAAGAAAACGGGTTCGTAAAACATGCTCAAAGTTTTGCACATTCATGGGATCGCTGCCACCAGAAAGGAATGGGAGTGCTAAATGGGGTAAACGGACGCAGGTCTGGTGGTTGATTAGATCTTCAAAGACAGGTCGCTTGGTCACTTGGTTTCAGAGACCGGGAGATACAAGCAACTGCGTCTTGCATCGCACCTGCGGCTCCATACAGAAAAAAAAGTGACACACGAGCACTGGGTTAAAGGTTCTGCCCCTGTGATCCTTCGCACAGGGCAAACTAGTTCATACCGCAGTCATTCTATGGGGCGATGATCAAGATCCCACTACAAACCATGGCACTTTATCTGTATTATCGATCACCTGGTTACGTCAAGCAACCCTTCCTAATGCTAGTGGTAGCACATGGTCGTTGTAGGATTTGGTTCTCAGGACCTGGATGAAGGCAACCAGCGAAGACCCAGCTGGAGCTGCCACTGTATGCGAGGGCATTGTGTCATGAATTTCAGTTTGCATAGCCATGGCAAAAGACGTTCACCCTCGCGTATTCGATGCTATGGGCATCGTATCGCTACAGTACAGTTTCATTCGGCGGCCTGGTTTAATCTGGTCTGCGGGAACATGTTCAACGAAGAACTTTCTCGAAACGCATTTCATTGCAAGAAGAGGTGCAACTGACCGAATGGCACATGAGAAAGTGAATAGTTAGTCTTCGAACAGAGGTTGGAATGCCTAAGTGGGACATCAAGTCAGACTGGCGCTTCCTAACCACGGCTCAATACAGTAGAGAAAAGGGGACGCACCCTCGAATGCTCTTCTGACGATTGTGTTGCCCCTAATTCGTCCACCAAGTCCATGCTATCCGGGCTAGGATATTTCTGGTCCCAAAAGGAAGGAAACTTCTGAGACGGCGGAAAGTCGACTTCTTCCCCTTCACCCTCTAGCATCTCTGCCAGCTCATCCGCATTCATCTCTTCGATCCCCAGCCCTGTCGATCTTAGTACCTGGATCTCCGCCTGTGATAACTGCGAGCATGGTAAAAACAAAGGTTCAGCTTCGGGGCTGCGGTTATGATTCAAGGGCGGAGATTGGGACTGTTTCAACGGTTTTGGAGGGACTGGAGGCGGGCGCATGCTCCGATGTGTAGACTCGGCCAGAGGAACTTGTGAAAAAGATGAACTAGACTTAGCAAACGACGGAGGGGGCATCGCGGAATTGGAAAAGTCTGCTTCATTTCGAGAAGTCGACCCGGCCGTCGACGGGGGTGGCAATCGCGAGATTTGGACGGCCTTGACAGGTTTCTTGACGCGAGGCGTCTCTTGAGCAGCTGACTCGTCACGAACCCTCTTCCGATTGGAAGTGGTAGATGCTTGAGACTGAGTCGGACCCTGTGCCCCACCCACTTGGCTCGTCGACAGCACAAACAGGCAGTCGAAGGCATCTCCTTCAACGTCAATAAACAATGGGGCCGCTGGTTCGGTAAAGCGAAGTTCGAGAGTAAGGCCCATAGAGTCCGCAAATGCAATTGTCGCCTGTGCATGGTGTAAGCTGAATGTTCATTCACAACACATGTTTGACCCACGTTGAACTCGCGGAGATGAAACGCTATCGTGATGGGTGTGGAATACATGTCGTAAGAATCGAATTCCTCGGCACTCATGGCCAGCTCCGTCGATAACTGGCCTCGACCTGGCGGTACCATAGGTCAGAGTGTGCAAATGTGTCAGGAACTGAACTAAACCTCTTGCGTCAATCGATGAATCTAAACTTTTGAGGATTAGTTCATCCTCAGCGAACGCCCAAACTAGCTGTGGATCAGATTTGGCGCCTTTATTGACAGGGAAATGGTCGATCATGTCCTTGAGGGCTCGGGGTCCTATCATGACTTTTGATTCGAAGGAAGAATCCTGGGGACTAGGAGCCAGGAGCACTGTGGGGTTAAGCATGACCAGGCGATGTGTTTTCGTAATGCCTAGATTCGTTTTTCAGCGAGTGCGTCTTGTCGACCTCTATGTGCGACCTTACCATGTTTACAGTGAAGCCTGATGACGAGCTTGCTCTCTAAACTGTCCTCGCTATCCTCGTTCTCGCTCACAGAACCTTCGATAATGGAAAGTTCGCATCTATCTGCTGATTTCTCCACAGTTCGGTGTTTTAGAATTGAGAGAAGAGACTGGGGTGACGTGAATCAGTCGCAATGCCATGGTCGGTCGAAGGGAGTGCAGTCTACCTTCGTCAAAAGTTGACCATTGACCTCTATATCATCATCCTGTTGCCCAGGCTTCCCAACATGATATCTTGAAAAAAAGGTCGCGTCATATTGGAATCTGCAGTACGCGGACTTGGAGGAATTGACCGCCGATAAAGCGAGTGTGGTTGGCGTCGCATGGATCGTCAATTCTTCCCCGTATTTCAGCAGGCAGTTAAGCGCCCTAGTGAAAGCTGCAATAAGTAAGCGTCTGTATACCGTAATAGGCTGCGATTATACGTTTGAGTGCGGCGATATCGAGTGTGGCCTGCATGTTGTGGTGGAGGTCGGGAGGAAAGAGACGCGTTCGGCGCGTCTATCAACGCTTCAACGAGGGGAACAGCATCCGCCACCTGCCAAATGCGGACAAGCCTACTTTTGAAGATTTTTGCGATCAGGTCCTTGCCGTTTCATCTCACTCACTGCTCCCAGGCTTTCTGTCACCACGAACAGTCCGATTATCACAGAGGATGGGAGAAGGTGTTCACCACCATAGGCCGACGCTCAAACAGGTGAGTACGGGACGGAGCTACGCCAATTGATCTAATCTCAGTCTTGTAGAGCAACAAGCCCTTCAAATCGCGGCATGCGTCCAAAGGAACGCTGAAAGACCGCGCAAAAGGTTGGGATCTCGAGCCCCTGCGCCGTATACTTTCTTATTTGGTTCACTAGGTAAGGTCGCGCGGAATTCCCCCAAACCCGGTGCACATGCGAACGCAGCCGCTGCACACACGAGACTGAACAGGAAGAACCAAGCGAAGCAGATTCAGGCGCAGAAGAGAAGTCAAATCACTGCTGCGAGCAAGCTCTTCAGTGGAGCCGATGGAGCTCCTCGAATCGTCACCGTCATCCCTCTGTGTCCTGATGTAAACCCAAGAAGCATTGTCTCAGCGATCGCATCCTCGCTCGATATCTCTGCGGAGGAGTGCACTGAAAATGGTATATGGAAAATGAGGTGCGTACTCTTTGTCTAGTTTCTTCTAGACTACAGCCTTACCCATCGACAGAGCAGAGCGATTCAAGACGGCAGTGCAGTTTCGAACTCTTCCCTATGGCGAATTTTACACCACCCTCGACGCCTGCAAAGTTGCTGACTACGTGGTCTTCGCTCTCTCAAGCACGGTCGAGGTCAATGAATGGGCCGATACCCTCCTCCGAGCTCTCCAGTCTCAAGGGCTCCCCGATGTCGTTACGGTTGTTTCCCCCGACTCCGAGCTTGACACCAGGCAGCGGACGGGCGTCATGAAATCCCTCCTGTCCTTTATCCAATATTTCGTCCCTTCGCAAACTCGCGTCTTCGACTTGCACACCCCCGCTGATCGACTCAATGCTTTGCGTTCGCTTGCCGAAGGGAAGCCCGGCGATGTTCGATGGCGAGATGGCAGATCTTACGTGCTATCGGAAAACACGGAGTGGGAGAATGGAACGTTGAGGGTCACTGGAGTTCTACGAGGTGCCGCATACTCTGCGAACAGCTTGGTACACATACCAAATTTTGGTGACTTCCAAGTAGAGAAGGTTCGTTATGAACCTCTCTTTCTCGACGTGAACTAACGTCCTCCAAGGTTATGTCTGCCCCCCTTCCTCGCAACAACCGAGCGGGGGCCATGGACCACGAGCCCATCCTCCTCTCGGAGCCCAGTGCTGACGACGCCGATTCCCTCGTTTCCACCAACGTTCCTGACGACCTCGAAAATGAGCAAACATGGCCCACGGAGGAGGAGATGAATGGCGGCCAGCACGATGTCAACCAAGACCATTCCATTCCTGACGCGATGCCCGGCACCACACCCAAAACCATCAAAAGGATTCCCAAGGGGATGAGTGAATATCAGGCCGCCTGGATTGTGGATGAGTCCGACGGTGAAGATGAGGATGGAGAAGACGACGCGGACGGAGAAGGAATGGTTGATGATGAAGAGATGGAGGAAATGGTTGACATGCCCATCGAAGAGCCACCTGAGATAGGTCATGATCGCCACGTCCAGTTTGAAGACCTGGATAATGAAGAGGAAGAAGCACAGTGGGTTATTATTCATCATAACGATGCCTTCACCCAATTAACACTGCAACAGACTGGAGAAATGGCGCAACAGAAGACGGGAGGAGGAGGATGACGCACAGTTCCCGGACGAAATTGATACCCCTCAGGACGTCCCCGCACGAGTGCGTTTCGCAAGGTACCGCGGAATGAGGTCGTTTAGGACGAGTCCTTGGGATCCGTACGAGAACCTGCCGCGCGACTATGCACGGATCTTCCAGTTCGAGGACTTCAAGCGGACGGAGCGGGCTGTCCGTCGCCGAGCGGAAGAGCTGTCAAATGGTGTTGAGGTGAGGCATCTACGATATGTATTCATACAGGAAGCTTACTTGGGGACCATAGACTGGCACTCGAGTGTCGATCTATATCCGCAATGTCCCTCAAGAGGCGGCTCAAACAAATGCCCTATGCATATTCTCCTTGTTCCAGCATGAACACAAGTTCACCGCCCTGAACTTCAAGGTTCAACGGAACACTGAGTACGATGGATCTGTGAGGTCGAAGGTAACGCAGCATCGTGCTCACCCTCCTATATTTCTTAACCGATTCTTGAAGGATCCCCTCATCCTCTGCGTGGGACCTCGCCGTTTCAACGTCAATCCACTATACAGCCAGCATAGCCGAGGTGGTGGAAAGGGCACGAATAACGTGCACAAGTTCGAGAGGTACCTTCGCCATGGGATCACGTCTGTGGCCACTATCTATGGGCCTGTAACCTACGGACACCAGTCGTGCACTCTGCTCCGAGAAGGGAAGGATCCACAATGTACGCCCTTTGTATCTTCCCTTGCACGCATCATAAGGAAGCTGACTTCATGTCACGGCAGCTCCACACCTCGTCGCATATGGATCATTCCTTAACACCGACACAACTCGCATTATCGCCAAGCGAATTGTGCTCAGTGGTCACCCTTTCAAGGTTCACAAGAAAACCGCCACTATCCGCTACATGTTCTTTAACTCGGGTACGTCCCTCGTGGTATATTGTGGAGCTTGACCAGATTTTATTAAACCTTTGATCAGACGATATCCGCTACTTCAAGCCCATCCAGCTCCACACCAAGTACGGCCGAGTCGGACATATCAAAGAGTCTCTTGGAACGCACGGCTACTTCAAGGCATACTTCGACGGGCCGATCAACCAGATGGACACCGTCTGCATGTCGCTCTACAAGCGTGTGTACCCAAAGTGGGCGAAACTTGCCACAGTGCATACTGTCAACAACGCCTCAAATGTAGAGGACGATGCGATGATGGAGGATTAATCCATTGACGAGTTGTACTTGAGGAAGGGAACGCCCGAGAGAGTGTGTGTATTTGGACCACCAGACTACACCATTAGGAGAGCATACAAAATTTTATCGGTGACGATGACCTCGCAAGAACGGTCGATAGGAAGAAAGGGCCACTTATACTCGAGCAACAGAGAATCAAGGAAAGCATAGAGGTGACTGAAAAGCCTTGGGGTCAGTCAGGCAATAGGACAAGAAAGCGTTGCCCACTTCGCGCTAGTCTTCAATTGCATTGAATATGTCTCCTGGTTTCGAAAGAGCGAGATCGGTCGTGCTTACGACGAGACGACAGACGTTCACCTTTCTGGAGAGTGAGCACGATGGAATCAGGATGTCCACAGAAACGAGCGGCGAACCGTATATCATACGCTCAGCCTTTTTGACATGAGCCCAAGAGCTAGGTATTTTCGCGAGGCGCGCCTTCTTGCTCTCGTCGAGAACCGCGTTCGCGGATGAAAACTGCCTGAGTGTGTACTGGGCGAGTTCTTGTGAGTAGAGTTGGGCGGGAGTGGGCTTAGATCGAGTGGTTGTCTTGGTCATGTTGAGAGATCGTTGAGCAGGATTGTGAGGGTTCTCTGTGAGTCTGGGGATAGTGGCTTTATAACTTGCTGGTGCACCGCCAACCACTGGCCCCAAAACGTTCCATCATGGCGCTCAGCTCCGACAGGAGCTAGACCCTCCTGCGCTCCATCAGGTTGGGTGTCAAAGCCCGATGACATCACCTGAATGAGGGTGCATACGCTTCCTCTCCTATACATCGCAGACGCGCTCACTGACTTGGGTTGTGAGATCACTACACTATGATTTAATGCGCGATAAATTATAGGAATTAGACGTAGCGTCAATGTAGTGGTGTCTATCCATCACCTCCGTAGAATACGGAGGCCCCACGAAACGACACGATCCCGCACTCCTATCACCCAAGTAAAAAGCTCTTCCAAAAGCCCATCAAGGCCCCCACGTTCGTCCCATGAGGGACGATGGCCTGGTTTTTCGGTCGCGATATACCTCAGAACATCTTTGACGGTCACAAGTCCAGATAGCACTCCATGTTCTTCCACGAGAATAACGCGAGGCCTGAAATCGGTCAAGGTAAGCCACAGTGCTTCTCACAGGACAGGGGACAAGTCGTATTGCTTACCCCATTCGTTTGAATATTTGCATCACTATCTCCAGCGGAAGCTCTGGAGTGGCAGTCATTGGCGTCTGGAAGAGATCCAGTTGAGCATGGTCTTGGAGGAGCATCAAGCAAGTTTTCCAACCTTATTGACCCATGGAGTAAATTGAATCTCTCCAGCGGTCGTTGGTGCGAAGTAACGTTCACCAGTGTCATCTTCTACCTCTAGCGTAGGATCACGCGGCAGATCAAGGTCTTCGTCCCCATGAGCTGTGAATAGACAAGGTATATTGTTGATTCGGCCTCGTGTTTTCCTTGCTCTCTCTGATGGATGGAAGGACACCCTCCATTAGACTCTGCTGAGAAAAAACCATCCTTGTATATGCACCACTCACCGATCACGTATCGCAGCTCGCTGCGCTCAATATAGCCGACAAGGGTGAGGCTGCCATCCCCAGAGACAATGGGGAAGCCTTTCACGTCTGTATTCGACAGAATAGATTCTGACGGGCGGTCGGAATCAGCGAAGATTCACCAGATTGCTGGTATGCGCACCAATATCTTTCGTTGTCATACCAGTCTCCGTCAGGGTGTGCAGTTCCCGCTTCATCACAGAAGCCACTGCAACACAGGGGCATGTCAGCGAAATGAGGGTGGTGGTGCATGCCTTCGCCTTACCAGTGACGTTGTATGCATGATCTTCCTTCTCTAAGAAGGGGAATCCGTTGAACCGAATCATTTCGTCTGCAATCCCATTGGTTCCGAGGAAGTCCCCCACAGCTTTGGTGACGAGGAGAACGATCTACACCGGATCGAGGGTGCATTTCGCGGTCAGAACCTAGGCGGGGGATCGCGAGTTGGCTGTGGAGCTCACCATAGTTGGCAGTATGTATGTCAATGCTCCCGTCAGTTCGAACATGATCACCACGACGGTAACCGTAATCCTCATGACGCCACTCAGAGCTGCGGCTGCCCCCAAGAACGCATAGGTTCCCGGTGTAATGCAAGGGACGTCGGGCGCACAGACCTTGAAGACCCCAGATGTTGGGTATGCACTTATGACGAATTAAGCGCCTTACCAAACCCGGTGTTTTCGTAACTCACCTATACATAGCTTTCACGAGCATTCCCACCATCCGTCCAAATGTCGCTCCAATGGCCATGGAAGGGACAAAAATTCCAGCGGGGACTTTGCAGCCGTATGTGATCACGACGAGGCCAATCCGAATGATAGTGGCCAGAAGAAGAGAGTTGGCAATTCGCCACTGACTTTCTGTTCTGTGATTGGACCGATCAGCGCCCCATAATCGTCAAAGGTGGAGCCGTGAACGCACTGGCATAAGTTGAATATATTCCCTCCACCTTCGCATTCCCGGAAAAGGATGGCCATGCTGGACGTCATATCCAATCGCAGGAAACGGTTAGAATAGCCAATCATAGCCGTCAGCATGGCGAGAGTGACAGCCTCCGCAACTCCGTGGTTGCTGAGATGTTTCCTGCGGAATGCGGCGACTTGAAGGTTGAATTTGACGACGAAGGCCCCGTAGAGACCCTAAACCCATGGTCAGAGCGCCGACATATCAAAAGGGACGGTTCCATACTCCGAATATCCCAAGGATGATGAAGAAGAAGATTTCAAAGAAGTGCCAATCACGATCGTATGTAACTTGGAAAAGCACTAGTTTGCCTGTTCGGAAAGGATTCATGGCCTTCAAAGTGGTGAATGACTGCGACTAACAGCTCAGCAGGCAGGAATCTCACAGCAAGCGTGAATGTGGCCATCAGTGCGCAGAAGAAACTCCTCCACATCGTCTTGATGCTAAATGTGTGGCTCATTTCCTATAACGACGGTCTCAGGAAGTGACCTAGACGTCGGAAAGTCAAATCTTACTTCGATAGAAAACAGAACCCCCCCAATGGGAGACCCGAATGCAACAGCGACTCCCGCGGCACTGGCAGCAGTCACGATCTCGCGCATCTTGCCTACGTGATCATTAGGCCGGTGTGGTACAGAAGCCAAGACCACGCACTTTGACTTCGTTTGAAGCTGTCGAACAAACCTGCGACGAGACTTCCAATGCAACAGGCGACATGAACCGATGGTCCCTCTTTGCCTACTGACAACCCAGAAGCAATGACAAGTGGCTGGACGAGTTAATACAGGATGGTCGGGATACGACAAAGGCCCATACCAATGTCATACTCTTGATGAAGAACGTCGCAAAGCCCAAGAATCCCTGCATGACGAATCCAGCCAAAATACACTTGATCTCTGAGATGCCGGACCCAGCGGCATACTTTGCCAGTGACTTGACGAGATGAGACGCAACAAATGCGAACAATGTCTGCGGCGCTTCAGTCAGCGAGCGATCAGAAAGTGAACGGGAAGGGCTCACCGCGAAGAGAACAAAGATAAACCATCGAGCAAGTGTCACGCTACTCCAGCTATGCCAACTGTCACAGCCGTCAATCTCCTCTCCCTCCATCTCCCAACAACAAAACGCTTGATTCAACCACCACGCGTCGGAGCAGTATCCCATCTTGAGGTCAGAGAACCATTCACTCATGATCGATATAATGGCTGCATTGACACCAATGCAAACACCTGGGTAGAGATTTGGTCCAAATCTGCCAGTCCGCAACGGGTCCACTCACCGACGAGACTAACTACAAACCAACTGGACACTGCATCGGCGGCTTTTCTAACCTCAGCCCAGAACCAAGGTAGGGTCCATTCTCCGCGAGGGCCGCGACGTTGAACCCTGGCATTTCGTGCATCTCTGATGCGTCTGCTGCGCTCGAGCTTTGCGTCCTGAATCCAATCTAATTACGCTCGCGACAGTGTGGGGATGATCGTATGACGCCACAGACCTATGGTCGTGAAATCCTCATATCGTCTGGGTGGTGTGATTAGAGAAATGATACAGAGAGGGACGCAGCAGCGTACCTGATCTGCTCGAGCTCTTCCTCCTCTTCTGGATCCATACCGTGATAGACGCTGGAAGCGAAGAGTGTGTCGCCGACGACCGCGCCAAGATGGTCGCGACCGTGGGAATGCGTTGCTTGTTTGTGTTGGAAGGCAAAGGCCACGGCGCCAGCACGAAGCGGTCGTTCGAGAACAAGCTTGTCGCGCTTCTCTCGTTTACTTAAAGCCCGTCCTCCTCGACGAAGAGTTTGCCAGTAGTCTCGTACGATCCCACCACACTCTCTACTTCCCTCACAACTTCCCAGCAATGCCTATTACCGGACGACGAAGGAATAAGGTCAAGGGTGTCCAGTTCACCATAATGGTGGTTGGTGAGTGACAAGGACGCGCCCCAGTTTCTCTTGATGCTGACGTGGAATTTCGCAAGGCGCCTCCGGCACTGGCAGAACGACCTTCGTGAACACCCTCTGTGAATCCGATGTCCTTAGCCACAGGGTGTGCGACAGCCCTGATACCGCGCACCAGGAGGATGGAATCAAAATCAAGCCTGTCAACGTTGGTGAGTGTGTTGGCCAATGGCGGTCATCATCCAGTTGCTGAATCCATCTCCACATACAGAGCTTGAGGAGGATGGCATCCGCATCGCATTGACTGTGGTTGACACTCCTGGCTTCGGCGATTCTATCGACAACGAGTTCGCGTGAGTGGCTCCTCTCTCGACAGGATCGCAACCAGTCACTTACTTCTGTCTTCTAGTTTCCAGGAAATCACGAACTACATCGAACGCCAGTACGACGACATCTTGGCGGAGCAGTCCCGCATCAAGCGTAACCCTCGCTTCAAGGACAACCGCGTCCACGCGCTCCTGTATTTCATCCCCCCGACCGGGCATGCGTGAGTCTGCCATGCCCATCGTAAAATACCAGTGCTTAAACAGTTGCTAGTTTGAGAGAGATGGATATCGAGCTCATGCGCCGTCTATCTCCTTGCGTCAACGTCATCCCAGTCATCGGCAAGGCTGACTCGTTGACCCCGAAGGAACTCAAAGCTTTCAAGAAGCGCGTGCGTGTAACTCTGCTTGAACCTTGCTCAACCTCTGATTCCCTCGCAGATTATGGAAGACATTGAGCATTATGATATCCCCATCTACAACTTCCCCTACGATGTTGAGGAAGACGACGAGGATACCATTCAGGACAACATGGAACTCCGTTCCTTGCTGCCTTTCGCTGTCGTCGGCTCCGAGGAGGAAGTTGAAATTGACGGCGAGCCTGTTCGAGCTCGTATCTACCCTTGGGGTATCGTGGAGGTCGACAACCCGAACCACTCAGACTTTGTTCGCCTTCGTGGCGCCATCCTAGGATCTCACCTCGGCGACCTCAAGACCCTGACAGAGGATGTCCTCTACGAGACTTACCGTACCGAGAAGCTCTCTCGCGCCGTCAGCGCTGACAACCGGTTCGTCATCACGCTGGTGTCTGGCCCTCTGAACTTAATTCATGGACTCAATTTAGTGATTCTCAACTGCTTCCCGAGGATTTGGCCAGTCAAAGTGTCCGTCTCAAGGAGGAGCAGCTCCGCCGTGAGGAGGAGAAGGCAAGTGCCATTTCATTAAAACGGGAATTTAACACTAATTTCCTCTCTTAGCTTCGCGAGATCGAGCTTAGGATGCAGCGCGAAATTAACGAGAAGAGGCAGCAGCTTATGGCCAAGGAGATCGCCCTTAGGTAATTTGCACGCTTGAAGGATGCGGAACTTGGCTCACAATGCTTTAGGAACTTGGAGACGAGGATGGCTGCCCAAGAGAGCAACACGAGCTACTGAGCGGTCGTCTCTATACCACAATATCCCCAACCCGACTGACATTATTACAACCTCGTTCGCGTACTCTATCTTTGCCGCCTTATCTTCTCCAGTATATATACCCTTTGTATCTATTCCCGGTATTTCTTGTTGTAATGGTTGTCCCCTTTCCAGGCGTTATCGCAAAGTTGCATTCGTGACCTTCGTCGACGTAATTCACAACCGTTGCTCAAACGTTGAGGCTGAATGCACGCTTCCCAAACGCCCAACCTGCATACTGGCCTGCGTCATGGGATTCAGAAGGCCCAGTGATGCAACAGCTTCTGCGTTTCTTCTCGACAAGAATGCTTTTTCATGAGTGTCAAATTTAGTCCTCTGCAACTAGAGTCCTTCCCCATGTTCAAGCGCTCAAATCTTTCTACAGACCTCAGATCTGTGTCAATCTGATGTGCCCACACAGCCTCCAGACCTTCCATCACAATTGAGTCGGTATCAATCCTCTTCCTGGCTGTTCACTTCTCGTGTTG
>Ga0065721_10051658_pt1 | contig 13957 bp, 17 predicted proteins | sample Mesricmetagenome_FD_59108 | JGI IMG/M metagenome (GOLD analysis project Ga0065721, IMG submission 59108) | Mesophilic microbial community from rice straw/compost enrichment Sample: eDNA_1 v2 (version 2) | ecosystem: Engineered > Solid waste > Grass > Composting > Bioreactor | place: USA: Davis... | reverse complement strand
AGACCATATCCGCATCTATACCGAGAATTCCTATTCCGGTTCCATCGTGAAGGAAGCGGGGCTGTCGCGCCCGGCCAATCAGCAGGGAGTGGAGGACCAGCATATCAAGATTACCGAGGAACAGATCGGGGACATGGACGCGGACGTCATCATTTCTTTCGGCCGGGAAAGCGAAGCGGATTATTTTAACGAGAAAATATTGAAGAATCCGCTGTGGAAAACGCTGGCGGCGGTGAAGAGCGATCAGGTGCACATGGTGAATTGGGAAACGTGGCTGAGCGGGCAAGGCATTCAGGCGTCCAACATCATCCTTGACGATCTGAACGCGTTCTTCAATTCGTAAGCGGGAGGTTTCGCGTGGGTATTCGTCTCGCGGGAATCGCGCTCGGGCTGGTCTTGGTCGCGTTGTGCCTATGCGCGAGCATCGTCTATGGCAAACAAGCGATACCGGCCGTTGAAGCCTACCGATCGCTCTTCGAATTCGACGGCTCCCGGGAACATCTGATCGTTCGGACGGTGCGCGTGCCGCGGGCGCTGATCGCCATGTCCGTGGGGGCATGCCTTGCCATGGCCGGAGCCGTCATGCAAGCCGTCACGCGCAATCCCTTGGCCGGTCCGGAATTGTTCGGGGTGAACCAGGGAGCGGCTTTCGCGATCGTCGTTCCTCTCTACGCGTTCGGACACGTCAGCGCGTCCGGATCGGTCGCCTACGCCTATCTCGGAGCCGGAGTCGCGGGAGCGGTCGTATATTTGCTCGGGATCATGGGGACGGGCGGATTGACGCCCCTCAAGCTGGTCTTGGCCGGATCCACGATCAATCTGCTGCTCGGCGCGCTCACCCAAGGGCTGTTGGTGTTAGACGAACAATCGCTGGACACGATGAGGTTTTGGCTGGCCGGGTCGTTGACGGGCAGAAGCTCGGCCGCGTATGCGCGCGTGTTGCCGTTCATGCTGGCCGGCATCGCGTTAACGTTGGCGATGAGCCGGCACATCCATACGTTAAGTTTGGGCGAAGATACGGCACGGGGACTGGGATTGCGTACCGGCCGGGTTAAAGGAACGTCTCTGATCGCGGTCGTCCTGCTGGCGGGCTCGTCGGTGGCGATCGCCGGCCCGATCGGTTTCGTGGGGCTCGCGATCCCGCACGTCGCCCGTTACGTCGTCGGCACGGATTACCGCTGGGTGCTGCCGTATTCGGCGATTATGGGAGCTCTGCTGCTGTTGCTCGCGGATATCGCGGCGAGGTTCGTCGTGCCCTCCCAGGAAATATCCGCCGGCGTCGTTACCGCCATGCTTGGAGCGCCTTTCCTGATTTACCTGGCGCAGAGGAGGGCATGAGGATGGAGACGCGTTTCGCGCAAGGGAAAGTCTCCTTGCTGCTGGTCCTATCGATTCTGACCGCGCTGAGCGCGATCGTTCTATTTTTTCAAATCATCCTGGGGGATTTCCCGATTCCGGCGGCCGACGCGCTGCAAGCTTTGGCGGGCAACGGCAGCGAGCGGTACGATCTCGTCGTGAACCGGTTTCGGTTCCCGCGCGCGCTGGTCGCTTTCTTGGCGGGAGCGGGCCTGGCGCTGTCCGGCACGATTCTGCAGGGCATTACCCGCAACCCGCTCGCTTCCCCGGGCGTGCTCGGGCTGAATTCCGGCGCGGCGCTCGTTGCGGTCTCGTGCATGGTGCTGTTCCCCAACTTCCCGGTCGGCGCTTTGCCGTTCGCGGCCTTCGCGGGGGCATGCCTGGCGGCGACGCTATCGTATTTTCTGGCGTGGAAAAGGGGGCTCTCGCCGGTCCGCCTCGTGCTCGTCGGCGTCGGCATCGCGGCGTCGGCCGGGGCTTTCGTCAGCTTCCTGCTGACGTTCAGCGACTTGGCGCAGGCGAAGAGAGCGGTCATCTGGATGTCCGGCAGCGTATACGGGAGAAGCTGGGAACATTTCTGGCCGATGCTGCCTTGGTTGGCCGCGCTTGTGCCGATCGCGCTGCTGATGGCGCGCAAGCTCGACGTGCTGCAGTTGGGCGACTCCCTGGCGGTCGGCTTGGGCACCCGGCTGGAACGGGTCAGAGGGGGACTGCTGCTCGCGGCCGTCGCGTCGGCCGGAGCGGCCGTCGCCATGGCGGGCACGATCGGCTTTGTCGGCCTGATGGCGCCTCACTTGTCGAGATTTCTCGTCGGCTCCAGGTCGCTTCGCCTGATTCCGACGGCGGTGCTGACGGGCGGGCTGCTCGTGATGCTGGCGGACCTGCTCGGCAGGACGCTGGCGGCGCCGCTGGAAATCCCGTGCGGCATTTTGATCGCAGTGATCGGCGCCCCCTACATGATTTACTTGTTGTTCAAGAAAAGAAACCATTGATCGGAGGAAACACTGTGAACGCGAACGGAGCCGATCGCGGTTATCCGATGGCCGAATTGATCCGAGGAAGGAGAACGATCCGGCAGTTCAAGGACGATCCGGTCCCGTTCGAATTGCTGCTGGAGCTGATGAACGTCGCCAACTGGGCGCCCAACCACGGGCTCCGGGAGCCGTGGAGGTTTATTCTGTTCCGCGGAGAGGCGCGATCCGTTTTCGCCGAGGCCGTTTTTCTGACGATGTCCGCGGAAGAGACGCTGAAGTACGGGGAACAGAGAAAAGCGGATTACGCGACGATTCCCTATCATCTGATCGTCGTCATGAAGGAAGATCCGAGACGGAAGCAATGGGACGAAGATTACGGGGCGGCGTGCAGTTGGATCCAATCTTTCCAATTGGCGGCTTGGGAGCGGGGACTCGGCGTCGTATGGAAAACGAACCCGTATGTCTACTCGCCCAAGTTTCGCGAAGCCGTCGGCGTGCGGGAGGGGGAGAAAGCCGTCGGCGTCCTTCACGTCGGCTATCCGGCGAACGTTCCCGCGCCGAGACCGCGAACCGCGGCGGAGGAGCGGCTGACGGTGCACGGATAAGGAACGAAAAAGCTCTTCCCGGCCCTTCGGAATTCGCGTTCCGGTCGTCGGGAAGAGCTCTTTGTTGCGTCAGCGGGTCCGGCCGCGCGGGAGACGGGCCGAAACCCGGCCGATCTCAGTTGGCATCCTTATACAGCTCCCGCATGACGTGACCGAGTTCGGGCACGATGAGCCGGGTCATCGCGAGCTTGACCGCGCCGGTCGAACCGGGCATCGAGAAGACGGCGGTCGTCCCGATCGTCCCGGCGATCGCTCGAGACAGGATGGCGGCCGAGCCGATGTCCTCCGCGAAGCTGAGATAGCGAAAAATTTCGCCGAAGCCCGGCATCTCCTTATGCAATTGATCGCGCACCGCCTCGTACGTCGTGTCCCGGCCCGCGATGCCGGTTCCGCCGTTGAGCAGCACGGCCTCCACGCGCGGATTTTCCGCGGAGTCGCGCAGCAGCTTGGCGATTCCGTCGTATTCGTCCTTCACGATCGCGTATTCCGCGACCGTATGTCCGCTTGCCTCGAGCAGCTCGCGGATCAGCTGCCCGCTCTTGTCCGTGTCCGGGGTCCGGGTGTCGGATACGGTGATGATGGCGCAGGCCACGCTGGACGGGGCTTCCCGCCGGTGCTGCTCGGTAGAATTCAGCGACATTCGCGAACACGTCCTTTATCTTTTTCGCAACGTGATCCTTCCTTTACGGCACCAGGCTGCGGAGCACGGTCATGTCTCCGTCGAGCGTATAGGCGCCCAGATTGGCCGGCAGCAGGAAACAATCCCCGGCTTTGGCGTCGACGAGGCCTTTCTCCCAACCTATCGTGCCGTTTCCTTCGCATACGATGACGATAACGAAGCTGTCCGGGGTCGTGGACGACGTCCACGGTCCCTTGACGACGCCTTTGTCCGTCTTGAAATACGGCGAACGCGCCAGCGTCAGCCATTCTCCCGGAACCGCGCCGGACGTATCCATGCGGGACGCGCCCGAATCTTCGTACGCCGCGACGTTCAGGGAATCTTCGATATGCAGCTCGCGCGGTTTGCCGTCCAGGCCGGGGCGGTCGTAATCGTAAAGACGGTAAGTCGTGTCCGAATTTTGCTGGATTTCCGCCACGACGACGCCCGCGCACAGGGCGTGCACGGTTCCCGCCGGAATGTAGAACGTATCCCCGGCTTTGACGGACACTTCCTGCAGGCAGTCCATGATCCGCCCTTCCTCGATCGCCGCGGCCATCGCGGCGCGGTCTACGCCCGGCTTGAGCCCGTAAATGATCTTCGCGCCCGGCTCGGCGCCGAGCACGTACCACATTTCCGTCTTGCCCGGCTCGCCTTTCGGAAGCCGTTCGTATGTATCGTTCGGGTGCACCTGAACCGACAAATCGTCGTTGCAGTCCAACAGCTTGATCAGCAAAGGAAATCGTCCGTTGCCCGAAGCGCCGCCTTTCGCGCCGAACCAAGCTGCTCCGACTTGCTCGCGAATCTCGTCCAGCCCTTTGCCCGCGAACGGTCCGTTCGCGACGCGGGATACGCCGTTCGGGTGATCGGCGATCATCCAGCCTTCGCCGATGGCGCCGGCCGGCACGTCGAAGCCGAATTTCTCGAGCGCGCGTCCGCCCCACACTCTTTCTTTGAATTCCGGCTGAAAATGCAAGGGATAGGGTTGTACGGTCATAGGTCGTTCTGCCTCCTTGAAGAATCGATAATAGATAGAGCGATAATCATTTTTTGTCCGCAGCGATCAGAAAAGGGGATGCCGTTTTCTGCGGAAAACGGTAAACGACGGCTTGGGCCACCGCTTGGGGAAGCGCCGCCGCCCAGGCTTCCACCGCGTCGGCTTCCGCCCGCCCGCCTTCATGGCCGGGATAGGCGACGACGGTCAGCGCGCCTCCGGTCCGAAGCAGCCGAAGGGAGCTTTCCATCGCCGCGAGCGTCGTTGCCGGAAGCGTAATGACCGGAGACGGGACGCCGGGCAGGTAGCCGAGGTTGAACATGACGGCGGCTACCCGGCCCCGAGCTTCCGGCGGCAGGAAGCGCTCCATCGTCTCGTGCCCCGCGCGGATGAGCTCCACCGGAGCCAGAGGCGAAGAGGTTGCGGCTTCGCCCTCCAGCCTTCTTCTCGTGCTGTCGAGCGCTTCGGCTTGCACGTCGAAAGCGTAGACCCGGCCGCGCGGGCCGACCGTTCGCGCCAGGAACAGCGTATCCGAGCCGTTGCCGGCCGTCGCGTCCACGACGATGTCTCCGGGCCCGGCCCGCTCCTTCACCCAGCGCTGCGCTTGGCTAAGCACGGACGGGAATCCCATGCGGCTCTCCTTTCCAGGCTTTACCCTGCCAGCCGTCGCGGCGAACCAGCTCGTCGTCGATCGCGTTCAGCACTTCCCATTTGCGAAGGCTCCACATCGGCCCGATCAGCAAATCCCTCGGCGCGTCCCCGGTCAGGCGGTGCACGATGATGTCCGGCGGCAGCAGCTCCAGGGAATCGGCGACGAGCGAGACGTATTCGTCCATGTCCAGGAAGCGGAGAAGGCCTTCCTTCCATTGACGGACCATCGGCGTCTTGCGCATGAGATGGAGCAAGTGGATTTTGATCCCCTGCACGTCCATGCCCGCCACGGCCCGGACGGTCTCCAGCATCATGTCCCGCGATTCTCCCGGCAAGCCGTGAATGATATGGGCGCACACCCGTATGCCCCTCTCCCTTAACCGCTCGGCGGCATCGACGAAGCATCTCGTGTCATGGGCCCGATTAATCAATCGCGAGGTCGATTCGTGGATCGTCTGCAAACCCATCTCGACCCATAAGTACGTGCGCTGATTGAGCTCGGCCAAGTAATCCACGACATCGTCCGCCAAGCAATCCGGCCGGGTCGCGATGGACAAGCCGACGACGCCCGGCTGCTCGAGAATGACCTCGTAATATTCCCGCAGCGTCTCCACCGGCGCGTAGGTGTTCGTATAAGCCTGGAAATAGCCGATGTATTTCGCTTCCGGCCATTTCAAGTGCTGGCGGTCGCGGATTTGGTTGAACTGCGACACGAGGTCGTCGCGCCGGCTTCCCGCGAAGTCCCCGGAGCCTCTCGCGCTGCAGAAGGTGCATCCGCCCGCGGCGATGCTCCCGTCTCGGTTCGGGCACGTAAAGCCGGCGTCCAGCATCACCTTGAATATTTTCGCGCCGAACGTTTTCCTCATTTCGTAATTCCACGTATGAAATCGTTTGCCCGCCCACAGCGGCGGTTCGCGGTCGGTTTTCCCCGTTGTCGTCATCGTTGCATCCGTCCTTAGCAGAAGTCGGTTTAATTGTAGCGAATATCTGCCCAAAATGCGAGAGCGGCGGACGGTCTGCCCGCGTATTCCGGCGGGAGGAGTTCCATTCATTCCCGAATCCGATCGATCGGGTCCGGTTCGATTCCGAACGAACATCGTTATTCGGGCGTAATTCCCCTGCGGCCGGCTTGCAATACCTAACATGATGTGTTATATTAAAAGTGCGCCAAATCAACAAATAAACCTGACATCTCAACTTTTTTCCAGATGAATTTATGTCGATTCCCGCTCACGGGCAGGCTACAAGCAAGACCCATATCACGATCGAACGGAGAGTGAACGTAATGAATACGGGCGTACGCATTCCCCAAGGGGACGATACGGTGAAAGTCGAGTTGACGGTGAAGGAAGTATTGGCATTGGCCGGGGCGAAATTTCCCAATAACCATAGCCTGGAGATTTCGGCAAGGAAGAAGCTCAACAGCATCATCGAAGATCACTATATCGATGAAAATAAACAAACGCATTAACGACAACGAATACGCAATCAATGGACGAATACCCATTTTCGGGTATTCGTTTTTTTGCGTTTGACATTTCCGGCGATCGGCAATATAGTTAGTTACATGAGTAATTAACCGAATGACATGGTGGTGAAGAAATGACATTGCCGATGGACGACAGCCGCCCGATCTTCTTGCAGATCGCCGAACGGATCGAGAACGATATTCTCGAAGGGGGATTGCCGGAAGAATCCCAGGTGCCCTCGACCAACCAATTCGCGGCTTTCTACCAGATCAACCCGGCGACGGTCATGAAGGGCGTAAACCTGCTCGTGGATCAAGGAATTTTGTATAAGAAACGGGGGATTGGCATGTTCGTGGCGACCGGGGTTAGAGAACGGATCGCGGAGAAGCGCAGGGAGCAATTTTACGACCAGTACGTCGTGTCGATGATGAAGGAAGCGGAGAAGCTGGGCATCACGGCGGAACAATTGACGGAAATGATCCGGAGAGGGGCCAAGGAGCAATGAGCGGCATCGTCGAGGTGAAAGGACTCTCGAAGCATTACGGTAAAGTAAAAGCCGTCGACAACGTCAGCTTCAAGCTGGAGGAGGGGAAAATCTACGGCTTGCTCGGAAGGAACGGCGCGGGAAAAACGACGATCATGCACATGCTGACGGCCCAGCTGTTCAAGACGGCGGGCGAGCTTAAAGTGTTCGGAGAGGAGCCTTACGAGAACGATCGGGTGCTGAGCCGGATCTGTTTCATTAAAGAAAGCCAGAAATACCCGCAGACGTTCCGGATAGCGGACGTGCTGAACGTATCGCCGCAGTTCTTCCCGAATTGGGACGCCGAATTCGCGCGCGAATTGGCGAAGGATTTCCAGCTCCCGTTGAAGCGGAAAATCATGAAACTGTCCAGGGGGATGCTCTCCGCCGTCGGCATCATCGTCGGTTTGGCCAGCCGGGCGCCGCTCACGATTTTCGACGAGCCTTACCTGGGACTGGATGCCGTCGCAAGGAAGCTGTTCTACGACAGGTTGCTGAACGATTACGCGGAATATCCGCGGACGATCGTTCTGTCCACGCATCTGATCGACGAAGTCAGCCAGTTGCTTGAACACGTGATCCTTATCGACGGCGGCAGGCTGATTCTCGACGAGGACGCCGAAGCGTTAAGGGGACGCGCGTCCAACGTCGTCGGAGCGGCTTCGAAGGTGGAGTTTTTCCTCGCCGGCAAGCAGGTGATCCATCGGGAGCCGTTCGGGGGGATGGCGTCCGCGACGATCATGGGCGCTTTGACCGCTCGCGACCGAGAGCAAGCCGCGGAGCTCGGCTTGGAGATCGCTCCGGTTTCCTTGCAGCAGATGATCGTTCACCTGACGGGCGGCAATCGTTCCGGCAAGGAGGCGGCGAAATGAACAAAATCGCGGGAATCGTAAAAACGCATCTCGCCGACAGGTGGTCCTGGAGCATCCTTCCATGGCTCATTCTCGGCATCAGTTTCTGCGCCAACCTGATTATCGGCGGGGTGAGCGGCGACGAGATCAAAACGGGAGGCCTCGCCTCCATCTACGTCTACATGTTCGTTCTCGGCATCGTCAGCGTCGGCCAGACGTTTCCGTTCTTAATCGGTTTCGGGGCGAGAAGGAAAGATTTCTTCCTCGGGACGACCGCCACGATTCTGGCGATCGGCGTCCTGTCGGTCATCCTTCTGCTCGTCCTGGGGTGGATCGAAAGCTCGACGGATTATTGGGGCATCGGCTTGCAGTATTTCAACGTCGAATATTTGACGGACGGCCCGCTTGCGGAGCGGTTCTGGATTTTATTTATTCTGATGATCCATCTCTTCTTCAGCGGCTTCGCGATTGCCTGCATCTATCGCCGCTTCGGCCGGAACGGCCTGTATTACTTCTTCGGGGCGCTTGGACTGATCCTGACTTGCACGTTCTACCTGATCGGCATGAACGACAAATGGAAAGCGGTATTCGATTGGTTCGCGGACGTCTCCGTCTTCGAACTGGCGAACGGGCTGTTCGTTGCGACTTTGCTCTACGTCGCCTTTTCCTATCTGATGCTGCGCAGAGCGACCGTATAACCTTCCTCCCGGAAGCATAAAGGGCAATCCGCGAAATCTGGACGATTTCCGGATTGCCCTTCGTCTTTACCGGTGCACCGCGTGGAAGGCGACCGTGCAATGCGGATCCACCTCACGGATATCCCGGAGAACTCTCGACTGCTCGAGTCTGTGTACAGTACATAATAGCGTTCGCCGTTGGCCGCCGGTCGCGGGTTCCTTGCCGCGATCCTCTCCCTCGTCGAGAAGGACGACCTCCTTGCCGAATCGGGCCCGCAGCGCGCGGCTGATTTCTTCCCCCTGCTCGCTCGCAATCCAGATCATCCGCGTCATCGCGAAGCCGCTCATGGCGAAATCCGTCGCGCGGTAAGCGAGAATAAAGGCCAAGATCGAATACATCGCATCCGTCCAGCCGAATACGAATCCCCCGGAGAGCAGAATCGTTCCGTTCGCGATCCAGAGCAGCTTGCCCGCCCGGGCAACGGACTCGTTCTTCGCCGTCATCGCGACTCCGTCCGCCAGATCGAGGAACCCTCCGTAGCGAAGAACGGTGCCGATGCCGCCTCCGAGCAGCAAGCCTCCCGCCGCGGCCGAGGCCAACGTATGATCGATCAAGGCCGGAGCGGGATGCAAGGCGAACGCGCCTAGCGACAAGACGGCAAGAGCCAGTATCGTCGCCAGCCGGGTTTGGGGAGAAAATCGTTTATACTTAAGCAATACGAAAGGCAAATTCAGCAAGAACAGGAACAAGCCCAGCCTCATCTCCGTCAGGTAGGAGAAGATGGAGGATACGCCGGTCACGCCGCCGACGATCATGCGGTGCGGCACGAGAAACAGCTCCAGGCCGACGGCGGACATGAGGGAACCGATAACGACGAAAACCAATCTCGAAGAAAATCGCTTGCCGATCATGCCGGCAACGCCCCCCTTTCGGTCAAGTGGTCGATTCCGCGTTGCTCGTCTTTTTATCCCATTTGAAAAATCTTCCGACCAATTTGTAGATTAGCTTGGATTCCTTCGTAAGCAAGGGACCGACGATCGCCAGGATGAGCACGTACAGCGCGGCGAACGGCTGAATGATCGCCAGCAAGCCGCCGGCTTTGGCGATATTGGCCATAATGATCGAAAATTCTCCGCGGGAGACGATCGTCAGGCCGATATTGACCGAGGCCTTCGGAGACAGTCCCGCGCTTCGTCCCGCGAACATGCCCGCCGCGAAATTGCCGATCAGGGTAACGACGACCGCCGCGATGGACAGACCTACGGCGCCTCCGAGCGTGGTCGGATCGATCGTCAGGCCGAAGCTGAAGAAGAAGATCGCGCCGAAGAAATCGCGGAACGGCAGGATCAGCTTCTCGATCCGCTTCATGTGCTCGGTCTCGGCCAGCACGAGGCCGACGAGCAGAGCTCCGATCGCCTCCGCGACGTGGATCGTCTCGGAGAAGCCGGCGACGAGAAACAGCGATGCGAAGATGACCAGGCCGAACAGCTCGTTGGATCGGATATTCAACGCCTTGTTCAGCAGAGGAACGGCTTTCCTTCCGATCAGGAGCAGCGCCAGCATAAAGCCGAGCGCGATCAGAGCGGATACGATGACGCCGCCGACCGAAGTCGACCCGCTCAGCACGAGACCGGAGAGAATGGAAATGTATACGGCAAGGAACACGTCCTCGAACATGATAATGCCGAGAATCATTTCGGTCTCGGGGTTAGCGGTTCGTTTTAAGTCCACGAGCACCTTGGCGACGATCGCGCTGGACGAGATCGTCGTTATTCCGGCGACTACGAGCGTTTCCTGAAGCGCGAAACCGGCGGCCCACCCGAAGACCAACCCTAGGGTGAAATTGATGCCGATGTAGATCGTCCCTCCGACGGCGATCGATTTGCCCGACTTGATCAGTCTGCCTACCGAAAATTCGAGTCCTAGATAGAAGAGCAGGAACAAGACGCCGATTCTTCCCATGAACTCGATCAACGGGGTGCTTTCGATAAAGCGGAAGTCGAAATGCCAGATTTGGATCGAGTGGGGGCCGACGGCCATCCCGATGAGAATGTAAAAGGGAATGACGGAAAAGCGCAATTTATTCGATAGCAAACCGGCCAGTGCGATGAGCGCGATCGCCAGGCCGACCTCAAGAACCATGTGATCCATCTAGGGTTAAGGGGATCCTTGGAGCAAGATTTTCTTCAACTCTTTGTGCTGCGCGCGCTCTCCCGCAACGATGATCGTCGTATCTGCGGCTAATCTGAAGTCGGGGCCAGGATTGACGTGCTTGACGTGGTTCGGGCCGAGGATGGCGATAACCGTCGCTCCCGTATTGGCCCGGATATTCAATTCTCCGATCGTTTTCCCTACGCAGGCGTAAGAGGATTCGATCTTGTACCATTCGATGACGAGATCGTCGATGGCGACTTCGATGTTTTCGAGCATTTTAGGCTTGTAAGCCATGCCTCCGATAATGGAAGCGATCATTCTCGCTTCGTCGTCGTCGAGGGAAATCATGGAGATGCTGGTCTCCGGGTCTTCGTGTTCGAAGTGGTAGCACTCCCGGCGGCCGTCGTCGTGGACGATAACGACGAACTTGTCGCCGCTGCGGGTAATCATCTGGAATTTCCGCCCGATTCCGGGCAGGTCGATTTCTCGAATATTCATGGGGTCAACCTCCTGAAGTTTTGCTCTCACATTCCTGCGCAAAGCGGTGCAGACATCCCGAATAAACCGCCGCAAAGGGCGCGGCGAATGCTCGGAACTCTTACGCTCGCACATAGGATGTGGTGAACTTCAAGGGCATGAGAAGAAGCTTGCGCATTCGGAGAACGTGCAGGGGAAGAAACACGCATTTTCGGCTGGGCAAGGGGTAAGGCGGGAACGCGTGAAAAAGGAAATGAAACAGCGACAGCAGCAAAGCAGCGGCAAGAAGGACCTTGCAGTGCAAGGAAGCGGCGGTCCGCTTGGTCGCTTTCACGCTGTTCGGGACGTCGTGAGCCAGCGAGGAGCTGGTCGACGTCATGAAGTTATCCCCGATGGACATCGTAGGCATGCACAGCAAAACGAAGGAAAGCAGCAGGAAGAGGACGAACGAGCGGCTGCGGAACGGCTGTTTCGCGTAAGTCATTTTCCTCTCCTCCCTTCATTTTCTATAAGGTTATGATAACATACGTTGCCTGCCGCCCTCAAATTCGAAAGTCCCGTCAGGCGCGGATTTCGACTTTGTTTTCGCTTTTCCGGATATGTTACACTTCTAATCGACATCAAGATGGATGGGAGGTGGGGAAGTGAGGAATCTTCATCGCCGGGCGTACGCCTGGGGAGGCGCGGCCGCCGTTCTTTTCGTCGTCTTGAGCTGGCTCGTGGCCAAAGAGGCCGTATCGTCCTTCGATTCGGCGGTCATCTCGGCCGTTCAAGGACTGGAGAGCTCCCGGTGGACGAAAGTCGCCGAAGGGTTCAGCGAAATCGGCTCCACGCTAGGAGTCGTCCTGATCTCCGTCGTTCTCATGATCTTGTTCGCGGCGAAGCTGGGACACCGCAGGGAATTGATCCTGCTCGCCGTATCCGTGGGAGGAGCGGCGCTGTTCAACGTGATATTGAAAAACGCGTTCCAGCGGGACAGGCCTTCCCTTCGCCGGTTGATCGAGGAGACGGGCTACAGCTTCCCGAGCGGCCACTCGATGGCGGCGTTCGCGCTGTACGGCGCGGCGGCCTATCTGCTGTGGAGGCACGTCCGAAGCGGGACGGGGCGCGTTCTCGTGCTCGGGGCCGGTCTCTTGCTGACGGCCGGCATCGGACTTAGCCGCATCTATTTGGGCGTTCACTATCCGAGCGACGTCGTGGCGGGATACCTCGCCAGCGGCATATGGCTCGGATTCGTCGTGGAGTTTCTGGGTAAGCGTCTTCGAACCGTTGAACGCTGAAAAAATGCGCCCATCTCTCCCGGAGAATAGGCGCATTCAGGCGTTGCGGGGCACGAAGAGGGAATTTATTCGACGACGAGCATGCCGGTCATGTTATCGTGTCCTTGCCCGCATTGGATCGAGCAAAAATATTCGTACGTGCCGGCTTTGTCGAGCTTGATTTCCTGGGATTCGTTGTTCTTGAGATTGACGCCGAGATCGGCGAACTCGACGCCATGGGCGCCTTGTTCGTTCACGAGCGTCACCTTGAGCGTATCTCCGACCTTGGCCCGGATCTCGGCGGGTTCGAACTTCCAGTTGACCGCGGTGATCGTGACTTCCTGCACGTTTCCGGCTCCGCCGGCCGCCGGCGAACCGGCTGGAGCGGTCGGGGACGGCGAAGCGTTGCCGTTGTTGCCGCCGCAAGCGCCGAGCAAGAGGACGGACGCCAGCGCGGCAAGGGCGAAGAACGAACCGGATTTCCTATTCATGATCTGTAAAGGCCTCCCTTAACTAGCGTAACTTTTGCGGATAGATTTTCTCTGCTAATATGCCCAATTTTCGTCCCTTTACAACGCGAGGCTCCTTGGTTCAAAATATAAGGCATTGAACTTAGGCGATCGAAAGTTGCGGGAGGAATCGAAAGATGAGATTGCGCGGAAGGAAAACCGTTCGGGAACAGCTGGAGCGGCAGAAGGATTTGATCGTGTTCGAGCCGCAGAAGCTGAAGGGGCGCTGGCGGGAGTTTTTCGGCAACGACAACCCGATCCATATCGAATGCGGCATGGGCAAGGGGCAGTTCATCAGCCGGCTCAGCGCCTCGAATCCCCATTTGAATTATATCGGAATGGATATGTACGACGAGCTGCTGAGCCGGGCCAGCGAGAAAGCCCGAGCGCTGTGGAAGGAGGAGAAAAAGTCGGACATCGTGCCGAATCTGGCTCTCGTCCGCGGCAATGTCGAGGAATTGGAAAACATGTTCGAGGACGGGGAGCTGGAACGGGTGTACTTGAACTTCAGCGATCCGTGGCCGAAGTCGAAACACGGCAAAAGGCGGCTGACGCATCCTCGGTTTCTGTCGAAATATAAGCGGGCATTAAACGAAGCCGGCGAAATCCATTTCAAGACGGACTCGCTCAGCCTGTTCGAGTTTTCGCTGAACAGCTTCTCCGACGCGCGGCTCCAGATGCGCAACGTCTCGCTCGACCTCCATCGGAACGGCGTGCGGGAGGATCTCGTTCTGACGGAATACGAGGCGAAATTCGTCGGACAAGGCAAGCCGATCTACAGGCTGGAGGCGGTCGTGGG
>Ga0065721_10006400_pt1 | contig 13961 bp, 11 predicted proteins | sample Mesricmetagenome_FD_59108 | JGI IMG/M metagenome (GOLD analysis project Ga0065721, IMG submission 59108) | Mesophilic microbial community from rice straw/compost enrichment Sample: eDNA_1 v2 (version 2) | ecosystem: Engineered > Solid waste > Grass > Composting > Bioreactor | place: USA: Davis... | reverse complement strand
CGCCCCGCCCCCGCGCGTCGTCCCGGTCCCGGCCTTGGCTCCGGCCCGAGCCCCACCCCGGGCCACCCCGGCCCGCGCGCCACCCCGCCCCCGCCGGCCTCGCACCCGCCCCACCCCGCGCCCGCCCGGCGCACCCGGAACCCGCCCGGTAGGCTGGACCCCTATGGATGACGCGCCGATCGGGATCTTCGACTCGGGAGTCGGCGGTCTCACCGTCGCCCGGGCCGTGTCGCAGCAGCTTCCGCGCGAGTCCATCCTCTACATCGGCGACACCGCCCGCTCGCCGTACGGGCCCAAGCCCATCGCCGACGTGCGCAAGTACTCGCTCGAGGTGCTCGACACCCTGGTCGAGCAGGGCGTGAAGATGCTCGTGATCGCGTGCAACACGGCATCCGCGGCGATGCTCCGCGATGCGCGCGAACGCTACGACGTCCCCGTCGTCGAGGTGATCGGGCCCGCCGTGCGCACCGCGATGTCGACGACGCGCAACGGTCGCATCGGCGTCATCGGCACGGTCGGCACGATCGGCTCGCGCGCCTACCAGGACATGCTCGAGGTCAACGAACGCCTCACCGTGTTCGCCGAGGCCTGCCCGCGCTTCGTCGAGTTCGTCGAGGCCGGCGTCACCGACTCGCCCGAGGTGCTGGCCACCGCGGAGCAGTACCTCGCGCCGCTCCGCCACGCCGGGGTCGACACGCTCGTGCTCGGGTGCACGCACTACCCCTTCCTCGAGGGGGCGATCAGCTACGTGATGGGTCCCGACGTGAGCCTCGTCTCGAGCGACAGCGAGACCGCGAAAGACGTCTTCCGCCAGCTCGTCTCACGCGACCTGCTCGCGAGTCCCGACGCCGTGCCGACGCACCGCTACGAGGCGACCGGCTCGTCGGCCGACGACTTCCTGCGCCTGGCGCACCGCCTCATGGGCCGCGAGGTGCGCGAGGTGCAGCTCGTGCAGACCGGCGCCATCGACCTGCCGCGCTGAGGCGCGGCATCCACCCGTTCCCTTCCCTGGAGGACTCATGACCCGCAAAGACGGCCGCACCAACGACCAGCTCCGCCCCGTGACCATCGAGCGCGGGTGGTCGGCGCACGCCGAGGGCTCGGCGCTCATCACCTTCGGGGGCACCAAGGTGCTGTGCACGGCCTCGTTCACCAACGGCGTGCCGCGCTGGCTCACCGGCAAGGGCAAGGGCTGGGTCACCGCCGAGTACGCGATGCTCCCGCGCGCGACGAACAGCCGCAACGACCGCGAGAGCATCAAGGGCAAGGTCGGCGGGCGCACGCACGAGATCTCGCGCCTGATCGGCCGCGCCCTGCGGGCCGTGGTCGACACCAAGGCGCTCGGCGAGAACACCATCGTGATCGACTGCGACGTGCTGCAGGCCGACGGCGGTACGCGCACCGCCGCGATCACGGGGGCGTACGTCGCACTGGCGGATGCCATCGCCTGGGGCCGGGAGAAGAAGTTCATCGCCCAGCGCTCCGAGGTGCTCATCGACTCGGTGTCGGCGGTGTCGGTCGGCATCATCGACGGTGAGCCGATGCTCGACCTCGCCTACGTCGAGGACGTGCGCGCCGAGACCGACATGAACGTCGTCGTCACGGGCCGGGGGCTGTTCGTCGAGGTGCAGGGCACCGCCGAGGGCGCGCCGTTCGACAAGGCCGAACTCGACCGCCTTCTCGACCTCGCGGTGAACGGTTGCGCCGACCTGCGCGGCATCCAGTCGACCGCTCTCGAGGCCTGAGCATGGCGCGCGTCGTCCTCGCCACGCACAACCCGCACAAGGTCGAGGAGTTCCAGGCGATCGTCGCCGCGGTGCGCCCCGACCTCGAGGTCGTCGGGTACGACGGCCCCGAGCCGGTCGAAGACGGGGTGACGTTCGCGGCCAACGCGCTCATCAAGGCGCGAGCGGCGGCCCGGCATACGGGACTGCCCGCGCTGGCCGACGATTCGGGCGTCGCGGTGGACGTGCTGGGCGGTTCGCCCGGCGTGTTCTCGGCGTACTGGGCCGGACACAAGAAGGATGCCGCCGCCAACCTCGAGCTGCTGCTCGACCAGTTGTCCGACGTCGCCGATCCGCACCGCACCGCGCAGTTCGTGTCGGTCATCGCGCTGGTGCGTCCCGACGGGACCGAGGGCGTCGTCGAGGGCCGCTGGCCCGGTCGACTCGCGACGGCTCCCGCCGGACCGGGCGGCTTCGGCTACGACCCGATCTTCGTCCCCGACGGTCAGCCGCAGGGGGCCGAGCGCACCGTGGGGGAGTGGACGGCCGAGGAGAAGAACGCCCAGTCGCACCGCGCACGCGCGTTCGTCGAGCTCGCCCCGCTGCTCGCGCAGCTGTGACCCGGCCGGGCTGACACCGGTTCTCATTCCCGACTTCCGCGGAAAGACGCGGCTCGACGACGGTCCGCCCTAGCCTGGAAGCATGCACGATCACGCTCCGTCCGGCGGCATCCGCGATGCCGGCCATCGGCGCCTGCTCGCCACCGCCCTCGCGCTGACGAGCGCGGTGATGCTCGTGCAGATCGTCGGGGCGATCCTGTCGGGTTCGCTCGCTCTGCTGGCCGACGCGGCGCACATGTTCACCGACGCGGCGGCCCTCGTCGTGGCCCTCGTCGCCACGGCGATCGCCGCGCGTCCGGCCGATGATCGCCGCACGTACGGATATCAGCGCGCCGAGGTGCTCGGGGCGCTGGCGAACGGCGTCATCCTGATCGCCCTGTGCGTCTGGGTGGGGATCGAGGCCGTGCAGCGACTCCTCGCCCCCGCCGAGGCGGAGGTGCAGGGCGGACTCATGCTGATCGTCGCCGTCGTGGGCATGATGGCGAACGCCGTGTCGATGTGGCTGCTCAGCCGCGCGCAGAAGCGCAGCATCAACGTGCGCGGCGCGTACCTCGAGGTGCTGGGCGACCTCGTCGGATCGATCGCGGTGATCATCGCCGCGATCGTGATCGTCACGACCGGGTTCTCGCAGGCGGATGCCATCGCCTCCCTCCTCATCGCGATCCTCATCGTGCCGCGGGCCCTGGGACTGCTGCGCGAGGTGGTCGTCGTGCTGACCGAATCCGCTCCGGTGGGTGTGCATGTCGCCGAGATCCGCGATCACCTGCGCGAGGCGGACGGCGTCGTCGACGTCCACGACGTGCACGTGTGGCAGCTCACCCGCGGCGCCCCGGTCTTCAGCGCGCACGTGATCGTGCAGGATGCCGCGCTGAGCGACGGTCGCGCCGCGGCGATCCTCGCGTCGTTGCAGACGTGCCTGGCCGACCACTTCGACGTCGAGCACTCGACGTTCCAGCTCGAGCCGGCCGGACACGTGGAGCACGACACGCGCCACGCGTAGGCGGGTCGCCGGGAACGGAACGGCTCCCTGCCGCCGGGACGTCAGACCTCCCGCACGACCTCGCCCGGATCCTTGTCCGGCCGCAGCCCCCGCCAGCGCGCCTGACGCAGGATGCCGCCGGGCGTGAACTCCGCGAACTCCACCTCTCCCACGAGTTCCGGTCGCACCCACAGCGCGTCGCGCGCATCGGTGGCGGGGACGCCGACGAACGGATCGGTGTCCGCGCGCAGCGGCTCGAGCAGCTCGCCGAGCCGCGCGAGCGTCTTCTCGCCGAAGCCCGAGCCCACGCGTCCCGCATACCGCAGCCCGTCGGCGGACGGAACGCCGACCAGCAGCGAGCCGATCGTGCCCGCGCGGTTGCCCTTGCCGGGCCGGATGCCGCCGATCACGACCTCCTGCGTGCGCGAGTGCTTCACCTTGAGCCACGATTCCGACCGCGCCCCGCGGCGGTACGTCGATGACGGGTCCTTGACCACGACCCCCTCGAGCCCGAAACGCCCGCTCGTGGAGACCGCGGCATCCACGTCGTCGAAGACGGGCGGAACCACCACGGGCGGTCCGCACGCGGCGGTGAGGTCTTCGAGCACCCGTCGACGCTCGGCGAGGGGGAGGGATGCCACGTCGCGCCCTCCGACCGACAGCACGTCGAAGAGGTAGAGGTGCACGGGCGTGCGCGCCGCCTCCCGCTCGATCTCGCGGGGCTGTGCGAGGTTCATGCGCTTCTGCAGGAGCGGGAAGCTCGGCCGACCGGTGTCGTCGAGAGCCACGATCTCGCCGTCGAAGACGGCGGGTTCGGATCCGAGCCTCAGGGCGACCGCGGTGAGGTCGGGGTACGCGGCGGTGAGGTCGTTGCCGTTGCGCGAGCGCAATTGCAGGCGGCGGCCGTCCCAGATCCCCAGACCCCGGATGCCGTCCCACTTCATCTCCACCCAGGGTGTTCCGCCCCAGCGGGCGGCGGCGGCGCGCGCGATCCCCGGCGTCGCGGCGGTGGCGAGCATCGGCCGGAGCTCCGCGGGCGTCGGCGCGGGAGGCGGAGCGGATGACGTCGCTGTAGCGGGCTGGCCGTGATCCTGGGGCACCACGGGCTCACCGTCGGTCTGGGGCCGGCCGTCGGCATCCGTCTTCATCCGGTGCAGCAGCCACTGCGACTTCTCGCCCTGCCCCTCGGTGCGGATGAGGGCGATCCGCACCCGACCGAGGGGCCCGCCCTCGCGGCCGGACAGGGTCGCGATCACCTCGTCGTCGCGCCACTTCTCGAGCTCGTACGTGCCGGTGTCCCAGACCGTCATGGTGCCGGCGCCGTACTGCCCGCGGGGGATCTCGCCGGCGAAATCGAGGTACGGCAGCGGATGGTCCTCGGTCATGACCGCGAGGCTGTTCTTCGCGGTCGTCGGGGGCACGCCCTTGGGAACCGCCCAACTCACGAGAACGCCGTCGCGTTCGAGACGCAGATCCCAGTGCAGGCGCGAGGCGTGATGCTCCTGGATGACGAAGCGGGAGAGGTCGCCTGCGTGAGGGGCGCCGTGGGGCAGGTCGGGCACCGGCTCGGGCGTGCGGCCGGCGGAGCGCTTCGCGATGTACGCGCGCAGAGGGCCGTGCACCTCGTCGACGGAGGCCAGGGGGTCGTTAGGGCGCGCGAGCACCTCGGTGAAGAGCAGGTGGCGCAGCCCGGGATCGTCGAGCTCGGCCCACGTGCGCGGGGCAGCGACGAAGGGCTGCGGGCGACCGCGCAACGAATACGGCGCGATCGTGGTCTTCGACCCGTTGTTCTGGCTCCAGTCGATGAAGACCTTGCCGGGGCGGGCGGCCTTGGCCATTTGGCTGACCACGAGGTCGGGGTGATCGGCCTCGATCGCCCGCGCGAGTTCTTTCGCCACGGCGCTCGCGTCCTCGCTCGACGGGTGTCCGTCGAGCCGCGCGTAGAGGTGGATGCCCTTGCTGCCGCTGGTGACCGGCAGGGGATCGAGGTCCATGTCGCGCAGGATGACGCGCGCCCACCGGGCGACCTCGGCGCACTCCGCGAGACCCACGCCCGGGCCGGGATCGAGATCGAGCACCAGGCGGTCGGGGTTCTGCCGCTCGCCCTCGCTCGAGAAGCGCCACTGCGGCACGTGCAGTTCCAGACTCGCCACCTGCGCCAGGTACACGAGCGCGGGGAGGTCGTCGACGACCGGATAGTCCTTGGCCCCGGAGGAATGATCGATCGGGAAGCGTCGCACCCACGCGGGGGCTCCGGGTTTGAGGGCTTTGGCGAAGAACGGTTCGCCCGGGGCCGTCGTCGTGCCGACCCCGTCAGGCCAGCGCTTGCGGGTGAGCGGACGATCGGCGATATGGGGGAGCAGCAGCGGGGCGATGCGCGAGTAGTAGTCGATCACCTCGCCCTTGGTCGTGCCCGTCTCGGGGTAGAGCACCTTGTCGAGGTTCGACAGCCGCAGACGGCGCCCGTCGATGCGCACCGTCTGCTCCGTCATCGCCCCAGCGTAGGACCGGGGGAGGGCCGGATGCCGAGGGGCTTGCGGCCGGCGATCGAACGCAACGCAGGAGTATTCCGGAGTTCGGGGCCCGCGGGACAGCGTGCCGGCGCGGGAGCCTGACGGATCTCGTGCGTTGTGTCGCGCGGGGTCGCGCCGGTGGGGCGCCCGGCGGGTGACGCCGGGCAGGGGCGCGCACAACTCCTGCAGAGTGCCCGAGATCCTGCCGGTGGGCCGCCGGTTGTGCTGTTCTGCAGGAGTTGTGCGCTCTCCGCGCGCAAGGGTCTCGGCATCCGCCCCTCCGACGGTGTTCACTGGGCAGATGCGATCGATCTGGAAAGGCGCCCTGACCTTCGGTCTCGTCAACGTGCCGGTGAAGGTGTACTCGGCGACCGAGGACCACGACGTGTCGCTGCATCAGGTGCACAACAAGGACGGCGGGCGCATCCGCTACCAGCGCATCTGCGAGATCGACGGCGAGGTCGTGCCCTATCAGGACATCGACAAGGCCTACGACGACGGCGAGCAGACCGTCGTGCTCACGAAGGACGACCTGTCGTCGCTGCCCAGCGAGCGCAGCCGCGAGATCGAGGTGGTCGAGTTCGTGCCGAGCGAGCAGGTGGACCTGCTGACGCTCGACAAGGCCTACTACCTCGAGCCCGACTCCTCGTCGCCGAAGGCGTACGTGCTGCTGCGGAAGACCCTCGAGCAGACGGACCGCACCGCCATCGTGAGGTTCTCTCTGCGGCAGAAGACGCGGCTCGCCGCCCTGCGGGTGCGCGGCGACGTGCTCGTGCTCCAGACGCTGCTGTGGGCCGACGAGGTGCGCGAGGCCGCGTTCCCGGCGCTGGACGAGAGCGTGCGCATCTCGGCGAAGGAGCTCGAGATGTCGGCATCCCTCGTCGACAGCTTCTCGAAGGACTTCGACCCCGAGGAGTTCACCGACGAGTACCAGCAGGAATTGCGCACCCTCATCGACGCGAAGCTCGAGCAGGGCGATGCCCTCGACACGGATGCCACCTTCGGCCGGGCCGAGGAGGAGGACGGCGGAGAGGTGATCGACCTCATGGAGGCGCTGCGCGCGAGCGTCGAGCGTTCGCGGGCGGCGCGGGCCGAGAAGGACGAGCCGAAGAAGAAGGCGCCGGCGAAGAAGAAGACGTCGAAGGCGTCGTGACGCGCTGACCCGCCCGAACGGCGGTCGGCGGAATCAACGCGAGGGCTGGTCGCCGTCTTCGAAGGTGCGCGGGTCGAGCGTGAGCGCGTCGGCCTCGGAGGCGCTGACCTCGCCGTGACCCGACGCGGCGTCGCGCTTGGCGGCGGACCGCTCGCGGAGGTAGTGGAACGCGACGAAGCCCACGGTTCCCACAACGACCGCCAGCAGGATGACGTCGATGTACTCGGCGACGAACTCGCCCACACCCGGGATGAGGCTCAGCAGGTAGCCGAAGACGGTGAGCCCGAAGCCCCAGAGCACCGCGCCGATGAAGTTGTAGAGCGTGTACTTCCACTTGTTCATGTGGCCGACGCCCGCCGCGATGGGCGCGAACGTGCGCACGATCGGCACGAATCGGGCGAGGATGACGGTCAGTCCTCCGAAGCGCACGAAGAAGGCGTTAGTGCGCTCGACGTTCTTCTTGCTGAAGAGACCGGACTCCTTGCGCTCGAAGATCGCGGGCCCGGCCTTGTGGCCGATGACGTACCCCACCTCACCGCCGAGGAACGCGGCGAGACCGATGAGCAGACCGGTGATCCAGACGTTGACGCCGAACACCCCGTGCGGGGGGTGCGTGACCGGGTTCGACAGGATGCCGGCCATGACCAGCAGCGTGTCTCCGGGCAGCAGGAACCCGATCAGCAGGCCCGTCTCGGCGAAGATGATGAGGCAGACGATGGCCAGGGCCCACGGCCCGGCCGAATCGATGATCGTCGCGGGGTCGAGCCACGGGAGCAGTGCGGCGGTGGTGTGGATCACGACGGTCCCGTTCGGGTCGGAGAGGCGGTGCTGGACATGCGGAGAACGTGCGGAAGGGGGGACTTGAACCCCCACGCCCGAAGGCACAGGAACCTAAATCCTGCGTGTCTGCCGATTTCACCACTCCCGCGAGTGGGATCAGTCTAAACGCGCGGATAGGCGCTCTCGATGTGAACGGGCCGTCAAACGTCCGCGACCTCACCCGGTGCGTGTCGCGCGCGACGCGCCGACGGGAATTCCCGACGACCGAACGCGATTGACCCCCGTATGAAGGCGATCACGTACACCCAGCCCGGTGACTCCTCCGTCCTCTCCCTCTCGGAGCGTCCGCTGCCCGAACCCGGCCCCGGCGAGGTGCGCGTGCGCATCGTCGTGTCGGGCGTGAACCCCACCGACTGGAAGGCGCGCGCGACCACGGGCCGCCCCCTCCCGTTCGACGAGGTCACCCCGAACCAGGACGGCGCGGGGATCGTGGATGCCGTGGGCCCGGACGTCGACAGACTCGCGGTGGGTCAGCGCGTGTGGGTCTACCTCGCCGCCCATCAGCGCCCGACGGGTACCGCCGCGCAGTATTCGGTGCTGCCGGCCGCGCGGGCGGTCCCGCTCGCCGACGGCGCCTCTTTCGAGCTCGGCGCGAGCCTCGGGGTGCCGGCGATGACGGCGCACCGCGCGCTGACCGTGCACGAGGACGGACCCTCGCGGCTCGCTCCCGGTGCGCTCGCCGGACGCACGGTCCTCGTCCAGGGCGGGGCGGGGGCGGTCGGTCACGCCGCCATCCAGCTCGCGGCGTGGGCCGGAGCGAAGGTCATCGCCACGGTCAGCAGCGACGCGAAGGCGAAGCTGGCCCGCGCGGCCGGCGCCCACCACGTGCTGCAGTACCCCAGCGCGTCGTTGGCGGACGGCATCCGCGAGATCGCCCCCAACGGGGTCGAGCACATCGTCGAGGTCGCTCTGGCCGACAACGCCGAGCTCGACGTCGAGGTCATCGCGAACCACGGCACGATCGGCTACTACGCCGACAACGGCGGTGACGCGTTCACCGCGCCCGTGCGGGTGAGTTTCGCCAAGAACGTCCGGTGGCAGGGTCTGCTCCTCTACACGGTGGGAGAGCGCGCGCTCGCCGCGGCGGCCGTAGACGTGGCCGCCGCCGTGGCCGACGGCGTTCTGCCGGTCGGCGAGGCGGCGGGGCTTCCGCTGACGTGGTTCGACCTCGCCGACACCGCGGCCGCGCACGATGCCGTCGAGCAGGGCGCGACGGGCAAGGTCCTCATCCGGGTGGCGGACGGGGAGTAACCCCGATCACCCCGCTGCGACCCACGACGAACCGCCGGGACCCTTCCGGACCCCGGCGGTTCGTCGTCCGGTCTCTACTGCTGGGTGCGACGGCGGGCGATCACGGTGCCCGCTGCCACGATCAGGCCGAGCGCGAGCATCCCGAGGCCGATTGCCGGGAGCGGGGAGCCCTCGACGTCGCTTCCGGTGTTCGCGAGGCCGCCGCCGCGCGGGCCGCCCGCGGGTCCGCCGGTGACGCTCGGAGACGGGCTCGGCGCCGCGGTCGGTTCCGCCGTGGGCTCGGCCGTCGGCGCGACGGTCGGCTCCGTGGTGGGCTCGGTCGTCGGCTCGGGCGAGGGCTCGCCCGGCGTGGGCTCGGGCGACGGCTCGACCGCGGCATCCCACGCGAGGGCGAAGGCCGCGTGACCGATCGCGGGCGCGAAGATGTCGATCGCGTCGCGGTTGACGTTCGCGAGGGTGTCATTCACCGTGTGGTAGTTGCGGTCCATGAAGACCCCCGCCGTGCCGCCGAACAGACGCGCCTGCTCCTCGGTCTTGATGTCGTCGGCGCCCGAGAAGAGGCCACCCGCGGGGATGCCGTTGTCGATGAACGCCTGGTAGTCGCTGCGGCCCGAGTACTCGGTGTCGATCCAGGGCTGCTCGATCGCGTCGAAGTAGTCGGTGTAGACCTTCTCGATCTCGACCGATCCCTCGGGGATCTCGACGGGTGCCTCGAAGGTCGATTCGTCCGCGTCGTAAACGCCCACGGTGAAGTTCTCGGAGCCGATCATGTCGTAGTTGAGGTAGGCCGAGATGCGGTTCAGCTCGTCGGGGTCGTTCGCGAGCAGGTCGTCGACGTAGGCGGTCGAGCCGAGCAGGCCGACTTCTTCGGCGCTCCACAGGGCGAGGCGGATCCGCTTGTCGTTGGGAGTCTCGGATGCCGCGATCCTCTCGGCGAGCGCGAGGACGGCCGCGGAGCCCGAGCCGTTGTCGTTGACGCCCGGTCCCTCGGCCACGCCGTCGAGGTGCGCGCCGATGACGATGGTGTCGTCGGGGTCGCCCGCGACGCTGTCGGCGATGACGTTGAACGACTCGGTCACGAGGAACTGCTTCTCGATCACGGCGGTCCCCTCGACGGGGGTGTCGGCGGGTGCCGCGACGATCAGGGCGGCGACGGCGTCTCCGCTGGCCTGGGGCAGGGTCGCGGCGGGGGAGTCGTTCTCGTCGCGGGGGCCGGATGCCACGTTGGTGAGCTGGTCGTCGGGCGTGGTGCCCTCCTCGGGCGGACGCTCGTTGTTGTAGACGAACACGGCTCCGGCTCCGGCGGCGGTGGCGTTGTCGATCTTGGCCTCGAAGGTGCAGATGCCGCGCTGGACGAGCACAATCGACCCGGCGGGGACGGTCGCGAAGTCGCCGGCCTCGCAGCCGAGGTGCGCCCCGTCGGCGTCGGTGGGCAGGGCGAGCGGGGCGGTGTAGTCGCCGTCGATCCCCTCGCTGAGGTCGAAGTGCGACCCCGTGTACGTGGTCCCGGCCACCGTGAGCGAGGCTTCGCCGAACTCGGGCGTGGGCACCTCGAAGCTCTGCCGCGACACGGTGAACGCGCCGGTGCCCTCGAGCACCTGCTCGGCGTAGGCGGCGGCGGCTTCGTAGCCCGGGCCGTTCCAGACCCGATAGCCGTCGGCCGCGAACGACTCGCTGATGTCGGAGAGCTCGGTCAGGTGCGTCATGACGTCGGCCCCGCTCAGACCGAGGTCGCCGGGCGCGGGAGCGGCGAACGCGGCGGGGGCGACCAGCAGGCCGCCGCCGATCAACGCGCCGGTCGCGAGGAGCGCCGATGCGCGTCGAACGCGTGAGGGAGGGGAATGCAGGGTGTGTCGGTGCACGATGAATGCGCCTCTCCGCGGGCGACGATGCCCGCATCATCCAGGGGGGAATGACGCGTCGCCCAGAGAAGGCGATCGCGAGACGATTCTCATAGCGGATTCGTAAAAAAGGCAACAGTGACCGGAATCTTTACGGTCCGGAAACATTCCGGAACGTCCGTGAAACCGCATTCCATGCCCCGCGGAACGCCGTCCCGACCCGTCCCGGGCTCAGCGCGCCCGCGGAACGTACCGCGGAACCCACCGGACGAATCCCACCGCCCCGAGCACCGCGACGAGCCCCATCGCGCCGACCCCGATCGACAGCGAGGCCACCGCCGTGAGGGCCGACACGATCAGCGGAGCGACCGCGCCCCCGGCATCCGTCAACGTGCGCCATGACCCGAGGAACGCCGCGGGTTCGTTCGCCGGAGCGATGTCGGCACCGAGGGTGAGCAGGATGCCGCTGGACAGGCCGTTGCCGACCCCGAGCACCGCGGCGAACATCGCGTACCACATGGCCGCCGAGCCGAGATCGTGGGTGAACGAGAGGGCGAGGAAGCCCGCGCCCATCAGGATCATGGCGGGGAGGGCGGCCCACAGGCGCCCGAACCGGTCCATCACCTGACCGCTCGCGTAGAACAGGGCGAAGTCGATCGCTCCCGAGACCCCCACGACCACGGCGATGGTTCCGGCGTCGAGCCCCAGCGACACACCCCACAGGGGCAGCACGACCTGCCGCGCCGAGCGCACCGCCGACAGCGACGCGGCGGCGAGGCCGAGCCGCGCCAGCACGCCGCGGAAGCGCCACATCGTGCGGAACACCCCGACCCGCTCCACGGTGGGGATCGCACCCGTCACGGGCTCCCCGGTGTCCTCGGCCTCGCGGGAGTCGCCGTCACCGCGTCCCGCCGGCCCACCCACCGGGACCGCCTTCTCGGGGTCGGGGCCGAAGAACACCAGCAGGATGGTCGCGATCTGGCACACGGCGAAGAAAACGATGGATGCCGTCTCGTCGCCGAAGACGGCCAGCAGCGCCGCCGAGATGAACGGGCCCACGAACATGCCGAGTCGGAACGTGCCGCCCAGCAGCGACAGGGCGCGCGCCCGGAAGTGCAGCGGAACCCGCGTCGTCATGAACGAGTGACGGGCGAGGGCGAAGGATGCCGCGCAGAATCCGATCAGGAACACGGCGGCGGCGAAGAAGGCGAGCGACTGCGCGAACACCACGGCGGTGAGTCCGCCGAGGATCACGATCCCGGCCGTGCCCATCGTCAGGCGCTCGCCGAACCGTGCGACGGCCCACCCGGCGGGGATGTTGCCGCACAGTTGCCCCACCACGAGCGCCGCGGCCACGAGAGCGGCCACCGCGACGTCGGCGCCGAGACGGCTGGCGATCACGGGGATGAGGGGGATGACCGCCCCCTCGCCGAGGGCGAAGAGCAGCGTGGGGCCGTAGATCATCGGTGCGAAGCGCACCAGCACGTTCCGGGGAGAGTCGGCTGTCACCGTCTCCACGATAGGCTGGATGCCAAATGCTCGAACTCGATTTGACCGCCGACATCCAGGCGCTGCGCTCGACCTTCGCCGATATCCAGGCCGTGGTCGACGTCGACGCACTCACCGCCGACATCGAACGCCTCAGCGAAGAGGCGGGTGCCCCCGACCTGTGGGACGACGTCGACAACGCCCAGAAGGTCACCAGCCGCCTCAGCCACCGGCAGGCCGAGCTCAAGCGCATCACCGAGATCGAGCAGCGCCTCGACGATCTCGAGGTGCTCGTCGAGCTCGCCAACGAGATGGAAGACGAGGAGTCCGCCGANGAGGCGCGCAAAGAGCTCGCCTCGCTGCGCGANGTGATCGGCCAGCTCGAGGTGCAGACGCTCCTCGACGGNGAGTACGACGCGCGNTCCGCGGTCGTCACGATCCGCTCGGGAGCCGGCGGCGANGACGCGACCGACTTCGCCGAGATGCTGCTGCGCATGTACCTGCGCTGGGCCGAGCGTCACAAGTACCCCGTCAAGGTCATGGACACCTCCTACGCCGAGGGCGCCGGCATCAAGTCGGCGACGTTCGAGATCGACGTCCCCTACGCCTATGGCACGCTCTCGGTCGAGGCCGGCACGCACCGCCTCGCGCGTATCAGCCCCTTCGGTGGCGCCGACAAGCGCCAGACCAGCTTCGCCGCGGTCGAGGTCATTCCCGTGATGGAGGAGGCCGTCGAGGTCGAGGTGCCCGAGGGCGACATCCGCGTCGACGTCTTCCGCTCGTCGGGCCCCGGCGGTCAGTCCGTCAACACGACCGACTCCGCGGTGCGCATCACCCACATCCCCACCGGCCTGGTGGTGTCGATGCAGAACGAGAAGTCGCAGATCCAGAACCGCGCCGCCGCCATGCGCGTGCTGCAGACGCGCCTGCTCCTGCTCAAGCGCGAAGAAGAGGCCGCCAAGAAGAAGGAGCTCGCCGGCACGATCACCGCGAGCTGGGGCGACCAGATGCGCTCCTACTTCCTCTACGGCCAGCAGCTCGTCAAAGACCTCCGCACCGGCTACGAGGTCGGCAACCCCGCCGTCGTGTTCGACGGCGACCTCGACGGCCTCATCGCGGCCGGTATCCGCTGGCGCAAGCGCAAGGACGACGACGACTGATCGTCTCCCGGGCGACGAGAGTCCTGCGGGTGCGAGCACATGGCAACCACGACGACTGATCTTCTCCCATGCGGCGAGAGTCCTGCGGGTGCGAGCACACGGCATCCACGACGACTGATCTTCTCCCATGCGGCGAGAGTGCTGTGGGTGCGAGCACACGGCATCCACGACGACTGATCGTCTCCCGGGCGACGAGAGTCCTGCGGGTGCGAGCACATGGCAACCACGACGACTGATCGTCTCCCGGGCGACGAGAGTCCTGCGGGTGCGAGCACGCGGCATCCACGACGACTCATCGTCTTCGCCGTGACAAGAGTCCTGTGGATGCCACCACCCGGCATCCATAGGACTCTTTCGGTTTCGCGACACGGCGCGTCCTGACAGGCTGCTCC
>Ga0065721_10051657_pt1 | contig 13967 bp, 13 predicted proteins | sample Mesricmetagenome_FD_59108 | JGI IMG/M metagenome (GOLD analysis project Ga0065721, IMG submission 59108) | Mesophilic microbial community from rice straw/compost enrichment Sample: eDNA_1 v2 (version 2) | ecosystem: Engineered > Solid waste > Grass > Composting > Bioreactor | place: USA: Davis... | reverse complement strand
GGTTATTCACCGTCCGAAGCTGCTCATTCTCGACGAGCCGGTATCCGCTCTCGATCCGCAGGGTCGGCGCGAAGTGCTGGAGCTGCTGAGGGAGATGAAGCGCGAGACGACGATCCTCTTCTCTACGCACGTGCTGCATGACGTGGAGGAGATCAGCGAAGAGGTTATCATCATGGACAAAGGCAGGATCATCGTGCAAGGAGATTTGCAGAAGCTTCTATACGACCACGAGCAGCCGCTTATTCGGGTGAAAGCCCGCAATCTGCCTAACGATTGGGTACATGGCTTGCGCAAGGAATCGTTCGTTCGCGAGCTTAACGAGACTTCGGACGGGTTTACGGTGCTGGTGACGGACGTGTCGCAAGCGAGAAGCTCGCTGCTCCGCTCGATTGCCGATCTGGAGATCGAGGTCGAAAGCTTCGAGGTCGGGGCGACATCGCTGGAGGATTTGTTCCTGAAGGCGGTGAACGCGGGATGAGCACCTGGTTGCTACTGTTTCGCAAGGAGATGCTGGAGAGTGCCCGGAACTTCAAATGGATCTGGATTCCGCTCGTCTTCCTAGCGCTAGGCATCTCGAATCCGATTACGTCGTATTATATGCCCGAGATCCTGCAGGCGGGAGGAGTCACGGCAGAGGCGGCCAAGCTGATTCCGATGCCGACCTCCGAAGAAATCATCGTCAAATCGCTGTCCCAATACGGAACGATCGGATTGCTCGTGTTCGCGCTCTCCTTCATGGGGATCGTCGCAGGTGAGCGCCAATCCGGCTCGGCCATCATGGTGCTCGTCAAGCCGGTGTCTCACGTCCATTACATCACTTCGAAGTGGGCGACGATGACCGCGATTACGCTTGCGGCCGTAACGCTAGGCCAGCTTGGTACCGGATACTACATGAGCGTCCTGTTCGACGATAACGTCTATTCGGAGGTGTTGGTCAGCGGATTGGTCTACGCGCTATGGCTGGTTCTCATCAATTCCATTACGCTGCTGCTCAGCTGCTTGATGAAAGCACAAGCTGGCATCGCGTTCGTTGCCGTCGCGTTCGCGGCTCTGCTATCGCTCGTAACCGGGCTGCTAGGCGACGTCATGCGCTGGAGTCCGAGCCGATTGACCGCCGAAGCCGGACGAATCGTCAAGGAGGGCGGCGCAGGAGATGATCTATGGCTGCTCGTCTTGATCACTGCGGCTCTTATTGCCATCATCCTGTCGTTCGCTACAGCGGCTTCTAGACGCATGCTGCGCTAATAAAACTCGAATCCGCCGCCGGTTTCCTTGGCCACGTACATAGCGATATCCGCGAGCTTCACGAGCTGCAGCGGCTCGATCGTCTGGTCGGGAAACCGGCTTATTCCAATGCTGCAAGATACGTTAACGGTATGATTTTTGAGGGTATAGGGCTCGCTTATAGATGCGACAAGCCGCTGCGCGTACGCTGCCACCTGCTCCTGCCGCACGCCGGCGATCAGCGCAATGAACTCGTCGCCCCCGTGCCGGAAAATCGCCTTCGTATGGAGCTCATCGCGTAGGGCTGCATGGCGAACCGGAAGAACATAACTGCCGAGATTCGCGAGAATGCGCTCCGAGATTTGAACGAGCAGAGCGTCGCCGATATCATGGCCGTACGTGTCGTTCACCAGCTTAAAGCCATCGATATCGATGAAAAATAACGAGAAAGGCGCGGTTTCTTTCGTTTCAGCGTTCAAGGTGTCATAGAAGAACCGCCGGTTATAGAGCCGCGTTAACGCATCGCTGTCGGCATAATAGGCAAGCTGAAGCTCCTTCTCCTTGCGCAGCTCGATTTCCGCTGACAGCCGATGGACGAGCGACTGCGATTCCTCGATGAGGAGAGAGCCTTTGAGCGCCGTACTAATCTGAATGCCGAGCGTCAGAATAATATCCCCCGGACATTGCCCCGTTTCCATCCATGAGACCCCGATTTGATCCTCGCCCACATGCAGCAGCATGACTATAAGCGCGAACCGACGGTTTCGAATCCTCTTGAACGTTGCATAGATGTCGCGAATGCTCCTGTCCTGCCCGAATTCCTGAAGCCGATTCTCGTGGTTGTGATACGCGAATATCGCCGTGCAGGAATCGAAGCTACGGCCCTTGTCGTTATAGGTAATGAGATAGTTCGTAGGAATCTGGATCCAGCCCATATAGCTTTCGAGAGTCTTCATAATGCTAGGAATCGAATACGCGGATAACAACGATTTGCCTATAAAATCAAGGATGCCCCGCTTTTTCACCTGATCGATATGTAACAGAATGTTGTCGTAGCTGTCCCGATCCTTCGTGATGTAGCGCGCGGCGAACAGCAGCTCCTCCGCACGGACAATCATCGCTTCGTCGTCCGACGTGTAGCGAATCGTCTGTTCCCGGAACGCGTCGATCATCTCGGCAAGACCGGCTGCGGGTATCGGATCGGATAGATATAAAATTTGTTTCTGCAGCGAATCCAAGAACCGCCCTGAACGAACGCCTCTTACGTCTCCCAAGAACAATTCGGCCAAGCTGTGATAGTCGAGCGGGATTAACGGGAACATACTCCGCAGCGTATCGCCGACGGTCAGCGCGGCATCATCCAGACTCAAAGACTTGGAGAAGCTTGCCTGCCTGTCCAACCGCATAGGCTTAACATTGTTGACGGTGCATCCGCAAGAATCTCTGTATAGAATCGCGCCCGGTACTTCGGTAACGAACGGGCATTGTCCCGTTCGAATGAGCTGCACGAGCCTCTCGACCCCTACGTAGCCGAGCTCCCTGAACGGGTAATGGATGGTCGTCAGCGAAGGCTTAGAGAACGTAAGGGAAGGCTCGTTCTCATAGCAAACAAGCGCGATTTCTTCCGGGATGCGCAAGCCGCGCTCCAGGATGGCATCGCGCATATGTTGTCCGTCAATCGCGGTCATGACAAGAACGGCGTCAACGGCGACATGACGCTCATCTAGCAGCAGGGATAATGCTTTCTTCATTCGCGTGTCGATACTCCAGCTCTTCATCACTTCATGGTGAACGATTCTCCGTTCGTCTGCGTAACCGAATTCTTCTAGCGTCCGGATGTAGCTGTCCACGCGGGTATCGTTATTCCAAGGAGCGATGAAGGCGATGTTACGGCAGTCATGTTCGCTAATCAGGTGGCGGGTAATCTTCTCTACGTAGTAGCCGCCGTCCATAAGGACGCTGGGTATGCTATCGAAGTCTTTGCCGATGCTCATGAACGGAACTTGATGAAGGCGCTGGCTGTGCTCGGCTAGATGCTCGGAATTGAATCTCTTAGACCAACCGATGAACAACACGCCGTCGACATCGAATTGCTCAGTCAATTGCTCCAGCTTGCGGTGTCTGGCTTTCATGTCGCTAATCTCGCCCGCAGGCGTCAAGACTCCGTCATTCTCGAGGTGCGTGAAGTATAGAAGGTTTGCGTCGCAACGCTCCGCCGCTTCCACGGCTCCGGCCAACATCAGGGACTCGGATTCATGATTCGCATTCTCCGATAGGAACGCGATTGTGGGTCTTCGGCCTGTTAATTCGTGATGAGTTGTGAACATGGGATGCACCTCTGCAACGAGCATCGTGGTATACAAATTGTACCATGTCCAGCGGGTGTCTGAGAATGAATTTCGACGTATGTCGCCATGTGATGACGAGTCGTAGGCACTCTGAGGTCTTTTATTGTTGCGCACAAATAAGGTACGATACATCATAAGTCTAGCGGTGTTCTTATCATGAATAAAATAACGAGGGATGAAGCCCAATGAGCGAACGGTTGAAGGAATTGTTGGCGCAAGAAGAGGAATTGCAATTCGAAGCTTTCGAGAACGATGACGCGCTGCGGTTAGGCAACCTCATCATCGGACTCGCCAAGGAGAACGGCAAAGGCATTGCCGTACACATCGAGAACGACAAGCATCCGCTTTACACACACTATATGGCGGGGACGAACGAGGGCAATATCTACTGGATCAATGCGAAGAAGAACGTGGTGAAACGCTTCGGGCACAGCTCGTTCTACGTCGGCGAGTCGTACAGGGCGAAGGGGACGACGTTCAAGGAGTCTTCGGGGTTATCCTTAGACGAGTACCAAGGAGAAGGCGGCTGCGTGCCGATTATCGTTAGAGGGCAAGGGATCGTCGCGACGGTGACCGTCACCGGATTGTCTGGTGAAGAGGATCATTGGTATGCGGTCGAGGGTATGAGAAGGTTGTTGGGACAATAGAAGGCGAGTGAACAAGCCGTTCGATCTGCCGGCCGAGAGCCATCCTCGACCAAAGTCCAACGGACGACCACATCCTGGGATGGGGGCGTCCTTCGGAACCGACGGTTAAAATGAAAGAAGCTACCTTGAAGAGGGGAATTTCGTTGAGGAATAAGGATAGGCAGAAAATCTTGGTACTGTCGGGTTCGTTAGGCGACGGGCATAGGCAGGCGGCGCTCGCAATTCTGGAGGCGGCTCGGGCAGGAAGGCCCGACGTTGACACGATAGTCGTCGATCTGCTGGAATGGACGCATCCGCGCCTTCATTCGGTCGGTAAATTTTTATTCGAACAATGGGTGAAGAAGCTTCCCGCATCTTATAGCTACCTGTTTCAAAAGACGAGAGGAGATAACACGCTCTCCAAGCTTGCCAAGAGCATGCAATCGTACAACTTGAATCGGATGCTCGAGCTGCTGCATGAGGTGAAGCCGACCGTCGTAGTCAGTACTTTTCCGCCAGCGGCGGCGGCCATGTCGGCCTTGAAAACCAGCGGCTTGACGGACATTCCATCTGTGACGGTCGTCACCGATCATACCGACCACAGCTTCTGGATCCATCCGCTTACCGACAAGTATCTCGTCGCATCGGAGCGAGTACGGGAGGCGCTCCTCCGCAAGGGAGTCGCAGATAGCCGGATCGAAGTGACCGGCATTCCGATCGGGTTGTCTTACGGCCAATCGTTAGATCGTGACGGGCTGCGGGACCGCCACGGGCTGCATCGAGCTTTACCCACCGTGCTGGTAATGGGCGGCGGTCTCGGGATGATCGACGGTGAGTTCATCGACATGCTGAAGTCTCCGGCGCTCGCGAACGACGTTCAATTCATTCTCGTATGCGGACGCAATCGCAAGCTGGAGCAGGAGCTGAAGGATGAGTTCCGACATTCGGGCAGCCGGGTCCTCGTCACCGGCTTCGTGGATCACGTGCACGAGTTGATGGCGCTGTCCGATCTGATTGTGACCAAGCCGGGCGGACTCACGACTTCGGAGGCGCTCGCCTCTCAGTTGCCGATGCTTCTCTATCAGTCGCAGCTCGGTCAAGAGAAGGATAATGCGGCGTATCTCACCGGTATAGGGGCCGCTCTTGAAGCGGGCAGCACGTCGGAGCTGTCGGATTTGCTCTCGGATCTATTGAAGGATCGGAGTTTGCTTGACATCATGAAACGAAAAGCGGCGAAGCACAAACCGATGATGCCTTCAACTCGCGTACTGCAAGCGATTCTGGATACGAGAACGCGCAGGCTCCCTTATTGGGAGGAAACCGTCCTTCCGATGTATGCAGAGGCCTAATTTCCCGGAATGCGGGCCGAACAATCCTCCTGGAGCTCAAGCTAAGGAGGATTTTAGGTTTAGCATTGTGTAACCGCTTACTCTTGATTTATGCTCATATCGGAATCATAGAGACGACAACGAGGAGGAGCGGTCGGTGGATTACGATATTATCGTCGTTGGAGCAGGGTTAGCCGGTCTCGTCGCGACGGCGGAAGCAGCGGACGCGGGGCGTAGAGTGCTGCTGCTCGATCAAGAGCCGGAGGCGTCTCTAGGCGGCCAAGCGTGGTGGTCGTTCGGGGGGCTGTTCCTCGTCGATTCGCCCGAGCAGCGCCGTATGGGCATCCGGGATAGTTACGAGCTGGCGCTGCAGGATTGGATGGGCTCTGCGGGCTTCGACCGAGAAGAGGACGAGGATTACTGGGGACGACAATGGGCGGAAGCCTATGTTAAGTTCGCAGCAGGTGAGAAAAGAGAGTGGCTGCGCAGCATGGGCGTACGTTTCTTCCCGGTCGTCGGCTGGGCGGAGCGCGGCGGGCATCTGGCCGAAGGGCATGGCAATTCCGTGCCTAGGTTTCATATCGTATGGGGGACGGGACCGGGAATCGTAGAGCCTTTCGAGCGTCGCGTCCGTGAGCATATGAAGAACGGGCTCGTCGACTATAAGCCGCGCCATCGCGTGGATCGGCTGCTGACCCAAGACGGAGCTGTGTGCGGCGCGAGCGGAGCCGTGCTTGTACCGAGCTCGGCCGCTCGCGGGGAAGCGAGCTCCCGAGAGGTTACCGGCGAATTTACATACGCGGCCCGCGCCGTCATCGTAACGAGCGGAGGCATCGGCGGCAACCATGAGCTCATCCGACAGAATTGGCCACGCCGGCTCGGAGAGCCGCCTTCACGCATGCTGTCCGGCGTTCCGGACCATGTGGATGGGCGGATGCTGGCCATTACCGAGGAAGCGGGCGGACGTATCGTGAACCGCGACCGGATGTGGCATTACACCGAGGGCTTGAAGAACTGGGCTCCGATCTGGTCCAATCATGGCATTCGCATCCTCCCGGGTCCATCCTCCCTATGGCTGGATGCGCGGGGGCAACGGTTTCCGATACCGGCATTGCCGGGGTTCGACACGCTCGGAACGCTCGAAGCGATTCAGAAGACGGGTTACCCGTACTCTTGGTTCATTCTTACTCAGAAAATCATCGAGAAGGAGTTCGCGCTGTCGGGCTCCGAACAGAATCCGGATCTCACCGGCAAGAGCGTTCGTCTACTGCTGAAGCGTATATTCTCCGGCGCGCCGGGACCGGTGAAGGCGTTCATGGACAAGGGCGAGGACTTCGTCATCGCGAGCAATCTGCCCGACCTTGTCGCAGGCATGAACAAGCTGACGGGCGACAATCTGCTAGATCTAGAGACGATAGAGCGGCAGATCCTAGCGCGTGACCGCCAGATCGACAATAAGTTCGCGAAGGACCTGCAGATTACGGCGATCCGCGGCGCGCGCCGCTATCGCGGCGATAAGCTCATTCGCGTGGCGAAGCCCCATCGGATGCTCGATCCGAAGAACGGACCGCTCATCGCGGTGCGGCTTAATCTCGTCAGCCGCAAGACACTCGGCGGCCTCCAGACGAACTTGTCCGGCCGAGTGCTGAATGAAGAGGGCAAGGAAGTGCCGGGCTTGTACGCGGCCGGCGAAGTCGCGGGCTTCGGCGGAGGCGGCGTGCACGGCTACCGCGCGCTGGAGGGCACGTTCCTCGGCGGCTGCCTGTTCAGCGGCCGCGTGGCCGGTCGTGCTGCGGCGGCCGACCTGAAGTAGCCTCAATATGAGACCCTGAAGCATGTAGGCGGCAGGGTCTCTATTGTTAGGCCGCGCGATATCGGACATAATATACCTACTAAGGTATCGGGGGGCTTCTACCGCTATGAAATACGATGCAGACGTCAAAAAGCGGCTCAAGCGCATAGAAGGTCAAATCCGCGGCGTACTGAACATGATGGAAGAGGACAAGCATTGCAAGGACGTCGTCGGGCAGCTATCCGCCGTTCGCAGCGCCGTCGACAGGGCGATGGCCTATATTGTGGCGACGAATTTGGAGCAATGTATCGTGGAGGAGAAGGAAGCAGGCGGGGATACCGGCAAGCTTGTGCAGGAAGCCGTCGAACTGTTAATAAAAAGCAGATAATAAAAGCTTGCTATTCGGTTTGCGTTCGTGTTAAGATGCTTCTTGTGTCTGCGACACTTGATTGTGTGGAGCCGTGGTGTAGTGGCCTAACATGCCTGCCTGTCACGCAGGAGACCGCGGGTTCGAATCCCGTCGGCTCCGCCATCAACCTTACTTACTTATAATGAATACGCATAAGCATGGAGCAGAGCTTGAGGACTGCTCTTTTTTTGTATCTTCCCAACCTCGAAGGAGGATCGTGTGACGATGATTCGCAGAGGAAGATTTGCCCCGACGCCATCGGGAATGCTGCATATCGGCAACGCCTTCACCGCCGTCGCGTCATGGCTGCAGATGCGCCAGGCGAACGGACAATTCGTGCTTCGCGTCGAGGACATCGACACCGCCCGCTCTCGCGCGGAGCTTGCGCAGAAGCAGCTCGAGGACCTGCGATGGCTCGGCATCGACTGGGACGAGGGTCCGGACGTCGGAGGTCAGTATGCGCCCTACGTTCAGAGCGAACGATTGCCGCTCTATGAGGCCGCGCTAGAGCGTCTGAAGCAAGCCGGCTTGCTGTACCCGTGCTACTGCAGCCGGAGCGAGCTCGCCAGAATCGCCAGCGCGCCGCATGGTCTGTCCTCCGAAGGAGGGGCTTATCCGGGTATCTGTCGTCATCTGACGGAGGAGGAGCGCCAAGCGAAGGAAGCTCATAAGACACCGGCAATGCGCTTTAAGATGACGGGTAAGCCCGCCACGTTCCGGGACGGCTGGGCGGGAGAGGTGACGTTCGCCGGCGAAGCGGTCAGCGATTTCGTCGTGAAACGAGCCGACGGCATGTTCAGCTACCAGCTTGCCGTGACGGTCGATGACGCCGCGATGGGTATCACCGACGTGCTGCGCGGCGCCGATCTGCTCGATTCGACGCCCCGGCAGCTGGCGCTTTACGAGGCGCTAGAGCTGAAGGCGCCAAGCTTCGTTCATGTGCCGCTGATCGTCGATGGGAACGGCGAGCGGCTGTCCAAGCGCGATCGTTCGATTACGCTGGCCAGCCTGCGAGATGCCGGTGTATCACCTGAGACGTTGATCGGCGTGCTGGCCAGCGCCGCAGGCTGGATCGATCGGCCGGAGCCTGTCGCCGCGCGGGAGTTGATCTCTACTTTCACCCCGATAAGGCGTCAGGCGGGAGAACCGCAAGATCGTCTCGCTCTAAGCGGTTCGCTGAGGCGGCTGCTGTCAGGTTTGCGGCGATAGGTCTCGGAATGCTATTCTTAATAGACTAGCAAATTCCGAGATAGAAGCCGTCTACGGCTAAGATCGCATTGCGCATGTAAGGAGGCTACACCCATGTCTATCGTTCCAAGTATTCTCGAGTTCAACAAACAATTTGTCGCGGATAAGAAATACGAGAAGTATTTAACCGACAAGTTTCCGGAGAAGAAGGTCGCGGTTCTCACGTGCATGGATACGCGGCTGGTCCAGCTGTTGCCCAAGGCGCTCGGCTTCAAGAACGGCGACGCGAAGTTCATTAAGAACGCCGGCGCGATTCTGACCCAGCCTTTCGGGAGCGCTATGCGCAGCATTCTGGTCGCGGTGCATGAGCTAGGCGCGCGCGAGATGCTCGTCATCGGGCATAGAGGCTGCGGCATGACGAACCTCGATCACGGCAGAATCGTGGACAAGATGATCGAGCACGGCATCGATCCGTTGGCGATCGAGACGCTGGAGAACGCGGGCATCCGCATGGATAAGTTCTTCCGCGGCTTCGGCAAACCGGAAGAAGGCGTCATGGCCAGCGTTCGCATGATTCGCCGGCACCCGCTTTTCCCGCAGGACGTTCCTGTTCACGGCTTCATCATCGATCCGGAGACGGGCGAGATCGAAGTCATCGCGCTCGACTATAGAGAATAGAATAAGAGGCGCTCTTCCGGTCGATTCGGGGGCGCCTCTTCGCTTTTTGTCGAGTAATCGACGATTGGGAGTCCTGTTGTCAATAAGCCAAATATTGGTGACTTGAGCTTGCAAAGAGATTATACTAAGAGTTACGACGCCACGTGCAAAGGTGGATTAAGATGATCGAACTATCCGTAATCGCGCCAATTTACAATGAAGAAGAGAGCCTTGACGCTCTCTACGACGCTGTGACAGCTGCCTTACAAGGAAAGATCGAGCATTACGAAATCATCCTCGTGAACGACGGGAGCGTTGACCGGAGCGGTCCGATGCTTGACGAGCTGGCAAGCAAGGATTCTCGCGTTCGCGTGCTGCATTTTGCGGCGAACTGTGGTCAGACGGCTGCCGTGTGGGCAGGCATGCGGTCGGCAACCGGACGGTATATCGCTTTGATCGACGCGGATTTGCAGACGGACCCGAACGATATTTTTACCCTTATGCCCTACATGTCGGAGTACGACTTCGCCAATGGAATGCGCGTCACGCGCAGGGATACGCTCGTGAAGAAGGTGTCTTCTCGGGTCGGCAACGGCGTGCGCAATTGGCTGACGGGGGATACGATCTACGATACGGGCTGTCCGATGAAGCTGTTCAAGCTGGAGGTTGCGCAGAGCTTCTACCTATTCAATGGAATGCACCGGTTCCTCCCGACGCTCGCCAAGATGAACGGGTTCAAAGTCATTGAGGTTCCCGTTAACCATAGAGAGCGTCGTTACGGCGTATCCAAATACGGCGTGCTTAATCGAGCGTTCGTCGGGTTGATGGATGCGATCGTCGTACGGTGGCTCAAGAAGAGGACGATTAAATACGAAATCACCAATCATGAACGACAATCCCCAGCGTAGGGAATCCATCATCGGGGAGGCCGCTATGAATGTCGACTTACGAGATCTTATGGGTATCGTTCGGGATGCTGGGACAGATTCTGTTCTCCTTGCGTTTCATCGTGCAGTGGTTGGCCAGCGAGAAGGCGCATAAGACCGTCATTCCCTATTCGTTCTGGATTCTGAGCATTGCGGGCTCCGTCATTCTGTCCGCTTACGCGATCTACCGCAAAGACCCGGTCTTCATTCTCGGCCAGACGCCGAGCGTATTTATATACGTTCGGAACATCATGCTGCAGAAAGGCGCGGAGCGAAGAGAGAAGCAGGCCGGAGCCGTTGAGCAACGAGAGAGGCAGGACGTGAAGGCGGAAGCTTGATCGCGCGCTTTGAATTTGTTGTTGCAATGTGGGACAATGAGACGTGACGATCGTGCTGAAGAGAGGACTACGAATGAGTAAAGCGTCAATATACGGACTTACGCTAGCTAAGTTAACGGAATGGCTGGCGGAGCATGGACATAAGAAGTCGCGGGCTTTGCAGGTATGGGATTGGCTGTACCGCAAGCGTGCGCAGCAATTCTCCGAGATGACGGACGTCAATCCGGATTGCTTGCGCGTATTGGAAGAGCATTATGCGATCCGGACGATGGAGGAGCACCTGAAGCAGCAGTCCGTGGACGGAACGGTCAAGTTTCTGTTCAGACTGCGGGACGGCAACCTTATCGAGACGGTCATGATGAGGCATAAATTCGGGCTGTCCGTCTGCGTGACGACGCAGGTCGGATGCAATATCGGCTGCAGCTTCTGCGCGAGCGGCTTGCTGAAGAAGAACCGCGATCTGTCCGCAGGGGAGATCGTCGAGCAGATCGTGAAGGTGCAGCAGTTCCTCGATCAGGAAGGGCGCGAGGAGAGAGTCAGCCATATCGTCGTGATGGGCATCGGCGAGCCGTTCGATAACTTCGACAACCTGCTCGATTTCCTCGAGGTCGTGAAGGATCATAAAGGGCTCGCGATCGGGGCAAGACATATAACGGTATCTACAAGCGGCTTGGCGAACAAGATCATCGAGTTCGCGGACATAGATCCTGGCGTGAATCTCGCGATTTCGCTGCACGCGCCTAACGACGAACTGCGGACGCGGATCATGGTGATCAACCGCGCGATTCCGATCGCGAAGCTGATGGACGCGATTCATTATTACTTGGAGAAGACGCGGCGGAGAATTACGATCGAGTATATTCTGCTGAGGGGCGTTAACGACCAAGTCGAGCATGCGCTGGAGCTTGCCGAGCTCGTGGGCGGCATTCGGAAGCTCGCTAACGTGAACTTGATCCCGTATAATCCGGTGGATGAGCATAGTCAATATCAGCGGAGCAGCAACGACGAGATCGTCGCTTTCTACGATGCGCTGAAGAAGCAAGGCATCAGCTGCAGCGTTCGTCTGGAGCATGGCGTGGATATCGACGCGGCATGCGGACAACTGCGCAGCAAACAGCTTAAAGAGAACGTCGGGTAGCCGATAGGGGGCGAAGAATCAGTTGGCGAACGAAGAGGAAATTATCTTGACCAAGGAAGGCCTAGCCAAGCTGGAGGCTGAATTGGACGAGCTTAGATACGTCAAGCGCGCGGAAGTAGCCGCTCGGATCAAGCTGGCGATTAGCTACGGGGATCTGAAGGAGAATAGCGAGTACCATGCCGCGAAGAACGATCAGGCGTTCATGGAAGGACGCATTCTGACGATTCAACGGATGCTCAAGAAGGCTCGCGTAGCCGATAGCTCGGACCTGTCGACGGTTAACGTCGGTTCGGTTGCCGTGCTGCTCGATAAGGAAATGAACGAGAAGATCAGCTACCGAATCGTAAGTCCTTCGGAGGCGGACGTGCTCGATGGCAAGGTTTCCTACGAGAGCCCGCTCGGCAAGTCGCTCCTCGGCAAGAAGGTCGGCGATCTCGTGGTCGTCACCGCGCCGGTAGGGGACATCGAGTACGAGCTGTTGGAGATTAAGGCGAGCGAATAGTGAGGATGGATAGGTAAAGCCGGTTGGATCGGAGCTTATTGCTTCGTCTAACCGGCTTTTTCTTCCCCTTATATCGTTATCCCCTTCGCTCAGAAGCGAAGGAATAACGACAAATCGACAGTTATTTGGAACAACTCGCACCTGGATTGAAAAATAGCAACGTATCGACAGTTATTTACTTGGAAACGGGTCGAATAGCCGAAGACTGCGGCAATTAACTGCGCATAGTTGTTATTTCGGCAGGTAACGGGGTATCCGAGCAAATTAAATGCAAATGGTTGTTATTCGGCGACCGAATTGTACGGTTGCGGTTTCTTGGGGTCACTCGCACAGCATGACATGCCGCTCGAACGTCCCTTTGCTCCAGACGCAGCGATCGGCGATCGTGAAGCCGACGCTCGCGAGCAGCTCGTCGATCGGAGCGATCGAGAGGACGACGACGCGATCTGCGATGCGCCGAGCGTGCTGCAGAATATCGCGCTGCGACTCCGGCGTAATCTTGGTAACGTGATTGTACGGCAGGTCGACGATCGCGCTGTCGTAATGCTCTGTCACCCCTGCGATATCGCCTAGGGCAACATCGCAGGAGTAGCCGAAGTGGGCGATGTTGGCCCTGGCGCCGACCGTCACGAGCGGATTAATGTCCCGGCCGGCGATGGGAACGCCGATCGACAGCGCCTCGACCAGCGTCGTCCCGCTGCCGCAGCACGGGTCGATGACCTTGCGGGCGGACGGGTCTTCGTCCGGTGCGGAGATGTTGACCACGGCGCGGGCCAGGCGAGTAGGCAGGGCGATCGAGTACGGGCTGGGCCGCTGCATATGCTCGCGCCAGCGCGCCGCGTTGCGGGCGTAAACGCCGAAAAACCATCGTCCCCCGTAAGGAACGATGGCGTAGATCACGTCAGGCTGACGAACGCTGGCGAGCCCGCGCATCCGTCTGGCGACTATTCGCTCGATGTCCCGCTGCTCGTCGTATTCGATTTTGTCCGCTGGGGCAAGGTCGTTTCTCTTCAAGTAACGGATCAGAAACTTGCGTCCCCCGAGCTCCAACCGGCTCGCTTGCTCGGCGATCTCGGACACGTTGTCTCCTTGAATGACGATGTCGACGCGTTCCTTAACGAACGGGCTTCTGCTAACGTCGATATCCCTGTCGCTCAGGAGAATGCCCGCGGACGCGTCTTCTCCGAACAACGCCCGCATCTCCATCCGAAGCAATGCTTGCTCGCCCTCTTGGGCGTTAAAGGTGTAGAGGAAGCTCATAGACGGCTTACGCTTCGTAGAATTTCACGACCTGAGCGGCGATCGCTTCGTTCGTGCCTTCGACGATCGTCTGATGCTGCGGCTTATCGAACAGCGCCTCGATCTGGGCAGGGAACGTCTGCTCGATGCCGACGAGCTGGATCGATTCGTTGAACTTGGCCGGATGCGCCGTGGACAACGCCACGGTGACTTCGCCGGCCTCGGCGAGCTTGTCGGCAGCCGCTACGCCGC
>Ga0065721_10006808_pt1 | contig 13970 bp, 18 predicted proteins | sample Mesricmetagenome_FD_59108 | JGI IMG/M metagenome (GOLD analysis project Ga0065721, IMG submission 59108) | Mesophilic microbial community from rice straw/compost enrichment Sample: eDNA_1 v2 (version 2) | ecosystem: Engineered > Solid waste > Grass > Composting > Bioreactor | place: USA: Davis... | reverse complement strand
CTCCAGCCGCACCGGCGGCCGGTCGTCCATCATCAGCCAGCAGCGGCCCGCCAGCACCGCGCTGAACTTGATCTTGTTCGGCGGCGGAAACAGCACGGCCCATTCGCCGCCGGCGTGGAGTCGGCCGGAGATGAAGGTGTGGGCCTCCACCAAGGCCAGGATGTCTGAGAGGGGATCGGACATAGATGAACGATCACGCATGTAATGCGGACGGACAAGCATTCAACGTTCGCGCGTGTCGCGCCACATGAAGCCGGCAAAGGAGATTGCTTCATGACCACGCCCCAAGCTCCCATTCCCTCGGGCCACGGCCCGGCCACGACCGCCGAGGATATCGCGCGCGGCGTCGATCTGACCGGCAAGGTCGCCGTGGTGACCGGCGGCTATTCCGGCTTGGGCCTGGAGACTGCTCGCGTGCTGGCGGCCGCCGGCGCCGAGGTGATTGTGCCCGCCCGCGACATGGCCAAGGCGGGCCCGGCCGTCGCCGGTATCGATCGACTGACGCTGGAGCCGATGGACCTGATCGATCCGGCCTCCATCGACGCCTTCGCCGCGCGGGTGCTGGCGCGGACGCCGGCCGTTCACATGCTGGTCGACAGCGCGGGGGTCATGGCCAGTCCGCTGACCCGCGACGCGCGCGGCTACGAATCCCAGTTCGCCACCAACCATCTCGGCCACTTCCAGCTGGCCGCGCGGCTGTGGTCTGCGCTGGCGGCGGCGGACGGCGCGCGGGTGGTGTCGGTCTCATCGCGCGGCCACCACTATTCGGCGGTGGATTTCGACGACATCCAGTTCGAACGCCGCGACTACGACCCTTGGATCGCCTACGGCCAGTCCAAGACCGCCAATGTCCTGTTCGCCGTCGAGCTGGACCGGCGCGGCAAGGATCACGGCGTGCGCGCCTTCGCCCTGCATCCCGGCGGCATCGTCACCCCCCTGGCCAGGCACATGCAGCCCGAGCGGCTGAAGGAGATGGGCTATGTCGATGCGGACGGCGCGTTGATCATCGATCCAGCCGCCGACAAGAAGACGGTCGCGCAGGGCGCCGCGACCTCGGTCTGGTGCGCGATCAGCCCGCAGCTGGCCGGCACGGGCGGCGTCTATTGCGAGAACAGCGACATCGCCGTCGCGGTGTCGCCGGAGGACGAGCGCCGCGTCGGGGTGAAGCCCTGGGCGATCGATCCGGACGCCGCGCAGCGCCTGTGGACGGTCAGCGAGACGCTGACCGGCGTGCGCTTCCCCGCTTGACGGATCGGCGCCCGGGAAGGCAGGCAGGGCGGACCAAGGGGGAAACCATGGCCGAGGCCGTCCTGCCGACCAATTCCACGGGCCGGGTGCTGTTCGCCAGCCTGATCGGCACCACCATCGAGTTCTTCGACTTCTACATCTACGCCACGGCGGCGGTGCTGGTGTTCCCCAGCCTGTTCTTTCCGGGCGAGGATCCGACGGCGGCCCTGCTGTCGTCCTTCGCCACCTTCGCCATCGCCTTCTTCGCACGGCCCATCGGCGCCGTGGCTTTCGGCCATTTCGGCGACCGTGTCGGGCGCAAGGCCACCCTGGTCGCGGCGTTGATGACCATGGGTCTGTCGACGGTGGCCATCGGACTTCTGCCCACCTACGCCCAGGCGGGCGTCCTGGCGCCGCTGCTTCTGGCCCTGTGCCGCTTCGGCCAGGGGCTGGGCCTGGGGGGAGAGTGGGGCGGGGCCGTGCTGCTGGCCACGGAAAACGCGCCGCCGGGCAAGAAGGCGTGGTTCGGCATGTTTCCGCAGCTGGGCGCGCCGATCGGCTTCATCCTGTCGACGGCGTCCTTCATCGCCCTCACGTCCCAGATGGACGACGGACAGTTCCTGGCCTGGGGCTGGCGGATTCCCTTCGTCGCCAGCGCCGTCCTGGTTCTGGTGGGTCTGTGGGTGCGACTGAAGATCACCGAGACGCCGGAGTTCCGGAAGGCGGTGGAGCGGGACGAGCGCGTGCGCGCCCCGGCCATGACTCTGCTGGCCCATCACAAGGCGGCCCTTGTGCTGGGCACGCTGGGGGCCACGACGACCTTCGTGCTATTCTACCTGATGACCGTCTTCGCCCTGGGCTGGGCCACGAACGGCATGGGCCTGGCGCGCGCCGACGTCTTGCCGGTCCAGCTGATCGGCGTGCTGTTCTTCGCCGCCTTCATTCCCGTGACCGCCCTGGCGGCGGACAAGTTCGGCCAGGTCAGGGTGCTGATGGTGTCCTCGATCCTGATCGGCCTGTTCGGCGCGCTGTTCGCACCGCTGTTCAGCGCGGGCCTGACGGGCCTGCTGATTTTCTTCGCCCTGGGGTTCGCCCTGATGGGGTGCACCTATGGTCCGCTGGGCGCCGCCATGGCGCGGCCCTTCCCGACGGCGGTGCGCTATACGGGCGCCTCCATGGCGTTCAACCTGGCCGGCATCGTGGGAGCGTCGCTGGCGCCCTACATCGCCACTTGGCTGGCGAAGAGCTACGGTCTGGCGGCGGTCGGGGCTTATCTGTCTGCGGCCGCGCTGATCACCGTGCTCGCCCTGTGGGGCATGGGCCGGGTCAGTCCCGAAACGAAGGGCGAGACGGGCGCCTAGTTCCGCCCAGCGGCCCACTCCAGCGCCAGCAGGCGACAGGCCGAGGCCAGCGGCCGACGCCCGCGGCCGGCGTCGATGTCGGCCAACAGGCCCGCCCGGCTTAGGCCGCGCGCCTCGGCGACCCTGTCCAGCACGGCCCAGAACTCCGGCTCCAGCGCCACCGAGGTGGCGTGGCCGGCCAGGACCACCGACCGCTTCGCCAGGCCCGTCATTGCGCGGCGGTCCAGCGAAGGGCGGACGAAAGGGACAGGGACAACGGGCACGGAAAGGACGAGCGCATGCCGCAGCATGTCACAGTCGGCCGCAAGACGTGAGCGGCGCCGTTCGCCATCCGGTGATAAGCGGGCGCTCCCCCTGCCGGAGTTCGCCGTGAGTCGTTCCTTTGCGATCATCGCCGTCGCCGTCTGTGCCCTGATCTGGGGCACGACCTGGTTCGCCATCACCCTGCAACTGGGGCCGGTCGAGCCGATCGTCTCCATCGTCTGGCGTTTCGGCCTGGCCGCGCTGGTGCTGTTCGCCTTCTGCGCGGCGACGCGGCGGCCGCTGCGCCTGACGCGCGCCCAGCACCTGGCGTGCGTGGGGCAGGGGGCGTTCGTGTTCGCGACCAGCTACGGCTTCGTCTATGCGGCGGAGGAGAACGTCGCCTCGGCCATCGTGGCGGTGATCTTCGCGGCCCTGGCGTTCGTGAACCTGGTGCTGTTCCGGCTGCTGGCGGGACAGAAGGCGGCGCCGGGGGCGTGGCTGGGCGCCGTCCTGGGCGCGGGCGGGGTGGCTGTCCTTTCCTTCGGACAACTGGGCGCTGGATCGGCCGGCGCCCACCCGGGACTGGGGGTCGGCTTCGCCCTGATCGCCGTCATGGCCTCGGCGCTCGGAAACTGGTTCGCCTGGCGCGGGCAGCAGGCGGGCGCTCCGGTCATGGCGGCCACCGCCTGGGCCATGGCCTATGGAACGGCGATGCTGGCGATATTCGGCTTCGCCACCGGCGTCGAATGGCGGATCGAGCCGACGCCGGCCTACGTGCTGTCGCTTCTGCACCTGTCGCTGCTGGGCTCGGTGCTGGCGTTCGGCCTTTATTTCACCATCGCCCGCCACCGAGGCTACGCCCTGGCCAGCTACATCTCGGCCCTGACGCCGCCGATCGCCATGCTGGTGTCGGTGTTGTTCGAAGGCGCGCGTTTCGGCTGGAGCGCCCTTGCAGGCCTTGCGCTGGTGCTGGCGGGGCAGGCGCTGCTGATCCGAGCCCCGAAGGCCTGAGCTCACTCGTCCAGCTTGTGCCCCTCGACATGGCGTTCCGCGCGCTGACGTTCGGCGCGCTCGGCGTCTTTTTCGGCGCGGGTCCGGCCATGGGCGGCGCGGTTCGCCGCGGCCCGTCTCCTGTCCTCGGCCTTCGCCCGGTCCTTTCGCACGCGGTTCAGGTTGACGATTTCCGCCATGGTCAAGCTCCGCCGTTCGAAACCCTGTCCGGCGCCGATGCATTGATGAGCCAGGCAACCGAAGGAACCGCCATGCTAGACTCCTCTCTCATCAAGGAACATCTCGAAGTCGTCGGCTCGGACGGCGAACACGTCGGCCGCGTCGATCATGTAAAGGGCGACCAGATCGAACTGGCCAAGCTGGACCTCGCTGGCGGCTTCAAGCACCACATGATCCCGGTCAGCTGGGTCGAGCGGGTCGACGACAAGCACGTCCATCTGAATCTGACCAAGGACGAGGCCAAGGCGCGCTGGACTGAAAAGCCGCACTGACCAAGGCCAGTCGAAGCGAAAAGGCCCCGCTGATCCAGCGGGGCCTTTCTCATGTCCAGCGCCGTGGGCCTTCCTATTGCGGCGCGATCATCTTCTCGGGGCGCACGTATTCGTCGAACTCCTCGTTCGTCAGATAGCCGCCGCCGACGGCTTCCTCGCGCAGGGTGGTGCCGTTCTTGTGCGCGGTCTTGGCGATCTTGGCGCAGGTGTCGTAGCCCAGCTTGGCGTTCAGGGCGGTGACCAGCATCAGGCTGTTCTCCAGGCCGCGCTTGATGTTGTCCTCGCGCGGCTCGATGCCGACGACGCAATTGTCGGTGAAGCTGATCGCCGCGTCCGCCATCAGGCGCACCGACTGAAGGAAGTTGTAGGCCATCACCGGGTTGAAGACGTTCAGCTCGAAATGACCCTGCGAGTCGGCGAAGGTCAGGGTGGCGTGGTTGCCGAACACCTGGGCGCACACCTGCGTCAGGGCCTCGCACTGGGTCGGATTGACCTTGCCGGGCATGATCGACGAGCCGGGCTCGTTCTCCGGCAGGGCCAGTTCGCCCAGGCCTGAACGGGGCCCCGAACCCAGGAAGCGGATGTCGTTGGCGATCTTGAACAGCGAGGCGGCGACCGTGTTGATGGCGCCGTGGCTGAAGACCATGGCATCATGGGCGGCCAGGGCCTCGAACTTGTTCGGCGCCGTGGTGAAGGGCAGGCCGGTGATGTCGGCGATCTGGGCGGCGACCTTCTCGGCGAAGCCGACAGGGGCGTTCAGGCCGGTGCCGACGGCGGTGCCGCCCTGGGCCAGCTCCATCAGCTTGGGCAGGGTCTGTTCGATCCGCTCGATGCCGTTGGCGACCTGCTGGGCGTAGCCGCCGAACTCCTGACCCAGGGTCAGGGGGGTGGCGTCCTGCGTGTGGGTGCGGCCGATTTTAATGATGTGAGCCCAGGCCTTGGCCTTGGCGTCCAGGGCGGCGTGCAGGTGCTTCAGCGCCGGGATCAGGTCGTTGACCACCTGTTCGGCGCAGGCGACGTGCATGGCCGTGGGATAGGTGTCGTTGGACGACTGGCTCATGTTGACGTGGTCGTTGGGGTGGACCGGCGTCTTGGAGCCCATCTCGCCGCCCAGGATCTCGATGGCGCGGTTCGAGATCACCTCGTTGGCGTTCATGTTCGATTGGGTGCCGGAACCGGTCTGCCACACGACCAGGGGGAAGTGGTCGTTCAGCTTGCCCTGGATGACTTCATTGGCGGCCTGGATGATGGCGTCGGCCAGCCTGGGGTCCAGCTTGCCCAGGTCGCGGTTGGTCTCGGCCGCCGCACGCTTGACGATCCCCAGGGCGCGCACGACCGGCAGGGGCTGCTTTTCCCAGCCGATCTTGAAGTTGCCCAGCGAACGCTGCGCCTGGGCGCCCCAGTAGCGGTCGGCGGCGACCTCGATCGGGCCGAAGGTGTCGGTTTCGGTGCGGACGTTGCTCATCGGGGGACTCGTCTTCCGGCGTGGCTTTGCGTTGCGCAGGCGTGTAGCACGGACGCCATGCAGGGCAAGGCGAACGCATGACGGCGGGCTGGATCGGAACCGGCAAGGTCCGCGCGCGCGAAGACGGCGAGGCGGTCGAGATCGTCATCGACGGCCTGACCACCCAGGCCAAATACTACAAGCCGCTGGTCTATGAGTTCATGCGCAAGGAATGGCGCGGCGCGCGCCCGGCCTGGGGCGACCACGTCGTCGAGATCCGCATGGAACATGTCGGCGATCCGCCCTGGATGGACCTGGACAATCTGGCCAAGGCCCTTCTGGACGCCATCAAGGGCTATCTGTTCCACGACGACGCCCAGGTCGCCCGCCTGCTGGTCGAACGCCACGAGGGCGAACGCGAGCGCATCACGATCCGGGCCTACCCCCGCCGGAACGATTGAAGCGCAGCGTGGGCAGCAGCAATTGCATCGTCGGGCCGATATAGGTCTGCGGCTCCGACGGCGGCGACAGGCCCTCGGCCCGCTCGCGCTCGGCGACACAGGCCGAGGCGGCGCGCGAGAGGGCGATGAAGTCCGGACTGTCCACAAGCCCCTTCAGCACGCATTCGTCGAAATAAGGATAGACGGCGTCTGTGCCGCAGCCGAAGGAGGAACGATCCCGACGCGCGGCGGTCATGATCATCCGGTTCGGCGCCTTCAGGCCGTCGATGAAGACGCCGGAGAAGCAGGCCGATATGACGATGACGGTCGGACGTGTCCCGCAGGCGCGGCCGATCAGCGGGATCAGGTGTTCCGGCGCAAGGGTCGCCTCGGGCCCGAAGACCGCGCCCTCGGGCGAACCGTGCGAGGTGACGTAGAACAGGCACCCCTTGTCCGCATGGCGCGCCGTCGTCTGGAAACGCGCGAGGATGTCCGTGGCGGTCACGGGGGTTTTCGCATCGGGTCTTAGGCTGGCGACCACCATGGAGTCCGCTGGAAGCCCGGCGTCCGCGAAGGCCCTGGACAGATCCCGCTGGGCGTTGTCGAAAGCGTCGATGGGCCGGCCGCGACCGTCGCGCCAGTCGCCAGCGATCACCGCAGACGCCCAGCCGTCGAACGTCTGGGCCCGCGCCGGGGAAAGCCCCATCGCCACGGCCAAGCCGGCCGCCAACACAATGAACAACCGCCCCATCGCGCATCCCCGCCTGGACAGGACTGAAGCTTAGCGCGTCGGTCGCGGCTGAAAAGGCTACTTCTTGCGGAACTGGTCCAGCGAGACGACCTTGGGGCCGTCCGAAGTAGGCTCCGGCGGTTCGGGCGGCGTCGGCTCCTCGACAGGCTCGGCGATTTCCGGCGCCTCGAACTGCAGCAGGAACTGCACGCTGGGATCATAGAAGCGAACGACGGCCGAATAGGGCATGGCCAGAACCTTGGGCACGCCGCCGAAGCGCAGCTTGACCGAGAACCGGTCGGCCTCGACGCGCAGATCCTCGTACTGGTGCTGCAGCACCACCGTCATCTCGTCGGGATATTTGGCGAGGATGTCCGGCGGGACGCTGACCCCCGGGGCCCGCGTCTTGAAGGTGATGTAGAAGTGGTGGGCGCCCGGCAACCCGTCGGACACGACCCGCTCCAGCGCGGCGCGGAGCACCCCGCGCAACGCCTCGTGGGCCAGCCGTTCGTAGTTCATCTCATCGACCGGTGGGGTCTGATCGGTCATCTGCGCCTCGTCTCTGAGCGCGACTGAATAGCGGCGCGGAGGCTCGGGCGGAAGATGGCTATGTTGGTTAAACGCGTAAGGCGTCGTCCAACTGGTGCGACTAGTGGCCTGGAGCCTCGATGCGGCCTCGGTTGCTATTTTGAACCTCAAGCCGATGCGCCAGCTCGCGGGATTGCTGACGTCGCTGGTCCCACTCCCGCTGGGTCATGCAGACCCTCTCGGAAAGCCGAGTTCCGACGACGATCTCCGACCGGCAGACCCGGCGATTGGCCGCGGCGTCCGATTGAGTCTGCGTAACCGACGCCGACGCCTGGGGAGGGGGAGCGCTGCTTTCCGTCGGCTGGTCTGACACCTGCAGAATGGCGGTCAAGAAAAGGAAACTGAACAGCATGGGGCCCCCAATCGTCCGCGATCATGACACGAATGGACGATCGCGACAACGCGATGGCTGACTACGGCGTCCTGCATGGGAAGGTGCCGGCTTCTGTTGCCAGGCGCCGGCGGGCCCCGCCCGAGGATCTGACCCCCCAGGACTTAAGAGTTCGAAATCACCCGAACCGCATTACGCGGCGAGAGCGACTTCTCCAGCGAAGTTATCGTTCGCAGGTAGTTTAAAGGCCCGATACGGTGGGCCAGGACGGGTGAAAGCAACCTCTTTACACGTCCGTCGATGCTAGTCGGCCCCATAAGCCTCCGCCGATAACGCGGGGAAGAGATGGTGGAGCCGCCGGGAATCGCACCCGGGTCCGGTCCGCTTATTGCAGGCGCGTTTATCGCCATAGTCCGGCCGAGGCCGAACACCTTCTACATAGCGACTTGTAGCGCCTATTCCAAGGGTTCGGCGTATCGTCAGGACACGCCGACCGGCAAGGGAGCGGGCTGGCCGCCGCGATTTCGTTCGACGGCTTCGCGGGATTCCTCGCTATGGCCGTCCCACTGACGTTGGGTCATGCAGATACGTTGAGGCCGATTCGACCCCACAGGACGCTCTCTCCGACAGATGAGGCGATCGTCGTTCGTTTGTTGGGATTGGGAAGCTTGGGGCGGCGCGGCCGGGGGCGGAGCTGCCGCCGGCGCTTGTTGGGGCGCTGCATTGAGCAGGGTCAAGAAAAGCAGAGGTAGCATGCGGACTCGTGGCCTTTCGTAGGAGTGTGACGCGACAGTAGCGTCGCCGACAACTTAGCGCCAGTCGTTCGCTCAATCTAAGAGCGGAGCAGACCAGTCCGCCATTCTTCCTCTCATCCAGGTCATCTGGCGCTTGGCATAGTTCCGCGTCGCCTGCTTGACCGAAGCCGCCGCCTCCTCACGCCCTAGAAGGCCGTCGATATAACGACCCAACTCGCGAACGCCGACCGCTTTCATCAGAGGCAGATCTGAGGAGAGTTTTCGCGACAGAAGGATTTCGACCTCGGCCGCTGCCCCAGCGTCCATCATCCACTCCGTACGGGCGTCGCAGCGCACATAAAGCGCGGCCCTGTCAGGGCGCAGCAGCAGCCCTTTCCATGTGCACGGTGCCAACATTGGGCGAGTGTCCGCTTGCCACTCGGAGAGCGATCGACCGCTAGCTCTCCAAACACTCATGGCTCGGACCAGTCGTTGCCGATCCCCCCCCTCTATCCGCGCCTCTGCTTGCGGATCCAGGCCGCGAAGGGCGGTACGAAAGGCAATCTCCCCCATTTCATCGTACATAGCCGCCGTCTCGTTCCTGACATCGAGCGGTACGTCAGGAATGTCTGCCAGTCCGCGCGTGAGCGCCTCGAAATAAAGCCCGGTCCCTCCAACAAGAATCGCAGGTCGATCCGCCTCTTGCTTCAACACCTCCTGTACAGCCCGACTCCATCGCCCCACCGACCAGGCGTCGGCCGCGTCGGCGAAGCCGTACAGCCGATGCTCCGCTAGGGCTTCGTCCTCCTCGGAAGGCCGGGCGGTCAGGATGCGGAGGTCGGCGTAGAGCTGCTGGCTGTCGGCGTTGATGATGACCGCGCCGGTCTCGCGCGCCATCTTCAGGGCAAGCGCCGACTTCCCCGAGGCGGTGGGGCCGGCGATGAGGGTGACTGAAGGCGGCTGGGACAAATGCGGGCTCGCGGTCGGCGTCTTCGGGCGATAGAACGCGCGCCTTCCTGTCCGCAAGTCTCCGGAGCGCCCGCCGTGGTCGACCGTCCCGCCGTCATCGCCGCCCTGGACGCGATCAAGGATCCGGTTTCGGGTCAGGGGCTGGTGGAGGCGGGGCTGGTCCGGGGCCTGGTCGTCGGCGAGGACCGGGCGGGCTTTGCCCTGGAGGTCGATCGCGCCGACGCCGCCCTATACGCCCCCGTTCGGGAGGCGGCGGAAACCGTGCTGAAGGCGTTGCCCGGCGTGACACGGGCCTCGGTCGTGCTCACCGCCGAGGCGCGGCCGGGGCCGCCCCCCCGGACGGCGAGCCTGTCCCGGGCCGCCATCGACCAGGGCCGCCCCAAGGCTCCGGTTCCGACGGATCGCCCGGCGCATGTCCGCAAGGTGATCGCCGTGGGCAGCGGCAAGGGAGGGGTCGGAAAGTCCACGGTGGCGGTGAACCTGGCCGCGGCGCTTTCCCTGCGGGGCCTGTCGGTCGGCGTGCTCGACGCCGACGTCTATGGTCCGTCCCTGCCGACCATGCTGGGCCTGTCGGGCCAGCCCGCCTATGAGGACGGTGCCATCGTGCCGCATCGGGCCCACGGCCTGAAGGCCATGTCGGTGGGGCTGCTGACGCGCGCGGACGACGCCATGATCTGGCGCGGGCCGATGGCCTCCCAGGCGCTGACCCAGATGCTGACCCAGACGCGCTGGGGCACGGCGGACCAGCCGCTGGACGTGCTGGTGGTCGATCTGCCGCCGGGCACGGGCGACGTGCAACTGACGCTGCTTCAAAAGACGCCGCTGGACGGGGCGGTGATCGTCTCGACCTCGCAGGAGGTGGCGCTGGCCGATGCGCGCCGCGCCTATACCCTCTTCCGGAAAGTCGAGGTCCCGGTCCTGGGCCTGGTGGAGAACATGAGCGGCCCGGTGTTCGGCCAGGGCGGCGTGGAAGCCGAGGCCGCTCGTCTCTCCGCCGTCTATCTCGGCGCGATTCCGTTGGCGCCGGAGGTTCGGGAGTCAGGAGACTCGGGGCGTCCCCTGACGCTTACCCAAACCGAGAGCGAGGCCGCTACGGCGTTCCGCGCGATCGCCGGACGCATCGCCCAGGCGCTGGACCTTTAGCGGTCTTCGACGCCCGCTACTCGGCGCCGCCCGCCGGCTTCCAGTCCGGCACGGGATTGGTGTTCACCATCCACGGAACGCCGAACCGGTCGGTCAAGCTGCCGTACCCAGGCGACCAGAAGGTTTCGCCGAACGCCATGCCGACCGCGCCGCCCTCGGCCAGGGCGTCGAACACCCGCCGCGCCTCGGCCGCGTCTTCGGTGTGGTATGTGACGTCGAAGCCGTTCTTGGGCTTGTCGATGTTGGGCGCGAACTCGGGTGGCATGTCGGCGCCCATGATCGCCTGGTCTCCAACCTCTAGCCAGGCGTGCATGAGCCAGTCCTTGTATCTGGCGTCGACCGGCATGTCGGGCGGGCCGTCGCCGAACGCGAATGCGGTCACCTTGCCGCCCAGGACGCGGGCGTAGAAATCAAAGGCTTCACGGCATTCGCCCTTGAAGCTCAGGCTGGTCACGATCTTCATGGTCGTCTCCTCGTGGGTCGGTTTCAGTCGGGATGGGCGGCGAGCCAGGCCTCCAGGCGGTCGACGGTCGATGTCCAGCCATGCTGGTGTCCGGCCAGGCTGCGTTCGTTCTTCAGGCCCTCATGGGTGAAGGCCATGTCGGTGCGGCCGTCGGTCTCGGTCAGCGCGACGGTGACGAGGGTGTCCACCGCCGGCCCGTCTTCGTGATTGTCGCCTTCCCACTTGAAGGTGAAGGACAGGCGCTCGGGCGGCGCGATCTCGCGATAGACGCCGCCCTGCCAGAGTTCCTCGCCGGTCTCGGGCGACTTCAGCCCGATGCGCCAGGCGCCGCCGACGCGGAAGTCGCAGGTCACACTGAAGGCGGGCCATTCCACCGGCCCCATCCAAAGGACCAGGATCTCGGGCCGGGTCCACGCCCGCCACACCAGCTCTCGCGGCGCATCGAAGGTGCGGCGCATCCGCAGCGTCGGCCGGGCGTCGAGGTCGTCGGCAAGGGACATGGCGCGATCTCCCGGTGGAGGCGGTCGGGACCGGAACGTCAGAGGGTCTTGACCAGTTCAGCCAACTGGTCGGCGACCTGGCCCCAGCCTTCGTGGAAGCCCATCGCCTCGTGCTGCCTCATGGTTTCCTCGTTCCAGTGGCTGGCGGTGGCGACATAGCGCGTCTTGCGGTCGCCGATGGGCTCCAGCTCGATGCGCGCGACCATGAACGGCTGGCCCGCCGGCTTCCATTCGGGCGTGAAGGCGTCCGTGGAGATCAGTCGCCGGTTCGGGATCACTTCCAGGAAGACGCCCGAGTTCGGAAAGCGCTCGCCATCCGGCCCGTGCATGACGAAGTTGAAGCGCCCGCCCGCGCGCGGCTCGATCACGGCGTCGCTGATGGACCACGGCTTGGGCGCAAACCACTGGCTGAGGATCGCCGGATCCGTATAGGCGCGGAACACCTTTTCCGGCGAGGCGTCCAGCACACGCTCCAGCCGCAGGTCGAAGGCGTGGGCCACGCCGTCGGTGTCGCAGGGATTGGTCTCAACTTCTTGGGCCACTGTCGTCTCCTGTTTGAATCTTTCGAAGGTAATCGTCCAAGCGGTTGAAGCTGGCGTCCCAGAAGCGGCGATAGGTCTCCAGCCATTCGGCGACGCTGCGCATGGCCTGGGGCTCCAGCCGGGCGGGCCGCCACTGGGCCTCGCGGCCGCGACTGATCAGTCCTGCCTTCTCCAGAACCTTGAGGTGCTTGGACACGGCCGGCAGGCTCATGTCGAAAGGCTGGGCCAGCTCGCCCACCGACGCCTCGCCCTGCGCCAGCCGCGCCAGGATGGCCCGACGGGTGGGGTCGGCGAGGGCGGCGAACTTGGCGGACAGCGGGTCGGTCTGCATGAGGGCTTCATATGTAACTGATGGGTTAAATTAACGGGTCTGCAGTCATTGTCAACCGCTCGGTTAAATATCGGCTGCGGAACTCCGCTTGCCTCCAGCGGTTGGCGGCAGACCGACGCTGAAAGGAAGATCGATGAAAGCCCTGGTCCTCAACTGCACCCTGAAACCCTCGCCCGAACAGTCCAGCACGGAGGCTCTGGCCCGCGTCGTCATGCAGGAACTGGCTAGGGGCGGGGCGGAGACGGACCTGGTCCGGCTGGTCGATCTGAACATCAAGCCGGGCGTGAAGACGGATCAGGGAGAAGGCGACGACTGGCCGGCGATCCACGACAAGATCCTGGCCGCCGACATCCTGATCTTCGCCACCCCCACCTGGATGGGCCAGATGTCCAGCGTCTGCCAGCGCGCGCTGGAACGGATGGACGCCCTGTTCGAGGAGACCGACGACAGCGGCCGGCCGGTCGCCTTCGGCAAGGTGGCGGGCGTGGTCATCACAGGCAACGAGGACGGCGCGCATCACATCGTCGCCACGGTCTGCCAGGGGCTGATCGACATGGGCTTCACCATTCCCGGGCAGAGTTGGACCTACTGGCACCTGGGTCCGGGGCCGGGGCCGGACTACACCGAGACCGACCAGGGCCACGATTATTCCGACCGTGTCGGGCGCAACGCCGCGCGCAACCTGCTGGCCTTGGCCAGGGTGCTGAAGCCGGACACCTATCCTGTTCCCGAAAGCTGAGAACAGGACTAGAACAGCGGCATGATCGCCGCGCTTCTCGCCCTGACCCTCGCCTCATCGCCCCCGACGCCGAACGACCCGGTCGCTGCAGCCGAGGCTGTGATCGACCGCATGCACGCCGCGGCGGCGCGCGCCGACGGACCGGCCTATTTCGCCCTGTTCACGCCCGACGCCCGCTTCATTGGGACGGACGCCACCGAACGTTGGACGCTTGAACAGTTCAAGGCCTACGCCGAGCCGCATTTCTCGCGAGGGCAGGGCTGGACTTATCGGGCGCACGATCGCGTCGCGACGCTGGCGCCGGGCGACTGCCGCTGCATCGTCTGGTTCGACGAACTGCTGGACAACGACGCCTATGGCCTGACGCGAGGATCGGGGGTGCTGCGCCTGACCGATGACGGCTGGAAGATCGAGCAGTACGTGCTCTCCATGCCGATCCCGAACGACACGGCACGCGCCGTGGTCGATCTGATCCAGGCCGAACCCGCCCGCTGATGGATTTCCACGAGGAAGCCTTCGTCCTGTCGGCGCGCGCCCATGGCGACACCGGCGCCGTGGTCGATCTGCTGACCGAAGGGCATGGGCGGCGTTCGGCCTATGTCGCCGGCGGCGCATCGCGGAAGATGCGGCCCTTCCTGCAGGCGGGCGCTCGGGTCGCGGCCGACTACCGCGCCCGCACCGCC
>Ga0065721_10051656_pt1 | contig 13972 bp, 17 predicted proteins | sample Mesricmetagenome_FD_59108 | JGI IMG/M metagenome (GOLD analysis project Ga0065721, IMG submission 59108) | Mesophilic microbial community from rice straw/compost enrichment Sample: eDNA_1 v2 (version 2) | ecosystem: Engineered > Solid waste > Grass > Composting > Bioreactor | place: USA: Davis... | reverse complement strand
CGCGCATGGTGGCGACGGCAGCGGCGATCGACGATCGTCCTTCGGCTTTCCGCTATCCCCGGGGCGAAGGCCTCGGCGTCGCGGTGCCGGATCCCGCCGAACCGTTGGAGGTCGGCAAGGGCCGTATCGTGCGCGAGGGTTCGGCCGTGGCCATTCTCTCCTTCGGGACCCGGCTTTCTCACAGCCTCAAGGCGGCGGACATGCTGGCGGCCCGCGGCCTCTCCACGACCGTCGCCGATGCGCGGTTCGCAAAGCCGCTCGACATCGACCTGCTGCTGCGCCTGGCGCGCGAGCACGAGGCGCTGATCACGGTCGAGGAGGGCGCGATGGGCGGCTTCGGGGCCTTCGTGCTGCAGGCGCTTGCGACGCACGGCGCGCTCGACCGCGGCCTTAAGGTGCGGACCCTCACCCTGCCCGACATCTTCCAGGACCAGGACAAGCCCGAGGCTATGTACGCTCAAGCGGGCCTGGACGCGGACGGCATCGTCGCCGGCGCGCTCTCGGCCCTCGGCGTCGACAACGTCTCGGCGGCCGGTCGCCGCGCCTAGGCGCTATTTGCAGGCGCCCAGGAACTTACGGACCATCGACTTGGACGCGGGCGGCGGCTCCACCGTCTCCCCTGCCGCCGTCACGCGAACGACGCCGCTCTTGCGGAAGGACTCGGCGAAGGGCGCCCGGGTGGAGAATTCGCTGGTCACGAGACTTCCGCCGCTCATCTCCTCCGGTTCGGCCCGCCCGCGGAGGGTCGCCGACGCCTCTTCCGAGGCGAGGTTGACGGTCAAGGGCCAGGGGGCGCGTACCCCTGCGCGGTCGACCCAGAAGGCGCCCTCCTTGCGGGCGCCCATTTCACGGCTGACGAGGGCCACCACCTGCACCTGCCCCGATTTTCGAACGCAGGAGAAGGCCAGAGGCTGATCGTCCGAGTCTGGCGTCGCATAGCGCAGCCAGGCCGGCGCATCCTTGGGCGTCTCGACGGCCCAGACCCTGGTTTCCTGAGCATTGGCGGTGGTTGCGAGGAGGGCGAGCGCAAGGGCGGCGGCGAACTTCATGCGCTGAAGCTAGCACCCCCTCCGCGCGCGCTCTAGGTCGGCTGACACTGGGCGAAGAAGTCCGCGACCGCCGCCTTTTCCGCGCGTCCGGCCGGCAGCTTGGCCGCCCGGCCTTCCTCGACAATGGCGATCTCGCCGGTCCGGGCGAAGCTCTTCAGGGCGGGATCGGCCACGGTCGCCTCGGCCTCGACGATGGCGCCTTCGCCCAAACCGGGAGCGGCCGCGCCGGGCAGCCGCGTGCTCTGACGGCGCGACTTGAGCTCTATCGAGTTCGGCGCCGCGCCGGCTGGAGCCGTGAGCGACACCAGCACCCGTCCCGACTGCGGTCGGCAGCTCAACATCAGCACGACGTTGTCGCTCGCCGGCTGGCCGTAGGCGAGCTTGGCGCCCTCGGTTTCCGTGTGATGCAGCGACCAGGCCATCCCCTTGATCCCGCCGCCGTCGCCCTGGTGAGCGCAGGCGGCGAGCAGGCACGAGGCGCTTAGTCCAAGCAGTGCGCGCAGGCGCATGACGAAACTCCCTTCGTTGGGAAAACGTCCGCTGGCCGCCGATGATCCATCAGAACGGCTGGAAGCGCTCCACGAGCGACTGGCCGGCGGGAGTCTTCTGCACCCGGCTGATGTCGCCTCGGCCGCCGTAGCTGATCCGCGCTTCGGCGATCTGGGTGTGCCGGATGGTGTTGGCCGAGGAGATGTCCTCAGGCCGGACGATCCCCGCCACGGTTAGCTGTCGCAGCTCGGCGTTGGTCCGCACCTCCTGGGTGCCCTGGATCACCATGTTGCCGTTCGGCAGGACGTTGGTGACCACGGCCGCGATGGTGAGTGAGATTTTCTCGGAGCGCACCACCGAGCCCGCGCCTTGGTTGGACGAGGTCGAGTTGGTGTTGATCATGTTGGAAGGGTCGTACCCGCCCGGGAAAATTCTGCCGAGGCTGGATTCCAGTCCGAAGAAGTTGTCGACCCCGGCGCTCATCCCGGCGGCGCGGCTGCTGCTGGAAGCGTTGCGGGTCTGGGCGGAGTCGTCGATGTCGATCTGGACCGTCAGGATGTCGCCGACGCGATTGGCCCGCTGGTCGATGAAGAAGGCGCGGGCGCCGGTGCGCCAGAGGCTGTTGGCGGAAGCCGGCTGCGGCGCGGGGTCGCGGGCCGACACGAAGCCCGGCGGGTCGCGGCCGACCAGCTGCGACGGATAGCCGACGGGGGCGAGTTCGGGCCCCTTCACCGCCTCGCTCACGGTCGAGCAGGCGGCCAGCGGAGCCAGGGCGAGGGTGGCGAGGATGGAAAGGCGCATGGGCGTGGTCCCTAGCGGAGGGCGTACTGGGTGCGGGGGAGGGCCTTGAGCTGATCGGCGGCGGGCCCGACCACGGCTTGGCCTGGGCCGCTGGCGACGGCCTGGATGATCTTTTTCGAGGCGGTGTTCTGCACCGCGAAGCTTTCGCCGAGTCCGGCCGAGGCCATGGCCTTGCCCTGCAGCGCCAGGGAGATGCCGCCATCCTCGTAGGCGACCGTGACCAGTTCGCCGGCCTTGATCACCTGGGGGGCGGAGACATCGCGCGCCGAAACGGCGGCGCCTGCGCGCAGCGGTCGGCGCGCGGCCAGGCCGATGATGGCCTCGGCGTCGCCGGGCGCGTCGTTCGGGGCCGCCGCGGCCTTGGCCCAGACCAGGTCCTGCGCCTGCACGATCTCTCCTGCGGTCAGGCTGCGGGCGTAGGTCAGCACCTCGACATTGCCGCGGGCGACGCCGGCGGCCGAGGCCTCGGCGGCGCTGCGGACCACGATGCGACGAAAGCCCTGGGCGTTCGGCCAGTCCAGCCCGGCGCGGCCTGCGGCGGCCTGGACGGCGGCCGCGTCCAGTATGGCCGAGGCGCCGGGCTTGGCGGCGACGGCGATCTTTCCTGCCGCGCCGGCGCCTTCGAACAGGTCGCCAAGCGTGATGACGCCGTCCGCGTCCACCGGATTGGCCTTCAGGGTGACCGGCTGACCGGCCAGGGCGGGGGTGGCGACCAGGGCCGCAAGCAGGATGACGAGGCGCTTCATGATCACGTCCGCAGGTTGCTGGCGGTGCGGAGCATTTCGTCCGCAGAGGTGATGACCTTGGAGTTCATCTCATAGGAACGCTGGGCCACGATCAGCGCGGTGATCTCGCTGACCGCGTCCACGTTCGAGGCTTCGGTATAGCCCTGGGCGAGCGTGCCGATGCCGTCGACCCCCGGCACGCCGACGGTCGGCGGCCCGGAGGCGGCGCTTTCCTTCAGGAGGTTGTCGCCGATCGCGTCGAGGCCGGCGTCATTGACGAAGGTCGCCAGTTCGATATTGCCGATCACGTCCTGCTGGGTCTGGCCGGCGCGGATCGCCTGGACCTGGCCGCTCTTGGAGATCGAGATGTCGGTGGCGTCGTCCGGGACCGTGATCGCCGGCTCGAGCAGATAGCCGTCCTCGGTGACCAACTGGCCCTGGTCGTTGGTCGAGAAGTTGCCGGCGCGGGTGTAGGCGATCTCGCCGCTGGGCATGAGCACCTGGAAGTAGCCGCGGCCGGAGATGGCCAGGTCATACTTGCCGCCCGTAGCGGTCAGGTTTCCCTGCTGGGTGATGCGGTAGACGGAGCCGGTCTTCACCCCGCCGCCGACCTGCACGCCGGTGGGGACCACGTTGCCCTGGTCCGAGGACTGCGATCCGGCCCGTTCGATGGTCTGGTAGAGCAGGTCCTGGAACTCCGCCCGCTGCTTCTTGAAGCCGACGGTGTTCATGTTGGCGATGTTGTTCGAGATCACCTCGACGTTGAGCTGCTGAGCGGCCATCCCGGTCGCGGCGGTGCGAAGCGCTTGCATCGACTAGACTTTCCTTAGTTCAGCTTGCCCATCCGCTCGATCGAGCGGCGGGAGAGTTCGGCGTTCGCGTCCATCATCTTGGCCATGGACTCGTAGGCGCGGGTCACCTCGATCATTCGGGTGATCTCGGCGATTGGTTTGACGTTCGATCCTTCGAGCATGCCCTGATGCACCGCCGTATCGACGGCGGGCTCGCCCTGGGCGTTGGAGGTGTTGCGGAACCGGTTCTCGCCCACCTTCTCGAGGAGGGAGAGCTCCGGGAAGCGGACCACGCCGATCTTGCCCAGCAGTTCCTGTCCCTGGCTGACCGTGCCGTCCTTGGCGATGGAGACGGGGCCGAGCCGCGGATCGATGATGATCTCGCCGCCGCCTTCGCCCATCAGCACCTGGCCGTCCTCCGTGACCAGCCGGCCGTCGGGGTCCATGTGGAAGCGGCCGTCGCGCGTGTACTGCTCGCCCTCGGCGGTCTGGATGCGGAAGAAGCCCTCGCCCTCGAGGCCGAGGTCGAAGGCCGCGCCCGTGGAACGCAGGACCCCTTGGCTGAAGTCGCGGCCAACGCTGCGATCCAGCACGAACTTGACCGGCCGCGGCGCGCCGAAGGTCTGCGCCGGCGCCGCCGGTTCGGTCTCGACCATCAGGCTCTCCACCTTGAAACCGGTGGTGTCCATGTTGGCGATATTGTTGGCCACGATGTCGAGTTCCCGGCGCAGGGTGAGTTGGCGCGAGAGTCCGACATAGAGGGCGTTGTCCATGGCGAGGCCTTAACCTGCGGCGTTTTCGTCACAGGGGGCGATGCAAGGACCGGGCCACTTCAAAAGCCCAATGAAATCAGCGGCGAATAAAGTTAACGGCGCAGAGGCGGCGGAAATTGCCGGGCACGAAAATCGCCCCCGTTAACACCTGTTAAAAACTCATCCTTAACCATGGCGAAGCTATGGCGCAGGTATAGATTCTAAGGAGCGCGCGAGCGTGGCCAAGGACAAGGCGAACGAAGGCCCCGACGGCGACGCCGAAATCGAGGACGGCGAAGGCGCGCCGGCCAAGAAAAAGCTCTCGCCCAAGATGCTGATCATCGCCGGCGTCGCCGCCGTGCTGGTGTTGGGCGGTGGCGGAGCAGGCGCCTTCTTCCTGCTGAAGCCCAAGCCAGACGCCGCGGCCGCAGGCAAGGCTGCGAAGAAGGAGAAGAAGGGCGACAAGAAGGGCGAAGGCGAGAAGCCGGTCGGCGAGGTCCGCGCGGGCCCCGACGGGATCCTCTTCTACACCATGCCCAGCGTGGTGGTGAACATGCAGACCGCCGACGGTCGGCCGACCTTCTTGAAGCTGAAGCTGACGCTCGAGGTGCCCGACCAGGCGACCGTGGATCAACTCGAACCGAACATGCCCAGGCTGCAGGACATGTTCCAGACCTTCCTGCGCGAACTCCGTCCCGAAGACCTGCAAGGCTCTCAGGGCTCCTATCAGCTCCGCATGGAGATCCAGCGTCGCGTCAACCTGGTGATCGCCCCGTCGAAGGTGAACGCCGTCCTGATCGAGGAGATGCTGATCAACTAAGGCTGGTCGGCGCAGAGCATGGACGAAGAAGAACCCCAGATCATCGGCGGGATGCAGGGCGCGGTGAACCCCGACGACCCTTCGACATGGCCGTCCGAGACGGACGCCAAGGTCGATAGCCTGCTGGGCGCCGAGCGCATTCTCAATCAGGACGAGATCGACAGCCTGCTCGGCTTCGATCTCACCGAGGAGGAGGCGGCCGAGCGGTCAGGCATCCGGGCGATCATCAACTCGGCGCTGGTCTCCTACGAGCGCCTGCCGATGCTGGAGATCGTCTTCGATCGCCTGGTGCGGTTGATGACCACCTCCCTGCGGAACTTCACCTCCGACAATGTCGAGGTCAGCCTCGACAACATCTCGTCGATCCGGTTCGGCGACTATCTGAATTCGATCCCGTTGCCGGCGATCCTCAGCGTCTTCAAGGCCGAGGAGCTCGAGAACTACGGCCTGCTCACCGTCGATTCCAACCTGATCTATTCGATCGTCGACGTGCTCCTGGGCGGACGCCGCGGCACCGCCGCCATGCGGATCGAGGGCCGGCCCTACACCACCATCGAACGGGTGCTCGTGCAGCGGATGGTCGAGGTGGTGCTCGCCGACGCCCGGGCGGCGTTCGAGCCTCTGACACCTGTGACCTTCACCCTCGACCGCCTGGAAACCAATCCGCGCTTTGCGGCCATCGCGCGGCCAGCCAATGCGGCGATCCTCGTCAAGCTGCGCATCGACATGGAGGATCGCGGCGGCCGCATCGAGCTGCTGCTGCCCTACGCCACGCTCGAGCCGATCCGGAAGATGCTGCTGCAGCAATTCATGGGCGAGAAGTTTGGCCGCGACAACATCTGGGAAAGCCACCTGGCGACCGAGCTCTGGACGACACACCTGGACGTGCGTGCGGTTCTGGACGAGCAGCAGTTGCCGCTTCGCCAGGTGCTGGAGCTGAAGGTGGGCGACACCCTGATGCTGAACGCCACGCCCGACAGCCAGGTGGAGCTGCGGGCGGGCGCCATCCCGCTCACGCGTGGGCGCATGGGCCGCCGGAACCATCATATCGCCGTGCGGGTCGACAGCCCCCTGTCGCCCCACGCCAAGAAGGCCGTTGCGAGGTTCAGATGAGCGCAGTCGCCATCGGCATGAACCTCCTGCTCGCCGGCCTGCTGGTCGCCGCCCTGGTGATCGGCGTGCGGCTGAACGCCCGCCTGAAGGCGCTCCGCGACAGCCAGGCCGGCTTCGCCAAGGCCGTGGCCGAGCTCGACGCCGCCGCCGCCCGCGCCGAGCAGGGCCTGGCCGACCTACGGGCCGCCACCGATGAGGCGCACGACGCGCTGGCCGATCGCATCGAGAAGGCGCGGGCGCTGACCGCCAAGCTCGATCGCCAGCTGCAGGCCGCGCCTTCGTCCGCCGAACGCCCGGCGGTCAGCGAAAGCGACGTCGAGCGCGTCACTCAGCGCCTCGGCACGCTGCTTTCCGGCGCGCGGGAGCGCCGGCCCGAGCGCGAACGGCCCGCCCGCGCGACCGCGCCGGTCAAGCCGCGCTCCACCTTCGACGACGAACTCTTCGAGCCTCCGACCGAGAAGCCGGCCGACGAGACCCCGCCGCGTTCCGCCGCCGCCCGCCTGGGATACCGCCGATGAGAAACATGCCTCGCATCTTGCCCCTGGTCGGCGTCGCCATCGTCGGCGTGATGGGCATCAATGCCCTCTCCGGCGCCGAAACCTTGCCGAACCTGGTGTCCGGCGCGCGCGCCTTCGCTGAAGAAGCCGCCAAAGGAGGCAAGCCGGAAGCCAAGGCGCCCGAGAAGGCGCCGACCGGCCAGCCCAAGGACGCCGCGGCCCAGGTTCCCGGTCTCGCGGCGGCCGCCAAGCCGCCGCCGGCGGTCTGCGCGCCCACCGCCGCCGAACTCGCCAAGGAGGCGGGACTCTCGCCGGCCGAGCTGCAGGTGCTGCAGAGCCTTGGCGCGCGGAGAGGGCAGCTGGACAAGCGCGAGCAGGATCTCGACGTGCAGCTCGCGCTGATGGCTGCGGCCGAGGCGAAGTTGGACGCCAAGATCCAGGCGCTGAACGGCATGAAGGCCGAGGTGGCGCGGCTGATGGTCGACGCCGACGAGAAGGAGCAGGCCGAGATCGACCGCCTGGTGAAGGTGTTCGAGGGCATGAAGCCGAAGGACGCGGCGCCGCGCATGGTTCTGCTCGACGACGCCGTGCGCCTGCCGATCGCCGCGAAGATGAAGGAGCGCTCGCTCTCGGCGATCGTCGCCAACATGCCGCCGGCCGAAGCCAAGAAGCTCACCGAGGCGCTCGCCGGCCGCTTCGCCGAGGTCAAGAAGGTCGCCGCGGCGGCGCAGGCCGCGGCCGGTCCCGCTGCGCCGCGCCCTGCCCAGGCCGCCACGGCGCCGCCGGCGAAGGCCGGCTGAGCCTAGATGAAGCTCCGCCAGGCCCTCCGGTCCAGCGTCGCGGCGATCACCATCGCCAGCGTCGCCGCGCCTGTCGGAATGGCGGCGCCGGCCGGCGGCCCTGTGGTCCGCGTAGCCCAGGCTAAGGATTTTTCGCGTATCGAGGTGGTCGGGACGCGCGCCTTCGTTCGGCGTGAGGGCCAGACCCTCGTCCTGCGCCTGAGCTCAGGGGCCGGTCCCGACATCACGCGCCTGAAGGTCGATCCGCCCAGATGGCTCAAGGCCGCCGAGGTGCGTCGCGCCAAGGGCGGGGCCGAACTTGTTCTCACCCTCGCCGAGGATGCGGACGCCAAGGTCGGCGCGGCGGATGGCGCGACCTATGTGAACCTCTTCGAACGGCCTGTTGCGGCCGAGGAGAAGGCCGCGGCGACCGTCCCGCCAGCGGCCCAGCCGGAACGGCCGCGGCCCAATCCCATTCCGGCCGGCGGTGTCGTCCGCGTCGCAGGCCATGTCGGCGCCGGCCAGGTTCAGCTCACCTTCCCCTGGGCCAACCCCGCAGGCGCGGCGGTCTTCCGCAGGGGTGGCGCGGTCTGGGTCGTGTTCGACGCGCCGGCCACGCTGGACGTTTCGCAGGCGCCCAGGGGCCTGCGCCAACTGAGCCGCGTCGTGGCGCATCGGGGCGCCGACTACGCCGCCGTTCGAATCGAATCGCCTCAGGGAACGCCGGTCTTCGCCCAGGCCCAAGGCGCGACCTGGGTCGTGACCCTGGGACCTGGCGCGCAGGTCGAGCCGGCCTCGCAGGTCCGTATCGTGCGGGACGAGGCCGGCGGTCCGGCGGGCCTGAAGGCGGCCGTCGCAGGCGCGACGCGTGTGGTGCGCGTCACCGACCCGGTGGTGGGCGACACGCTCTCGGTCGTCACGGCCCTGGGGCCGGCGAAGGGACTGCCCTCGCGGCGGGAGTTCGTACAGATGGCGCTCCTGCCGTCGGCTCAAGGGTTGGCGGCGGAAGCCTATATCGATGACCTCGCGGTCCGCCAGGACGGGGACCTCGTCCAGATCGGCCGCCCCCAGGGGCTCGCGCTCTCTCCGGCGTCGGCGGCGGTGGAGCGGGTGGAAGCGAGCCTTGGCGCGCCCCAGCCGGCCGGGCTTCCGGCCTTGATCGGCGCGGACTGGGCCAAGACCGGCTCGGGGGGATTCCTCTCCCGGTACAATGCGCTGCTCTCGGCGGCGAACGAGGAAGGGGCGCAGGGTCGCGATGCGCCGGTCGCCGCCCGCATGGCGCTGGCGCGCTTCCTGGTGGGCTCGGAGCTCTCTTACGAAGCCATAGGCGTGCTGAACGAGACGGCCCGGCGCAGCCCGGCGGTTATGGAGGACCCGGAGTTCCGAGGTCTGCGCGGCGTCGCCCGCATCATGGCCCGGCGCTACAAGGAGGCGCAGGCTGACCTCTCCGTACCGATCCTCTCAGATGATCCTTCTGCGGCGCTGTGGCGCTCCTATGCGGCGGCCCAGCTCTCCCAGTGGTCGGACGCCCGCAACCAGTTCGGCGCCGGGGCGCAGGCGTTCAATCGCTTTCCTGCTGTCTGGAAAGCGAGGTTCGCGCGCTCCGACGCCAAGGCCGCTCTGGCGCTTGGCGACGTGAACGGCGCACAGGCCCGCGTCAGGCTGGCCCTGATGGATAAGACCGACCCTATGGAGGAGCTCGCCACACGCCTCGTCGAGGCCGAGGTGGCCGAGGCGCTCGGCTACAAGGACCGCGCCTTGCGGATCTATGCGGCCGTGGCCGGCGCGCCCGCGGACTCAGTGGCCGCCCCCGCAGCCCTTCGCGCGACCAAGATCCGCCTGGAGACCGGCAAGATCACGCCGGTCCAGGCCGCGGACACCTTCGCCGCTCTCCGTTATCGCTGGCGGGGCGACGCCACCGAACTGGAGACCATTCGCGCGCTCGGTCAGCTCTATCTGAGCCAGGGCCGCTACCGCGAAGCGCTCGAGGCGCTGCGTGGGGCCGGGAACCGCCTGCCGGACCTTCCGGAGTCGGTTAAGCTTCAGGCGGACCTTGGCGCCGCCTTCCGCGCGCTGTTCCTCGACGGCGCGGCCGACGGGCTCGAGCCTGTCCAGGCCCTGGCCATGTTTTACGATTTCCGCGAGTTGACGCCGCTCGGCGCCGACGGCGACCTCATGGTCCGCAAGCTCGTGCGGAGGCTTGTCGACGTCGACCTTTTGGACCAGGCGGCCGACCTTCTGAAGTATCAGGCGGAGAACCGCCTCGACGGCGTGCCGCGCGCCCAGGTCGCCACCGACCTAGCGGTGATCTATCTCATGGACCGCAAGCCTGAGCAGGCGCTACAGGCCATCAACAGCTCCCGCACGACCATCCTGCCTGGACCGCTGAACGCCGAGCGCCGCCTGGTCGAGGCGAGGGCGCTCACCGGCCTTGGCCGCTATGACCACGCCTTGGAAGTGCTCGAGCGTGACAAGGGCCGGGAAGCCCAGGACCTGCGCGCCGAGATCCTCTGGAAGCAGAAGAGTTGGGCCGCCGCGGGATCCATGTTCGAGAAGAGCCTGGGCGGGCGCTGGAAACAGGCCGGGCCTCTGTCGGCCGAGGACGAGGGCAAGCTGCTGCGCACCGGCGTCGCCTATAGCCTCGCCGGAGACGACGCCGCCCTGGCGCGGCTCCAACAACGCTATTCCGGCTTCTACGAACAGGCGCGCAACCCCGAAGCTCTCCGTGTGGCGCTCACCGGCGTCCAGCCCGGTCAATTGAACGTCGCCGACTTCGGCCGGGTCACCGCCGACAACGAGGCCTTCGCCGGCTGGGTCGGCCGGATGAAGCAGCGCTTCCGCGAAAACCCTGCGCCGGTCGGACGCCCCGCGCCTGCCCCGAGCGCAAAGCAGGCGGCCGCGCCCACCGCTGGGCGCGGCTAGCCGCCGCCAGCCCCGCGCTGGAAGCTCTCGACCAGGCTGCCGGCCACCAGGCGCCAGCCGTCCACGAGCACGAAGAAGATCAGCTTGAAGGGCAGGGACACCACCACTGGGGGCAGCATCATCATACCCATGCTCATCAGCACGCTGGCGACCACCAGGTCGATGACGAGGAAGGGGATGAACAGCAGGAAGCCGATCTCGAAGGCGCGCTTCAGCTCCGAGATCATGAAGGCCGGGGTGACCACGCGCAGGGGCGTCTCCTGGGCGGTCGCCGGGCGTTCGATCCGCGATAGCCGGATGAAGAGCGCGAGGTCTTCCTGGTCCACCTGGCTCAGCATGAAAGTCTTCACCGGAGCGCCCGCGGCGTCGAAGGCCTGGGGCAGCTCGATCTGCTGGTCCATCAGCGGCTTGATCCCCTCGTCATAGGAGCGCTGGAGGGTCGGCCCCATGACGATGGCGGTGAGGAAGAGCGCCAGGCTGATCAGCACGGCGTTGGGGGGGCTCTGCTGAAGGCCGAGCGCGGTGCGCAAGAGGCCCAGGACCACGACGATCCGCACAAAGGAGGTGGTCATGATGACGATGGACGGCGCGAGCGACAGCACCGTCAGCAGGCCCACGAGTTGGACCACCCGCTCGGACAGGCCAGCTCCGGTCCCCAGGTCGATATTGATCGCCTGGGCGGCGGCGGCGGCCGGGAAGACCATGGCCGCGAGTGTCGCCAGGACCGAGAGGCCGGCGGCCCTTCGCCAGTCTTCGGCGCGTAGATGAAAGAGGGCGACGAAAACCTTACGCATCGGCGGCGATCTTTGACTTTCGAGCGGCCTTGGGCGTGCTTGGCAGCACCTGACCCTCGCCCAGCAGAAGCAGCTTTTCTTCCCCGTCGCACGAGACGAGCACCAGGCGCCGTGAGGGATCGAGGACCAGGGTTTCGACCACGGTCAGGCGGCGTTCCTTCTTGGCGACCTGCATGCGCGCCAGCACGTCCGGTCCGAACCGTCTCAGGGCGACGGCGGCCAGGCCGACCAGCCCGAGGGTGAGCGCCAGGGCGAAGACGGCGCGAAGGAAATCAGCCAGGTCCATCGGGTGTTCGGCGCGGGGAATCGGCGCGGGACGCGCCTGACGACCCCGTGTGCGGCGCAGTTGCTTAAGACGCGGTTAACCCTGTTTGTTCACCATCTTGAGCCATGAACCTGAACGAGATTCCGTTGTTCGCGATGCTCAAGGGGCGCTTCGGCCACTTGAACGAACGCCAACGGCTGATTTCGCAAAACGTCGCCAATTCGGACACGCCCGGTTTCACCCCCAGCGACGTCAAGGATTACAGCTTCGATGCGCAGGTGAAGGCTGCGGCGACGGCTCAGGCGGTGACCCAGCCAGGCCACATGACGCCGCCCTCCCAACACCACGCTGCATACAAGCCCGTGAAGTCCAAGGATTCCGAGACCACGCTCGACGGCAATTCGGTCGTGCTCGAGGAAGAGATGCTGAAGATGGCCGAGGCGCGGATGAACTATGACGCCGCCATCAGCTTCTACCAGAAGTCGCTCGGCATGCTGCGGCTGGCGAGCCGCCAGCCCGGCCGCGGCTAAGGAGCGCTAGATGCCCGACTACAAGCCTATGACCGGCGCGACCCAGGCGATCGCCGCCACCGCCCTGCGCGCCCAACAGGCGCGCATGCGGGTCATCGCCGAGAACATGGCCAACGCCAACTCGGTCTCGCGGCAGCCGGGCGGTGATCCTTATCGGCGGCAAATCCCGGTCTTCACCCCGTACGAGACCAATTCAGGCCAGGGCGTGCGCGTCGCGCGGGTGGCGCCTGATCCCAAGGACTTCCGCACGGTCTATGACCCCGGCCATCCTTCGGCGGACGACAAGGGCTATGTGAAACTGCCCAATGTCGACACCCTGGTCGAAGCGCTCGACATGAAGGAAGCCCAGCGGGCGTACGAGGCCAATCTCAATGTCATCGAGACGGCGCGCGCAATGGAGCAGCGCACCCTCGACATCCTGAAGAAATAGCGGGGCCTAAGCCATGATGACCGCCCTGGCGGCCGCAAAGGCCTATGCCGCCGCCCAGAACAGCGCCGTCGCCATCAAGCCGAGCGTCGGCGCCGAGCAAGGCGATGGGCTGGACTTCGCCTCCATGGTCAAGTCGGCCATGACCGACGTCATGCACAATACGAAGAAGGCCGAGACCCAGATCGCCGCCCAGGTGGCCGGCAAGGCCGAATTGATCGACGTCGTCACCGCCATCTCGGCCGCCGAGGCGAGTCTCGAGACGGTGATGGCCGTCCGCGACCAGGTCATCAACGCCTACCAGGAAATCATGCGCATGCCGATCTGACGGCGCGCGAAAGGTGGGAGCCTCTTCCACCGCACCGTGTTAGGCCTAAGGCATGGGCGAGGCGGCGATAGAGCTTTCCAAGATCGAGAAGCGCTATGGCGGACGCGCGGCGTTGGCGGGCGTCGATCTTTCCGTGAGGCGAGGCGAGTTCGTGGCTCTCGTGGGTCACTCCGGTTCCGGCAAGACCACGCTTTTGAAGACGATCAACGGCCTGATCGCGCCCGACGCCGGCCTTGTGCGCATGGAGGGCGAGCCCGCCGACGCTCGGCCGGCGCACGAATTGCGACGCCGGATCGGCTACGTCTTCCAGGAGGTCGGTCTTTTCCCGCACCTCAGCATCGCCGAAAACATTTCTATCACGCCGCGCCTGCTGGGCTGGGAGAAGGCGAGGATGGCGCGGCGGGTAGACGAACTGCTCGATCTCGTCGCGCTGCCGCGCGAAGTCGCGGGGCGATCGCCTGCGGCCCTGTCGGGCGGACAGCGCCAACGCGTGGGCGTGGCGCGCGCGCTCGCGGCCGAGCCGAAGATCATGCTGATGGACGAGCCGTTCGGAGCGCTGGACCCGCTCACGCGAGACGCCCTCGGCTCCGATTATCGGGCGCTGCACGAGAAACTTGGGCTTACGACCGTCATGGTCACGCACGACATGGCCGAGGCGGTGCTGCTTGCCGACCGCATCGTGGTCCTGGACAGCGGCGTGATCTTGGCCGACGGAGCGCCCGACGCCTTGATGCGCTCCAGCGACAATCCGCAGGTCCGCGCCTTGCTGGACGCTCCACGTCGGCAGGCCGAACGACTGCGGGAACGTTTGGGCGCGGCCCCGTGAACGGCCGTATCGCGCAGGCCTTCGCATTGCTGCCGGACTATCTGGCCTGGCACGTGCTGCTCAG
>Ga0065721_10051654_pt1 | contig 13975 bp, 16 predicted proteins | sample Mesricmetagenome_FD_59108 | JGI IMG/M metagenome (GOLD analysis project Ga0065721, IMG submission 59108) | Mesophilic microbial community from rice straw/compost enrichment Sample: eDNA_1 v2 (version 2) | ecosystem: Engineered > Solid waste > Grass > Composting > Bioreactor | place: USA: Davis... | reverse complement strand
AAATTCGGATTTTCCTCACGTTCGACGATTTGACGGAGCGCGGGATCCAGAAAGAAGACATGTGGCGCGAAATTCCCAAGGTGCACGAGCTGTTCAGCGAGATGATGGACCAAGCCTACAACGAGCTCGGATTCGACGCGTCAGGTCCGCTGGCGGTGGAAGTGTTCGCGATGCCCGCCCAGGGCATGGTCGTCATCGTTACGCGCGGCAAGCTCGAGCGCGACGCCGAATCCGCGGCCGAAGACGAGGAAGAAGTGTACGAATTGGAAGTAACGCTTGAGCAAAGCGAAGCCATTATATATCGGTTCCGGGATATCGAAGACGCGATCGGCGCGGCGAAGACGCTGTTCGGCCGCATGACCGAAGAAGGAAGAATGTACCGTTACCAGAATCAATGGGTGCTCTGTTTCGATCCCGCCGGCATGGAAAACTCCGGCTACCACGCGCTGATCGCCGTTCTTGCCGAGTACGGAGAGGCCACTTCCATAACGCCCGCCGTGCTGGAGGAATACGGCCAACTGGTCATCGAATCCGGCGCCGTCAAGGTGCTGGCCGAGAATTTCGCGAACTGAATCCGCATCGTCCGCGATGAGCATCGCGGAATCCGCAAGCCCCTGCGAAGGGGCTTTATTCGCATACCGGAAAGATTACCGACGCAAAAGCGCTAAAGCATAACTATCCATTGGCTCGGGGTCCCCGCAAGGGAACCTGAAAAACTCGAAGCTAAGGCCCCGCTATGCGGGTTTAGGCTCCCTCCGACGGTCCGTCCCTTTCCTCGAATTCACAACAATTCACTAAAAGTTCTTAGCGTCCGACGTTCTAATTGCTGTTATAATGTGAAGAAGGGGAGAGGAGGGAACGAAGGATGCCGCTTATGTCGGTATTGGCCGCTGCGATCATACCGGGCATCGCGCTGCTCGCATATTTCTACTTGAAAGACCGATACGACGCCGAGCCAATCTCGATGGTTCTGAAAATGTTCATGACCGGGGCGCTTATCGTGCTGCCGATCATGATCGTTCAGCGCAGCCTCGTTCTATGGTGGGGAGAGACGCCCTTCGTATACGCCTTCGTCATCTCCGCCGCCGTCGAAGAATTTTTCAAGTGGTTCGTCCTGTACCACATTATTTATAATCATACCGAATTCGACGAGCCGTACGACGGCATCGTCTACGCGGTGGCCGTCTCGCTCGGCTTCGCGACGCTCGAGAACGTCCTTTACGCCTTTCTTCAGCCGGCAACGTTCGGTACGTTGTTCCTCAGGGCGCTGCTGCCGGTTTCCGGACATGCCCTGTTCGGGGTATATATGGGTTATTCGCTCGGGAAAGCCAAATTTTCGGTCGGCAAGAACGTTAGGCGCCATCTTTGGTTGTCCTTGCTGATTCCGATCGTCTGGCACGGAATATACGATTTCCTGCTGCTGACCGTGCCTTCGACCTGGCTGTGGCTGGCCGTTCCGTTCATGTTTCTGCTGTGGTTCATGGGCATTCGAATGGTCAACAGCGCGAACGCGGTATCCCCGTTCCGATTCCTCAAGCGCGAGGAAGAGGTTAAATTCTAGCGTTTCCGTCCATACTGAGGGGGTATAGCGCGGAGAAGGAAAGGAGAGAACCCGTTGTCTCAACGGATGAAAGTGACGATCCGGTGCAACCGATGCCACGAGAAGTTTATCTTGCGCGGACGCAAAGACCGCGGCAAGGTGGACACCGGCTTCAAAATGTGCATATGCAGCAACGCGGAGGATTTCCAGATCGAAGAGGAAGCGCTCGTCTGACGGCGGGCAGGCTTCCTCTTTTTTATTCCGCTCCGAACGATCGCCGATAAGCCGTTCCGCTTCGGCGGACGCCGGTAACGCTATTGTCTGCGAGGCCGTAATCGGATCGCGCGCATAATGTTACGGACTTCGTCCCACAATAACGGCATCACCATGGGAATGAAAGGGGTCGGCTTTTCATGTACGCGCGTTTGAGTTCGATTTTGTTCCCGATCATGACGCTGCTGTTCGTTGGCGCGATCGTCTGGGGCTATCAAGAACATCAAGAAAAGAATTCGGTGCTGATCAAAGCGGAAAACCAATACCAGAGAGCGTTTCACGAGCTGAACCACCACATGACGAGCCTGCACGACCAGCTTGGACAGACGCTCGCGGTTTCGTCCGCCTCCCAGGGCATGCAGCGCAAGGGACTCGTCAACGTCTGGAGGCTGACGAGCGAAGCCCAGAACGAGATCAACCAGCTCCCGCTGGCTTTGCTGCCGTTCAATAAAGCGGAGCAGTTTCTGTCGAGGATGTCGAACTTCGCCTACCGGGCCTCCGTCAGGGATTTGACCAAGCAGCCGCTGACGCCCGAAGAAACGAAGACGATGAAATCGCTCTACAAGATGGCCGAGTCCGTCAATCAGGAGCTCGGCAAAGTCCAGGACGCGGTTCTCCAAAACCGCCTGCGCTGGATGGACGTCGAAGTGGCGATGGCGAGCGAGAACGGCCCGCACGACAACACGATCATCGACGGCTTCAAGGCGGTGGACAAGCAGATGGGCGAGTATCCGGAAGCGGATTGGGGGCCCTCCGCGATGTCCACGGATCGCAAGCGCAGCTCGGCCGAATTGACGGGCAGGGAGATGTCCGCCGAGGAAATCAAAAACAAGGCGCTGCAATTCCTCGGCACCCGGGCGAGAAGCGGGGAAGCGAGCGTCAGCGAGGGCGGCGGGCAGACCGATCTCCCGGTATACAACGTGACCCTGAACGGCGGAGACGGATCGACCGTGCAAATGGACTACACGCGCAAGGGCGGACATCTTCTCTGGTTCATGAATACGAGGCAGGTCAAGACGCGCAAGATCGATTTCGACACGGCGCGCAACAAAGGCTCCCAGTTTCTCGTCCGGCACGATTACAAGGACATGACCCCGATCACTTACGACGAATACGATCATGTCGCCGTGTTCACGTATGCCCGCACGGTAGACGGGGTGAAAATCTATCCCGACAAGCTGACGGTGCGCGTCGCGCTCGACAACGGGGAGGTCGTCGGCTTGCAAGCCTCGGATCACGTGTTCGCCAAGAAGCTGCTGACCCCCGGCAAAGCCAAGCTGACGAAGGAGCAAGCGCAGAAGGGTTTGAATCCCGATTTTCGGGTGGAAAACCATTCGCTTTCCGTGATCGAGAACGACATGCGCGAGCCGACGCTGTGCCACGAGTTCGCCGGCCGCATCAACGGCCATCGCTACCGGATTTACATGAACGCGGAGACGGGGCTCGAAGAAAACATCGAGGAAATTCCCGATTCGGCCAAAACGATCTATAGGTAGTTAAGCTTTAAGGCGCCATCTTCCGACGACCGGCGGAGGATGGCGCTTTGTCGTTCCCGAATCGGCGAGCGCGTGATATAATGTGACGTAGGCTAATCAATGTCGGCAGAGATGCGGCGCTACCGCGAGAGAAACGGCGAACGCGCATCCGAGCCTTCGACTCGGAGGGTTATGGGTGCTACCTAAAATCAATCAAATGCTGTACATACAAGCCGACGCCGCGGACGAACCCGTGACGCTTCGTTCCAGAGTGGCGGACATGGACGCGTCGAATCTTTTTATCGAAATCCCGTTCGACGAGAAAAGCCGCCGCCTGTACAGGGTCCAGCCCGGCGAGCGCCTGCAGGTCTATTACTTTACGCAGGAAGGGGTCAAGCATCTGTTCTCGACCTCGGTATCCGGCTTCCGGAAAGAGGCGGTTTCGCTCGTGTCGATCCGCAAGCCCGATCCGGACGAGATCACGAAAGATCAGCGCAGAAGCTTCTTGCGGGTCGAGACGAATCTCGAGCTTGCCGTCAGGCTGGGCGACAAATTGCGTTTCGTGGCGGTCACCGAGGATATCGGCGGGGGAGGGGCCTCGTTCCAATGCGAAAGAAAATGGCCGATCGAACCGAATGTCTTCCTGTCCTGTTGGTTATTATTAAGCTATAAGAGCGGATCGATCGCGCATGCCAAGTTCGAAGGCGAAGTGGTTCGGGTCATGCCCCTGGAAACGGACAGAAACCTGGTCATGATGCGCTTCTCGGAGATTTCCGAGCCCGATCAGCAGAAAATCATTCGCTATTGCTTCGAACGCCAACTGGACTTGCGCAAGGATTAACCGCGAGACGGCCCTTCGGAGCTTAGGCGGTTACGGAGGGATACGGGTGCGCCAAGCGCCGCGGCAGCCGGACGATTTCGCGCAATGGTCGGACCGCGCCGAGAAATGGATCGTCAAGGGGATCAAGACGCTCGTCGTTCTTCTGCTCGTTGCCCAGCTCGCTTTGCAATTTCCGGCGGTCCGGCAACGGCTGACGACGACGGACGGCGCGGAAGGGGTTCCTTACCGGGCGGAGAACCGATAGCGGGCATTGTCGGTTTTTTTGCATAAGGGCGTCCCCTGTGGTATAATTTTCTCGATCCATGCAGGCTCAGCCTGCCTTATTTTTTGAGTCAGCAAGCGCTCATGAAGATTTCTTGTTGTCGGCATCTAGGAGGCCAGCAGTTCGCTCATGAACGAATTTCTATCCCATCGGATCAACATCGCGATCGACGGGCCGGCGGGAGCCGGCAAGAGCACCGTCGCGCGGAAAGTGGCAAGCGAGCTTCGGTACGTGTACATAGACACCGGAGCGATGTACAGGGCGGTAACGCTGAAAGTGCTCGAAGCGGGACTGCCTACGGACGACGACGAGACCGTCGGACGTCTGGCGGACGGGCTCGACATCGTCTTGCGGCCGGGCGAGCAGCAACAGCAAGTGCTCGTGAACGGCGAAGACGTGACCTCGCGGCTCAGGTCGCTCGACATTAACCGCAGCGTCTCCTATGTCGCGCGTCTTCCTCGGGTACGCGGCCGCATGTCCGAGCTTCAACGGCGAATGGCCGCGGAGAAGGGCGTCGTCATGGACGGCCGGGACATCGGGACGCACGTGCTGCCGAACGCCGAATTGAAGGTATTTCTGACCGCAACCCCACGGGAAAGGGCGAAGAGAAGGTTTCGAGAGCTCGGACCGAACCCCGGAATCACGCTCGACGAACTCGAACGGGAGATTTCGGAACGGGACCGGCTCGACCGGGAGAGGGAGATCGCTCCTCTCGTCCAAGCCTTCGACGCCAAGCTTCTGGACTCCACGGGCAAATCGGCCGACGAAGTCGCCGACGAAATCGTGCAATGGGGACTTGCCGCGTCAAGAACCATTTCGGCGGAGGAGAAGTAGACTATGTTATACCGTTTCGCCAGATTCGTATTGCGGGTCATGTGCGTTCTGCTCTACCGATTGGAGGCCAGGGGCATAGACAACATTCCCCGCGAAGGGCCCGTCGTTCTGTGCAGCAATCATAAGAGTCTTCAGGATCCCATCACTTTGGGGGTTTGGGTACCCCGCAAAGTTCATTATATGGCCAAGGAAGAATTGTTTCGCATCCCGTTGTTCGGCTCATTGATCCGAGCGGTCGGGGCTTTCCCGGTCAAACGCGGAGGCGTCAGCAAGGAAGCGATTCGAACGGCGATCACCCTCTTGCAGGGCGGGAACGTGATGGGAATCTTTCCGGAAGGAACCCGGAACGAATCGGTCGGGATGGGCAAGCGGGGAGCCGTAACGATGGCGATCCGCGGGGGCGCCACGGTTGTGCCGGTGGCGCTGGTAGGCGAATATCGGGTGTTCCGCAAGATGCTGGCGGTGTACGGATCGCCGATCGATCTGACGCCGTACAAGGAGCAAGGAACTTCCGAAAGCATGGAAGAGGCGACGGAATTGATCATGTCGCGGATCAAGGAAATGGTGAGAACGGGAAGTCCCGTCTAAGGGATGCATGTTTCCGTCTAGAAGCTCTCATACTAAAGGCATTATTTGGTTCTCATCATTTCGGCGAAGCAAGATTTAAGCGCCGCGCAGCAAGGGTCGAACGTCCGCGCAACGGGCTCGTCGAACACCCTCGCAAGCGGGTTTAAATAAAGTTGGGGTAGAACTGAGGAGGTTATTTTCATGTCTGAAGAAATCAACGTACAGGAAACCGCGGCTGCGGAGCCTGCTGCGGAAACCGTTAGCCAGGATGCACTGGAGAATGTCGTAACCCTGAAGAAAGGGGACACCGTGAAAGGTACGGTAGTCAAAATCGACGACAACCAAGCGTATGTTAGCCTTGGATATAAATACGACGGCGTCATCCCGCTGCGGGAATTGTCTTCCGTAAACTTGGATAACGCGGCCGACGCGGTGCAAATCGGCCAAGAAGTCGAAGCGAAGATCGTCAGCATCAACGACGCGAAGGAGTCGCTCGTGCTGTCCAAGCGCCAAGCCGACGCTCCTCGCGCCTGGGATGAGCTTCAAGCGAAGTTCGACGCGGGCGAAGCGTTCGAAGTCGTCGTAACCGACGTCGTCAAAGGCGGCCTGGTCGCCGACGTGGGCGTTCGCGGCTTCATTCCGGCCTCCATGGTGGAGCGTCATTTCGTGGAAGATTTCAGCGGCTACAAAGGCCGTACCTTGAAGGTCAAAGTCAAGGAAATCGACCGCGAGAACAACAAGGTGATTCTTTCGGCCAAAGAAGTTCTCGAAGCCGAGTACGAAGCCCAAAAGCAACAAATCATGGCGAACCTGGAAGTCGGCCAAGTGCTGGAAGGCAAAGTGCAGCGCCTGACTCCGTTCGGAGCGTTCGTGGACATCGGCGGCATCGACGGCCTCGTGCACGTGTCCGAGATGGCTTGGCAGCACGTCGCCCATCCGGCGGACGTCGTTTCCGAAGGTCAATCCGTGAACGTCAAGGTGCTGAAGGTCGATCCGTCGATCGGCAAAATCTCCTTGAGCATTAAAGCCGCTCAACCGGGCCCATGGGAGTCGGCAGTCGGCAAATTCAACATCGGCGACATCGTGACGGGCGTCGTCAAGCGCTTGGTCAGCTTCGGCGCGTTCGTGGAGATCGCTCCGGGCGTCGAAGGACTCGTTCACATTTCGCAAATCGCGCATCGCCATATCGGAACGCCTCACGAAGTGTTGAAGGAAGGGCAAGAAGTCCAAGCGAAGGTGCTCGACTTCAATCCGGCCGAGAAACGCGTGTCCTTGTCCATCAAGGAAACCGAAGAAGCGCCTGCCCGTCCGGAACGCGAAGCTCGCGCTCCTCGCGCGCCGAGAGAAGAAACGAACCTTCCTCCGGCCGAAAGCATGAGCTTTAACCTCGGCGAACGTTTCGGCGACAAGCTGAGCAAATTCAAGTAATCACCGCAACGCTATCAAACCCGTCCTCGCGACGGGTTTTTTTTTATTGCACGCATCGATTCGAAATCGTATGCGGAAGAAGCCCTTGCGCGCGGAGCATGGTTTGAGGGCCGCGAGGCGCATACTAGGATACGGAGGTGAGAGGAATGTCGCCGTTATACGGAGCGCCTTTTCTATGGCTGATCGGCGCAATCTTATGGTGGAGCGGTTGGCGGAAGGAAACGGCGGACGACTTGCCGGAGTGGGCGGTGGGCATTTTTCTCGCCGTATGGCCGCTGGCCTTCCTCGGACGATTCAGCGGCGCTCGGGAGCTCGGCATGAGCGCGGCGTGGGCGTGGACGCTGCTGGCGGCGATCGTCCTCGGTTGGCGAATGCCGCCCGCGCGCAGATGGACGGCGGCGTCGGCCGGCTTGCTCGTCGGCTCGGTATCCATCTTTATCGGTCGTCTGGCCCAGATGCCCGACGATCTCGCCCATGGCTTATCGCCCGCCGTCGTTTCGATCGTCGCCGGAGCGATCGCCGCGATTTTGCTGAGCTCGGCTTCGGAGCAAACGCTGGCGATCTCGATTAGCCTCGCGTTATCCGCGGCCGCGTTCGCGATCGCCCACGTCGGACCGAACGCGCCGGCGGGAATGCGCGAAGCGCAATGGCTGGAAAGCTGGTGGATATCCGTTCTGTTCGCGAGGCTCTGGACGGTTGCGGGGCTGCGGATCTCCGGGCAAGCCAGGAAATGGGCGTACAAGCTTGGCGAGAAGAGAGGGGGACAACGTTCATGATGCTCGATTGGCTGCAGTCCCATAAGGAGTTGACCGCCGTGGCGATGGGGACCGCCTTCGGGATGCTCGCCCGCCTGTCGATGCTGCGGAGCGATTACCGGCAATATCCGGCTTATCCGCACGGCAAGATCATTCACCTGGCGCTGGGATTAATCGCCGGGGCGCTCGGCGCGGTGGCCGTTCCGGCTCTGTACAACAAGGATTATACGGCGATTACCTTCCTGTCTCTGGCGGCCCAGCAATTCCGCGAAGTCCGGAACATGGAACGCAGCACGTTAACCGCCATCGATCATCTGGAACTGGTTCCACGGGGAGCCGCGTACATAGAGGGGATCGCGGTCGTATTCGAAGGGCGCAATTATTTGGCAATCCTGACCGCCTTTCTTACGAGCTTGTTCGCCCAATGGCTCAACTGGTGGTCCGGGTTGGCCGTTGGGACGATCAGCCTGCTGATCGCCCATACGTTCATGAAAGGGAAACGGATCTCCCACGTCGCGAAGGTGGAACGGGTTCCCGTCCGATTGGACGGCCCGAATCTATACGTCGGGGACATCTATATGATGAACGTCGGCCTGGACGAAAACAGGGACGTGATCTCCAAGCAAGGAGTCGGCTTCGTATTGACGCCCAAGAGCGACGACGCCAAGGTGACGATCGCCAATCTCGGGCAGCGGCAGGCGATACTGCACGACGTCTCGACGCGGCTCGGCGTATACCGCGACGACGGGGATCCGGCCTTGCTCCCGCTGGCCAAGCTGGGCTTGTCCACGGGACAGCTGGGCGTCCTCGTTCTTCCGCGCGAGAAGGACGAGGACAAGGCGTTCGAGGCGATACAAGGCGTTCCGCTGCTCGAGGCCGCCGTCCGCAAGCCTGCGGAAGCGAACCGAAAAAGCGCGGAGGCGAAAACCAATGGCTAGAATCGTAGGCATCGTCGCGTCCAATCGCGATCAGGCAGGCGGCGGAGCGCCGATATTTTACGCAAGGGACAAGGAGCACCTGCAAGCCGTCGCCCATCTGCTCGAGAAAGTGCTCGATTGCGCCGCGCATTCGGTAGGCGACGACTTGTTTATCATCGTGGACAGGCGGGAATAAACGGGCGAAGGGCTTCCCGATAGCCATATGCTCCGATTTTTGTTATGATAAATCGTGATTGTTTCCGACGAAGGACTGTCGGCGCAGCGAATGGCGGAAGTTGAGGAGTGGGAATTATGGCTCGGCCTATAATAGCCATCGTAGGTAGGCCTAACGTGGGCAAATCCACGATTTTTAATCGCATTATCGGCGACAGGCTCGCGATCGTCGAAGACAAGCCCGGCGTGACGAGAGACCGGCTGTACGGCACGGCCGAGTGGAACGGCCGTTCCTTTAACGTCATCGATACCGGAGGGATCGAGATCGACGGGGACGACGGCCTGCTTCGTTCGGTTCGGATGCAGGCGGAGCTGGCCATCGAGGAAGCGGACGTCATCGTCTTCATGGTCGACGCCAAAGCGGGCGTAACGAACGCGGACGAGGAAGTGGCGCAGCTGCTGTTCCGGTCGCGCAAGCCGATCGTCTTGGCCGTGAATAAAGTCGATAATCTGCAGCGCATGGACGATATTTACGAATTCTATTCGCTCGGCTTCGGAGATCCCCTGCCCTTGTCCGGATCGCACGGCACGGGAATCGGCGATCTGCTGGACGAGGCCGTCAACCGATTGCCGGTGAAGGAAGACCAGGTCTATCACGACGACGTGATCAAGGTAGCTTTGATCGGACGGCCCAACGTGGGCAAGTCCTCTCTCGTGAACGCCATCCTCGGCGAGGAGAGGGTCATCGTCAGCAACGTCGCGGGCACGACTCGGGACGCGATCGACACGCCGTTCGAGAAGGACGGACAAAAATACGTGCTGATCGATACGGCCGGCATGCGCAAGCGCGGCAAGGTGTACGAGTCGACCGAAAAATACAGCGTCATGAGGGCGATGCAGGCGATCGAGCGGGCGGACGTCGTGCTCGTCGTCATCAACGGCGAGGAAGGCATCATCGAGCAAGACAAGCATATCGCCGGATACGCCCACGAGAACGGGAAGGCCGCCGTATTCGTCGTCAACAAATGGGATGCGGTCGATAAAGACGACAAGACGATGCAGCATTTCACGAACTCGATCAGAGAGCAGTTTCTGTTCATGACGTACGCGCCGGTCGTCTTTTTGTCCGCTCTGACGAAGCAGCGGCTGCCCAAGCTGTTTCCGGTCATCGACCGGGTCGCCGAGCAGCATGCGCTGCGCGTTCCGACGAACGTGCTGAACGACGTGATCTCGGACGCCGTGGCGATCAACCCTCCTCCGACGGACAAGGGAAGACGCCTGCGCATCAACTACGTTACGCAAATCGCGGTCAAACCGCCGACGATGCTTATCTTCGTCAACGACCCCGAATTGATGCATTTTTCTTATGAGCGGTATTTGGAGAACAAAATCCGGGCGGCCTTCGACTTCGAAGGAACGCCTCTGAGGCTGTTCACCCGTAAGAAGTCCGATCAAGAATAGGGGAGACCGTCCGTGTTGAACGCGATTGCGATCATCGTCAGTTATTTGCTTGGATCCGTATCTTTCAGCATCTTGTTCGCCAAATGGCTTCGCAAAATCGATATCCGCGAGCACGGCAGCGGCAACGCCGGGGCGACGAACACGCTGCGCGTGCTCGGCAAGGGACCGGCGATCGCCGTCTTCCTGCTCGACATCGCCAAGGGCGTCGTCGGCACGCTTATCGGATTATGGCTCGGCGACGGCAACGATTGGGTGACGGTCGCTTGCGGCTTGGCCGCGATCGGCGGCCATAATTGGCCGGTCTTCTTCCGGTTCAAGGGAGGCAAGGGCATTGCCACGACGATCGGCGCGCTGATCGTGTGGGCTTTCCTGCCCGCCTTGATCGCGGGCATCGTCGCGATTCTCGTCATCGTCTTTACCCGTTACGTCTCGCTCGGCTCGATGGTTTTCGCCGTGCTGCTGCCGATCGTGCTGCTTTTCTTCAACTGGGAAGCGGCGTACTTGTGGGGCACGATCGTCGTAGCGGTGCTGGCGGTCTATCGCCACCGCAAAAATATCGTCAAGCTGCTCAACGGTACGGAAAACAAGCTGGGCAGCGGCAAAAAGGGTGAACCGCATGGCGCATAAGAAAATCGCCGTCCTCGTCGCGGGAAGCTGGGGGACGGCATTGTCGAGAGTGCTGGCCGACAACGGCCATCGCGTGACGCTGTGGACGCGCAATCCCGCGCAAGCGGAAGAGATCAATCGCACGCGAGTGAACGGGAAATTCCTGCCCGGAGCGGTTTTGCCGCAAGGCATCGAGGCGACCTCCGAGATGTCCGAAGCTCTGGCCGATGCCGAAGCGGTTCTTTTCGTGGCGCCTTCGGCCGCGATGAGGGACGTCGCCCGGTTAGCCGCTCGGTCGATACATAAAGACGCTTTGGTCATTCATGCGACCAAAGGGTTCGAAACGGGCACGCTGAAGAGAATGTCCGTCGTGCTCGCGGAGGAGCTGGGACGTTCGGACAGATCGATCGTCGTGCTATCCGGGCCCAGCCACGCGGAGGAAGTCGTGCTGCAGCATCCGACGACGACGGTCGTCGCGGCGAAGGAGATCGCCTGCGCCGAGGCCGCGCAGGACCTTTTCATGAATCATTCGTATTTTCGCGTCTATACGAACCCGGACGTCGTCGGCGTCGAGACGGCCGGCGCGATCAAGAACATAATCGCGCTCGGGGCGGGCTTGTCGGACGGACTCGGCTTCGGCGACAACGCCAAGGCCGCTCTCATCACGCGCGGGTTGGCCGAGATCGCGCGGCTGGGGGAAGCGATGGGCGCGAATCCGTTCACGTTCGCCGGACTCGCCGGCGTCGGGGATTTGATCGGCACCTGCACGAGCCGCCACAGCCGCAATTGGCGCGCCGGGTCGATGCTGGCGCAAGGCATGCCGCTGCCCGAAGTGTTGGAGAGGATGGGCATGGTCGTCGAAGGCGTCCGGACGACGCAGGCGGCGCACGTGCTGGCCCGCCAATACGAAGTCGAAATGCCGATCACGGATCAGCTTTACGCCGTGCTGTTCGAGGGTTTGTCTCCCGACAAAGCCGTCGGGGCGCTGATGGGACGAGTCCGTACGCATGAGATCGAAGAGGTCGCTTCGCTGCCTCCGATCGAGGATTAAGGTCCCGCTGCGATCGCGCCCGAGCCGCCCACACCTTCTCCGGCATCCCCTCATAGGATGCAGTGCATATACCCGGAGGAGGGGAAGCATGGACAAATTTCCGAAAGATCTGCTCGGCGCCGTCAACAAGAAGGCGGGGAAAAACATATCCGAAAACGCGGTCAAGAAAATCGCCAGCGGCGTCACGCCTAACACGATGCACAGCGAAACCCAGATGAGGCAGCTGATCAAGCAAGTCGCGGCCATGGCGAACGTTCCGGTATCCGAAGACACGATCAAAGAAATCATCGCCGCCGTCAAGAAAAGCGGGATGAACATGAGCAGTCTGGAGTCGCTGGTCAAGATGATGGTCAAGAAGTGAGCATAGGCATGACGACGGCCCGCGGCGGCGATTGCGTTTACAAGCGATCGAGCCGCGGGCCGTTTTTCCTTGACGATACAGAATTTATAAGTTTCACGCTTATTATTACCTGTATCGTCTCCGCAAAGCTTCTTCCGGCGTCCAAGGACGCCGAAGGCGTTTTTGCTTGGAGACGAAACCCGGCTGCCGGACATGCGGGATCCGGTCCCGTCGCATGCGTTTTTGTCATCTCTCGCGCCGAATGGTATAATATTAAGCATTTGAGCTTGCTCGCAGACGGGGGAGAGGAAGATGGGATTCATGCTGCAAACGTTCGCCGCCGCCAAGCTGGACGCGATGGACAAGATGTGGTTGTCGATGATCGGAATCGGTTTGATGGTGCTGGCGGCGCTGATCATTACATACGCCCGCAACAAAACGAAGGGCTGGATCAGACTGGCGCTCACGCTGGTCGCGGTCGTGCTGCTGATCTACGGTATCATTTGCGGATTCATATCGCTTGTGTGATCAACTCGAATGCCGGAGGGACATGCAGATGATTACGCTTACCGGACGAACCCTCACGAAAACGGTCGAAAGCTCCGTCGGACAAAGCCTGTTGAACCTGGCGAAAGCCTCCGGAGTGGATTGGCAGTATAATTGTTCCAGAGGCACCTGCGCGAGATGCCGCTGTTACGTCGAAGAAGGCGGGGAATATCTCGCGGAATCGACGGACGCGGAATGGGATCGGCTGGGTCCCGACGAATTGGACGCGGGCTTCCGCCTCGGGTGCCAAGCGGTCGTCGAGAGGGAAGGCAAGATCGTCGCCAAGAACAAAACATATTTTTGACCGCAATCTACGAGAAGAAACGGAAGTGGCCGACATGCGGAACGAATTGCCGCTTTCCGCCTTAAGGGAGCTCGCCGCGAAGCTGAACGGAGCCGTTCGATACGTCGTCGGCGGGAGCACCGGACTCGCTCTTCGAGGAGCGAGCCTCGGTCGTCCTCCCAGGGACATCGATATTTACGTGGACGAAGCCGGAGTCGACGCCGTTCACGCCCTACTCGGGGAATACGCCGCGGACGGTCCGGTATACGACGAGACGGATCGCTATCATTCGATCCTGTCCCATTATCGGATCGCCGGAGCGGTCGTCGAAGCGGTCGGTCGCTTCCGCGTATCGGCGGGAGGATCGGTCTACGAGACGGAGGTCGACGCCTTGCTTCATCCGGCCTCCGAATCGATCGAGATCGGCGGCGCGGCCGTCCCGGTCGTCCCGCTCGGGCACGAACTGATCTTCAATTTGCTGAGGGAACGCGCGGATCGGGCCGCGGCGGCGGGCGCGCTGATCGCGGCGAATCCCGAACGGCATCTGTCCGTGCTGCTCGAGATTGCGAGCCGGAACCGGCTTGCCCCGGACGTCGTAGCCGAGGCGATGCGGCTCGCGAGC
>Ga0065721_10051655_pt1 | contig 13977 bp, 9 predicted proteins | sample Mesricmetagenome_FD_59108 | JGI IMG/M metagenome (GOLD analysis project Ga0065721, IMG submission 59108) | Mesophilic microbial community from rice straw/compost enrichment Sample: eDNA_1 v2 (version 2) | ecosystem: Engineered > Solid waste > Grass > Composting > Bioreactor | place: USA: Davis... | reverse complement strand
GCCAGGGCGCCGGCCAGCAACAGCACGCCCGCCGTCGCCGCCAGACCCTTCAGCGGGGTGGGCTTCAATCTCTGTTGAAGCGCGTCGCCGACCGCTCGCGCCAGACCGAAGGCGATCAGCAGCAGGGCGGCGGGCCAGGCCGCCAGGCCCAGCGACTGCATGAACAGGTCGGCGAACAGGGCGCCGTTCGCGCCCAGCCAGTTGGTCGCCGGCTGGCTGGACGCCGCGTTCAGGCTGGCGTCCGCCGGGTTCCACGACATCAGGGCGACCAGCAGCAGGGTCGCCAGCAGCGCCTGCAGCACGCCCCGAAAGCGCACGACGAACGGCGCGTCCCACAGGACGCGGGCGCTGACCCAGGCCTGGCGGCCGACGGCGAGGGCGGTGGACATGGAGGGCGGACCCTGCGGCGAAGAAACGGTCCCGCCCTTGTCGCACCGACAGGGTTAAGGGGCTGTTTACCAGCGGAGCCGTGGCGCGACGTCTCCTCCCCCGCACAGCGGGGAGGGGGACCGCGAAGCGGCGGAGGGGCTCTGGACGTCCCACAGGCCACGTCGCGCGGGAAGAACCCCTCCGTCACGGCGCTTAAGAAGCGCCGCGACACCTCCCCGTCGCGAAGCGACGGGGAGGAGACAATGTCGCCTCTGGACGCGCGCGCTTCACGGCGCGACAAGCCTTCCATGGCCGACACCGAACGCTACGACATCGTCATCGCCGGCGCGGGCCTGACCGGGGCGGCCTTCGCCTTGGCGGCGGCGCAGGCCGGGCTGAAGGTGGTGATGGTCGATCCCCAGCCGTTCAGCGCCCAGCTGGCGCCGACCTTCGACGGGCGGTCGACGGCGATCGCCTTTTCGACCTTCCGCATGCTGGACGCCCTGGGAGTGGGCGAGGCCCTGCGGCCCCACGCCTGCCGCATGGACCGGATCCTGGTGACCGACGGGCGACGGCCGGGCGCGGCCAGCCGCGCCGCCTCGCCCGCCTTCCTGCGCTTCGACGCTGACGAGATCGCCGACCGCACGGCGGGCGAGCCGCTGGGCTACATGGTCGAGAACCGCCGCATCCGCGTGGCCCTGGCCGAAGCAGTGGAAAGGGCGGGGCTTGAAGTCCGCGCGCCGGCCTCGGTCGCGGCGGTTGAGACCGATCCGGGCAAGGCGACCGTCGTCCTGGCGGACGGCGCGCGCCTGACCGCGCCGCTGGTGGTCGGGGCCGAGGGACGGGGATCGACCGTCCGCCGGGCCGCCGGCGTCGACACCGTCGGCTGGGGCTATGGCCAGAGCGGGGTGGTGGCCACGGTCCGCCTGGGCCGCGACCACGGCAATGTCGCCCACGAATATTTCCTGCCGTCCGGCCCCTTCGCCATCCTGCCGCTGACCGACCGCCGCGCCAGCCTGGTCTGGACCGAGACCACCCGCCGGGCCGAGGCGCTGAAGACCGCCTCCGATCCCGCCTTCCACGCCCATCTGATGCGCCGGTTCGGCGACTTCCTGGACGGGGCGACGGTCGAGGGGCCGCGCTTCGTCTATCCGCTGTCGCTCAGCCTGGCCGAGCGCCTGACCGCGCCGCGCATCGCCCTGATCGGCGACGCCGCCCACGGGGTGCATCCGGTGGCGGGCCAGGGGCTGAACATGGGGCTGAAGGACGCCGCCGCCCTGGCCGAGGTGCTGGCCGAGGCCGCCCGCCTGGGCGAGGACATCGGCGCCGAGACGGTGCTGGAACGCTACGCCCGCTGGCGGCGGTTCGACAACGCCGCCCTGGCGGCGGGCTTCGACGCCTTCGTGCGGCTGTTCTCCAACGACCTGCCGCCGATGCGGCTGGCGCGCGACCTGGGGCTGGCGGCGGTCAACCGCATCGGTCCCCTGCGCCGGGCCTTCATGCACGAGGCCGGCGGGGCGACCGGCGACCTGCCCCGGCTGCTGAGGGGCGAGCCGGTCGCCTAGTTCAGGCGCATCCGCACCCGCTCGAAGGCGACGCCGCGCCGCGCCTCCTCCATGCCGTCCAGGCCGCGGGCCTGCGACAGGGCCTCCAGCGCCCCGGCCAGGGCGCCCTGCCGTTCGCGCGCGGCGGCGACGTCCAGCCAGGGACGGTGGTCCTCCGGGTCCAGCAGCGCGCGGCGCAGGGCCGAACGCTCGGCGCCCTCGTAGTCCCCGGCCTGCAGCGCGCGGCTGAACAGCACGTTCTGCAGACGGATCAGGGCCTGGCGGTCGCTGACCGGCGCCATCAGCAGATCCAGCCGGTCGGCGACGTGCGGCGTCAGTCCCGCCCTCAGCGCCCGGCGCGTCAGCTCGCTGGGCAGGACCAGCCGCCCCTGGCTGAACGGGTCCAGCGCCACGGGCCCCTCGGACGTCTCGACGCGGACCAGGAAATGGCCGGGGAAGTCCACGCCCGCCGCCTTCACCCCCGCCGCCGACGCCACGTGCAGGTAGAAGACCGCCAAGGCCGCCGAAAGGCCGCGCCGCCGCTCGGCCACCTCGATCACGTCGGTGTTGGACGGGCTGTCATAGGTCAGCAGGTCGCCGTTCAGCCGCAGGTCCGACGCCATGGTCTCGGCCAGGGCGTCGTCGGGCCCCTCGCCGCCCACCCGTTCCTTCAGGCGGACGCAGGCAGCCGCGGCCAGGGTGCGCACGGGCGCCGGGTCGCGGAACGGATGGTCGTGGATGGCGCAGGCGATGGCGGCTTCCAGCAGCGGAAAGCCCTCATCCCCGCCCTCGCCGGCGGCGGTCAGGACGGTTTCCGCCTCGTCCCGCGTCATGCCGCCTCCCTCACGCTCCACGCTCGACGCCGCGAAGATGGCGCGGAAGCCGGCCGGGGGCCAGCGTCACCATATCAATTCTCAATTCAAGCCGTTGCAGGGCCGGCCGATTGCGCCGCACGGCCTCGCCCGCCGCGCGCAACCGGTCGAACTGCGCCGGCTTCAGCGCCAGGGCCGCCGTCTGTTGCGTGGCGCGCCGCTTGACCTCGACAACGGCCAGGATCCGCCCGCGCCGGGCCAGGAGGTCGATCTCGCCGGCGCGGCTCTTCAGCCGAAAGCCTAGCACCTGATAGCCCTTCAGCATCAGCCAGAAGGCGGCGATCCATTCGGCCGCGTGACCGTCGCGAAAGGCCGCGCCGCCGGTCTCCCGCCGCCAGGCCGCCTTGGGGCGGACCGCGCGGGGCGGGCGGGGCAGCCGGTCCTTCACCGGCCCTGAAGCTCCAGCGCCCGGCGGTACAGGGCCTTGCGGTTCAGCCCCAGCGCGCGCGCGACCTCCGACGCCGCCTCGCCCGGCGCCAGGCGGGTCAGCGCCTCGGCCAGGGCCGCGTCGCCGTCCGCCTCGGACGCCTGTTCGGCCTCGCCGGGACCGATCACGACGACGATCTCGCCCTTGGGCGCATCCAGGCGAGGGTCGGTCGCCAGCTGGTCCAGCGGGCCGCGCACGCATTCCTCGTAAAGCTTGGTCAGCTCGCGCGCGACGGCGGCGGGGCGCGGGCCCAGGACCGCGGCCATGTCGGCCAGGCTGTCCTTCAGGCGCGGGCCGCTCTCGAAGAAGACCAGGGTCTGGCGCTGGGATTTCAGGTCTTCCAGGGCCGCGCGCCGCCCCGCGGTCCTGGGCGGCAGGAAGCCGGCGAACAGCACCCGGTCGGCGGGCAGGCCGGCGATGCACAGCGCCGCCAGCAGGCTGGACGGGCCGGGAATCGGATGGACCGGCAGGCCCTCGGCGATGACGGCGCGGGCGACGACGAAGCCGGGGTCGCTGACCAGCGGCGTGCCCGCGTCGGACACAAGGGCCACCACCTGACCCTCGAGCAGCCGCTCGACCGCCTGTTCGGCCGCGCGGGCCGAGGCATGATCGTCGCAGCGTTCCAGCTTCGCCTTCAGCCCATAGGCCGACAGCAGTTTGGCGGTGACCCGGGTGTCCTCGGCCAGCACCAGGTCGGCGGCGGTCAGCACGTCCAGGGCCCTCAGGGTGATGTCGCGCAGGTTTCCGATCGGGGTGGCGACCAGATAGAGCCCCGGCTCGACCCGCCGGGGCGGCGGGGCGCTGGGCGGAAAGGCGGCCGGGGCGTCCATCGGTGCGCGATCAGCCCTCGTTCGGTTCGAACAGGGCCGCCGGCGGACGCGGCGCCGAGGTCAGGCCCGAGCCCTGGAAGGCCGGGCCGGCGTCATAGGCGGCGAAGGTCGCGGCGGTCAGGATCTCGTTGACCGAGGCGCCCAGCGACACGATCTGCACCGACTTCTCCAGGCCCACCAGCAGCGGGCCGATCAGGGTCGCCCCGCCCAGCGCCTGGACCAGCTTGGTCGAGATCGCGGCCGAATGGATCGCCGGCATGACCAGGGTGTTGGCCGGCTTGCTCAGGCGGTTGAAGGCGTAGGCCGGGTGCCCGTGCGGGTCCAGCGCCACCTCGGGCGGCATCTCGCCCTCGTATTCGAAATCGACGCCCTTCCGGTCCAGGATTCGGATGGCCTCGCGCACCTTCTCGCCCCGGTCGCCGGGCGGATTGCCGAAGGTGGAATAGCTGAGGAAGGCCACGCGCGGGTTGCGGCCCAGACGGCGCACGGTGTCGGCCGCCTTGATGGCGATCTCGGCCAGTTCCTCGGCGCCAGGCAGTTCGTGGATCGAGGTGTCGGCCACGAACAGGGTGCGGCCCTTGGCCAGCAGGATCGACAGGCCGATCAGGGTGTCGTCCACGTCCAGCACGCGCTGGACTTCCTTCAGCGCCATGTTGAAGTTGCGGGTCACGCCCGCGACCATGGCGTCGGCGCGCCCCTGGGCGACCAGGGTGGCGGCGAAATAGTTGCGGTCCTGGTTGATCATCCGCTGCACGTCGCGGCGCAGATAACCCCGGCGCTGCAGCTTCTCGTACAGCCAGTCGGTGTATTCGGCGTTGCAGCCGGAAACCCGGGCGTTGGTGATCTCGATGCCCAGTTCCTCGAAGGTCAGGCCCGCCTCGGCGGCGTTCTGATGGATCAGGTCCTCGCGGCCCACCAGGACGGGCGTGCCCAGTTCGGCCTGTTTGAAGGCCCAGGCGGCGCGGATGACGGCGGGTTCCTCGCCCTCGGCGAAGACGACGCGCTTGTTCGGCCCGCCGCGCACGGCCGAGGTGATCTTCTGCATCAGGGCGGCCGACGGATCGACGCGCGAACGCAGGCTGTGGCGATAGGCGTCCATGTCCTCGATCGGCCGGCGCGCCACGCCCGTGTCCATCGCCGCCTGGGCGATGAAGGGCGGAATGTACCAGATCAGGCGCGGGTCGAAGGGGGTCGGGATGATGTAGTCCGGGCCGAACTTCAGCTTCCGGCCGCGATAGGCGGCGGCGACCTCGTCGGGCACGTCCTCGCGCGCCAGCGCCGCCAGGGCCTGGGCGCAGGCGACCTTCATCTCGTGGTTCACCCGGCGCGCCCGCACGTCCAGCGCGCCGCGGAACAGATACGGGAAGGCCAGCACATTGTTGACCTGGTTGACGTAGTCGGACCGGCCCGTCGCGATGATGGCGTCCGAGCGCACCGACTTGACGTCCTCGGGCGTGATCTCCGGATCGGGGTTGGCCATGGCGAAGATGATCGGATTGGGGGCCATGGAGGCCACCATCTCCTTGGTGATCGCGCCCTTGGCCGAAAGGCCCAGCACCACATCGGCGCCGACCATGGCCTCGGCCATGGTGCGGTGGGGCGTGTCGGTCGCGTGGGCGGCCTTCCACTGGTCCATGTCGTTGGGGCGGCCCTTGTAGACCACGCCCTCGCGGTCGCAGATCACGGTGTTCTCCGCCTTGACGCCCGCCGCCTTCATCAGGGCGATGGACGACAGGCCCGCCGCCCCGGCGCCGGACAGCACCACCTTGACCTCGTCCATCTTCTTGCCGGCGATGTGGACGGCGTTGATCAGGCCGGCGGTCGAGATGATGGCCGTGCCGTGCTGGTCGTCGTGGAAGACGGGGATGTCCAGCAGGTCCTGCAGCTCCGACTCGATGACGAAGCATTCAGGGGACTTGATGTCCTCCAGGTTGATGCCGCCCCAGGTGTCGCCGATGTTCTTGACGACGGTGATGAACTCGTCCGGGTCGGTGGTCTTCACCTCGACGTCGAAGCTGTCGACGTCGGCGAAGCGCTTGAACAGGACGGACTTGCCCTCCATCACCGGCTTGGAGGCCATGTGGCCGAGGTTGCCCAGGCCCAGGATGGCGGTGCCGTTCGAGATGACGGCGACCATGTTGCCCTTGGCCGTGTAGTCGTAGGCGGCGTCCGCATCGGCGGCGATGGCGCGCACCGGCACGGCCACGCCCGGCGAATAGGCCAGCGACAGGTCGCGCTGGGTCGCCATCGGCTTGGTGGGGGCCATGGAGATCTTGCCCGGCGTCGGGATGCGGTGGAAGTCCAGCGCCTCTTCGTCGGAGAAGGTCTGTTTGTCGGTCTGATCGGGCATGGCTTTCGGGGCGTTTCCGGCGCGGCGTCTTCTGGTTGGTCCCTCCGTTCCTAGTGCGGCTGACGAAGCGCGACAACCACACAGGCCCGAACGCCGCCCCGCCAGGCCGGAAACGCCCTGGACTGTGCGGAAAAGGTGACCTTGGGCTCAGCCGGCGTGCGGATTCTCGCCAGCCGCCAGGGTCGCGGTCAGGCGGCCGCCGTCCACGCCCGTCAGGGTCAGGGTCGCCAGGGCGCCCGGCGGACCGTCGAAGACGACCGGCGAATGGTCCGGGGCCCGGGCCTGGCCGCCGTTCTCGACCAGGGCCTGGACGGTGCGGCCCACCTGGGCGCGCAGATGCCGGTCCAGGGCGCGCATCCCCGCCTGGCGCAGGGCGGCCGCGCGGGCCTTGACCATCGGCCGAGGCAGCTGCGGCATCCGCGCGGCGGGCGTGCCGGGGCGCGGGCTGTAGGGAAAGGCGTGGACGAAGGCCAGGTCCGCCTCGTCGACCAGCGACAGCAGATTGGCAAAGGCGTCCTCGCTCTCGGTCGGGAAGCCGGCGATCAGGTCGGCGCCGAAGGCGACGTCGGGCCGCACGGCGCGGACCCGCGCGACCAGGGCCAGGGCGTCGGCCCGCAGGTGCCGCCGCTTCATCCGCTTCAGCATCAGGTCGTCGCCGTGCTGCAACGACAGGTGCAGATAGGGCATCAGCCGTTCGGACGTGGCGAAGGCGTCCAGCAGGGCGTCGTCGATCTCGGCGGCGTCGATCGACGACAGGCGCAGGCGCGGCAGGTCGGGAACCAGCTTCAGGATGCGCTGGACCAGCCGCCCCAGCGGCGGCGCCCCCGGCAGGTCGGCGCCCCAGCTGGTCAGGTCGACGCCGGTCAGCACCACCTCCCTGACCCCCTGATCGACCAGGGCGCGGACCTGGGCCACGACCTCTCCGGCGGGGACCGAGCGGCTGTTTCCCCGGCCGTAGGGAATGACGCAGAAGGTGCAGCGGTGGTCGCAGCCGGTCTGGACCGCGACATGGGCCCGCACCCGGTCCTTCAAGGGCCGCGCGGTGGCCAGTTCGACCGGCGCGGCGAAGATGTCGGGGACGGCCAGCCGCGCGCCGGACAGGCGATAGGCGCCCGGCGCGGCCTTGGCGGCGTTGCCCAGCACCCGCGTCACCTCGGGCATGGCGGCGAAGGTCTGGGCCTCGGTCTGGGCGGCGCAGCCGGTGACGACGATGGGCGCGTCCGGTCGTTCGCGCCGCGCGCGGCGGATCGCCTGGCGGGCCTGGCGCACGGCCTCGGCGGTGACGGCGCAGGTGTTGACCAGGACGGCGTCCGTCAGCCCGTCGGCCTCGGCCCGCGCCCGCATGGCCTCGCTCTCGACCGCGTTCAGGCGGCAGCCGAAGGTGAGGACCTCCAGCGTCAAGCCGACAGGGTCCCGGTGCGCTCGATCTCCACTGGACCGGTCATCAGGACATGGCCGGACGCCTCGTCCCAGTCGATGACCAGCTCGCCCCCGTCGACCACGACGGTCGCCTTGCGGTCGGTCAGGCCGCGCCGCACGGCCGCCACCTGGGCCGCGCAGGCGCCGGTGCCGCACGCCTTGGTCAGGCCCGCGCCCCGCTCCCACACCCGCAGCCGGATGTGGGAGCGGTCCAGCACCTTGGCGAAGCCGACGTTGACGCCTTCAGGAAACAGCGGGTGATGCTCGACCAGCGAGCCCGAACCCGTGACGAAGCCGTCGTCCTGGCGGTCGGTGAAGAAGACCACGTGCGGGTTGCCCATGGAGACGGCGCCGGGGGTGTGCAGCACCGGCGCGTCGATCGGCCCGACCTGAAGCTCGATCCCGCGCGTGTCCATCTCCTCGGCCAGGGGCACCTGGTCCCAGTTCAGGCGCGGCGCGCCCATGTCCACGGTGACGCGGTGGTCGCCGGCGCGGGTCGCGGTGGTCGGTCCGGCGGCGGTGTCGATGACCACACGGTCGACGCCCTTGGCCTCCATCAGCAGCCAGCCGACGCAGCGCAGGGCGTTGCCGCAGGTCTCGACCATCGCGCCGTCGGCGTTCCACACGCGCATGAAGGCGTCGGCCGTGCCGGAGGGCTCGATGGCGATCAGCTGGTCGAACCCCTCGCCCGTCGCGCGGTCGGCCAGCGCGCGCACCTGATCCTCGCCGGGCGCGAACGGCCTCTTGAGCGCATCGACGACGACGAAGTCGTTGCCGGCGCCGTTCATCTTGACGAAGGGACGGGTCATGCGGAGCCATATAGGGCCTGCGCCCGGCCGTTGAAATCTCCCAGCGGCGCGGGAACCGTTGGACAGCGCGCGCCGTAACCGGTTGAGTGCGCGGCACTCATGGGGGCCCGGCCGTCGCCGGGACGAACGGACGTCTGATTTGGCCCAGAGCGAAACGGAAACCAGCAACGACGGCCTGCGGCTGCGCGCCCGGCTGCGCTACCTCTATCACGGTTCCCAGCCGCCGGCGGTGCGGTTCCGGTTGACGGTGATCGTGATCGACATCGCCATCATCGCCTTCTTCCTGGCCGCGCCGATCCTGAAGAACATGGGCTGGGCCTTCTACGCCCTGGACTATCTGATCGCGGCGCTTCTGGCCGCGGACCTGGCGGCCCGGGCCTATGCCTACAACGACATCCGCGACTGGCTGAAGCGGCCCATCGTCTGGGTCGACCTGTTCGTGCTGGCGACCCTGCTGTTCCCGGCCTGGCTCTATAATCTGGGCTTTCTGCGGATGCTCCGGCTGTGGACCCTGCTGAACTCCGACTTCTTCTGGCGCACCATCGGGGCCAAGTTCGACGACACGCGGGTCGAGGCCATCGTGCGGGCCCTGGCCAATCTGGTGACCTTCGTCTTCGTGGCGACCGGCTTCGTCTATGCGACCTTCCGGGGCCATGACGGCATCGCCGGCTATGTCGACGCCCTCTATTTCACCGTGGCGACGCTGACGACGACCGGCTTCGGCGACGTGACGCTGCCGGGTCCCTGGGGACGGCTCTTGTCCATCGCCGTCATGCTGGTGGGGATCACCCTGTTTCTGCGGCTGGCCCAGGCGCTGATCAAGCCGCACAAGGTGCGCCACCCCTGCGACCGCTGCGGCCTGCAGACGCACGACACCGACGCGGTCCACTGCAAGGCCTGCGGCAAGCTGCTGTGCATCCCCGACGAAGGGTCGTGAGCGGGATCATGACAAAGCCGTAAGGTTGGCGCGGGCCGCCTTGCCGCCGGGGGCGTCGCCGTTAAGGTGCCGCCTTCGCTTTCCGGGGACCGTCCAAGAAATGATCCGTTCGTCCGCCGCCGTGCTCGCGGCCCTTCTCGCCTCCACCAGCTTGTCGACCGTCGCCATGGCCCAAACCGCAGCCCAGACCGCCGCTCCCGCCCCCACGGGCTTCGCGACCAGCGAGGCGACCGACCCCTACATCTGGCTGGAGGACGTCGAGGGCGAACGCGCCATGGAATGGGTGCGCGCGCACAACGCCAAGAGCCTGGGCGTGCTGCAGGGCGATCCCCGCTACGAGCCGCTGCACCAGGAGGCCCTGGCCATCGTCCAGGCCCAGGACCGCATCCCCTCGCCCGGCTTCACCCGCGACGGCCACATCGACAACTTCTGGCAGGACGCCCAGCACGTGCGCGGGATCTGGCGGCGCACGACGCTGGACAGCTACCGCACCGACACGCCGCAATGGGAGACCATCCTCGACTTCGACGCCCTGGCGACAGCCGAGAACGCCAACTGGGTCTACAAGGGCTCGACCTGCCTGGCGCCGGACGAGCGCTATTGCCTGATCAGCCTGTCGAACGGCGGCAAGGACGCAACGACCCTGCGGGAGTTCGACACGGTCGAGCGCAAGTTCGTCGACGGCGGGATCGTCCTGGCGGAATCCAAGGGCGACGCGACCTGGATCGACCGGGATTCGCTGCTGATCTCGCGCGACTTCGGTCCCGGCACCCTGACCGATTCCGGATATCCGATGGTGGTCAAGCTGCTGCAGCGGGGCCAGACGCCCGAGCAGGCCAAGACGATCTTCACCGGCCAGCCGACCGATGTGGCCGTGTCGGGCTACACCCTGCGCGACGCCGACGGGGCGCTGAAGGCGACGCTGATCAACCGCTCGATCGACTTCTATTCGTCCGAGACCTGGCGGTTGAAGGACGACGGGACGCTGGTCCAGCTGCCGCTGCCGGCCAAGTCGAACATCAACGGCCTGGTCGACGGCCGCCTCCTGATGTCGCTGAAGGAGGACTGGACCGCGCCGTCGGGTCAGGCCTTCCAGACCGGCGACCTGATCGCCTGGCCGCTGGACGCCTGGCTGGCCGATCCGGCCACGCCCGCCCAACTGGTGCTGCGCCCGACCGAGCGTCAGGCGATCGAGGGGATCAACGTCACCCGCAACCGGCTGGTCGTGGCCCTGTATGACAATGTGCGCGGCTCGGTGCGCGTCTATACGCCCAGCTCCGAGGGAAGCGACGGCGAATGGGCGCACACGACGCTGGACCTGCCGCAGAACGTCTCCGTCGGCGTCGGCTCGGCCTCCGAGACGGACGACCGGGTCTTCGTCAGCGTCACCGGATACCTGAACCCGTCCAGCCTGTGGCTGGCCGATGCGGCCACCGGCGCCGTCGACCAGGTCAAGTCCATGCCGGCCAAGTTCGACGCCACCGGCATGACGGTGGATCAGCACGAAGCCCGCTCGGCCGACGGCACGATGATCCCCTACTTCGTGGTCCACAAGGCGGACATGCCGCTGGACGGCTCCAACCCGACGCTGCTCTACGGCTACGGCGGTTTCGAGAGCTCGCTGCTGCCCGGCTATTCGGCCACCGTCGGCAAGCTGTGGCTGGAGCGGGGCGGCGTCTATGTCATCGCCAACACCCGCGGCGGCGGAGAGTTCGGCCCCCGCTGGCACGAGGCGGCGCTGCAGGAGAACCGCCAGCGCGCGCACGAGGACTTCCAGGCCGTGGCGCTGGACCTGATCGCCCGCGACATCACCAGCCAGCCCAAGCTCGGGATCATGGGCGGCAGCCAGGGCGGCCTGTTCATGGGGGCCATGCTGACCCAGCGCCCGGACCTGATCAATGCGGCGGTCATCCAGGTGCCCCTGTTCGACATGCTGCGCTTCCACAAGCTGCTGGCCGGCGCCAGCTGGATCGGCGAGTACGGCAACCCCGATGTTCCGGAGGAACGCGCCTGGATCGAGCGCTATTCGCCCTATCAGAACCTGCGCGCCGACCAGCCCTACCCCGAGGTCTTCATCCACACCTCGACCAAGGACGACCGCGTCCACCCCGGCCATGCCCGGAAGGCTGCGGCGCGCCTGGAAGCGCTGGGCTATCCGGTGCTGTTCTACGAGAACACCGACGGCGGCCACGCCGCCGGCGCCAACCTGCGCGAGACCGCCCGCCGGCTGGCGCTGGAATACACCTATCTGTCGCGCCGCCTGATGGACACGCCGGCGCAGGAATAGGCTTCTTTCCATCCGCTCATCCCCGCGAAAGCGGGGACCCAGTTCTTTCGCAAGGTTCGGCGACTGGGATCGGGTTCATTGCGAAAGGGCGACGCCGAACGCCCAAAGGTCTGGGTCCCCGCTTTCGCGGGGATGAGCGAAAGTCTTTGAACCATGCGTCACCTGATCCTGTCCGCCGCCATCCCGGCGCTTCTGCTCGGCGCCTGCGCTACGGCGCCGGTCACGGGCGCCGACGAGATCGTCGTTTCGACGAACGACAGCCCCCCGCCGCATTTCCCGCGCGACCTGAGCCCCGCCGGGGTCGCGGCGGCCGACGACCATCTGGCGCTGGAGCAGGTGGACGGCGCCGAAGCCATGGCCTTCGTCGCCGAGGAGAACCGGAAGTCGCTGGCCGCCCTGACCGGCGATCCCCGCTATGAGACCTTCCGCCACGAGGCCGAGGCCATCCTGACCGCCGAGGACCGCATTCCGACGCCGGCCTTCCTCGGCGACGGCGTCGGCAACTTCTGGCAGGACGCCGCCAATCCGAAGGGGGTCTGGCGCCGGACGACGCTGGACAACTACCGCACCGCGACGCCGCAGTGGGAGACCCTGCTGGACATCGACGCCCTGTCGAAGGCGGAGGGCAAGGACTGGGTGTTCAAGGGCGCCGACTGCCTGGCGCCGGACGAGACCCGCTGCCTGGTCAATCTGTCGGACGGCGGCAAGGACGCGGTGGTCGTGCGCGAATTCGACCTGACCACGAAACGCTTCGTGGACGGCGGCTTCAACCTGCCCGAGGGCAAGCACCGCATCGAATGGCTGGATCGGGACACGCTTCTGGTCGCCACCGACTTCGGCCCCGGAACCCTGACCGAGTCGGGCTATCCTTTCATCGTCAAGACGCTGAAGCGGGGTCAGACTCTGGACCAGGCGGTCGAGGACTATCGCGGCGACGCCTCGGACGGCGGCTACGGCGTCAGCCCCGCGGTCTATCGCGACAAGGACGGCCGGGTCACGGCGGTCATCATCACCCGCCCGCTGGACACCTTCCGTTCCGAGACCTGGGCGATGGCCCATGACGGGGGGACGGTGAAGCTGGCCCTCCCGGACCGCGTCAGCATCTTCGGCGCCCAGGGCGACCTGCTGATCTTCTCGAACGACGAGGCGTGGACGCTGCGGGGGCTGACCTACAAGGCCGGGTCCCTGCTGTCGATGCCGCTGAACAGCCTGCGGACGGACCGCGACGACCTGAGCATCAGCAATCAGGCCGCGATGATCTACGAGCCCGCCGAGCGCCAGTCGCTGGGCGACGTGCGGGTCCTGGACCGCCAGGTGATCGCCTCCCTTTCGGACAATGTCGCGGGCCGCCTGGCGATCTTCGAGAACCGCGGCGAGTTCGGCTGGCGGCGCCAGGACGTGGCCGTTCCCGACAACATCGCCGTCGGCGTGGGCGACGCCTCCAAGTCCAAGGGCCAGGTCTTCGTCTCGACCCAGGGTTTCCTGACGCCGCCGACCCTGAGCCTGGCCTCGGTCGGTTCGACGGCCCTGGCCGAACTGAAGGCCGCGCCCGCCAAGTTCGACGCCTCCACCCATGTGGTGGAGCAGTACGAGGCGACCTCGGCCGACGGGACAAAGATCCCCTACTTCATCACCCGCCCGCGCGACATGAAGCTGGACGGGTCGAACCCGACGATCCTGTTCGGCTATGGCGGCTTCCAGCTGTCGATGAACCCGGCGTACAAGCCCGAGATGGGCAAGCTGTGGCTGGAGCGGGGCGGGGTCTTCGTCAACGCCAACATCCGCGGCGGCGGCGAGTTCGGGCCCGACTGGCACCAGGCGGCCCTGGACGGGAACCGCCAGCGCGCCTTCGACGACTTCGCCGCCGTGGCCCGCGACCTGGAACGGCGGGGCGTCACCAGCCCGCGCCGCCTGGGCATCTACGGCCGGTCGAACGGGGGCGTGCTGACCAGCGTGTCCATCACCCAGCACCCGGAGCTGTTCAACGCGGCGGTCATCGAAAGCCCGCTGATCGACATGCTGCGCTATCACGAGCTGCCGGCCGGCGCCTCGTGGATCGGCGAATACGGCGACCCGCGCATCCCCGAGGAAGCCGAATGGATCGCCCGCTACTCCGCCTATCAGCGGCTGCGG
>Ga0065721_10051653_pt1 | contig 13982 bp, 10 predicted proteins | sample Mesricmetagenome_FD_59108 | JGI IMG/M metagenome (GOLD analysis project Ga0065721, IMG submission 59108) | Mesophilic microbial community from rice straw/compost enrichment Sample: eDNA_1 v2 (version 2) | ecosystem: Engineered > Solid waste > Grass > Composting > Bioreactor | place: USA: Davis... | reverse complement strand
CTCTAGCTTATCTTTTGGATCACGACAGCTGTGCCGTAGCATAAAACTTCTGTTGCTGCATCCGCCGCGACCTGAGATGCATCGTAGCGTACGCCAATGACCGCATTGGCGCCCATTTGCTCAGCATGTTCGATCATGTGGTCATAGGCTTGTTGCCGGGCAGTCTCGCACATGTCAGTATAGGCGCCTATTTTGCCGCCGATAATATTTTTCAGGCCGCCGGTAATGCTTTGCATGATCGTTGGCGAACGCACAATCAGACCACGCACCATTCCGCGGTACTCTACTATCCGATAGCCAGCCAAATCCATTGTCGTTGTAACAATCATTTATCACTCCACATTCTGGACCTGCTCCCTCACCTGCTCAATCAACACTTTCAATTCTACGGCCGCATGCGTCACAATGAAATCGGTTGATTTTGAACCAAGCGTATTGGCTTCTCTATTTAATTCCTGCAACAGAAAATCCAGTCGACGTCCCACGACACCGCCGTGTTTTAAAATACGCCTGACTTCAGCAATATGGGTTTGCGTACGGTCAACTTCTTCTGCAACATCAATTTTCTGCGCAAAAATCACCATTTCCTGCTCGAGTCTGGCAGGATCCAATTCCATTTTTACATCAGCAAAACGCTTCGCTAATCGTTCTTGTTGGTCGCGCAGGACCTGAGGCAAATGCTCGCGCACTTTGGCAACTTCCTGCTGCATGAGATCCATGCGCTGCAAGAACAGCTGCTTCAATTCTTCGCCTTCACGCTTCCGCGCTTCGACCAGATCACTCAATCCTGTGTCTATTAATTGAAAAAGTGCTTGTTCCAATTTACCAAGATCCGCTTCCTTGCTTTCAAGCACTCCGGGAAAACGCAAGATATCGGTGGGGGTAATAGGCGCTGGGTGTTTTAAAAGCGCTGCGATTTTTTCGCTGGCAGCACAAAGCTCCTGAGCAATCACGGTGTTAATTGTAAACAAGGGACCATTTGTACCTGCTCCGGGCTGATAACGCACCACACATTCGATTTTGCCGCGTTTGATTTGCTGCCGTATGCGCTCACGGATAGGCATTTCAAATACACGCAGCACTTCAGGTAAATGTACACTAACCTCAAGATAACGATGGTTGATGGAGCGTATTTCACAAATCAGGCTGCCCCATTCCCCTTGGCTCTGTGCTCGTGCAAATGCTGTCATACTATAAATCATAATCGGTTCTCACTGTTTTTATTTTTCAATGCCGTCCCACACGCCATCCCAGTCAGGCGGGGGCGGATTGGATTTAAACTGCTCACATCGCCTAATAAAATTTGGCGCCAATGTGTCTTGCGGGTAAATCAGCAAACAGGCTTTAAAATGCGTCATCGCGTCTCGCCATTTTTGCTGCTGGTAAGCTGCAAATGCTTGATCAAACTCGCAGCGATAGACTTCGACATCAAACGAAACGGCTTTAGCACCTCCTGCCAGCAATTCATAAATTGCTGTACTTTCCGCTTTACCCTTAAACCGGACTCTGTCCACCAACCGTAAGACAAAGGTATCTTTCAATTTTTGATATACCGGCTCAGTGGTCAAAATAGACGTATCATATGCCTTGTTAGCGTCAACCAGCCGGCTGGCCATATTAACCATATCGCCAAGTGCAGTATAGTTCAAACGCTCCGATGAACCAATATTTCCAACAATCGCATCGCCGGTATGGATGCCGATGCGGGTGATGAGCGGCGGTTTATTCTCTTTTACCCATCGGCCATTCATCTCGCGTGAAAGTTCAAGACAGCGCAAAGCCGCATGCGCTGCATGCCTCACCGGATCATCGATGACAACCGGCGCGCCCCAGAAAGCCATGATCGAATCACCAATATATTTATCAATGGTGCCTTTATCCTCGATAATCACATTGGAAAGCGCCTCAAAATAATCACACACCTGTTGAACCAGCTGGTTGGAGTCAGCCTTCTCTGCAATGGCGGTAAATCCCTTGATATCGGTAAACATCACCGTCAGCTCACGCTTCACACCGCCCACTCGTACGTCTTCGCCCGCATCAATCAGCCGGCGCACGAGCGTTGAGGGAACATATTTCTGGAATGAACGTAAACCCATTTTCATGGCGTAAATGGCATCCGACAGTTCTACAACTTCTTTAATACGGGAACGCACACGCTCCCGGGATGACAGATCGAAATGCTTTATTTTTTCGGTTTCCTTAACCAGTTTTTTAATCGGCGTCACAATACGGGTCACAAATCCTGAGATCAACACAATACCAAGCATGAAAATAACCAAGTCAACAAACAGGTAAATGAACTCAAGCTCGCGTATCGGGCGAGTAAAATCTGTTTCAGGATCAATGACACCGATATACCAGCCGTGCGCTGCCAGTGAAGGTATTTTTTTGAAAGCGGCAATATAATCCTCGCCTTTGCTTTCAAAAATAAACATCGATTTGTTGCTTTTCCTAAATGCATTAAACGCAGCCGCATACGCTTCGGAGACATCGCTTAGCTTGATTAAGCCACCCTTGTATCGCGTCGGATCAATAGTAAATTGCGGTGCGGCGATTAAATTTCCCTCGTCATCCGTAATGAATACTTCCCCCAATTGCCGAATTTTATGCGTGCCCACATATTGGGATAGATAATCGAGACGCACATCCATGCCAAACACGCCGAGCGCATTGCCTTTTCTATCAAAAACGGGTGTTGCCACTGAAACACCCAACACAGGTTCCAGTGCAAACACGTAAACATCTGTCCAGATCATTTTTTTCTGCTGCAATGCATTTCTAAACCAGAGACGCGTACGCGGGTCATAATTCAGTCTTACAGTCAGTCTTTTTACGATATTTTCCTGTTTATCGCGGTAAAGCAGTGTTTCAGTCGCAGGCTTTGCCCGCTGATCTATAAAAATATTCGTGATATTACCGTTATTTTCCTTGCGTGAATAAATAAAGTTCCCGTTGATGTCGCCCCAATACACGCCACTCACCAGCGCAAATCGCTTCAGAAAATGCAGCAGATATTCCTGCATTTCATCCACATCATCGACATCCAGCACTTTTTCCCGTACCAATTCACCGGTAAATTCACTGGCTTCTTCAACGGGATATAAGTGAATGTTGAGATCATTGATAATGGCATAGGATTCCTTATCTATCAGGAGATAAGCAGCGCGCATCACGAGATCAGAAACATGAAAATAAAAAACGCTAAAGAGCGTAATGATGGTGATCACAAAGAGGGTCATGAAAATGAAAAGCAGACTAAAACGCAGCGTCACAATGAATTGCGTCGTCTTGTCCTTAAGATATTGAAGCCTTGCGGTCATGACTTATTCCATGCTGCAAAATAAAGAGCGTTGATCTAACAGGACTTTGGCCATTTTTGAAAAGCGTTCACAAAACTGTCATCCTGAGCGTAGCGAAGGATCTCCTTTGTACATCGGGAGATCCTTCGCTACGCTCAGGATGACAACATTATCGAGCGTTTTGTAAAATGGCCAAAGTCCAGTCTAACAGATCATCAAGTGCGTCATGCGTTTATGCGGGTATGACAAACTTAGCGACATGTTATTCTAACACTCACCCTTCATCTTATCCTGCAGCTATCTGCCTAACCAGTCCTGTGACACCCTTTTTTTGTAATTTCTGTTTGGCGAGGCTGACCTGATCCTTACTTGAAAAAGGGCCAAGCTGTACGCGGTAGGTTTCTTTTTCGTTTAGTTTTACCACAGAGGGAGAAAAACCGGCCACGGCAAGCGATTGACGGTATCGTTCCGCTGAAGCGGCGCTTTTGAAAACACCCACTTGAATCACATAAGCAGTTTGCCTGATTTCTTTGGCAAACTCCCGCTCCAATTCATCGGCATTCAGAAAAGCTGGATGGCGTTTGCTGGCCATTTTGATTTCATTCTTGCTTTTTTCAGCCTTGTCAGCAGGTTCGGACACTGTCACCTGCATGTTGGGTAAAGCCGTATAAAATTCAAAATGAATGGTGGGTTCAGCCGGTTTTTCTCGGTTTTTGACCAACTGCTTAGCCTTGGCGATATCCTGACGCAGACGGCTCTTTCGCTCACCGAACCAATTTTTTATTTGTGAAAAATAAACCGCTCCTTCCGAAAAACCCGCATTAGCCCGGATGTGTTGATAAGCAAAATAGGCAACGCAACAACCAAGAATGGCAAAAACACTTGCAAAAACAGCCCAACGCTTGAGCGGCGGTTCTTTCCTCGGATTTTTTTTTGCAGCATCCCTTCTCATACTTGTTCACATGCTTTCCGGTGCTGAAATACCCAACAAGTTGAATCCATTTAACAGAGTTTGCCGGGCTGCCGAGATCAATGCAAGACGCGCATCCCGTAATGCAGCATCCTCTACCAGAAACTGGTGCGAGTTATAATATGAATGAAAGTCCGTAGCCAAATCACGCAGATAATGGGTGACCTGGTGGGGTTCATAATTTAATGCTGCCTGTATGATCATATCAGGATAACGGGACAAGGTATTCAGCAATTCACGTTCATGCGGTTCTTTCAAAAGATCCAGGTGAGCAAGCCCATTTGCTTCATCATAACGCAGGTTACGCTCTGCTAGCTGTTTAAACACGCTGCAGATACGCGCGTAAGCATACTGCACATAGTATACAGGGTTTTCAGTGGACTGCGCCTTGGCAAGTTCCAGATCAAAATCCATGTGCTGTTCGGATTTACGCATCACATAAAAAAAGCGCGCAGCATCGTTGCCAACTTCATTTCGTAATTCACGCAGCGTAACGAAATTTCCACCGCGCGTAGACATCTGTACCTGCTCGCGGCCCCGATAGAGCGTGACAAATTGCACGATTAGATGAATTAAACGCTCCGGATTGATCCCCGAAGCTTCCATTGCGGCTTTCATGCGAGGAACATAGCCGTGATGATCTGCGCCAAAAATATCAATCGCGATATCAAATCCGCGTTCAAATTTATTCAAATGATAGGCTGCATCGTTTGCAAAGTAGGTGCGTACGCCATTGGACCGCACTAGTACACGGTCTTTGGAATCGTCGAAATCAGTAGAGCGGAACCATAATGCACCATCGCGTTCATAAACATGTCCGCTTGCTTGCAACCGCTGCAGGAAATTATCTACCGCATCGGAGGCGACAAAATCCCGTTCTGAAAACCAGTTATCATAGTGAACACCGAATTCAGCCAGGTCTTCCCGCATATCAGCCACAATATTACTCAAACCCAGATCATAAATAGCGGTATATTTATCACCCAGAAGCTGTTTTGCACGCTCGACAATTGCATCAATATATATTTCCTTGTCGCCACCCTGCGGTTCATCAGGCGGCAAGTTTTCAAAAACAGCTTGGGCTGGCACCTGAAAGTGTGACCCATGCAGAGAGTGTACAGATTGTGCGATACCCACTACATAATCACCACGGTAACCGTTTGCGGGAAAGGTGATTGCTTCACCGCACGCCGCAAGATAACGGAGCCAGACACTAACAGCGAGTATATCCATTTGACGGCCGGCATCGTTGACATAATATTCTCTATAAACATAAAACCCGACAGCATCCAACAGATTGGCAACGACGGCTCCAAACGCAGCATGGCGTCCATGGCCTACATGCAAGGGCCCTGTCGGATTAGAGGAGAGGAATTCAATCAGCACCCGCTTGCTTCTTCCCATTTTACTGCGACCATAATCCGCTTTTTCTGCCAGTATTCTGGCCACCACATCGGTTAGCGCCTGAGGGGATAAGAAGAAATTAATAAAACCAGGGCCCGCTACTTCGACTTTCTGCACATAGGGTGAAGCGGGTAAAAACTGAATGATATGTTCGGCAATATCACGCGGCTTTTTTTGCGCAGGCTTCGCCAGGATCATGGCAACATTGGCTGCAAAATCCCCATGTTTTTTATCACGCGTTGCATCAACCTGGAAAAAGGCAGGTATCGCTGGCAGCTCGCCCGATTCCTGCAATTGTTTTACAGCCATTTGTATAAGGTTTTCTATATGTTGTTTCATGATTCTAATCTGTTCCTAAAAATGCACGCTGCTATTATCCCTTCTTATGCTGAACTTGCAAGAAGGTGCACACTACCGGGATTTTTCTCCATCGCCAGTGTAAGCTTTTTCTCACAATAAAATGAGGAAATCTACCCGTCGTTACCCAAGTCTATTTTATATAAAAATCAAAGCGGTAATAATATCTTATTGATTTAAATACATATTAAAATTCGCTTGCCTCCTGCCCCTGACATTTTGAAAAAGCACTTTCAATTCAACTGCCTGTTTTAAAATAGCATGAGAAAGTCGATTTATGTATACTTGTTTTCGTAGTCACGGATTGACTACTCTCGCAAAAAAGGACTTGTGCAACCACTCCTCGTTTTGTGTGTTCAGGGACGGTATTTTTGGCATGGATTGCCAGACCTGAGTTGAGCATGTGTAGGCGGTACCTTGCGTACCGCCTTTTTTTTATTCTCCCTTCGTTTTCTTTTTATATTCACTTTCTTCTTTGTCACCCTGCACAACTCATCCCAGCACTCCCTCTTGCCGTGCGTCTGCTCCCTTTCTCGTTTGTCGCTCATGGCTCTTTTCTTTTGTCATTCCGCACTTGTTGCGGGGTCTGGGGTAAAAAAATAATGTCTTTTTTATTTTTTTGATACCGGATCCCGCAACAAGTGCGGGATGACAGAAGGGCAAGTGCGAGATGACTGAAAGGCAAGTGCAGGATGGTAGAGGAGGAATGTGGGATGGCAATGGTGGGTGTGCTGTGGAGAGCTAAAGCGTTTTTAACATCTTCTCTGCATAAGCAGCATCAATCAGAATAAAATCATTCTTGTCTGCCTCATATTGGTAAACATCTGCTTTCGCCAGCTCAAACCACCAGCCATGCAATTGCAGCGTCTGTTTATTTAGGCGTTCCTGAATAATGGGATAAGTTTTGAGATGATCCAGCTGTTGCAGGACATTGATTTTTGATAATACGTTATGCGGTTCCGCCATATTTGCATGACAGCAGGCCTTAAAACGCTCAAACGAAGGGACGGCATGGGTTAACCATTCGGCGAGATTTGTCTGTGCAGACTGGCTATTCGCCGGGTGAGTAAAGAAACGCATGGCACCGCAATCCGAATGCCCGCACACGACAATATGGTTCACATTCAATGTCAGCAGCGAAAATTCAATCGCGGCTGCAACGGGAGTGGCGGACGAATGACGTGCTGTCATCTCAAAAGGAGGGACCAGATTGCCAATATTTCGCATGACAAACAAATCGCCAGGATCAGTAGAAGCAAAAACATTGGGAACAACGCGACTGTCACAGCAGCCAATGAAAAGCACATCCGGCGACTGGCTATAAGCAAGCATGGAAAATTTTTCACGGTAAGCTGTGAGAGACTTTTCCCGAAAATCAATAATGCCTTTAATTAGCTTTTTCATTTAATACCCTTGTTTACATGCAATGCCAGCGAAGCTGGCAATCTCTCTAATCGGCGCAACGAAGGACCACCTATTATACATTTAGGGATCCTTCGAGCAAATAACGCTCTCAGGATAACAGTCATTTTTGTAGAATCAGCCTCATTTGTCAAAAATGGCCAGTCCAGCCAAATAAACACTCTTTGTAAAATGCGTGTTATTTACTTAGTTATCTCTTCGACCTGCTCCACGTATCCGCACGTCTGTCGCGGGCAAACCAGTTCCGTGCCGCGTTTCTTCGTTTTCTTGACAGTTAACATGGGCCAAGCACATTTTGGGCAGCTTTGATTAATAGGTTCATTCCATACGGCATATTTACAGTCTGGATAACGGGAACAGGAGAAAAATATACGGCCTTTTCGCGACTGCCTTTTTACCATTTTGCCTTGTTTGCATTCAGGGCACTCTACCCCTGTATCCGTTGGCTTGTTCAATGATTCAATATGCTTGCATTTGGGATAGTTGCTACAGCCTATAAATTTGCCATACCTGCCATGCTTAATTTTGAGCGCACCGCCGCAATCAGGACAGGAACGACCTTCTACTAATTCAGCATCATGGGAGGCTTCACCTGGCTGCTCTTCCATTGCGCGCGTATAAGTACACTCAGGATAACCTGTGCACCCAATAAAGCGATCCCGCTTGCCCAAGCGTATAGACAACGGTTTACCGCACAAAGGACAGGATTCATCAAGCTGCTCCTGAGTCACATCTTTGCGCTTGACGGTTTCTGCAATATTGTCTACCTGGTGTTTGAAAGGATCCCAGAATTCTTCCAGTAAAGGCACCCAGGCTTTTTCCCCGCGTGATACTTCATCTAATTCATCTTCGAGCTGAGCGGTAAATAGATAATCCACATAGCGGGTAAAGTATTTTGTCAGAAACTTGTTCACAATACGCCCAATATCCGTAGGCCGAAAACGCTTGTTTTCCAACACCACATATTCACGTGTCTGCAGGGTAGAAACAATAGCGGCATACGTAGACGGACGCCCTATGCCATATTCTTCCAGCGCCTTGATCAAGGTCGCTTCAGAATAGCGCGGCGGGGGTTCCGTGAAGTGTTGATTGCAGATGATATCATTCAGTTTAACTTCATCCCCTTCTTCAAGCTGAGGCAAGAGATGCTCATTGTCGAGCTCTTCCGGTTTGTCATCCGAACCTTCCTGATAGACGCGCATAAAGCCCGGATCCACCACGACAGAGCCCGTTGCGCGGAACTGGTGCTGGTCGCTACCTGCGCTCATATCAAGGGTCATGGTATCAATGGTGGCGGAAATCATTTGCGATGCAACAGTGCGTTTCCAGATCAGGTCATACAATTTAAACTGCTCGGGCGATAAAAAGTCTTTGAGTGATTCGGGCAGACGGTGCACCGAGGTCGGCCGTATGGCTTCATGCGCTTCCTGTGCATTTTTGGCCTTGGTTTTGTAAATGCGTGCTTCCTCCGGCACATTCTCCTTGCCATAGCGCTCGGCAATCAGATCACGAATTTCAGTGATGGCATCCTGCGCCAGGTTAACGGAGTCAGTACGCATATAAGTGATAAGACCGACAGAGCCTGAATCAATTTCCACACCTTCATAAAGCTGCTGGGCAATTCGCATGGTACGCTGCACGGCAAAACCCAGCTTGCGGGCGGCTTCCTGCTGCAAGGTCGAAGTAATAAAAGGCGAGGCAGGATTGCGCTTGCGTTGTTTCTTTTCTACTTTTGCGACACGCAACTTACCTTTTGCTTCTTTAATCAGGCGTGCTTTAATGGCTTCAGCCTGCTCCTGATTCGTAATCGAAAACTGCTCCAGTTTTTCGCCTTCATAAATAATCAGCTTGGCATTGAAAGCTTTCTTTTCCGCTTCCAGCGCCGATTCCAGGTCCCAATATTCCTGCGAAACGAATTTCTCAATCTCTTCTTCGCGCTCCACAATCATACGCAATGCGGGGCTTTGTACCCGGCCGGCGGAAAGTCCATACCGTATTTTTTTCCACAACAAGGGAGATAAATTGAATCCCACCAGATAATCCAGTGCACGCCGCGCCTGCTGCGCATTCACCAGATCCATGGATATTTCACGCGGATGTTGAACAGCAGCGTTAACGGCTGACTTGGTAATTTCGTGGAACACGATGCGATGCACGGGTTTTTTACCCAGCGCTTTCTTGTCTTTTAGAATGGTATAGATATGCCAGGAGATGGCTTCACCTTCGCGATCAGGGTCAGTAGCCAGATATAAGGCATCCGCTTTTTTCATCGCACTGACAATGGCTGCCACATGTTTTTCATTTTTTTCTATCAACTCATAGCGCATGGCAAAATGATGTTCTGGATCAACAGCGCCTTCTTTGGGCAGCAAATCGCGCACGTGTCCATACGAGGCAACGATATTAAAATCGGGACCCAAATACTTCTTTATCGTCTTGGCTTTTGCCGGTGATTCAACGATGACAAGATTCGTAGTCATGGAAATTAAGTTTCCTTAGAAAGTACCTATTAGAGACTATAGCTTAAATTCAATGTGCAATGTTTTATCAATTCATCCCCAAAATGGATAATTTTTACTGAAAGAACATTGGCTTGCAGCAAAGTAAGGGAAGAAAGGTTAGTGTAGGACATCAAATGCATCCGACAAAATCATGTCTTGCAAAAGGGAAAGTGCAGATTTTTTATCAGGCTGGTTAAATAATGCTATTAAAACCACCCACTTAATCCGCCCCAGGTCCACTTCACGGCTATCAAGCGCCATCAACCGGTCAATAACGATTTCACGTGTCATGGGGTCCAAAATGCTTAGTTGCTCAAGATAAAGCAGAAACCCTCTCCCTTCTATACCCAGTCGCTCACACTCTTCCATTGAATAATGGCGAATAGCGTGCGGCGTTAATTGGGGACCGGATTGGACTGTTTCCTGAACCCGGTTCAACCCGTCCAGCCAGTCCAGCGCCCTGCCGATTTCATTGCGGCTAAAACCCGCCTGCTCAAGCTCGGACATGATGGTGTCCTGGTCTGCGTTCAGGGCGACGCTGCCATCCATATAATTTTCAAACAGATACATAAGGACTTCGAACATAATATAAACAATCCACCTTACAAACGAGAAACAGTACGGATATACCCACCGGGCACCGATTGGATATAACCATTTAATTCTAATGCTAAAAGCATGGAGGAAACTTCGCCCGCAGTCAATCCGGAACGCAATAGTATCACATCGATGGGTGTAATTTCATACCCGATTTGTTCAAGTAATTGTCGATAGTCAGCTGATAGACCAAAGGGTGGCTCAACTCTCTGAGATGTTACTGGCGCCACTAGACCAGCTCGCAGAGCGCCCAGCTCCTCTATCACATCCTCCGCCGTTTCCACTAATTTGGCACCCTGGCGGATCAGATAATGACTGCCGCGTGAAAGCGGGTGATGGATAGAGCCAGGAATCGCAAATACTTCGCGGCCTTCCTCGATGGCATTCCGCGCCGTAATCAGCGAACCGCTTTTAAGTGCCGCTTCAATCACTAACACACCCAGGCTTAATCCCGCGATAATCCGGTTACGCTGTGGGAAATTAGTCGCCTTGGGCGGGGTTCGCAGTGGAAATTCTGAAATCACTGCACCACCCTGATGGAGAATGGAATCAACCAGGGCATGATGAGACCGTGGATAAAGATAATTTAATCCCGTACCGGATACCCCCAATGTTACACCGCCGCCAGCCAGCGCACCACGATGTGCGCCACCGTCTATACCCAACGCAAGACCGCTGGTGATGGCAAAGCCGGCCGCTGCGAGATGCTTCGCAAACTGTTCCGCATTGGCGATCCCGGCTGGGCTCGCATTGCGTGAACCGACAATGGCAATTTGCGCCTGCATGAGCGCTTCACGATTGCCGCGTACATAAAGCACCAGAGGTGGATCTGCTGTTTCCTTCAGTAAAGGCGGATACGATTTATCCTCCAAGGATATAAGGTGATGATTCGTTTTTTGTGCCCATGCGAGCTCATATTCCACCGCTTCCCAATCAGGCCGCTGCAACAGTTGAATTTGCCTTGTACTGATGCCTGCCGCATGCCATTCCTCTTCAGATGCATGAAATAACGTTTTAATGTTTACGAATGATCCAAGCCAGCTTTGCAATTTGCGCGGCCCTATACCGGGTAAAAACAAAGCGGCGAGCCAATAGGGGAGATGATCGTCATACATATGACATTCCTTGTTTATTATTGATGGGTAATACTGCTTACTTAAACTGGACTTTGGCCATTTTTGACAGGTGTTCACGAATTTGCCACCCTGAGCGCAGCTTTGCTATCCTGAGCACTGCTTTGTCATCCTGAACGCAGCGAAGGATCTCCAAATGCACAATGGGAGGGAGATCCTTCGCTGCGCTCAGGATGACAGCCATTCTGTAGAATCAGCATCATTTGTCATTCTCCTGGAAGTCTGGAACCTATTCTGCTCTTAGCAGCATGTTGCCAAGGAAAAATGGTTCCTGCGAAACTGGTTTGTATCGGAGGGAATCTGGATTGCCTAACCTTTACAGCAATAACAAAGAGAAGGTGGTGAGGGCCAATCGATGGCAAATTTACTGCTTTAAATATTTTTCAATCGTATCCATCAATAAGCCGGCAATATTCAATCCAGTACCGGCGTCAAGCTCACGAATACCCGTGGGGCTGGTGACATTAATTTCTGTGAGATAATCGCCAATGACATCAATGCCTGCAAAATACAGGCCGCGTTCTCGCAAAGCCTCTCCTAGCTGTGCACAAATATAACGGTCACGCTCAGATAGCGGTTGCACTATTCCTTTTGCGCCTACTGCCAGGTTACCGCGCCAGTCATTTTCTTGCGGTACACGCGCCAGCGCATATTCAACAGCTTGCCCATCCACCAGTAGAATACGTTTATCCCCTTTTTTAATCTCGGGGATAAATTGCTGCGCCATTATAGATCGCGCTCCATTTAGCGTCAGTGTATCGAAAATGACATTCGCATTGACTTCGTGTTCCTGCAAGCGGAAAACCGACACGCCGCCCATACCGCTTAATGGTTTGCAAATAATATCTTTGTGTTCTTTCCAAAATTCATTCAATTTAGTGATAGATTGCGTCACCAGTGTAGAGGGCGTGCAGTCGGGAAAATAAGTGGCAAAAAACTTTTCATTCGCATCGCGCAAACTTCGCGGACGGTTAACAATCAGCACTCCCAAACGCTCGGCATGCTCCAGGATATACGTAGTATAAATATACTCTTCATTAAAAGGCGGATCTTTGCGCATCAGGATAACATCAAGCTCAGCAAGCGCGATACGCTTACTTTCCTGGAAAGCATACCAGTTGGCTGGATCCTGGAAAACATTCAGGATTTTTGCGTCGCCATAAGGAATGCAATCACGTAAAAACACATCTTGCTGTTCAAAATAATAAATTTGCCACCCGCGTGCCCGCGCTTCCCATAACATGGCCAGTGTGCTGTCTTTTTTATAATGAATGGATCCGATGGGATCCATGATGATGCCTAGCTTAATTGTCATTTTTTCATTTGGTCCTTCATTTCACGTGCCGCAGCAAGCATACTCAACTGAGCAACAATGCCATAAATATAAAAACGGTTCTGCGAGGCGTCAGGATCTAATTTTGCGTTCGGATCATTGCAAGTCTGCGAGAATGGCAGCGGCTCAAAACGCATACCAGGGGCATTTAAATTTTCATCAATCCCTCTTTCCTTATGAACACGATAAAATCCGCCCACTACACTGTCTCCCCATAAATAGACCACAGGTTCTGCTACTGCTTTTTCAGGTCCAAAGGTTTCAAACGTATAAATACCTTCCTGAATAATAACGCGGCGTACAGGTTGTCCTCCCTTGATCATAGACATGCGCGTGCGCTGTTTGCGATTTAATGATTTTAACTCATCTACACTGCGCACCGTCATGACTGCCATACCATAAGTGCCAGCATCGGCTTTCACGATCAAGAAAGGTTGATGCGTGATACTGTATTCGGCATATTTTTTCTTGATTTCTGCAAATAGCGTCTCAGCATGCGCGATCAAACATTCCAGCCCTTCTTGCTGCATAAAATCAATCTGGCCGCAATGCCTGAAGAGCGGCGCGATCAACCATGGGTCAATATTGGTCTCCGCAGCAAACTCCTGAGTCACCTCAGCGTAATATTGAAAATGTTCTGATTTGAGACGCTGGCTCCATCCTAGTGTGGCGGGCGGAAGCAGTGGAATTTCCAGATTCTGCAGAATGTCGGGAATACCTTCAGAAAGATCGTTATTTAACAGGACTAAATGCGGGCAAAAATCGGTGATATAAAGCTTATTGTTTTTTCGCAATAACGGCTCAACAACAACTTTTTCACCGGAAGGCAAGGCTATTTCCTTCGGCTCTTTCAAATCTTCCGCTAACAAGGCGAAACGAATCTCAAAGTCGGCTGCTTCCAGAATTTTTTGCAGTGTTTTAATATTTTCCCAATAAAAAAGATTTCGCGTATGGCTCTCGGGA
>Ga0065721_10008628_pt1 | contig 13989 bp, 12 predicted proteins | sample Mesricmetagenome_FD_59108 | JGI IMG/M metagenome (GOLD analysis project Ga0065721, IMG submission 59108) | Mesophilic microbial community from rice straw/compost enrichment Sample: eDNA_1 v2 (version 2) | ecosystem: Engineered > Solid waste > Grass > Composting > Bioreactor | place: USA: Davis... | reverse complement strand
CGAGCGCGTGCCCATGACCACCGGCCTGGGCTCCACCGAAACCGGCCCCTTTGCCCTCTATTGCACCGAGCCGCAGTCCGGACCCGGCAATATCGGCATTCCCTCCCAGGGCGTTACCGTCAAGCTCGTGCCCGTGGGCGACAAATACGAACTGCGCCTCAAGGGCCCCAATGTCACGCCGGGCTACTGGAAAAATCCCAAGCTGACGGCGGAAGCCTTCGATGACGAGGGCTTCTATCGCATCGGCGACGCGGTCAAGTTCGCCAAACCCGGCGATCCGCGCGCCGGCTTCTATTTCAATGGCCGTACGGCCGAGAATTTCAAGCTCGATACCGGCACCTGGGTTGCCGTCGGCGTCTTGCGGGCGCAACTGGTCAACCAGTTCGGCGGCCTCATCCGCGATGCCGTCATCACCGGCGAAAACCGGCCCGAGCTGGGCGCGCTGGTCGTGCCCTTCATGCCCGCCCTGCGCGAACTGGCGGGCGAGCCCGACCTGGATGACGCCGCAGTGCTGGCCCACCCCAGGGTCCGGGCTGCCCTGGCCCACCGCCTCGCCGCTCATCAGCGCGAGGCCACCGGTTCGGCCACGCGCATAAAGCGCATCCTCTTGATGAGCGAGCCCCTGCGCTTCGAGCGGGGCGAGGTCACCGACAAGGGCTCGATCAACCAGCGCGCCGTGCTGTCGCAGCGCGCCGATCTGGTCGAAGCGCTCTATGCCGGCGCCCCCGGCACCATCCAGGCCGGCAGGGAGATCGCCGCATGAAGATCGAGGGTTCCAGTGCGTTGGTCACCGGCGGCGGCTCNGGTCTCGGCGCAGCCACGGCAAAACTGCTNGCGCAGCGCGGCGCCGTGGTGCACGTCTTNGACCGCAANGGCGACGCCGCCCAGGCCGTCGCCACNGAAATCGGCGGCGTGGCCCTGGCCGGCGACGTTACCAGCGAAGCCGATGCCGCCGCCGCGCTCGACTTGGCCAACACGGCCGGCGATGGGTTGCGCATCCTCGTCAACTGTGCCGGTATCGGCGTGGCCGCCCGCATTCTCGGCAAGGCCGGCACCATGCCGCTCGCCGATTTCGAAACGGTTATCCGGGTCAATCTCGTCGGCACATTCAACATGCTGCGGCTGGCCGCCGAACGCATGTCGGCCCTTCCAGGGCGCGATGACAAGGCCCGCGGCGTCATCGTCAACACCGCCTCCGTCGCCGCCTTCGAGGGCCAGATCGGCCAGGCCGCCTATGCCGCCTCCAAGGGCGGCATCGTCTCCATGGCCCTGCCCGCGGCGCGCGAATTCGCCCGCATCGGCATCAGGGTGAACACCGTTGCGCCCGGCATTTTCCTGACGCCCCTGCTGCATAATCTTCCCGAAGAGGCGCAACAGAGCCTCGCCGCCGCCATTCCCTATCCGTCACGCCTGGGCGACCCCGCCGAATTCGCCGATGCCGTCCGCTTCGCCATCGAGAACCAGTATCTCAATGGCGAAGTCATAAGGCTCGACGGCGCCATCCGCATGCAGCCCAAATGAGCTTCGTCGATCAGGCCCAGCGTACATCGGCCATGCTGGCCCTCACGCCGGGCTGGCGCCGCATCCAGGCGCTGCGGCCCGATTGCGATGACACCACCGTCGCCACCATGCTCGATGCGGCCGCCGGCTTTGCCGAAGCCGTGCTTGAACCGCTCAATCCGGTGGGCGATCGCGTGGGCGCGCAGGTCGTGGATGGCAAGGTGAAACTGCCACCTGGCTTCGTCGATGGCTTCCGCCAATATGCCGAAGCCGGCTGGCTCGGCATCGACGCTCCGACTGCATATGGTGGCCTGGACATCCCGCTCACCCTGCAGGCCGCTTGCGGACCACTCTTCGATCGTGGCTGCATGGCGCTGATGATGGCGGCTGGGGCCACGCGCGGTGCCATCCATCTCCTCGCCGCCAGTGCCGATCCCGCCACGGCCGCCGAATGGGGGCCGCAACTGGTCTCCGGCACCTGGGCGGCTACCATCTGCATTTCCGAGCCCGAAGCAGGTTCCGACATCGGCCGTATCCGCACCAAAGCCGAATTGCGCGACGGCACCTGGTTCGTCAGCGGCCAGAAGATCTGGATTTCCTTCGGCTCCCACGACATGGCATCCCGCATCGGCCATTGCCTGCTCGCCCGCACCAATGGCGAGCCGGGTACGCGCGGCCTCAGCCTCTTCCTCGTGCCCGACCACATCGATGGGGCCGCCAATGGCGTCACCCTCGAACGCATCGAGGAAAAGCTGGGCCTGCATGGCTCGCCCACCTGCGCCATGCGCTTCCGCGATGCCCGCGGCATCATGCTGGGCGAGGAGGGCAGGGGCCTTGCCCATCTCTTCGCCATGATCGAGCCTATGCGCCTCCATACCGGCATCCAGGGCCTGGGCCTCGCCTCCGCCGCCGCCGACATTGCCGAGGATTACGCGATGCAGCGCCGCCAGGGCGGCCGTCCCGACCAGCCCCCGCCGCCGATCGCCAGCCATCCGGACGTGCGGCGCCAGCTCCACGACATTCGCTCGTCCACCGAAATTCTCCGTGCCGCCGTGCTGGAACTGGCCGCCATCATGGACCTCGCCCGCCTCGAAGCCGATCCGGCTTTGGCCGATCTCGCTGCCTTCCTGCTGCCGCTCATCAAGACCTTCGGTGCCGAAACCGGCTTCGACACCGCTCATGCCGCCATCCAGGTGCTGGGCGGCGCCGGCTACACGCAGGACTACCCACTGCAACAATATCTGCGCGATGCCCGCGTCATGGCCGTCTATGAGGGTACGACGGGCATGCAGGCGCTCGATTTCCTCACCCGCCGGCTGTGGCGCGACCAGGGCAGAGGCCTCGCCGCTTTCCTCCACCGTGCTCGCACCGAAATCGGCCCCGCGACCAGTCCTGATTCCGCGATCGTACTCACGCTGCTCAACCAGTTCGACGCTCTCAGCGCCCATATGGCGGCCATGCAGGCCGATCCCGATGCCGCTCTCTATCGCGCCGATAGCTATATGCGCGCCGGCTGGGCCACCTTCTGCGCCTGGATGGCCTTCCGCCTCGGCGCCAGCGAGGCCCTGCACCTTCAGGCTTCCCGCTATGCCCTGCATGCCGCCCGCTGCGCCTGAGCCGGGATTTCCGGGTCCGGTATCGATTTCCCTCTTGACGACAGATTGTTTATTTCAGAATAATTTGAAAGTGAACAATGTCGGGCCGCATGAAAGGCCGGGGTTGGGGGACACCGGAGCGCGACGCCGACGAGGGGCAGCTTTCGAACGCACTGTGTCTGGCGGCCATGCTTATGGTGGCCGATCGGGCCGCATTGTCCGCGGCACCGGGTCGGCTGGCTTTTGCCGGATCACCCGTCGTAACAGTCAGGCCCCGTGCCGCCTGTCGGCACACAGCAGAAAACCCGGAGAAGTGAAGTGATGGCGGTCCGTAAGCTCGACGAAGAGGACGTGGATGGCGTGACCGGCAAGGCGGCCGTCTCGCTGGGCGAGCTTGAGAAATCGGGTGGCTTCGTGCTGCGCATTGCCCAGCTCTCCGCCTTCGAGCGCTTCTTCACCGTCTTCGGCGAAAGCGAAATCCGCATTTCCGAATTCACCGTCCTCCTGGCCCTCTCGGAAAATCCCGGCATCCGGCAGGGCGTCCTCGCCGATGTGCTCAAGATCAAGTGGTCCAACATGACCAAGCTGGTCCGGGCGCTGGAAGAGCGCGGGCTTATCTCCCGCCACATCCCGCATGATGACCGCCGTTCGGTCGTGCTCAGCGTCACCGAGGCCGGCAAGCGCCAGATCGATGCCACCGCCGACAAGATGTACCGCTCCGACCGGGAAGCCCTGTCCATGCTCAACGACGAGGAGCATGCCCAGCTCATCGCTTTGTCGCGCAAGATTGCCGGCTGGCCGGAGGTCAGGTGATGGGGGCGCCGCTCAATCTCGACGACATGGTGGCCATCGACTTCCACACTCATGCCGAAGAGGCCTGCGGCATGCATGCCGATGACGGCTATGACGACCTGCAGCAGGCCATGGCGCAGTATTTCCACTCGCCCTTCAAGCACCCGCCGACCATTCCGGAAACCGCCGAATATTACCGCCAGCGCCGCATCGCTGCGGTGATCTTCCATGTCGATGCGGAAGCGGCNACCGGCCACCGCCGCTACAATAACGAAGACATCGCCACCCTGGCNGCAGAGCATTCCGANGTGCTCATTCCCTTCGCCTCCATCGACCCGGCAAANGGCAAGATGGGCGTGCGCGAGGCGCGCCGGCTGATCAGCGACTACGGCGTAAGGGGTTTCAAATTCCACCCCACCTACCAGGCCTTCTATCCCAATGATCGTGCGGCCTATCCGCTCTACGAGGTGATCCAGGAGGCCGGCCTGCCGGCTCTGTTCCACACCGGTCAGACTGGAGTCGGCGCTGGCATGCGTGGCGGCTACGGCATGCGGCTCAAATATTCCAACCCCATGTATATCGACGATGTGGCGGCCGATTTCCCCGATCTCAGGATCATCATGGCCCACCCCTCCTTCCCCTGGCAGGAGGAGGCTTTGGCCGTGGCCACCCACAAGCCCAATGTCTACATCGACCTCTCGGGCTGGTCGCCGAAATACTTCCCGCCGATCCTGATCAAATACGCCAACAGCCTGCTCAAGGACCGCATGCTGTTCGGGTCGGACTGGCCCGCCATCCTGCCCGATCGCTGGCTCGCCGATTTCGAGAAACTGGACATAAAGCCGGAGGTTCGTCCGTTGATCCTGAAGGAGAACGCACGCCGACTGCTCGGATTCTAACAAGAAGACCGCGAAAAAGCGGCTCGAGACTAGAAACCAAGAGAGTGCGGCCGGACCATCCGGCCGTAGGAGGACATTCAGATGAATAACCTGACCAAACTGCTTGCAGTTGCTTCGCTGGCAGCCCTTGCTGCCGGCACGGCTGATGCGCGTGAATTGCGTCTGGCCTCGGGTGCGCCGCCGGTCCATCCGGCGACCGACCCGATGTATAACAGCTTCATGGAATTCCTGCCCGAGGAGACCAATGGCGAGCTGACGGGCCTGATGATCGGCCCCGAAGTGGTCGGCATCGTCGCCGTCAAGCAGGCCCTGCAATCCTCGCTGGCCGAAGTGGGCAATGTGCTGCCGCTCTTCGCTGCCGGCGACCTGCCCAACACGGTGCTGACGGCGGACCTGGCCTTCCTGGCCACCACGCCCCATGCCATGGGCGCGGCGGTGACCGAATATGTCGTCACCTGCGAGGAATGCCAGGCCGAGTTCAAGGCCATGGGCGGCGTCTTCCTCGGCGCCGGTTCGTCCGACATCTATGTGCTGCTGACCACCAAGCCGGTCAATTCGCTGGCCGACCTGCAGGGCCTGCGCCTGCGTTCGGGTGGCGCACCCTTTGCCCGCTGGGCCGAAGCGCTCGGCGCCGCGCCGGCCCAGGTGCCGGTCAGCGACACATTCGAATCCATGTCCCAGGGCGTGCTCGACGGCACCATGGCTTCGGTATCCGACCTCATCTCCTATCGCATCGTCGACGTCGCCAAATACATCATCGACGTTCCGCTCGGCACCTATCACACCACGTCCAACTTCACTGTCGCCAGCGGCACCTGGGCCGAACTGACCCCCGAATTGCGGGCCGGCCTGGCCCGTGCCGCCAACCGCTCCAGCGCGCTCTTCACCCAGAGCTGGGGCTATGACCGCGCTGCTTCCGCCCGGCAGGCAGCGCTCGATGCAGGCATCGAGATCGTCCCGGCCAGCCAGGATCTGCTCGACGCCACCAATGAGTTCCGCTTCACCGACGTCGCCGCGGCCGTGCAGGTGGCCGAAAGCCAGCTCGGGGTGACCAATGCGGCCGACAAGATCGCCCGTTTCCAGGCCCTGGTCGAAAAGTGGACGGCTCTCACCGATGCCGCCAATGGCGATGTCGATGCCATTGCCGCCGCCGTGCAGACGGAAGTCTGGGACAAGGTGGACTGGTCCACCTACGGCCTCTGAGCCACAGGCCCGCGGGTTGCTGATCCGCCCGCGGGCTTTCGCCAAATCCGACTGCGTGGAGTGAAGCGATGCGCGAGAGTCTTGACCGGCTGGTCGTCCGCATAAGTGACGGCCTGGCGTTGCTGGGCGCCATCGGCGTGGTGGCCATGCTGGTTCACATCACCGCCTATGTCATCCTGCGGCAACTCTCCAACGCGCCTGTGCCGGCGACCGTGGAAATCGTCTCCTACTATTACATGGTCCTCATCGCCTTCCTGCCCCTGGCCTGGGCGGAACGGCGCGGCGATATGATATCGATCGAGATATTTGCGCCGCTGCTCAAGGGCCGTGTCGGCCGGATCAACGAAATCTTCGTCGCCCTGGTAACGGCCGGCGTCTATGGCGTGCTCACCTACACGACCTGGATCGTGGCCATGCGCGAATTCTCCGCGCGCAGTTTCGTTCTCTCGCTCAGCGTCGTCATCCCGGTCTGGCCCGGCTATTTCGTGCTGCCGATCGGCTTCGCACTGGCAGCGGTGGTCACGCTCTATCGGGGCCTGATGCCCAAGCAAGGAACATCGAAATGAACCTGACTGTAGGCCTTGCCGGTCTTGCCATCCTGTTCGTGCTCCTGGCGCTGCAGGTGCCCATCGCGATCGCCATGATGGCCGTGGCCTTTGTCGGCGTCTGGATCATGCTGGGCCTGTCCCCCGCCATCGGCGTCCTTGCCAATACGCCCTACGAATTCGTTGCGAGCTGGACCCTGTCGGCCGTGCCCATGTTCCTGCTCATGGGCTTCATCGCCTATCACGGCGGGCTGACTTCGGGCCTGTTCGATGCCGCCAAGGTCGGCCTGCGCAAGGTGCCCGGTGGGCTGGGCATTGCCGCTATCGTCGCCTGTTCCGGCTTTGCCTCCGTCTGCGGGTCGAGCCTGGCCACCGCAGCCTCGCTGGGCCGTATCGCCATCCCCGAAATGGTGCGAGCCGGCTACAAGCCCAGCTTCGCCACCGGCGCCCTGGCTGCCGGCGGCACGATCGGCGCGCTGATCCCGCCCTCGATCCTGATGATCATCTACGGTGTCTTCTCGGAAACCTCGGTCACCGCGGTCTTTGTCGGCGGCATTGCCGCGGGCCTGCTGACCGCCGCCAGCTATATCGTGGTCATCCTGCTCATCGCCTGGTTCCGCAAGGACATCATCCCGGCCGAGGCCGTGGGTGTCGCGGACCTCGATGGCCGCCAGGTCCTGCTCAATGTCTGGCCTATCCTGGTGCTGATCCTGCTGGTCTTTGGCGGCCTCTTCTCAGGGCTCTTCACTGCCACCGAAGCCGGCGCCGTCGGCGCGGCCGGCGCCATTGGTCTGGTCGCCATCACCGGGCGCCTCAAATGGTCGGTCCTGCGCCAGTCGATCCTCGAGACGCTGGGCACCTGCGCCTCGCTGTTCATCATCGGCGTCGGCGCGGTCATGTTCACCCGCTTCCTGGGTCTCAGCGGCGTGGCCGGCCTAATCAGCGGCGCCGTGCAGGGCTTTGACCTCAACTATTTCCAGCTCATGTTCGTCATCGTCGTCATCTACCTGATCCTGGGCATGTTCATGGAGCCCTTCGGCGCCATGCTGGTCACCCTGCCGGTCTTGCTGCCGGTGCTGCACGCGCAGGATATCAGCCTGGTCTGGTTCGGCGTATTCCTCGTCAAGCTCCTCGAAGTCGGCATGATAACGCCGCCTCTGGGCATGAATGTCTTCGTCATCAGAAATGTGGCCGGCGAATATGCCTCGCTGACCGACGTGTTCCGCGGCGTCACCCTGTTCCTGCTCGCCGACCTGGTCGTGGTCACGGCGCTCGTCGTCTTCCCCGACATCATCCTCTTCCTGCCCGCCATGCTGCGGTAGCAGCCAATATCCCAGGCGGGCGATCGGTCGCCCGCCTCACCGCAATAGCGACTGCCCCCCATCGATATAGACGGGCACCCCGGTCACATGCCGCGCGGCGTCCGAGGCGAGGAACGCGATCACGTCGGCCACGTCCTCGCTCTTGCCCGGTTTGCCCCCCGTAATGGGGATCTGTCCTTCCGGCCATGTCACGGGAATGGCGGCCTCCTCGACATTGCGCTTGTCGGTATTGTCCCCGATTTCCGTCTCGATCGCGCCGGGGCACACCGCATTGACGCGGATGCGGTGCTTGCCCAGTTCCAGCGCCAGTTGCTGTGTCATGGCCACCTGCGCCGCCTTGGTCGCGGCATAGGCCGTGGCGCCCGCCGTGGTGAAGGTGCGGTTGCCGTTGATCGAGGAAACGATGACCACCGAGCCGCCCTCGCGCTTGAGATGCGGCACGGCGAAATGCAGCGTCAGATAGGTGCCGCGCAGGTTGATCTGGATGGTCTTGTCCCATTCCTCCGGCGTCAGCTCGTCGATGGGCGCCCACATGCCGTTGATCCCGGCATTGGCCACCACGATGTCGAGCCGGCCATAGGCGGCGAGGCTCCGCTCCACCGCCATCTGCATCTCGCCTTCATGCGAAATGTCCGCCGTCACGGCCAGGGCCGTGCCGCCCGCGCCCACAATCTGGTCGCGCACCGCCGCGATTTCCTCCTCAGTGCGGCTCAGCACCACGACGCGCGCGCCACCTGCGGCCAGCCGCAAGGCCGTCGCCTTGCCGATGCCCGATCCGGCGCCGGTCACCAGCGCCACCTTGCCTTGAAATTCCATTCTGTCAGCTCCCGATGCTTTCCTGCCGGAACGCATCGGAGCCGATTAGGTTACGCGCGCTGCGACCACAGCACCTGCGGCGTGAAAGCAAAGTCCTTGTCGAACGGATATTGCGGTACCGCCTTGTGCTTGCGCTCCAGTCGTTCCACGAACTGGTCCACCACGCCCGGCGACAGCGCCATCAGGCTCGGATTGGCGATGGGGCCGAGGTCAGGCGACAGATACCCCGATTTGACCACCACGATCCGGGCCGTCCGCGGGTCCAGCCCCAGCCGGGTGAAATCGGGAATATTGTGGAACGGCCGCCGCCGCGCCGTCAGCACCAGATCGATCCCGCCGATCCGCACCACTGCCTCGCGCAGCCGCGCCTCCCCGGTTTCGAGCAGGAACACCACTTCCGCCTGCGCCGTGACTTTCCGGCTCGATGGATCAAGGCTCGCCCCGATGCTGAGTTCGACCATGCTGCCCACGCCTGCCGCATAGGCCGCATCGGTCGCCGCCTTGTCGGCGATGCCGGCAAACACCACGCCCTGCGCATCCCGCGCGATCAGCTCGGCCAGCACCTCGGCCCGGTCGCCCACCCCGCCGCCGGTCGGATTGTCGCCCGATTCCGCCAGCACGGCCGGCCCGGTTTCCGCAGCCATCGCCCAGTCCACGCATTCGGCAATCGAACCAGTCCTGGTGCCGAAGGCAAAATCCGCGCGAATGTCCCAATAGCCCTGCGCCAGGTGCCGCGCCGCTTCCGTCATCGCCGCCCGATCCGTGCCGGTCACCACCGCGCAGGCCGTGGCGCGGGGCTCGTCGGCCCACACATAGCCCACCTGGAACGAGGCATCCCAGATGCCCGTCGGGTCCTCCACTTCCTGCATTTGCGCATAAAAGCTCCGCGCNGGCTCGTCCTGCGTGCTGGTCTTCTCCCCCGGCAGCAGCACNGGCACCGGCGCCCAGGCCAGCACCGGCCTCTGCCCGGTCNGNAGGGCCCGTACCAGCATGGTCACCGCCCGCCGCATCGTGTCGGGCGTGTCGATATGCGGCGCCGTGCGATAGGTGGAGAAAATGTCGAGATTGTCCACGATCTTCTGGCTGACATTGCCATGCAGGTCATAGCTCGCCGCGATGGGCGTATCCGGCCCCACCACCGCCCGCACCGCCGCGATGAAATCGCCTTCGGCATCGAACATGCCCTCGACAAACATCGCCCCATGCATGGCGAGATAGACGCCATCGAGCGGCAAAGCGGCTTTCAACCCATCGAGGATTTCTCCTTTCCAGCGCTCATAAATGCCGCGCTCCACCGGCCCGCCGGCAATGGCGCGCGCATGGAGAATGGTGATGAACTCGGCCGGGAAATGCGTCAGGAAATCGAAATAGGCGTCCTTGAGCATGGCAGGCCCGCGCAGCACGCGGAAATCGGCCTCGCGGGCCAGGACGGGATTGTAGGTGCTGCATTCGGTATGCAGTCCGGCAACGGCGATGCGCATCAGAGCACTCCGGGAACTTCGGCTTCAGGATTGGGGGTGGGAACAGGCTTTTTCGTCGCCAGTCGCCCGGTCAGCAACAGGCTCACCAGCAGCACCGGCACGAGGCAGGCAATGCCCAGCCGCATGTCGAAATGCTCGGCCACGAAGCCGATCACCGGTGGACCAACGAGGAATCCCAGCAGGGCGACGAAGCTCAGGATGGCCACATTGGCCGAGGCGGTGCGGTCGGTGAGGCTTGCTGCCGCCGTCACCGCCAGCGGAAAGCCCACCGAAACGCCCAGCCCGATAATGCCGAAGCCGAACAGTGCCGCCGGCGTATTGGGCGCCAGGAAGAGCACGCCCGCGCCGGCCAGCGCCAGCACGCCGCAGATGCGCGCGGTGTTGACCGCGCCGAACCGCTTCTTGAGGCTGTCGCCGCCAAACCGGCCCGCCGCCACCATCATGGCAAAGACCGAATAGCCCAGGCCCACAATGCCGCTTTCTGCCCCCAGCGCGTCGCGCAGGAAAATCGCCGACCAGTCGGCCATGGCGCCCTCGGTCATGGTAATGCCGAAGACGAAGAAGCAGATGCCCAGCAGCGCCCAGCTCGGAAAGGCCCAGACCGAGCGCTGGTTCTCCCCCTGCGGAGCCTCCGGTTCCAGCGCGGGCAGGGCGTTGGAAGCCACGAGCGCCACCGGCAGCACCACCACAGCCACCAGCAGGATGGCCCATCTGGCTTCGAGCCCCAGCCCGGCCAGCGCCGAACCGATGAGACTTCCCACCATGATGCCAACCGACCAGAAACCGTGCGACGTGGTCATGATGACCGAGCCGGTGGCCTTTTCCACCGCGTCGGCCTGCACGTTGAGGCCCAGTTCGACGAAGGAAATGGTGGATCCCGCCAGCATCAGCGCCACGAACAGCATGACCGGATTCATGGCGAAGGCCGGCAGGCTCGCCGCGATGGAATAGAGCACGAAGCCCGAAAGGATCGCCATGCGCGGCCCGATCCTGCCCACCAGCGGTCCGGCAAAGGGCAGGGTCAACAGCGTGCCGCAGGGCAGGCCGAGCAGCGCAATCGCCAGCCCCTGCGGTCCCAGCCCCAAAGCCTGCTGAACGTCGGGTATTCGCGGCAACCACGACCCGAAGGCGATCGGCTGCAGGAAGAAGACCAGCATGGTCAGGCGCTGCGGAGAGAGCATATGTCGTTCTCGTTCACTGTAGGTTTTCGTCGGCAGCGGCCTGCCTTTGCCACTGTCCGTTCCTCAGACGCGGTGTCATCCCGGCCTTGAGCCGGGATCCATCCTGAGATGCGTGTTCTGCCGCAAGGTTGCTGTCATGATCTTGCGGCTGTGGCCAGACCTCAGGATGGGCCCCTGCTCAAGGCCGGGGTGACACTGTGGTAGCGGGCCCATCGGCGCCAAACCCTATTGCCCCATCGGATAGGGCAGATACCCCGCAAAGCCGGTCAGCTTCCACACGCCTCCCACCTTCCGGCAGAAATAGAGTGTCTGCCAGTTCAACACGTCCTTGCCGCCATCGCTCAGCCTGATCTCGCCATCGAACTTCTTGTGCGCGATGGCGATGTCGCCGCTGATCTCGATTTCGGTCAGGCTGGTGGCGCGGTGAATGCCCTCCAGCACGTCCTCGGCATAATCAAGCTTCTGGCTTTCCCTCGCCTGGCGGATCCAGTCGTCGCGATAGGCTTCCAGCGTCGGGAAGCTGATGCGCCAGTCATCCGGATTGCCCGATTTCTTGCCGTTGATGCCCAGGAATCCTTCCTTGATGAAGTCGCCATCGACCATGCTCCAGTCGGCGGCGACGAAGGCGGCAATGTCGCGCTCCACCAGCATGGTCCAGATGGCGCTGCGATCGGGGTCATTGGGGAAGGGGTTGGTGCTGCTCATGAAAGCTCTCGTCTGTTCGGCGCCGGCGGCGACTTTGTCGTCCCGCAACTGCAATCATTTGTGTTCCAAATTTTCATTGGTGTCATCACTCTGAAAGCCTGTTCTAGAGCCCAGATGAATACCAATTCCGGCATGCTGCCCGTTTCCACAGCGCTTGTCCACACCGGAAAATTGGCTGAACACGATATAAATGCCCAGAAATGCAGCAAAATGGCGCCGGTTTCAGCAAAATGCGGGGGTGGCTTAAATTGGTATTGAAAGTGTGACGGATTCGTGTTGACATTACTTTCGGAACGATCCTAATCTTGAAAATCGTTTACAGAATACCACACCAATCCGGAAGAGATTGGCGGTCTAAGAACAGGGACGGGCAGCATGCGCGTAGGCATTATCGGCCTCGGATATCGTTTGGGCTATTTGGCGCGGGTCTTCTCTGCGGCCCGCCCCGATTTCACCGTCGTCGGTTATGTCGATCCTGCCCCCGCCGGCCTGCCCTATGCCACCGAGCATGGCATCTCCGTGGGCAAGCAGTATCCCTCGCTCGAAGCCCTGCTCGACAATGAAGATCTCGACCTGCTGATGGTCGGCTCGCCCAACCATCTCCATCTCGAACACATCCGCATCGGCCTTGGCCGCGGCATGAAGATCTTCACTGAAAAGCCGGTCGTGACCACGGTCGAGGAGACCATGGAACTGGCCCGGCTCATCGCGCAATACGGCTCCGACAACCTCATGGTGGGCCTGGTTCTTCGCTACGCTCCGCTCTATGTCGACCTGCGCAAGGCCCAGGCTGACGGGCTGATCGGCGATGTCACCTCCATCGAGGCCTCCGAGCATATTCCGCCCTATCATGGCGCTTTCTTCATGCGCGACTGGCGCCGCTACGAGCGCTATTCGGGCAGCTTCATGCTGGAAAAGTGCTGCCACGACCTCGATCTCTATAACGGGGTCATGGGCTGCCGGCCGCAATATGTGTCCAGCTTTGGCGGCCGCCGCACCTTCGTGCCGAAGAATGCGCCGGCCAGCGCCGGCATCAACGACATGGAAGTCTATCACCGCAAGCCCAGCGGCTGGCAGGGTAGCGACAAGGTCTTCGACAGCGACGGCGATATCATCGATTTCCAGACTGCCATGGTGCAGTACGAGAATGGTGCGGCGCTCAGCTTCCACACCAATCTCAACGTCCCGGACGATTTCCGCCGCTTTGCCGTCATGGGCGCCAAGGGCATGGCGGAAGGCGATTTCATCCGCAATTTCTTCCGCGTCACCGACAGCCGCACCTCCGACCGGCTGGTCGACGCGACCTACAAGACCGGCGGGCTGAGCCAGCATTACGGCGCCGACGAGCAGATGGCCGAGGATATCCTCAAGCATATGGTCGATGGTGCGCCGCTCCCCGTTTCGGTCACCGACGCGCTCGAAGCGGGCCTCCTGGCTCTCAGCATGGACCAGGCGATGCGAACCCGCTCTGTTGTCGACATGACCCCCATCTGGCAGCAATTCGATGCTGCCCTGGGCCGAGCGAACTGAGGAGGCCCAGACAATGACCGGTACCCGTAGCGCCACGATCTTCGCCCTCGCACTGCTGGCTCCGGCCCTGATCTACATCCTGACCATCGTGGCCTATCCGCTGGTCGATACGGTCATCCTCTCCTTCACCAATGCCTCGCTGCGCCCCACTTACGATTTCATCGGCTGGGCCAATTACCAGCGCATCTTCTCGGCCGGCAACTTCAATGAAGTCATCCTGCGCACCTTCATCTGGACCTTCTTCTCGGTCTCCATAAAAATGGTGATCGGCATGTTCGGCGCGGTGCTGCTCAATGCCGCCATTCCCGGCCAGACCGTATTCCGCATCCTCACCATGCCGCCCTGGATCGTGCCCATGGCCATCGGCATCTTCATGTGGGGCTGGATGTATAACGGCCAGTTCGGCATGATTTCCGGCCT
>Ga0065721_10007270_pt1 | contig 13989 bp, 12 predicted proteins | sample Mesricmetagenome_FD_59108 | JGI IMG/M metagenome (GOLD analysis project Ga0065721, IMG submission 59108) | Mesophilic microbial community from rice straw/compost enrichment Sample: eDNA_1 v2 (version 2) | ecosystem: Engineered > Solid waste > Grass > Composting > Bioreactor | place: USA: Davis... | reverse complement strand
ACGGGTAGCGAGAGCGGCAGCATGATGCGGAAATAGATGCGGAAGGGTCCGCAGCCGTCCATCACTGCCGCCTCGTCCAGTTCGCGCGGGATGCCGCGGAAGAACTGCACCATCAGGAAGATGAAGAAGGCGTCCGTGGCGAGATACTTCGGCACGATGAGCGGCAGCGGCGTGTTCACCCAGCCGAGCTCGAGGAAGAGGATGTATTGCGGGATGAGCACCACGTGATAGGGCAGCATCAGGGTGCCCAGCATCAGCGCGAACCAGAAGTTGCGCCCGCCGAATCGCAGCCGTGCGAAGGCGAAGGCCGCGAGCGAGCAGCCGAGGACGTTTCCGATGGTCGCCAGCACCGAGATGACGAGCGAATTCCAGAAGAATTGTCCGAAGCTGACCTGCAGCCCCATCCAGCCGCGCAGGTAGCTGCCGAAGTCGACGCTCGAGGGAATGAGCGAGGTCGTGCCGAAGAGCTCGTCCTGCGGCCTGACCGAGCCCGAGACCATCCACAGGATGGGATAGAGCATGGCGAAGGAGGCGGCNACGAGCGCCCCATGGATCAGCACGGAGCGCGTGCGGGAGCGCCGGCCACGTGCCGGCGGGGCGGCCGTGACGGTGGCGTCAGTCATCGTAGTGCACCCAGTAGCGCGCGCTGAGGAACGAGAAGGCCGTGAACAGCGCGATGATGACGAGCAGGATCCAGGCGAGCGCCGCGGCATAGCCCATGCGGAAGAAGCCGAAGGCCTCCTGGTAGAGGTAGAGCGTGTAGAACAGCGTCGAGTTGATCGGCCCGCCCGTGCCCTCGCTGATGATGAAGGCCGGGGTGAACGCCTTGAACGCCTCGATGGTCTGGATCACCACGTTGAAGAAGACGACCGGCGTCAGCAGCGGCAGCGTGATCTTGAAGAACTGGCGCGTCTTGCTCGCCCCGTCGATCTCCGCCGCCTCGTACATGTCGGTCGGGATCTGCCGCAGGCCGGCGAGGAAGATGATCATCGGCGAGCCGAACTGCCAGATCGAGAGGACCACGAGCGTATAGAGCGAATAGTCGGGATTGGAGACCCAGCTCGGCCCCTCGAAGCCGAAGGCCTTCCAGAGCAGCATGTTGACGAGGCCGTCAGAGGCGAAGAGCTGGCGCCACAGCACCGCGATGGCGACCGAGCCGCCGAGCAGCGACGGCAGGTAGAAGATGGCCCGGTAGACGGTGAGCCCGCGGATGCCGCGGTTGAAGGCCATGGCCACGGCGAGCGCGAAGACGAGCTTCAGTGGCACCGACAGGACGACGTAGGTGAAGGTGACGCGCATCGCGGCGGCGAATTTCGGATCGTCCGTCGCGATGCGCACGTAATTGGCGGCTCCCACCCAGTCCGGCGCCCGCAAGAGGTCGTAGTTGGTGAAGGACAGGTAGAGTGAGACGAGCGCCGGTCCCAGCGTCAGGCCGAAGAAGCCGATGAGCCAGGGCGCGAGGAAGAGATAGCCCGGCGCGTTGCGGGCCAGCATCCGCCTCAGGGCGCCCCGTCGCGGTGCGGCGGCGGGGCGGGCCTCGTCCACCCAGACGGTGGGATGAACCGTCATGACCGGCGCCTCAGCCGCGCTTCAGGATGGTCTGGGCTTCGCGCACCAGCTTCTCGCCGCCGGCCTCCGGCGTCGCCCGGCCGAAGCCGACCTCCTCGGCGACGCGCTTCAGCGCGAAGGCGAGCTCACCCGCGCCGGGCGGGGGCGGAGGCGGCAGCGCGCCGACACCGGGCGTGATGTCGGCAATGTATTTCACCATCACCGAATCGAGGTCGTTCAGCTTGGGCGCCAGCCCGTTGCGCATGGATTCGGAAGCCGGCACGCCGCGCTCGACGCCGAGGATCTCGACACCGGTCGGATTCGCGACGAGGAAATTGGCGAAGGCCACCGCCGCATCCGCATGGGCCGAGCCGTTCGCCACGCTGATGAGCATGGAGGGCTTCAGATAGTGGCCCGACGGCGACTCGGCGCTCACCTTCGGATAGGAACTGACGCCGAGGCGCGACTTGTTGAGCTTCTGATAGCCGATGTACTGGTTGGAATGGGCGAAGGCGGTCGCCGCCTTGCCGGTCGTCAGCGGGTTCGTCTCGATGTTGAGCTGGTCGAGCGCCTGCACGTCGGCGGGCACGCAGGCACCGCTCTTGCGCATCTCGGCCCACATGGCGAACCACTTCGCCGCATCCTCCGGTCCGAAGCCGAGCGCTCCGTCCGCCGTGAACAGCGCCTTGCCCTGCTGCCTCAGCCAGTTCTCGAGGGCGGGCTCCACGCCGCTCGCATCCGCCGAGGCATAGAAGCCGGGCTTCGTCTTCTTGGCGCTCAGGGCCGCGCCCTTCTCGGCGAAGGCTTCCCAGGTCATCCCGGGCTTCGGCGGCTCGACGCCGGCCTTCTCCCATGCCGCCTCGTCATAGAGGACGATGCTCGAGTTGACGCCGAGGTTGACGCCGTAGAGCTTGCCGTCGACCCGCCCGGAATCAATGTTCATCTGCCCGAAGTCGGCGATGTTCAGGGACTTGTCGAGATAGTCGTCGAGCGGCTTCAGCGCCCCGCGCCGGGCGTATTCGAAGATGTAGCGGTAATCCATCTGGATGAGGTCCGGCGCGTTGCGCCCGGCGACCTGCGTGGCGAGCCGCGGCCAGTAATCGCTCCAGCCGGCGAACTCGCCGGTGATCGACACGTCGGAGGCGACGCCCTTGTAGGCCTCGATCGCCTTGAAGGTGCGGTCCGCCCGCTCCTGCGAGCCCCACCACAAGAAGCGCAGGCGCGCCGCCTGGGCCCATGCCGGACCGCCACCGAAGGCTGCGAGCGACAGGGCCGCCGCGCCGCCGCAAAGTACACTTCGCCTGTTGAGCGTGATCGACATTCGCGTGTCCTCCCTCAGGACATCCCCGCCGGAAGCGGGACGGGATATCGGCTTTTCGCCGTTTTATAACCGTTCAGTTACAAACGTGACCGTGGTGGAGCGCTTTGTCAAGCGCCGATCGCACCCGGCGCACGATGCCCGCCCCGGCCATTGGAGCATCTTGCCGCCGGCCNGGTCCACCGCGAGCGGCTTCTTGCCTTTGCCGTACCCAGCGAAGTGGTCCTGCCGGGATGACACGCGCTCAGGCANGATCGTTGCCCGCTTTTTGAGCGACCCAGCTGCCCGGCGCCGNANGAGCCTCGCGCCGTTCCGNGACGCCCGGAGCCCCGCCGCTGCACGGGCGCCCTTTCGCCTCTTGACAGGGAAGGCTTTCGGCTTCCACAAATCACCAACCAGTTACAAAATCCACTGCGGACCGACGCCCGGAAACGCGGCGGATGCTGCCCCGGACGGCGCCCACCGCGTCCGGTGGAGGAGGAAACGGCCATGGCTGAGGGTTCCAATCGCACCCGTTACGCCCTCGTCGGCGTGGGCAACCGCGGCACCACCATGTGGGGCCGCGAATTGCTCGCCGGCTGGGGGGACTATGTCGAACTCGTCGGCATCTGCGACCTCAACCCGATGCGGGCGGAGCGGGCCCGGGCCATGATCGGCTCGGCCGCGCCGCTCTATGCGGATTTCCCGCAGATGATGGCCGAGCTGAAGCCCGAGCTCGTCGTCGTCTGCACGCCGGACGACACCCACGACGACATCATCGTCGAGGCGCTCGAGGCGGGCGCCGACGTCATCAGCGAGAAGCCCCTGACGACCACGGCCGAGAAGATCGAGCGCATCCGCGCGGCGGAGAAGCGCACCGGCCGGCGGGTGGACGTCTCCTTCAACTACCGCTTCGCGCCCACCGCCGCCCGCATCAAGGAACTGATCGACGCCGGCGCCATCGGCGAGGTCGCCTCGGTCGACTTCCACTGGTACCTCGACAACCAGCACGGGGCCGACTACTTCCGCCGCTGGCACGCCTTCCGCGCCCGTTCGGGCAGCCTCTTCGTGCACAAGGCGACGCACCATTTCGACCTGCTCAACTGGTACCTCGATTCCGACCCCGTCGAGGTGAAGGCCTTCGGCGAGCTGCTGCACTACGGCCGCAAGGGACCGTTCCGCGGCGAGCGCTGCCGAACGTGCCCGCACAAGGCGCGGTGCGACTACTATCTCGACCTCTCGGCCGATCCCTTCCTCGATACGCTCTACGAGGAGCCGTCGGCGGTCGACGGCTATTTCCGCGACGCCTGCGTCTATCGCGAGGACATCGACATCCCCGACACGATGACGGCGACGATCCGCTATGCCAGCGGCGTGCAGGTGTCCTATTCGCTCAACACCTACATGCCGGTGGAAGGCCACCACATCGCCTTCAACGGCCATCGCGGCCGCATCGAGCTCCGGCAATACGAGAAACAGCCGTGGGAGACGCCGGCGGTCGACGAGATCCTGCTGATCCGCAGCTTCGGCGGGGGCGTCGAGCGCATCCGCGTTCCGCACGAGCCGGGCGGCCACTACGGCGGCGACAACCGTATGCGCGACATGATCTTCAGACCGGGCGCAGAAGACAGGCTGCGCCAGCGCGCCGGATCCCGCGCGGGCGCCATGTCGGTGCTCTGCGGCATCGCCGCGCTCGAAAGCGCGACGANGGGCGGCGCGGTCGCGGTGCCTGCCCTGCCGTGAACCCCGCCNCGCCGGGAGCGGCTANTCCGCCGCTTCTTCNCGCACCGCCACATGTGTCACGATCTCGTAGTCGCCCGGCGTCATCTCCTCGCAGAGCGCCGCGATCTCCTTGAAGCAGGCGAGCGCGGCAGGATCCGTCCGCATGGCGGCGATATCGTCCGCGGTCTCCCAGGGGCCGAAGGAGTGGAACAGCCCCGGGTCCCTGGTCGAACGGATGAGGGTTCCCCAATAGGGCGGCCGCGGCAGGGCCGAGAACCTCTCGGCCAGGCGATTCCAGGCAGCGACGAACGGCACCTCCTTGCCCGGCAGCACCCTGTACGTCGCCAATGTGAAGGCCTTCGCCATCGTCCGAACCTCCTCGCACGGACGAACCGTGGGCCCATTCTACGCCGCCCGCCGCCCTCGCCAAGGCTGGAACGCAGCCGCTAGCCGCGCCGGCCGGTCGCCTGGCGCAGATAGGCCATGTTGGCCGCGACTTCGGACGGCGGCAGGCTCTGGGCCAGCACCTGCTCGGCCTCGCCCATCTTACCCTGCAGCCCGAGCACGAGGGCCAGGTTCTGCTTCACGCGCCCATCCGCCTGCGGATGAGCGGCCGCCTGCCGCAGCACGCGCTCGGCCTCGGCGGGCTGCTTGGCCAGGGCGTAGGACAGCCCGAGGTTGGACAGGACGCTCGGCTCCCCCGGCACGATCTTGAGGGCGGTGAGGTAGTAGCGCTGGGCTGCCGCATGGTCGCCGAGTTGATCGGCCACCGTGCCCTGCGCCGACAGGACGCGCCAGTCGGGCTTGTCAGGCGTATGGGCGCGGGCGAGCACTCCCTCCGCCTCCTTGAAGCGGCCGACGTCGATGAGCGCCTTGCCGTAGGCGGCGAGCACCTCATGGTCCTTCGGGCTGTGCAGCGCCGCCTGCTGCAGAACCGCGACGGCCTGCGAGCGCTGGTCGAGCGCACGCAGCGCCTGCGCATAGTTGAGCGCAACCTGCTTGTCCGTCGGCCGCGCCTCGTAGCGCTTGCCCCACTCCTGCGCGGCGGCCCGCCACTGGACCTCGCTGCGCGCCGTCGGTGCCTGCAGCTCGGCCGCGCGCGAGCCGATGAGACCGATGGAGCCGGTGACATCCCCGCGTGACAGGCAACCGCCGAGCGAGAGCGCAAGGGCTGCCACTGCCGCCGCGCGCCCGAGGACAACGGACGCACGGCGCCGTGCCGCAGCCGGCTTGCACGATTGAGCAGCCATGATCGCCCCCCATACTGACATCACATCAATGCGCCCGGGGTCATTGATAGATCGTTAACCCTAACGGGGCGTTAACCGGCCGCGGCGCAGTGCCATTCGCATCACCGCTGTTCCGCCCGGCACCCACAGTGCCCCCGATACCCACCAGCGCCAGATTGCCTATTCCGCGGGCACGGCTGCCCATTCTTCGCGCTTTCGTTATTCCAATATGTGAGTTCAATATTCTCACATCATGGAACAGCCGCTCACAGACGACGACATGGCCAAGGCGCTCGGGCGACGGCTCAAAGCTCTGCGCCGCAAGGCGGGGCTTACGCTCGACGCGCTCGCCGATCAGGCAGGCATCAGCCGTGCCATGATCTCCCGCATCGAGCGCGGGGAATCGAGCCCCACCGCCGTACTCCTCGGGCGGCTCTGCGCCGGGCTCGGCGTGAGCCTCGCCTCGCTCTTTGCCCGCGAGACGCCGGTTGCGAGCCCCGTTCAGCGGGCCGAGGAGCAGCCCGTGTGGCAGGACCCCGAAACAGGCTACGTGCGGCGCGCCGTCTCGCCCCCGGGCACCGGCTCGCCGGTCGAGATCGTCGACGTGACGCTGCCGCCGGGGGCGCGGGTCGCCTTCGACCACCCGTGGCTGTCGCGCGGCATCGACCAGCATGTCTGGGTGCTCGACGGCACGCTGGAGAAAACCGTCGGCGACGAGGTCTTCCTGCTCCACACGGGCGACTGCCTGCACATGCGGCTCGACCGCCCCAACGTCTACCGCAACCCGGGCACGCGGCCGGTGCGCTACGCCGTCGTGCTCGCCCCCGTCGATGAGCGCAAGGGCTGAGACGCCATGAACGAAGTCGCCACCGTTGCCGAAGGGGCTCCCGCCGCATCCGTCGCCATCCGCCCCCTGACGGCCGGCGAGGCGACCGCCCGGCTCGGCGAGCTCGCCGCCGTGCTCGTCGATGCCGTCGTGCACGGCGCCTCGGTCAACTTCCTCGCCGGACTGACGGCGCAGGAGGCCGCCGGCTTCTGGCGCAGCCAGCTGCCCGGCTTCGGTGACGGTGGGCGCGTGCTCATCGTCGCGGAGGAGGGTGGCCGCATCGTCGGCACCGTCATCCTCACCTATGCCCATCAGCCCAATGCGCCGCACCGGGCCGAGATCGGCAAGATGCTGGTGCTCGCGAGCCACCGCCGCCGTGGCATCGGCAGGAGCCTGCTGACGGCGGCGGAAGAGACGGCCCGCGCCGCCGGGCGCACGCTCCTCCTCCTCGACACGCAGACGGGCAGTGCCGGCGAAGCACTCTACCGCGCCTGCGGCTGGCAGGAGTTCGGGGTGGTGCCGGACCATGCGCTCGCGACCGACGGCGTGCCCGCGGCCACCACCTTCTTCTACAAGAAGCTCTGACGCATGCCGACCATCCGTCACGCACGCGAGGCGGACGTTCCCGCCATCCTCGCCCTGCACAACCACCACATCCTCAACAGCCTCGCCATCTGGCGCTACGAGCCTGCCGATCTCGACGAGCGGCTCGGCTGGTTCCGCGAGCGCACGCAAAAGGGCTTTCCGATCCTCGTCGCGGACCTGCCGTCGGCGGAGGTCGCCGGCTTCGCCACCTACGGGCCATTCCGCACCGGGGCCGGCTACGACGGCACGGTCGAGAACTCCATCTATGTGCGCGGCGACGTCCAGCGCCGGGGCGTCGCGGCCGCGCTGATGGAGGCGCTCATTGCGGAAGCGAGGCGCGACGGGCGCGCGGTGATGGTGGCGGCCATCGGCCTGCCGAACGATCCCTCGCGGGCCCTCCACGCCCGCTTCGGCTTCCGCGAGGTCGGCCGCCTCGAAGGCATCGGGCGCAAGTTCGGCCGCTCGCTCGACCTGCTCATGATGCAGAAGGATCTGTGATTCCGCACCACGGGGCGGTGCGGGTGGGCGGCCGACCCCGCATGAATCGCCCTCCCCTTCCTGCAAGGGCACGTCCGTCCCGCCCGTCCGCCTCGCCCTCGCGGCGCCGCCCCGCCCGTGCTATCGACGACGGGTTCATCGAGGAGGACCCGTGACCGTGCACGCGCTCGTCGCCGCCATCGACACCCCTTCCATCGCCATCCATCTCGTGCAGCCGGAGAGCTGGCCGGGCGTGCGCGACAGCCTGCCGGCGAGTGCCCGCGCCTTCGCCGAGGCACACGGCTTCGCGCCGAAGCCGGGGCGCTATCTGGCGCTGCCCGATGCCGAGGGCGCCATTGCGGCCGTGCTGTTCGGCATCGATGCAGCGGACAGCCGCCGGGCGAATCCCTTCCTCCCGGGCAAGCTGCCCGGCCTCCTGCCCGACGGGACCTATCATTTCGCCACGCTGCCGCCGGGCACGGCCGAGACGGCCACCCTCGCCTTCCTGCTCGGTGCCTATCGCTTCGAGCGCTACCGCGACAAGAAGGATGGCGGCTGCCGCATCGTCCTGCCCGAGGGCGTCGACGGCGACGAGCTGGCGCGCATCGCCGAGGCGGTGACGCTCGGGCGCGACCTCGTCAACACACCGACCAACGACCTCGGCCCGGATGGTATCGAAGAGGCGATCAGGACGCTCGGCACGCGCTTCGGCGCCGAGGTGCGAACCATCGTCGGCGACGAGCTCCTGAAGCAGAACCTGCCGATGATCCATGCGGTCGGCCGCGCCTCGGCGGTGCCGCCGCGTCTCGTCGACCTCACCTGGGGCGCGGCCGATGCGCCGAAGATCACCCTCGTCGGCAAGGGCGTCGCGTTCGACACCGGCGGGCTCGACATCAAGCCCTCCAGCGCCATGCTGCTGATGAAGAAGGACATGGGCGGGGCCGCTGCGGCCATCGCGCTCGCCCAGATGATCATGGATGCGCGCCTGCCCGTGCGCCTGCGCCTGCTCGTCCCGGCGGTCGAAAACGCCATTTCCGGCGCCGCTTTCCGCCCTGGCGACATCCTTCAGAGCCGCAAGGGCATCACGGTCGAGATCGGCAATACCGACGCCGAGGGCCGGCTCATTCTCGCCGATGCGCTCGCCCTCGCCGACGAGGAGGCACCTGAGCTCATCGTCGATTTCGCCACGCTCACCGGTGCCGCGCGCGTCGCCCTCGGCCCGGACCTGCCGCCGCTCTTCACCCGTGACGACGGGCTCGCCGGCGACCTGCAGCGCCTCGCCCTCGCCGTCAACGACCCGCTGTGGCGCCTGCCGCTGTGGGGCGCCTACGATTCCATGCTCGAATCGAAGGTCGCGCAGGTGAACAACGTCTCGAGCGGCGGCTTCGCCGGCGCCATCACCGCGGCGCTCTTCCTCCAGCGCTTCGTCGAGAAGGCGGCAGCCTACGCCCATCTCGACATCTATGCCTGGAATCCCTCGACGAAGCCGGGGCGCCCCGAGGGCGGCGAGGTCCAGGGCGCGCGGGCGCTCTACGCCTATCTCCGGGAACGCTACGGCTCGCTCGGCTGACCTTCGCCGGCCTGGGCATGGCGCCGCAGGCCCTCCACGACACGCTCGGCCGCCCGCGACAGCGGGCGGTCGATCAGCGTGATGATGCCGACGGCCCCGAGGTCGAGCGACAAATCCACCGGCAGGACGGCGAGGAAGCCGCGCTCGATCCACGGCGCCACGGTGTTGCGCGGCAGCACGGCGAGGAAGTCGCCCGCAAGAAGCAGGTTGATGGTGATGTCGACGGAATCGGTCTCGATCGCCTGCACCGGCGAGGGCAGGCCGGCCCGCCGCAGCATGTCCTCGAAACGCGCATGCAGCACGCTGCCCGGCGGGTGGACCACCCAAGGCTCGCCCATGACGGCGCACAGCGAGAGGTCCGTCCGCGCCGCGATGGAGTGATCGGCCCGGCAGACCACCACCTGCCGCTCGTCGACGAGGAATTCGAACGACAGGTCGTGCCGCTCGCTCGCCACCGGGATGCGCCCGACGACGAGGTCGAGCCGCCGCTCGCGCAGCGCCGCGAGCAGCGTGCCGCTCGTGCCGAGGACGAGCGACAGGGCGGTTCGGTCGCTCGCGCGGTGCAGCGACACGGCCGTGGCGCTGATGAGGCCCGGCACCGCGCCGACGATGGAGCCGAGACGCACGCGCCCGCCGCGGCCGCTCGCGATGGCCGCCAGTTCCTCGCCCGCCGCCGACAGCTCGGCGACGATGTTGCCGGCCCGGCGCAGCAGCGCATCCCCGGCCGCGGTCGGCCTCAGGCCGCGCGGGAGGCGTTCGAAGAGGCTGGCGCCCACCGCCTCCTCGACCTGGGCGAGCAGCTTGGAAGCCGCCGGCTGGCTGATGTGCACCGCCTCCGCCGCGCGATGCAGGTTGCCGTGCTCGCCGATGGCGACGAGCAGTTGCAGCTGGCGCAGCTTGAGCCGGCGCACGGCGGCCTCCAGCGCCGGTGATGCGGCGACCCTCGCCCGCTCCCCTGTCGACATATCGATATCCATTTACATATCGATTGATCNAAGAAAGCGATTAGGCGGTTATCGTTCTTTCGTCTAGAGCCATTCTCAAGAGCTGCGCCGCCACTGGCAGAGCCGGCCGGACGCATTGGAGGACATGTTCGAGGATGGATCGATGACCGACAGCAAGCCGACCGTCGCCTTTCTCGGCCTCGGCCTCATGGGCGCGCGCCAGGCGCGCCGCCTGATCGAGGCCGGTTGGCCGCTCATCCTGTGGAACCGCTCGCGCGAGAAGGCCGAGGCGCTCGGCGCCCGTGTCGCCGCGAGCGCTGCCGAGGCGGTGGCGGAGGCCGAGATCGTCATCACCATGCTGGAGAATGGCCCCATCGTCGAGGACGTCGTCTTCGCCCAGGGCGTCGCCGGCGCGATGCGGCCCGGTGCCGTCCTCATCGACATGAGCTCGATCAAGCCGGCCGAAGCGCAGGACCATGCGGCACGCCTCGCCGAAAAGGGCATCGCCCATCTCGATGCGCCCGTCTCCGGCGGCACGGTGGGCGCCGAGCAGGGCACGCTCGCCATCATGGTGGGCGGCGATGAGACGGTCTTCGAGCGTGTCACCCCCGTCTTCACGCCCATGGGCCGGGCGACGCGCGTCGGCCCGCACGGCGCCGGCCAGCTTGCCAAGCTCGCCAACCAGATCATCGTCGGCGTCACCATCGGTGCCGTGGCCGAGGCCCTGATGCTCGCCGCGCGCGGCGGGGCCGATCCGGCGAAGGTGCGCGAGGCCCTGCGCGGCGGCTTCGCGGAAAGCCGCGTGCTCGACCTGCACGGGGCCCGCATGGTGGAGCGCGACTTCACGACCAAGGGCCGCTCCGTCACGCATCTCAAGGACATCGACAACGCGCTCGATGCCGCCGAGCGGCTGGGCCTTGCGGCGACGCCCTTCACGGCCGCGACCGCCGACCTCTTCCGCGGCCTTCTCGCCAATGCCGGCGATCTNGACCATTCGGGCCTCCTCGTCGAGCTCGAGCGCCGCAACCCCGCCAACTGATCGACGCCGGAAAAGGACCCTCACCCATGAGCAACGGCACGAAGAAGAAGCTCCGCAGCCAGGAGTGGTTCGGCAAGCAGGACAAGCACGGCTTCCTGTACCGCTCGTGGATGAAGAACCGCGGCTTCCCGCAGGACCAGTTCGACGGCCGCCCGGTCATCGGCATCTGCAACACCTGGTCCGAGCTCACCCCCTGCAACTCGCATTTCAAGACCATCGCGGAGCACGTGCGCTGGGGCATCCTGGAGGCCGGCGGCTTCCCGCTCGAGTTCCCGGTGATGTCACTGGGCGAGACGCTGCTGCGCCCGACGGCGATGCTCTACCGCAACCTCGCCTCGATGGACGTGGAGGAATCGATCCGCGCCAACCCGCTGGACGGCGTCGTGCTGCTCATGGGCTGCGACAAGACCACGCCCTCGCTCCTCATGGGCGCGGCGAGCGTCGACCTGCCCACCATCGGCATCTCGGGCGGCCCCATGCTGCGCGGCATCTACCGCGGCAAGCACATCGGCTCGGGCACCAACACCTGGTCGATGAGCGAGGACGTGCGCGCCGGCAAGATGACGATCGAGGAGTTCCACGAGGCCGAGGCCTGCATGCACCGCTCGCACGGCCACTGCATGACCATGGGCACGGCCTCGACCATGGCCTGCATGGTGGAGGCGCTGGGCGTCGGCATGCCGGGCAATGCCGCCATCCCCGCCGTCGACGCGCGCCGCAACCACCTCGCCCGCGAGGCCGGCCGGCGCATCGTCGAGATGGTCAACCAGGATGTCGTACTGTCAAAGATCCTCACGCGCGAAGCCTTCGAGAACGCCATCCGCGCCAACGCCGGCATCGGCGGCTCGACCAATGCCGTCATCCATCTCATCGCCATGGCGCGCCGCATCGGCGTCGAGCTCGACCTCGACGACTGGGATGAGCTCGGCCGCGACGTTCACTGCCTCGTCGATCTGATGCCGTCAGGCCGCTTCCTGATGGAGGATTTCTACGAGGCCGGCGGCCTGCCGGCGGTGCTGCGCGAGCTCGGCGAGCGCGGCCTCCTCAACAAGGATGCGCTCACCGTCAACGGCCGCACCATCTGGGAGAACAACGAGAACGCGCCCTGCTGGAACCGCGAGGTGATCCACAGCTTCGATACGCCGTTCAAGCCGGACGCGGGCATCGCCGTTCTGCGCGGCAACCTCGCCCCCGATGGCGCCATCATCAAGCCGTCGGCGGCCTCCCCGCACCTCATGAAGCACACCGGCCGGGCCGTCGTCTTCGAGGACATCGAGGACTTCCACGCCCGCATCGACGACGAGAACCTCGACATCGACGAGACCTGTGTCATGGTGCTCAAGAATTGCGGGCCCAAGGGCTATCCCGGCATGGCCGAGGTCGGCAACATGCCGCTGCCGCCCAAGATCCTCAAGAAGGGCATCACCGACATGATCCGCATCTCCGACGCGCGCATGTCGGGTACGGCCTATGGCACGGTGGTGCTGCACACCGCGCCCGAGGCCGCCGCAGGCGGGCCCCTCGCCCTCGTTCAGAACGGCGACATGATCACGCTCGACGTCGCCGCGCGCAGCCTCACCCTGCACGTCCCGGACGAGGAACTCGCCAGCCGCCGCGCCGCCTGGCAGCCGCCGGCACCCCACACCGACCGCGGCTACGTCAAGCTCTATGTCGACCACGTGCTGCAGGCCAACGACGGCGCCGACCTCGACTTCCTCGTCGGCAAGAGCGGCTCGGCCGTGCCGCGTGACAACCATTGATGACGGGAGGAATGCCGATGTCCCTTCGCCTCGTTCAGTTCTTCGATGAAGCCGGCATGCGGCGCGTCGGCGTGCCGTCCGACGACGGCCGCCGCCTTGCCGTGCTGAACGACACGCAGAGCGTCTATGCGCTGGCGCTCGACGCGGTGGCGGCGAACACGCCCCTCGTCGATCTCGTGCGCAAGCGGCTCGGCGACCGGAGCGTCGACTATGACGCGGTCATCGCCGACCGCCGCCTGCTGCCGCCCATCGACCACCCGGACGAGACCCGCTGCCACGTCACCGGCACGGGCCTCACCCATCTCGGCAGCGCCGACACGCGCGACAAGATGCACAAGTCGACCGTCGAGGCCGACGAGGCGGCGCTGACCGATTCCATGAAGATGTTCCGCTGGGGCATCGAGGGCGGGCGTCCGGCCCCGGGCGCCGTCGGCGTGCAGCCCGAATGGTTCTACAAGGGCAACGGCCGCTTCATCGTGCCGCCCGGCGCCCCGCTCGTCTCCCCGGCCTTCGCCGAAGACGCGGGCGAGGAGCCGGAGCTCGCCGGCCTCTACGTCGTCGCCCCGGACGGCACGCCCGTGCGGGTCGGCTTCGCCCTCGGCAACGAGTTCTCCGACCACGTCACGGAGCGCAAGAACTACCTCTTCCTCGCCCATTCCAAGCTGCGCCAGAGCAGCTTCGGCCCCGAGGTGCTCATCGGCCCGCCGCCCGCCGACATCCGCGGCACGAGCCGCATCCGCCGCGACGGCGCGGTGCTGTGGGAAAAGCCCTTCGTGACGGGCGAAGCCAACATGTCGCACAGCTTCGCCAACCTCGAGCATCACCACTTCAAATACGCCGAGCACCGGGTGCCCGGCGACGTGCACGTGCATTACTTCGGCACGGCGACCCTGAGCGTCGCCGACGGAGTGCGCACGCAGGAGGGTGACATCTTCGAGATCGAGGCCGAAGGCTTCGGCCGGCCGCTTCGCAACCCCCTCGTCGTCGCGCGC
>Ga0065721_10051652_pt1 | contig 13991 bp, 11 predicted proteins | sample Mesricmetagenome_FD_59108 | JGI IMG/M metagenome (GOLD analysis project Ga0065721, IMG submission 59108) | Mesophilic microbial community from rice straw/compost enrichment Sample: eDNA_1 v2 (version 2) | ecosystem: Engineered > Solid waste > Grass > Composting > Bioreactor | place: USA: Davis... | reverse complement strand
CGGGGCCAAGCGGGCAGCATTGCCCCGCCGTGCCGATGCCGCAGGCATTACAGTGTCGGCCGAACCCCGTGGAGCCGAGCGGTGCTGGGTGGTGCCGCGCGGTGCCGTGCGATAACGCGCGATGCCGCTACTGCCGCTGCTGCCGCTGCTGCCGGCCCCGCGTCCGCCATCGATCGAACCCGCCACGCGCCCCGCGCGTCGCCACCTTAGGAAAGCCGCCATGAAAACCAAAGCCGCCGTCGCCTGGAAAGCAGGCGCCCCGTTGACCATCGAAGAAGTCGACCTGGCCGGACCGCGCGCCGGCGAGGTGCTGGTCGAGATCAAGGCCACCGGCATCTGCCATACGGACTACTACACGCTGTCGGGCGCGGACCCCGAGGGCATCTTCCCCGCCATCCTCGGCCATGAGGGCGCCGGCATCGTGACGGAGGTCGGCCCGGGCGTGACCTCGCTGAAGCCCGGCGACCACGTGATCCCGCTCTACACGCCCGAATGCCGCCAGTGCAAGTTCTGCCTGTCGCGCAAGACCAACCTGTGCCAGGCGATCCGCGCGACCCAGGGCAAGGGCCTGATGCCGGACGGCACCTCGCGCTTCTCGCTCGACGGCAAGCCGATCTTCCACTACATGGGCACGTCGACCTTCGCCAATCACATCGTGGTGCCGGAGATCGCGCTGGCCAAGATCCGCGACGACGCGCCGTTCGACAAGGTCTGCTATATCGGCTGCGGCGTCACCACCGGCGTTGGCGCGGTGCTGTTCACGGCAAAGGTCGAGGCCGGCGCCAATGTGGTGGTGTTCGGCCTGGGCGGCATCGGCCTGAACGTGATCCAGGGCGCCAAGATGGTCGGCGCCGACAAGATCATCGGCGTCGACATCAACCCGAACCGCGAGGCGCTGGCGCGCCAATTCGGCATGACGCACTTCGTCAATCCGAACGAGGTCGAGAACGTGGTCGACCATATCGTGCAGCTGACCGACGGCGGCGCCGATTACTCGTTCGAATGCATCGGCAATACCAAGGTCATGCGCCAGGCGCTGGAGTGCTGCCACAAGGGCTGGGGCAAGTCGATCATCATCGGCGTGGCCGAGGCCGGCGCCGAGATCTCGACCCGTCCGTTCCAGCTGGTGACCGGCCGCGAGTGGAAGGGCTCGGCCTTCGGCGGCGCGCGCGGCCGCACCGACGTGCCCAAGATCGTCGACTGGTATATGGACGGCAAGCTGAACATCGACGACCTGATCACGCACACGCTGCCGCTGGAGCGGATCAACGAGGGCTTCGACCTGATGAAGCGCGGCGAGTCGATCCGTTCGGTGGTGCTGTACTAAGGCCGGAGGCGCGACGCTCATGCTCGAACTGCTCTCCGAGCACGGCTGCTTCGGCGGCGTGCAGCGCTTCTACCGGCATGCGTCGACCGCGGTCGGCCTGCCGATGCGCTTCTCGGTCTTCCTGCCGCCGGCGGCGCTGGCCGGCGTCGGCACGCCGCGTCCGGCGCTGTTCTACCTGGCCGGCCTGACCTGCACCGAAGAGACCTTCATGATCAAGGGCGGCGCGCAGCGGCTCGCCGCGCAGCTCGGCCTGATCCTGGTTGCGCCCGATACCAGCCCGCGCGACACCGGCATCCCCGGCGAGGCGGACGAATGGGACTTCGGGGCGGGCGCGGGCTTCTATCTGGACGCGACGCAGGCGCCGTGGAACGCGCACTGGCGCATGGAAAGCTATGTCGCCGGCGAGCTCTACGATCTGGTGGTCGGCGAACTCGGCGCCGACCCGCGGCGCATCGGCATCTTCGGCCATTCGATGGGCGGCCACGGCGCGCTGGTGCTGGCGCAGCGCCATCGCGAGCGCTTCCGCTCGGTGTCGGCGTTCGCGCCGATCGCCGCGCCGTCGCAATGTCCCTGGGGCGAGAAGGCGTTCAGCCGCTATCTCGGCGACGATCGCGCGCAATGGCTGCAGTACGATGCCAGCGCGGTGATGCAGGCGCAGCCCACCGCGCCCTTCCCCGGCGGCATCCTGATCGATCAGGGGCTGGCCGACAAATTCCTCGCCGACCAGCTGCATCCCGAGGCCTTCGAGGCGGCCTGCGCCGCGGTCGGCCAGCCGCTGACGCTGCGGCGGCATCAGGGCTACGACCACGGCTACTACTTCATCTCCACGTGGATGGAGGACCATCTGCGCCATCACGCGGCGCAATTGCAGGACGGCTGACCGGGCGGTGGAAGGCGCTTCGGCGTTTCGGTGCTTGAGCGCTGCGGTGCTTGGGCGCTGCGGTGCTTGAGCGCTTCGGTACTTGAGCGCTTTGGTGCTTGGGTGCTTGGGTGCTTGGGTGCTTGGGCGCTACGCCGCCGCGCCAAACCGCTGGCGATAGTCGCGCGGCGTGATGCCCAGATGGCGCAGGAAGGCGCGCCGCAGCGCTTCGTCGGAACCGAAGCCGCTGCGCGCGGCCACCGCCTTCAGCGGCAGCTCGCCCTGCTCCAGCAGGCGGCGTGCCGCTTCGAGCCGCGCCGATTCGATGAAGGCGGTCGGGCTCGCCCCGGTCTCGCGCGCGAACACACGGCGGAAATTGCGCTCGCTCATCGCGGCCCGCGCCGCCATCTCGCTCATCGTAAACGCGCGGGTCAGGTCGCGCAGGATCCAGTCCTGGACCTCGCGCACGCCGGCGTGGCCGGTGGTCTGGCTGGCCAGATGCACGCTGAATTGCGACTGGCCGCCCGGACGCTTCAGGAAGACCACCAGCTCGCGCGCCAGATCGAGCGCGATCTCGCGTCCGAGGTCCTCTTCGACGATGGCCAGCGCAAGGTCGATGCCGGCCGTGACGCCGGCCGAGGTCCACAGCCGGCCCTGGCGCACGAAGATCGCATCGGGATCGACCGCCACCGCGGGATAGCGCTGCCGCAGCAGCGGCGCCACGCTCCAGTGCGTGGTCGCGCGCTTGCCGTCGAGCAGACCGGCGGCGGCCAGGAAGAACGATCCCGAACACAGCGCCACCAGCCGGCCGATGCGCGGGGCCACCGCGCGCGCCCACGGGACGATCTCCCCCGCTTCCTGCAACGCCCCTTCGATATCGCGCGCGCCGACGATCACCGCGGTGTCGGGCAGCAGCACCGTGTCGAGCCGCGCGGTGGCCTCCAGCGTCATCAGCGTGTCCGAACGCACCGGGCCCACACGCGTCGAGACGATGCGCGTCCGATAGGCCGGCGGCTGGCCGCGCCGGGCCAGCTGCAGGTTGGCATAGTCGAACACCGTCATCGGTCCGACCGCCTCCATGGCCTTGAAGCCGGGATAGACGACGAGATCGATCTGATGGGGTGCGGGGGACGGCTGGGACATGAAGCGGGAACGGCGGGCAGCCGGCGGAAACGAACCGCAGGAGGGACCGCGATCTTTGGAAAACGAGCGAAGGCGACAGTGTAAACGACGCCCCTTTGCCGCCCGTGCGGGGAGCCCGGCCGCATCCGCTTGCTATCATGGACTGCAGACCGTTGCGCCCCCGATCCCCCCGATCACCCCTGATCACTTCGCTGCGAGCCGCCCGTGCCCCATGAAGTCAGCCTGATCACCACCATCGCCGCCGGCCTCGGTCTGGCGCTCGTCTTCGGCTTCATCTGCGCCCGCCTCGGCGCGCCGGCGCTGGTCGGCTATCTGCTGGCCGGCATCGTGATCGGCCCGGCCACGCCGGGCTTCGTCGCCGACATGGCGCTCGCCGGCCAACTCGCGGAAATCGGCGTGATGCTGCTGATGTTCGGCGTCGGCCTGCACTTCTCGCTGGAAGACCTGCTGTCGGTGCGCGGCATCGCGCTGCCGGGTGCGATCGTGCAGATCGCCTTCGCCACCGCGCTCGGGGCCGGCGTGACGCGGCTATGGGGCTGGCCGCTGGCCGACGCGCTGGTGTTCGGCCTGTGCCTGTCCGTCGCCAGCACCGTGGTGCTGCTGCGCGCGCTCGAGCAGCGCGGCACGCTCGATTCGGTCAACGGCCGGATCGCGGTCGGCTGGCTGGTGGTCGAGGATCTGGTGATGGTGCTGGTGCTGGTGATGCTGCCCGCGCTGGCCGAGGTGTTCGGCACGGTGCCGTCGGGCCAGGCCGCGGCCATCGCGGCGGGCGGCAACGGCGCCGTGCCGCCCGATGCGGGCGCGTCGCTATGGGCGACGGTGGGCGCCACGCTGGGCCGCGTCGCGGTCTTTATCGCGCTGATGCTGCTGGTGGGCCGCCGCGTGTTTCCATGGCTGCTCTGGCAGGTCGCGCGCACCGGCTCCAACGAACTGTTCACGCTGTGCCTGGTCGCGGCGGCGGTCGGCATCGCCTACGGCTCGGCGGTGCTGTTCGGGGTCTCGTTCGCGCTCGGCGCCTTCTTCGCCGGCATGGTGCTGCGCGGCTCGGCGCTGAGCCATCGCGCCGCGCAGGAGACGCTGCCGCTGCGCGACGCCTTCTCGGTGCTGTTCTTCGTCTCGGTCGGCATGCTGTTCGACCCCCGCGTGCTGCTCGACGCGCCGTTGCAGGTCATTGCCACGCTGGCCATCGTGATCGTCGGCAAATCGTTGGCCGCGCTTGCGCTGGTGCTGACGATGCGCTATCCGCTGAACACCGCGCTGACGGTGTCGGCGAGCCTCGCGCAGATCGGCGAGTTCTCGTTCATCCTGGCCGGGCTCGGCGTCACGCTCGGCATGCTGAGCCCGCAGGGACACAATCTGGTGCTCGCCGGCTCGTTGATCTCGATCGCGCTCAATCCGCTGGTGTTTCGCACCGTGGAGCCGCTGCAGCGCTGGATCCGCGCGCGCTCCGAACTGGCGCGCAAGCTCGAGCGCAGCGCCGATCCGCTGGCCGAGCTGCCGGCGACGGTCGATCAGGCGCTGCTGACGCGGCAGGTGGTGCTGGTCGGCCACGGCCGCGTCGGCCGCCGTATCGTCGGGGCGCTGCGCGCGCATGGCGTGCCGGTGGTTGTGGCCGACCAGAACCGGGAGATCATCGAGGCGCTGCGCGCGCAAGGCGTGCCGGCGGTATCGGGCGATGCGGCCGAACCGTCCGTGCTGATCCAGGCCCATATCGCGCGCGCCGGCATGCTGGTGATCGCCACGCCCGATACCGTCGGCGTGCGGCGCATGGTCGAGATCGCCCGCACGCTCAATCCCGGGATCCGCATCCTGGTGCGCACGCACAGCGAGGACGAGGCCGCGCTGCTGCTGAAGGACCGCGTCGGCGAGGTGTTTCTCGGCGAGCAGGAACTGGCGACGGCGATGATCCGGCGCGTGCTGGAGAGCGCGCGGCAGGACGCCGCCGCGGCCGTCGATGCCAGCGCGAAGGGCAGCGTGAACAACGGCGCGAACCGCGGCGCCGACACCGGCGACCGGCGCGCCGACGCGCCGCACTGATCCCGTCCGCTGCGCCGCGCGCTCAGTCCGCGGCGGCGTGCATGCCGCGATAAACCCCGGGCCGCAGCCCGGTCCAGCGCCGGAACGCCCGATGGAAGGCGCCGGGCTCGGCAAACCCCATCTCGGCGGCGATCTCGGTGATCGGCAAGTCGGTATGACTGAGCGCCTCGATCGCCAGGTCGCGCCGCAATTCGTCCTTCAGCTGCTGATAGGTGGCGCCCTCCTCCATCAGCCTGCGCCGCAGCGACGAGGCAGACAGATGCAGCGCCGCCGCGAGCGCCTCGAAGGTCGGCCATCCATCCGGCCGCGACTGCCGCAGCAGCCGGCGAACCCGCGCGGCCACGCTGCTGCGGTCCGAGTACTTGACCACCACGTTATGGGGCGCGTCGCGCAGGAAGGCCTTGACGCTGCGTTCGTCGTGCCGCACCGGATGGTCCAGCCACGCCGCGTCGAAGATCAGCGCGGTGCAGGGCGCATCGAAGGCGAGCTGGCGTGAGTACATGACGCGGTATTCCGCGCTGTAGTCGGGCTCCGGATAGCGGAACGCGGCCAGCCGCACCGGCACCCGCCGCCGCGCCAGCCAGCACATCAGCCCGTGCAGCATGATCAGCAGCGTCTCCTGGGCGAACACGCCGGGACGGCGGCGCGACGGCTCGGTCAGCACCAGCGCGGCGCGCTCGGGGCCGGCGCCGGGCGCGTCGCCATCGTAGCGGCGCAGCAGCTGCACGCCGATATCGTCGAGCAGCAGGCCGAAGCCGCGCGCGACGCGGTCGAGCCCCTGCCCCACGGTGCGGCTGCCGGCCACCGCATGGCACAGCAGCGCGAAGCTGCCGGGCTTCATCGCGCGCGAGTCCTGACCGAAGAACTCGTCGCCAAGCGCCGCCGATACCGCCAGCCACAGCCCGCTGTAGCTCGCCGCGGACACGCGCGCCTGCGGGACCGCCAGCATCGCCGGTGCGATACCGGCGGCGCGCAGCACCGGCTCCGGATCGATGCCGCGCGAGCGCAGCCCGGAAATCGCATGGTGAACAAAGCAGATCGCGACGCTACCTTTTTCCATCGGCACGCGAGGCAGTAACGGGACGCAACAGCAAAGGCATGGAGACGATCCGTAAGGTGGTCGGGATGCCGGCTGCCGCCGTCACGGCAAGCGGCGGGCAGTGGCAAATCAGTTCAGCACAGTTGGCGGATTTTGGCATAGCGCGCGCCGGCATCGCCTTTCTACACTGCCGTCATTCCACGACCGCCCCACGGCGACCGCACCACGACGACCGCACCACGACGGCCCCGCAACCACGCGACCACAGCGCCATGTACAGCGAATACACCGAGCAGCAACGCATGATCCGCGACACCGCGCGCGCCTTCGCCGAGGAACGGCTCAAGCCCAACGCCGCGCAATGGGACCGCAGCGGCCAACTGCCCGACGAGATCGTCGCCGAGATGGGCGCGCTCGGCCTGCTCGGCATGATCGTGCCCGAGCAATGGGGCGGCACCTATACCGACTACATCGCCTACGCGCTGGCGATCGAGGAGATCGCCGCCGGCTGCGCGGCCTGCGCGACGCTGATGAGCGTGCACAGCTCGGTCGGCTGCGGCCCGATCCTGCACTACGGCAGCGAGGCGCAGAAGCAGCGCTATCTGCCGGCGCTGGCCAGCGGCGAGCTGATCGGCGCGTTCTGCCTGACCGAGCCGCAGGCCGGCTCCGAGGCGCACAACCTGCGCACGCGCGCGCGGCCGACCGACGACGGCTGGGTCCTGTCGGGCAACAAGCAGTTCGTCACCAACGGCCAGCGCGCCGGCATCGCCATCGTCTTCGCCGCGACCGAACCGGAGCGCGGCAAGCGCGGATTGTCTGCTTTCCTCGTTCCGACCGACACGCCGGGCTTTCACGTCCATGCCCCGGAGAAGAAGCTCGGCATCCGTGCTTCGGACACCTGCGCGATCACGCTGGAGGACTGCGTCGTGCCACACGACGCGCTGGTCGGGGACACCGGCGAGGGCCTGCGCATTGCGCTGTCGAATCTCGAAGGCGGCCGCATCGGCATCGCCGCGCAGGCGATCGGCATCGCGCGCTCGGCCTTCGATGCCGCCTGCCGCTATGCCGGCGAACGGGTGCAGTTCGGCCGGCCGCTGCGCGAGCATGCGCCGATCGCCAACATGCTGGCCGACATGGCGACCGAGCTGAACGCGGCGCGCCTGCTGGTGCATCGCGCCGCGCGCATGCGCAGCGACGGCCAGCCCTGCCTGTCCGAAGCCTCGCAGGCCAAGCTGTATGCGTCGGAACTGGCCGAACGGGTCTGCTCCAAGGCGCTGCAGATCCATGGCGGCTACGGCTACCTCGAGGACTACCCGGTCGAGCGGCACTACCGGGACGCGCGCATCACCCAGATCTACGAAGGCACCAGCGAGATCCAGCGGATGCTGATCGCCCGCTCGCTGTAGTTCGCGCCTCGCCTTTCCTGACGACTTGCACGACCAGACAAACGATGGAGACACCATGACCACACAGCCCGCCACCGACACCGCGATTCCGACAGTCAAGCTGCTGATCAACGGCGAATGGGTCGAATCGGCCGCCACCGAATACCGCCAGGTCGTCAATCCGGCCACGCAGCAGGTGCTGGCGCGCGTGCCGCTGGCCACGGCATCCGAGGTCGATGCCGCCGTCGGCGCGGCGCAGCGCGCCTTCGCCAGCTGGCGCCACACGCCGATCGGCGCGCGGCTGCGCATCATGCTGAAGTACCAGGCGCTGATCCGCGAGCACAGCAAGCGCATCGCCGCGATCCTGACCGCCGAACAGGGCAAGACGCTGTCCGACGCCGAGGGCGACATCTTCCGCGGCCTCGAGGTGGTCGAGCACGCCGCCTCGATCGGCACGCTGCAGCAAGGCGGCTTTGCCGAGAACGTGGCCGCGACCGTGGACACCTACACGCTGCAGCAGCCGATCGGCGTGTGCGTCGGCATCACGCCGTTCAATTTCCCGGCCATGATTCCGCTGTGGATGTTCCCGATGGCGATCGTCTGCGGCAATACCTTCGTGCTCAAGCCCTCCGAGCAGGACCCGCTGTCGACGATGGAACTGGTGGCGCTCGCGCTCGAAGCGGGCGTGCCGCCCGGCGTGCTGAACGTCGTGCATGGCGCGAACGACGTGGTCGACGCGCTGTGCACGCATCCCGATGTCAAGGCGGTGTCGTTCGTCGGCTCGACCGCGGTTGGCACCCACGTCTACAACCTGGCCGGCAGCCACGGCAAGCGCGTGCAGTCGATGATGGGCGCCAAGAACCACGCGGTGGTGCTGCCCGACGCGCACAAGGAGCAAACGCTGAACGCGCTGGTTGGCGCCGCCTTCGGCGCGGCGGGCCAGCGCTGCATGGCGACCTCGGTGGCGGTGCTGGTCGGCGCGGCACGCGACTGGGTGCCCGAGCTGATCGCCAAGGCCCGCACGCTGAAGGTCGGCGCCGGCGCCGAGCCCGGCACCGATGTCGGACCGGTGGTGTCGGTCGCGGCCAGGCAGCGCATCCTGGGCCTGATCGAGGCCGGCGTGAAGGAAGGCGCGACGCTCGCGCTCGATGGCCGCGAGGTCAGCGTGCCGGGCTATCCGGACGGCAACTTCATCGGGCCCACCGTATTCACCGACGTCACCACCGAGATGTCGATCTACACGCAGGAGATCTTCGGGCCGGTGCTGGTGGTGATCGGCGTCGACACGCTCGACGAGGCGATCGCGCTGGTCAACCGCAACCCCTTCGGCAACGGCACCGGCGTGTTCACGCAGAGCGGCGCCGCGGCGCGCAAGTTCCAGAGCGAGATCGACGTCGGCCAGGTCGGCATCAATATCCCGATTCCGGTGCCGGTGCCGTATTTCAGCTTCACCGGCTCGCGCGGCTCGAAGCTGGGCGACCTCGGCCCCTACGGCAAGCAGGTGGTGCAGTTCTACACGCAGACCAAGACCGTGACGGCACGCTGGTTCGATGACGAGACCGTCAACCAGGGCGTCAATACCACCATCGCGCTGCGCTGAAACCGGCAACGCACAGGAGACCTCGATGCAGCAGACCTCGATGCATATCGCCTTCATCGGCCTGGGCAACATGGGCGCGCCGATGGCGCGCAACCTGCTGAAGGCCGGCCACACGCTGACGGTATTCGACCTGAACGCGCAGGCGCTGGCCGCGTTGCGCGAAGCCGGCGCCAGCGGCGCCGATTCGCCGCGGCAGGCGGCCGCGGAAGCCGATATCGTGATCACGATGCTGCCGGCCGCGGCCCATGTGCGCGGCGTCTACACCGGCGAGAACGGCGTGCTGGCCGGCGTGCGTCCCGGCGTGCCGCTGGTCGATTCCAGCACGATCGATCCGGCGACGGTACGCGAACTGGCCGCGCTGGCCGCGCGTCAGGGCAATCCGTTCGCCGACGCGCCGGTGTCCGGCGGCACCGGTGGCGCGCAGGCCGGCACGCTGACCTTCATGGTCGGCGCCGAGGCGGCGCTGTTCGAGCGGCTGCAGCCGGTGCTCTCCGGCATGGGCAGGAACGTGGTCCGCTGCGGCGACACCGGCACGGGCCAGGTCGCGAAGATCTGCAACAACCTGATCCTGGGCATTTCGATGATCGGCGTATCCGAGGCGATGGCGCTTGGCGCCCGGCTCGGCATCGACACCACGGTGCTGGCCGGCATCGTCAACACGTCGACCGGGCGCTGCTGGTCCTCCGACACCTACAACCCCTACCCCGGCGTGATCGACACCGCGCCGGCCGCGCGCGGCTACAGCGGCGGCTTCGGCGCCGAGCTGATGCTCAAGGACCTGGGGCTGGCCAACGATGCCGCGCGCGCGGTGCGGCAGCCGCTGTTCCTCGGCGCCCTGGCGCAGCAGCTGTATCAGGCGATGTGCCAGCGCGGCGATGGCCAGCTCGATTTCTCGGGCGTGATTCGGCAATACCTGGATGCCGATGGAGGGACGGCGTGAACGCAAGGGCCGAAACCATGCCGCACGCGGTGGATGCCAAGGGCACAGACGAGGTCCGCTTCGACGTCATCAATCGCGTCGGGCTGGTCACGCTGAACCGGCCACGCCAGCTCAATGCGCTGTCGTATCCGATGATCCTGGCGCTGCGCGAACGACTGCGGCAATGGGCATCGCGGGACGATGTCGTCGCCGTGGTGCTGCGCGGCGCAGGCGACAAGGCGTTCTGCGCCGGTGGCGATATCCGCGCGCTGTACGACAGTTATCGCGACGACATGGCGGGGCGTGGCGGCAACGATGGCGAACCGCTGTACCACCGCTTCTTCGTCGACGAATACCAGCTCGATTTCGAACTGCACCGCTATCCCAAGCCGGTGGTCGCGCTGATGGACGGCATTGTGATGGGCGGCGGCATGGGGCTGGCGCAGGCCGCGCGGCTGCGCATCGTCACCGAACGCGCGCGCGTCGCGATGCCGGAGACCGGCATCGGCCTGGTGCCCGATGTCGGCGCCAGCCACTTCCTGTCGCGCATGACGCCCGAGCTGGCGCTCTATGTGGGCCTGACCGGGGTGACGCTCGGCGCGGCCGACACGCTGCTCTGCGGGCTCGCGGATGTCGCGGTCGACAGCGCCGCCTTGGCGGACTTGGAGGCGACGCTGGCCAGCATCGACTGGTCCGGCTGCGCCTGGCCCGGCAACGGCGACACGGTGCTCGCAACCCTGCGCCGCGCGCTGGTCCCCGCATCGCCGGTCACGGCGGCCGACGCCCCGCTGCTGAAGGTCCTGCCCGCCCTGCTGCGGCATTTCCGCGCCGACGCGACGCCGGCGGCGATCCTGCGGGGACTCGCGGGCGAGCAGGATGCCTGCTGCACGGACCGGGCGGAGCGCGCCGACCGGGCCGACCGAGCCGACCGAGCTGATCGCGCCGACCAAGCCGACCGGGCCAACCGAGCTGATGGCGCCGACCGAGCCGATGGTGCCGACCGAGCCGATGACGCCGACCGCACCGGTGGCTCCGATGGTCCCGAAAGGGCCGAATGGGCCGAATGGGCCGCCAAGACCGCCATGCTGCTGCGCGGGCGCTCGCCCCTGATGACGGCGGTCACGCGCGAACTGCTGCTGCGCGGCCGCCGGCTGGACCTGGCCGACTGCTTTCGCATGGAGCTCGACGTGGTCAGCCACGCCTTCACCGACGGCGATTTCATCGAGGGCGTGCGCGCGCTGATCGTCGACAAGGACCAGACCCCGCACTGGCGGGTCGGCAGCCATGACGAGGTCGATCCCGATGCGGTACGCCGGTTCTTCGTATCGCCGTGGCAAGGGGAGCGGCACCCGTTGGCATCGCCCGCCTTGACTTGCTGATTCCCCCGCTCGCGCGGGCGCGACGACCTACCCCTTCGCCCCGCCCCCGCGCGCCGGCTCATGCGCGGCCGGCGCGACCAGCCCATCGGCGCGGAACATCGCCTTGATGCCCCGCACCGCCTGCCGAATGCGCGATTCGTTCTCGATCAGCGCGAAGCGGACGTAGTCGTCGCCGAAGTCGCCGAAGCCGATGCCCGGCGATACCGAGACCTTGGCCTTTTCCAGCAGCTGCTTGGCGAACTCCAGCGAGCCCAGCGCGCGATACGGTTCGGGAATCCGCGCCCAGATATACATCGACGCCTTCGGCAGCTCCACCGGCCAGCCGGCTTCGTTCAGGCCGCGCGCCAACACGTCGCGGCGCGACTGGTATTGCGCGGCGATCTCGCGCACGCACTGCTGGTCGCCTTCGAGCGCGGCGATCGCGGCGATCTGCAGCGGCGTGAAGGTGCCGTAGTCGTGATAGCTCTTGATGCGCGCCAGCGCCGTCACCAGGTCGGCGTTGCCGGCCATGAAGCCGATGCGCCAGCCGGCCATGTTGTAGCTCTTGGACAGCGTGAAGAACTCCACCGCGATGTCCTTGGCGCCCGGCACCTGCAGGATCGACGGCGCCTTCCAGCCGTCGAAGACGATGTCGGCATAGGCCAGGTCATGCACGACCAGGATGTCGTGCTTGCGCGCCAGCGCGATCACGCGCTCGAAGAAATCGAGCTCGACGCATTGCGCGGTCGGGTTGGACGGAAAGCCCAGCACGATCATCTTGGGCTTCGGATAGCTGCCGCGGATCGCGCGCTCGAGCTCGGCGAAGAAGTCGACGCCCGGAATCAGCGGCACCGAGCGGATATCGGCGCCGGCGATCACCGCCCCATAGATGTGAATCGGATAGCTCGGGTCCGGCACCAGCACGGTGTCGCCGCGATCGAGCGTGGCCAGCATCAGATGCGACAGCCCCTCCTTCGAGCCGATCGTCACGATGGCCTCGCGTTCCGGATCGATCTCGACGTCGTAGCGCTCGCGATACCAGTGCGAGATCGCGCGCCGCAGCCGCGGGATGCCGCGCGAGGTCGAATAGCCGTGGGTATTGGGGCGCTGCGCCGCCTCGGTGAGCTTGGCCACGATATGCGCGGGCGTCGCGCCATCGGGGTTGCCCATGCTCATGTCGATGATGTCCTCGCCGCGACGGCGCGCGGCCATCTTGAGCTCGGCGGTGATATTGAAGACGTAGGGGGGAAGACGATCGATGCGCGCGAAGCGGCGCTGGCCCGAAGTGCTCGAGCCCGGGGATGCCGGAATGGCTGACATGGTTGTCCTTGTACGTAAGCGCCCGGAACCGTCCGAGCGACGTTGGCGGTTGTCAGTGCCGCCGGCAACGATGTTAATCGGGTTACGGGCGCGCGTCCACGGCTATCGCGCAAACGCGATGACGCTCTCGTCGGCCCGCTGGGGCGCCGCAGCTTGTGCCGAGCGTTTCTCCCCTCTTGCTCGCGCCGCGCTTCGGCGGTAAGCTTCGCCCACGCTTTGTATGCAAAACTTGAACACAAAAAAAGGAGACATAGCGCGATGGATCTCGCTGCCGCTCAACTGCCGATGGTGCTCAATGGTCTGGAATGGTCGGGCTGCGCGCTCGCGATGAGCGGCTCGCTGCTGGTGGCGCTGCACAACAAGGCGTCGCGCTGGGGCTGGATTTCGTACCTGTGCTCGAACATCGTGTGGAGCGTGTTCGCGCTGGTGACCGGCACCTATGGCTTGTTCGTGCAGCAGCTCGGCTTTACCGCGACCAGCCTGTACGGGCTCTACCGGCATACGCAGTTCCATCGTCAGAGCGGACACGCCGACTCGCACTGAGCCGGAGCGCCCCAGCCCTGCGCGGGGCTCAGTCGTCGAGCGTCTCGTGCACGCCGACCGCGCCGTGCTTCCAGTAGGCCGACGCGCGGATGCGGCGCTTGTCGATGCCGCGCTCGTCAACCAGGCAAGCGCGCACCGCGCGCATCTCGGCGGCTTCGCCGGCGGCCCAGACATAGCCCTCTCCGGCCGGCAATTCCAGCCGGCGCAGCGTCGTCAGCAATTCGTCACCTTCGGCGCGATACAGCCAATGCAGTTCGCAGTCGGCATTGCTGCGCAGATCGAGACGCGCCTCGCGATCCTCGACCTGGACCACGACCACCACGCGCTTGCCGGCGGGCAATTCCTCGAGACGGCGGGCGATCGCGGGCAGCGCCGCTTCGTCGCCGATCAGCAGGTGCCAGTCGAACGCCGACGGGATCACGAAGGAACCGCGCGGCCCGCCGATGCCCAGCCATTGGCCC
>Ga0065721_10005395_pt1 | contig 13992 bp, 15 predicted proteins | sample Mesricmetagenome_FD_59108 | JGI IMG/M metagenome (GOLD analysis project Ga0065721, IMG submission 59108) | Mesophilic microbial community from rice straw/compost enrichment Sample: eDNA_1 v2 (version 2) | ecosystem: Engineered > Solid waste > Grass > Composting > Bioreactor | place: USA: Davis... | reverse complement strand
AGATCGGCACATCCGAGGCCGAGGCGATCTGGACCGAGTTTCTTCGAAAGCTGACCAGGCGGGGTCTGCGTGGCGTCAAGCTCGTCGTCTCCGATGCCCATGAGGGCATCAAAGCCGCAGTATCGAAGGTGCTTTCCGCCACCTGGCAGAGGTGCCGTGTTCACTTCATGCGCAATGCGCTCGCCCATGCCGGAAAGAGCGGTCGACGCGTCGTCTCCGCCTTCATCGCCACGGCCTTCGCCCAAGACACAGCGGAGGCGGCGAGCGCCCAGTGGCGCAACGTCGCCGACCAGATCAGGCCGAAGGTGCCGAAACTCGCCACGCTGATGGATAGTGCCGAACAGGATGTGCTCGCCTACATGACCTTTCCCAAACAGCATTGGGCCAAGCTTCATTCGACAAACCCGATCGAGCGTCTCAACGGCGAGATCAAGCGGCGCACAGAAGTCGTCGGCATCTTCCCCAACGACGACGCCATCGTCAGGCTCGTCGGCGCGCTCTTGCTCGAACAGAACGATGAATGGGCCGTCCAACGATCCCGCTACATGACACTGGAAACCATCACTACAATGAGCGATGATCCGCTTATCAGCCTGCCAGCAGCAAGCTGACACTCATCCGGCCCTCGGGGATGAGCCGTGGTCGTCTAAGCTACACCACGTCCTGGGACACGATCTAAGGCGACGCCACCGTCGGGATGGCTGTATCTTCCTTCACATCCGTCTCTCTCGATCCCCCTCTGGTTTCCGTATGTATCCAGAACAGTTCTTCCACTTGGCCTATTCTGCAAACGGCTGAAAGGCTCGGACTCAGCATCCTTGGATCCGATCAGCCAGGAATAGGTCGCAGGCTCGCAGCCAAGGCCGCCGACCGATTTCAAGACATTGAATGGGAAGCAGGCGCGGCCGGAGCAGTTTTCGTCTCTAATGCGGTGCTGTACTTTGAATGCTCGATCCACAAATCGATCGAAGCTGGCGATCACGAGATTGTACTGCTGCGTCTTCAAAATCTGCGGATTAACCCAGGAATTGAGCCGCTTGTCTTCCACCGCAGCAGGTTCCGGCGCCTCGAGGCATCGGCCGATTGATTGGTGAATCGCCAGCCCTGTTTCCGTCGCAGATATAGCCGGATTCGTGAATGCACCTGGGCAATGAGGGGGCGGTCTTGAACGGGATGGAATCTAGACACCCTCGATCTGTTCACCAAGCTATTAATCTGTCGCGAATATCTCCTGTCGCTTAGACCCCTTCGAGGCCGATCCGTCGGAAAACTGAAAACTACAATTTCCGATCGGCCAGTCCCACTCTTTTCAACCCAAGCCTAAACGGCAGGGTGATGACAGATTAACTTTGCAAAGGGCCGTTGGATCATTCGTATGCCGAGCGCTTGATAGGCATCATTAGATGCCTTTCTTCTTGGCCAGTCGAGAGGAGCGGCCGCTTTGCCCTTTCTCCTCTTCCGGATAGGCAAACCAGTAAAATCCCATGTCGGCGAAACGTTGCGCGGCATTGGCGGCGCCCGGTTTCTTGTTGGCGACGCCCGCTGCTATCGCTTCGAGAACGGCCAATATCGCTGCGTCCGAGGTCGAGGAGAAACTGCGCCTTGCATGGGCGTAGACAACGACCTTGCCAAGCTTGGCGATCGGCGACGTCTGGCTGTCGGTGACGACAAGAATCGGAATCTCGTGCTGATGGGCAAACCGCGTCATCGACACCGTATCGCGCAGATAGCGCGGGAAGGCGATGGAAATGACCAGGTCTTCCGGCCCGAGCCCGGCCAGGTGCCGCGCGACCGAAAGCGCACCGGCGCCGCTTTCCACCGTGCGGGCATCGCAGCCGATCGCCTGAAGCCGATGGGTGAGGACAAGCGCAAGGCCGGCGGCTTTGTCGAAGGCGAGGACGAAGATCCGCCGCGCCCGAACGATCATGTCGACGGCCTGTTCGGCCCGTTCGGGATCGAGATTGCCGAGCGAGCCCTGGAGGTTGCCGATGTCCTCCATCAGCGAGGCGGCCACCACGTCGGGTGTCGTCAATTCCTCCGACAGTTTCCGCCTCAGGCGTTCCACCGGCTCGAGCGCAGGCGCCATTCCGCGCAGCAGTTCGGCGCGGAATTCGGCATAGCCGTTAAAGCCGAGCTTGCGGGCAAAGCGATTGGCGCTTGCAACCGACACGCCGGTGATATCCACCGTATCGTTGATCGAAAGGCCCGCGACCTTCATCGGATATTTCAGGACATAGTCCGCGAAGGTGCGCAGCGCCTGGGACAGTTCCGGATAGATCGCCTCGAGACGTTCCGCGACCACCGAATTCGCAGGCAATCCCGCCCGCGGGGAGGGGGGGTCATCGGGTGCCACGATTGTGTCCATTTCGCTCTTGTAAATATTTTTTCATTTGATATCGTCTTCTGTAATAGCTGGTTACAAGACTTGCGACAACATCCATAGCACGAAAATTTTGGGTCAAAAAAACAGGGGATCGACCATGAAATTCGCGTCCAACGTCGTGCCGCGGCGTGCCTTCATGCAAATGGGGGCGGGGGCTGCCGCCTTTGCTGGGTTTTCGAGATTTTCCTTTGCCGCCGGACCGACCAAGGTCACGACGGCGAACGGCTGGGTATCCAACGTTCAATATTCGGGCTTCTTCCTCGGCATCGAGCGAGGCTATTTCGAAGAATTCGGGGTGAAGGCGGAATTCATGCCTGGCGGACCCAATACCCCCGATACGCTTGTGTCGCTTTCGGCCGGCCAGGCCGAGATCGCCACGGCGAACTGGCTGCCCTTCTTCGACGCGGTCCAGAAGGGCAATGATTTCGTGCTGATCGGCGCACAATGGGCGAAGAGCCCGGCCGCCGTCATGTCGATGGCGAAAAAGCCGCTGCTGAAGCCTGACGATATCCTCGGCATGAAGATCCTCATCCAGAAGCCGTCGGATACCCAGATCATCGACGCGATTCTCGACGGCGCCGGCCTGCCGCACGACTACACGACCGCGCCGACCGGTTTCTCGCCGGAACCGCTCCTTGCCGGCGACGGTGACGCCTATCTCGCCTTTGCCACCAACCAGCCGATCACGCTGGAGAAAATGGGACTTGTTGCGGGCAAGGATTTCCATGTGACCTTGCTCGACGACCTCGGCTATCACGTCACCCAGGGTCTCTATCTCACGACCCGCAAATATCTCACGGAAAACCGTGCGGCGGTGGTCGGGTACATGGCCGGCATGATCAAGGGCTGGAAGGCTGCCGCCGCCGAGCCGGAAGCGGCGCTCGACGTGGTGCTCAACAACTATGGCGCCGATCTCGGGCTCGACGCGGCCCAGCAGAAGCGCCAGAACGAGTTGCAGATGCCACTCGTGGCACCGACGCCGGACACCAGGCTCTTTGCCCTGACGCCTTCGGTCTTCACCGGCCCCATGACGACCGTCGCGAAAGCGGCCGGCCGCACCGTTCCCGACTTCGAAAAGATCGCCGACACGACCGTTGTCGACGAGGCGCTTGCGAAATTGGCCTGAAGCGAAGGGAACGGAAGATGAAAAAGCTGCTTTATTGCGCGGCGATGCTGGTTGCCGCAGCCGGCACGGTTTTGGCCGATGAACTGCCCAAGGTCCGGGTCCAGCTCGGCTGGATCGGCAATGTCCAGTATGGCGAACAATACATCGCGCTCGAGGACGGGCTCTTCAAGAAGCACGGTATCGACGTGACGATCAGCCCCGGCGGGCCTAATGCGCCGAGCGCGCTGACCTCCGTTGCCGCAGGCGACGCGGATATCGGCTTCACGGGTTGGCTGCCTTTCCTGGATGCGGTCGCCAAGGGCAACGATTATGTGCTGATCGCGGCGCAGATGCAGGTCTCCCCGCTCGGCATCATCTCGCTCAAGGACAAGCCGATCCTGAAGCCGCAGGATCTCGTGGGCTCGAAAATCCTGGCGCAGGGGCCGAACGAGAAGACTGCGATCGAAGCGACGCTGTCGCTCGCCGGCCTGCCGAGGGACCAGTGGACGCAGGTGCCGGCAGGCTTCTCGCCGGAACCGCTCATCTCAAAGGCCGGCGAGGGGTATACGGGCTTTGCGACCAACCAGGTCATCACACTGGAGCAGATGGGCCTCGTCAAGGACAAGGACTTCTATTTCCGGAGCTTCGACGATCTGGGCTTCAAAGGTTATGCGGGTATCGCCTTCACCAGCCGCAAGTATCTCGACGAACACCGCGACCGGGTGGTCGCCTATCTTCAGGCGATCGTCGAGGCCTGGCAGAAGAACGAGAAGGATTTCTCCTATGCGCCGAAACTGATCGTCGAGAAATACGGTGCGGACTATGGGCTGGATATCCTCCAGCAGACCCGCCAGAACGAGGTCCAGGCTCCCTATTACCGGCCGGGCGGCGATCCCGACTTCCCGATCTATTCGATCAACCTCGAGCACATTGCCGGACCGATGATGGACGCGGCCCGCGCTTCCGGACGGACCAATCTGCCGGACGCGTCGAAGATCGCAGCTCCCGATCTGGTTCTGGAAGCGCTCGCCAATCTCAAGAAGACTGCAAACTGAGGCATCGATGACGACTGCAACACCCGAACGCGCCGACATCCTGATCCGGCGCGCCTATGTCGTGACGCTGGATGCGGAAAACCGTGTTTTCACCGACGGCGCGATCGCGATTTCCGGCAACCGGATCACCTGGATCGGCTCCAGCACCGATGCGGCGAAGATCGCCGCATCGGAAACCATCGATGCCTATGGGCAGATCGTGCTTCCGGGCCTGATCGACGCGCATTTCCACACCGGCCAGCAGCTTCTTCGCGGCAAGCTTCAGGCGATCGGCCGCAAGCGGCCGCTGAAACTGCCGGTCTGGAAGAACTATCTCATTCCGTGGGAAAGCTGCCTCGAACCGGAGGACGTGCATCTCTCCGGCCTTGTGGCCTATTCCAACATGCTTCAGGTCGGCACCACCTGCTTTGCGGAAGCCGGCGGCCCGCACCCCGATGAGATGGGCAGGGCCGCGCTCGAAGTCGGCATCCGCGGCTTCATCTCGCAATCGACGGTCGACCAGTCGGAAAACATCGGCGCGACCGTGCCGCCGAACATGCTCTTCACCCACGACGAGGCCTTGGAAAAGAACGTCTCCCTGGTGAACCGCTGGAAGGACGGCGACCGCGTGAAGGCCTGGATGTCGCTGCGGCAGGTGATCGTCTGCTCGCCGGCGCTGATCCGCGATATCGCCGCCGAAGCCAAGGCTGCGGACGTCAAGATCCATACCCATCTTTGCGAAGGCAGTTACGAGATCGACTACACGGCCGAGAAATTCGGCCTGCGCCCGACCGAGTGGCTGGACAGTCTCGGCGTGCTCTCGCATCGCCTGCATTGCGCCCACTCGGTTCTTCTGTCGGATCGGGAGGTCGACCTCTATCAGAAGCATCGTATCTCCGCCTGTCATTGTGCCTTCGGCAACTATTCGATCGGCCATCATCGGCTGATCGAGATGTGGCGGCGCGGCATCGATATCGGATTGGGTACCGATGGGCCGGGCGGCGGCGGCACGCTCGACATCTTCCAGGTGGCGCGGGTGACGCGGGTCGCCCAGCAGGCGATCCACTCCTCGACGCTCCACTGGCGAGACCCGATCTCATCGGAGGAATTGCTCAGGATCGCCACGCAGGGCGGGGCAAGGGCGCTCGGCATCTTCGATCAGGTCGGCACGCTGGAAGTCGGCAAGAAGGCTGATATCCTGCTCTGCAATGTCGACAGCATGGACCATAAACCGATGCAGGATCCGCTTTTCGTCGCCGCCTCGGTCGTCGTCGGGCGTGACGTGGACACGGTCCTGGTCGACGGCCAGGTGGTGATGCGCAAGCGCGAACTGCTCGGCGTCGATGTAGAGCGNATCGAAGCGCGGCTCAANGAGCGCATGCCGGTGATTTCCGAACGTTTCGAAAGGCTGATCGCATGAGCNGNGGAACCTCCATCCTGCTCGATCACGTCGGCAAGGATTTCGAAATGGACGACGGCCGCAAGGTCGTCGCGGTCGAGGATGTGCGGCTGGAGATCGGCGCCGGCGAGTTCGTCGCACTGATCGGCCCGTCGGGATGCGGCAAGAGCACGCTGCTTCGCATGCTCGCAGCCCTGGAACAGCCGAGCCGCGGCCGCGTGACGGTCGACGGCGAGGCGCCGGAAGAGCTGTCGCGCAACCATCGCCTTGGCGTCGCCTTCCAGGATCACGCGCTGCTGCCCTGGCTTTCCGTCGAGGCCAATGTCGAATTGCCCTTCCGCATCGCCAGTCGCGCGGTCGACCATGCGCGCATTGCCGAGCTCATCGCGCTCGTCGGTCTCAAGGGGTTTGAGAAGGCGCGGCCGAGCCAGCTTTCCGGCGGCATGCGCCAGCGCGTCTCGATCGCCCGCGCTCTCGTTCTCCGGCCGGACGTGCTGCTGCTCGACGAGCCCTTCGGTGCGCTGGATGCCGTGACGCGGCGGCAGATGAACCTCGAACTGCAGCGCATCTGGCAGGAACAGCATATTTCGACGCTGCTCGTCACCCATTCGGTCGACGAAGCGCTCTTCCTCTCCGATCGCGTCGTGGTCATGTCCGGCCGGCCCGGCAACATCCTGAAAGAGGTATCCGTGCCGTTCGGACGCCCGCGTGATCCGGAGGTGATGCGCAGCGGCGAGTTCCACCGGCTGGAGGACGAGCTCACGGAAGCGCTGGAGCAGCCGGGAGTGGCCGCGTGATCCGCATCTCCAAACGCCGCGGCCAGGATATCGCCTATGGCGCGATCGGCATCGCCGCCTTCCTGGGGCTGTGGGAGTATATCGGCGTCAACCAGCTTGCAGGCCTCACCTGGCCGCCGCTGACGGCTGTGCTTGCCTTTCTTTTCGATCCCTCGCGACAGACGCTGTTCGTCCGGGCGACGAGCGCCAGCTTCTCGATGGTTGGCGCGGGCTATGTCGCGGGCGGCGTGCTGGGCATCGTTCTGGCGGCGGTCGCCCATCTGGTCTCGCCGCTGAAGGAGGGGCTTGGCCGGCTTTCCTCCGTCATCCACTCGATCCCATCGATCGCGCTGGCACCGCTGTTCATCGTGCTCCTGAGCAAGGAATGGTCAGGCATGGCGATCGCCACGCTGAACGTCTACTTCATCCTCTTCATCGCCACCCAGTCCGGGCTTGCTGCGGCGACGCGTGCGCACCACGATGTCTTTACGGTGCTCGGATCGAACCGTTTCACCCGGCTGATCCGGCTCGAAGCGCCGGCCGCGCTGCCGGCCATCGTCTCCGGACTGAAATATGCCGTGCCGGCTGCCTTCATCGGGGCGATCATCGGCGAATGGTTCGGCGCGACGCGCGGCCTCGGCCTGTTGATGGTCTCCGCCATGCAGAACTTCCAGATCCCGCTTCTGTGGAGCGCGGTGCTGATTACGTCGGCCGGTTCGCTCATGTCATTCGGCCTGATGTCGCTCGTCGAGCGCTTCGTCTATGCGAGGTACCGCTGATGCCCGGCATCCTGAAGACCGCATTCAACCGCTATTGGGGCGTGCTGCTGATCCTCGTGCTCTGGCAGGCATGGGTGACGATCGGCGAGCTCAACGCCATCGTCATGCCGCAGCCCGCCGATGTGGTCGTCGACCTCGTCGGCAATCCCGGCATCTATCTGAAGAATGGCGTGCAGACGCTGGCGCTCGCCGGGGGCGGGCTGTTGCTCGGCATGGCCTTCGGGAGCCTGATTGCGATCGCCTGCTGGTTCTCGCGGCTTGCGACCGGAATGCTGGTGCCGCTTGCGATGATCTTCTCCTCCGTTCCGGTGGTGGCGCTGATCCCGGTCGTGGCCCGGCTGCTCGGCTACGACATCAAGACGGTCATGGCGATCGTCGTGATCGTCTCCTTCTTTCCGGCCTTCGTCTTCACCTCGGCCGGCATGCGGGCGCTGCCGCCGGGCTCGGAAGATTTGTTCCAGGTCCTGGGCGCTTCGCGGAAATCGCGCTTCCGGCACCTTGTCCTGCCGGCCGCGGTGCCGAACTGGATGATCGCGCTGAGGCTTGCGGCTCCTTCGGCCGTGTTGTCGGCGATGCTTGCGGAATTCCTGATGGGTCAGAGCGGATTGGGCTATATGTTCCGCGCCGCAGCCGGCGATTTCGCGACAGAGCGGGCTTTCGGCACTTCCGTTATCGCGACTGCGGTCTCGGTCATCACATTCACCCTCTCGCAACGCGCCGAGCGGGCGGTCAACGAACGCTGGCGCTGACCTTGCTTGACCATACCAACCTTCGAACGCGTACGACAAACTTTCAACCAGCAGCTCTAACTGTCCTCTAGGAGTTCCCGATGTTTCTCAAACGTATAGCAATCGTGGTGGCCATCGCTTCAAGCTTGCCTTCAATCGCCTTTGGTGCCGAAAAAATCCGCGCTCAGTTGAGCTGGATCTCAACAGTTCAATACGCTGATCATTGGATAGCAAAAGAAAAAGACCTTTTTGAAAAACAAGGCCTTGATGTGGAATTGCGGCCAGGAGGTCCTAACGCTGTAAAAGCACCAGTAGCAGTAGCGGCCGGCGCCGCCGACATCGGTTATACCGATTGGCAGTCTTTCCTCGGGGCAATCCGGCAGGGCAATGATTTCGTTTTGATCGGAGTTCCCATGTATAATTCTCCTATGGGAATTCTGTCACTCAAAGCACATCCCATCCAGAAGCCGGAAGATATTTCAGGTGCGAAAATTCTTACTCAAGGTCCGCATGAAAAGCATCTCATTGAGGCTGTGCTTTCTCTCGCAAAAAAGAAGCCGGACGATTGGGTTTCAGTTCCTGCCGGCTATTCGCCCGATCCGCTGTTAGCAGGCGACGGCGTGGGCTATACCGCATATGCGACCAATCAAGTTATCACGCTGGAGAAGATGGGGCTGAAGAAAGGACAAGATTTCTTCTTTGTGTCATTCGAGGATCTGGGCTTCGCCGAGCCGGGTGAAGTGATCTTTACGACACGCACTTACCTGAATTCGCATCGTGACACGCTCGTGAAGTATATAGCTGCGCTCATCGAAGGTTGGCGCCTGAACGTTCAAGACCCGACCTACGCCCCGAAACTTGTTGTCGAGAAATATGGGAGCGATTTAGGGCTCGATCTCGATCAACAGAATCGTCAGAACATCCTTCAGATGGACTTGCGTCGGGAACCTTATTACCTGCTCGACACAGCGAGAGTAACTGGCCCAATGATGGATGCTGCGCGTGCCGCCGGAACGGCTGACTTGCCGGCTCATCCGGAAAATCTGGTGGACGCGGACGTTGTCCGAGAGGCCCATCAGTCACTTCAGGCTTCAGCAAAGTAAGTTGGTCTGTTGAACGAGATCGGGAGGCGCTTGAATCGGAGCCTGCCCAACCTTCTGCATCATCTCTCTTCAAGGAAACCTTGATGGCTGCCTCGACTTTTCCTGTTGTTCTCAGCTTCGACGTCGATGGCGAAGCAGGCGTATTGTTCCGAAATCCAGAGAATGCTTCCAATCCCGTAGAACTCTCACAAGGCCGATACGGCGTAACCGTCGGCGTTCCGCGGATTCTCGATTTCCTGCTGCTGAACGACATTCAAGCGACATTCTTTGTTCCCGGTTGGATCGCGGATCATTATCCCGATACCGTCAAGCAAATTCTGGATGGCGGACACGAGGTTGGGCACCACGGCTATCTTCATGAAACATTGACCGGAGTTTCCGGAGACGACGAGGAGCGCATTCTCGTCCGTGGCCTCGAGGCACTGGAAAAGGCGGCGGGCATACGGCCTGTTGGATATCGCGCGCCTCGCCTTTTCCTCACCGACTCATCGCTCCGTCTGCTCGAAAGGTACGGCTTCCTGTACTCCTCAAATATGCTCGATGCGGATGTGCCGTATCGGCATACAACGCGGAAAGCTGGAAACGGCATGGTGGAACTTCCAGTAGACCGCACGCTTGGAGATGCCGCTCCTTATCTCTATTCGCCGCAGATACCTAACGCAAAAATGATGTCAAATGCGCAGGTTCTTGATTTGTGGTGCGGTTCCGCCGACGGTCTCCATGAATATGGCGGCTACTGCATGATGACCTGTCATCCCGAAATTACGGGGCGCCCCTACAGAATGCTTGCGCTGAGAGCCTGGGTACAACATGTGCGACAACTGCCCGGCGCTGTCTTTATGACGGCTAAACAACTCGCCAGCACCGTGACCTAAATGTCCCGCCACACCGCTGTTTGATCCGTAGCAATAGACGATGATTTATTTGGAGGGCCCATGCCAATAGTCAACCTAAACGCAGACGTGGGAGAAACGTTCGGTGCGCACGAGTACGAGTTCGATCAATCGATCTTGGACATTGTGCAATCTGTAAGCATTGCTTGCGGAATGTATGCCGGCGATCCCCCGACCATGCATTTCCTTACAAAGCTCGCAGCAGAACGGGACGTTTCGTTCGGCGCGCATCCTGGTTACAATGACTTGTGGGGTTACGGCCGCCGTCGGATTGATATGGACCCGCGGCATCTGGAATACCTTGTTGCTTATCAGATAGGCGCGCTACAGGCTCTCGCCTCTTATCACGGTAAACGCGTTACCCACGTCAAAGCCCACGCTGCACTTTATAACTACGCCGTTGCTGACCGCGCGTCGGCCATGGCTATCGCCCGCGCGACAAAGACTGTGGACCCCTCAATGGTTCTCGTTGCCCTTTCAGGATCGGAGATGGAAAAGGCAGGCCGTGAGCTCGGATTACTGGTAGCTCGGGAAGGTTTTTGCGACAGGTTGTACGAGAATGATGGCTCCTTGACGCCTCGCATCGTTACTGGGGCCGTAATTAAGGACGCTGAGCAGGCGGCTCAACAAGCACTTCGTATGGTGAAAGAGGGTACGGTACTTTCCCGTCAAGGTGAATGCATCCCGGTTGCAGTGGATACGTTGTGCGTCCACGCAAATGAACCTACTGCGGTGGCTTTAGGAAAGGCCGTTCATCGGGCCCTCAGCGAAAATCATGTTCAATTAGTTTCTCTCCTGAGTTTAAAGCTGACATAAGTGGATTGGAAGGTGAATTTCAGTATTTGACTATTGGGCGTTGTCACGTTGTTCGTGGCTTAACGGTTGACGGATAACCGGACGTGATGAGCACGCCGACCATAAGCTACAAGAACCACCGTTTCCCACCGCAGATCATCGCCCATGCGGTCTGGCTGTATTTCCGGTTCCCGTTAAGCCTGCGGCTGGTGGAAGAAATGCTGCTGGAGCGCGGCATTGTCGTGTCCTACGAAACGATCCGGCGCTGGGGCCGGAAATTCGGTGCGGCCTACGCAAAGCGACTGCGCAGAAAGGCGCCGTCGCGAGAGGATATCTGGCATCTGGACGAAGTGGTCGTAACGATCGGCGGGCGAAAGCATTGGCTTTGGCGAGCCGTCGACCAGGACGGATATGTTCTCGACGAGATCGTGCAGACCCGTCGAGACACCAAGGCTGCCAAGCGATTGCTGATCAGGCTGCTGAAGAAGCAAGGCCTCGCGCCAAAGAGGATTGTCACTGATAAACTGCGTTCATACGGGGCGGCAAAGCGAGATGTGATGCCGACCGTAGAACATAGATCTCACAAGGGCCTTAACAACCGTGCGGAAAATTCCCATCTGCCGCTGCGAAAACGAGAACGAGTGATGCAGGGCTTCCGATCCGTCGGCAGTCTGCAACAATTTGTCCCCGTGTTTTCAGCGGTTAGAAATCATTTCGTCCCGTCGCATCAAAAACACTCCGCCCTCGCCACCCACATTCATCGGATCCGCGTCATGGCGCACTGGAAGGCCGTGACCGGCGCAACTGCCTGAGTTTAACTGAAAGCGCTTCGTCCGGCCTCAGTCGAACAACGTGACAACGCCCTTTGAACTATAAATATGCCACCTCTTTTTCGAGCTCCCGGATTACCAAGGGCTTTCGAACCAACCGCACGTCGCACGGATATTCTTCGTCGATTTCGGCGTCGGGTCCGGCGACGACAATCAGTTTCAGCGGGCGCATGCGTTGGAGAACGGTGAGGCAACGACGAAGGTCGACAGTGTCGGCGTCGATCAGCACAACGGCTATATCCTCATCCTCTGACACTGCCCTGCCCGCCTCCCCCGGGATCGTGGTGAAGAGTGACCGAAAGCCGAATTTATTGAACATCAGATCGTAGTCGATTGCATATTCGGATTGACGTTCGACGACCAGCGCCCTCGGTCTTTTGTCCCGAACGTAGCGGTGGGAGGAAGCACCCCAACGTGTTCTGGAAAAACTGAACGCACGCGCACCAACGCTCGCCATCGAACTCTCCATTGGATTATCCGTGTAATGTACCGGGCACCGTTCCTGGCGCTCACTTTTCTGCTTCAGCGATGTGGTCTGATCCGTGCTGCATCGTATGCAGGCCTGTCATCGCCCGGAAGAAGGCCAGCAGCATCTGTTCTCGTGGCATGGCCTGGGCCACGTCGCCCTGCATGGCCGTACCCGACCAGAGAGCATAAAGGCCGATGCCGATTTGCAAGGGAGGCAAAGTTGGAAGTAGATCATAGTTCTCAACGAGATCCTCGATGAGTTCGCAAAACACCCGATAGCAGGTCGCCTTCGTGGCATTATGGCGTTTGGCAAACGCCTCGTCCCGGCGGGCATGGAGCTGCAATTCGATCGACAGAAGCGACCATTCGGGCTCGGCGGCGATGTACGCAAGTCGCTCGGCCAGAATGCATAGCGTCTCTTCAATGGTGTCGCTGGCTGCCTCGTGCACAATCCGTCGCAAGAGCGAAACTTCCTCAAGGATGTGGATCTCCATCAGATCGACGAGAAGATCGTCCTTGCTCGAAAAATTCGAATAGAAAGCACCTTGCGTGCGCCCGGCGGCCGCGCAAATGCTACGGATCGAGATCGACGCGACGCCTTCCTGCACAATCGATGCGTGTGCGGCTTCCAAGAGCTTTTCGCGTGTCTGACGCTGGGTCTCTTTTCTGTTCGTCGGCATTTTATCTCCGCAAAGCAAACCGTGCTGGAACTTTTCTGAAGGTAAGGCATTCTCATCTCAGATATCAAGCGATATCTCAAAATGAGCAAAGCGGATATGGTTTCAAGTTTGGTTGAGGCGATCATTTGAGCGAGTATGTCCCGTATACTGCAGATGTCGAAATCCGGATGGACGATGAGGATGCGTTGACGACCGAGATCCTCGACATCATGGCGGAGTCGAACCGCAAGGCATTCGAGCGCCACCGCCATGCCGTCCGCGACGCGCACGCCAAAAGTCATGGTTTTCTCAAGGGAGAACTGGTTGTGCCGGAGCTTCCCGACCATCTGCGCCAGGGATTGTTTGCGCGACCTGCGACCTATCCCGTGATCGTTCGCCTGTCCTCTGCACCTGGCGACATTCATTCCGACACCATCCCGGCACCGCGTGGCATGGCGATCAAGGTCATCGGCGTCGATGGCGATCGGCTGCTGGCCGACGATGCCGGGCACAATCAGGACTTTCTCCTCGTCAACATCCCGGTTTTGAGCTTTGGTACGATCAAGAAATACCGCCAGCTCGTCGGTCTCCTGGAAAAGAACGCAGAGAACCCGGCGTTCCTCCAGCGGGCCATGGCTGGTGTCGCCCGAGGCGTGGAGACGGCCGTGGAAGCGGTCGGCATCGAGCCAGGTGCGACCTTGAAGGGGCTAGCGCGCGACAACGCCCACCTCCTTGGCGAGACCTATCATTCGATGGCCGCGATCCGGTTTGGCGATTACATCGCCAAGATCAGTGCCGCACCTTTTTCGGAGAACGTCCGCGCGCTGACCGGTCAAGACGTCGACGACGTCGAGGATGGCACCATGCGCGATCTGGTCATCGACCACTTTAGACAACAGGGGGCGGAATAGAAACCGGTAATTTTTCTGGGGTTAGGCGGCGTGCAGTAGGGGCGGTTGTGGTTTGAATAGCGGTGGTACGTTTACTTCAGTCTGTCGGAAAGGTGCCCGCAATCGATTACGGAGTTCGCCATTTGCCTC
>Ga0065721_10051650_pt1 | contig 13994 bp, 14 predicted proteins | sample Mesricmetagenome_FD_59108 | JGI IMG/M metagenome (GOLD analysis project Ga0065721, IMG submission 59108) | Mesophilic microbial community from rice straw/compost enrichment Sample: eDNA_1 v2 (version 2) | ecosystem: Engineered > Solid waste > Grass > Composting > Bioreactor | place: USA: Davis... | reverse complement strand
GACCGCGCCACGATCGGCAACATGGGTCCGGAATACGGCGCCACCTGCGGCTTCTTCCCGGTCGATTCGGAGACGATCAACTACCTGACCATGTCGGGCCGCGAAGAGAGCCGCATCGCCCTCGTCGAAGCCTATTGCAAGGCGCAGGGAATGTGGCGTGACGCCGGCTCCACCGATCCGGTCTTCACCGACACGCTCGAGCTCGACCTCGGCGACGTCGTGCCCTCCATGGCCGGTCCGAAGCGTCCGGAAGGCCGCATCGCGCTCGAGGGCATCGCCTCCGGCTTCGCCACCGCGCTCGAAAGCGACTACAAGAAGCCCGGCCAGCTCGAGAACCGCTATCCGGTCGAGGGTGAGACCTACGATCTCGGCCATGGCGACGTGGTGATCGCGGCGATCACCTCCTGCACCAACACCTCGAACCCGAGCGTCCTGATCGGCGCCGGCCTGCTTGCGCGCAACGCCGTCGCTCGCGGGCTGAAGACCAAGCCGTGGGTCAAGACCTCGCTCGCCCCCGGCTCGCAGGTCGTCGCCGAATACCTCGCCAAGTCGGGCCTGCAGCAGGATCTCGACGCGCTCGGCTTCAACCTGGTCGGTTTCGGCTGCACCACCTGCATCGGCAATTCCGGCCCGCTGCCGGGCCCGGTCTCGAAGACCATCAACGACAAGGGACTGATCGCCGCTGGCGTGCTCTCGGGCAACCGCAACTTCGAGGGCCGCGTCTCCCCCGACGTGCAGGCGAACTACCTCGCCTCGCCGCCGCTCGTCGTCGCCTATGCGCTGGCGGGCACGGTGCGCAAGGACCTGACCAAGGAGCCGATCGGCGAGGACCGTGACGGCAATCCGGTCTATCTGAAGGACATCTGGCCCTCCTCGCAGGAGATCCAGGAATTCATCATGAAGTACGTCACCCGAGAGCTCTATGCGGCGAAATATGCCGACGTGTTCAAGGGCGACGAGAACTGGCGCGCCGTGCAGGTTCCGCCCGGCCAGACCTATGCGTGGGACGACGCATCGACCTACGTGCAGAACCCGCCCTACTTCATTGGCATGGGCAAGACGGCCGGCGGCACGTCCGACATCGTCGGCGCGCGCGTCCTCGGCCTGTTCGGCGACAAGATCACCACCGACCACATCTCGCCGGCCGGTTCGATCAAGGCGCAGTCTCCCGCAGGTGCCTACCTCATGGCCCATGGCGTCGGCATCGCCGACTTCAACCAGTACGGCACGCGGCGCGGCAACCACGAGGTGATGATGCGCGGCACATTCGCCAACATCCGCATCCGCAATCACATGCTGGGCGCCAACGGCCGTGAGGGTGGCTACACGATCCACTATCCGTCGCGCGAGGAGATCTCGATCTACGACGCGGCCATGCGCTACAAGGAAGAGGGCGTTCCGCTCGTCATCTTTGCCGGCGTGGAATACGGCAACGGCTCGTCGCGCGACTGGGCTGCGAAGGGCACCAACCTTCTCGGCGTGCGTGCCGTGATCGCCAAGTCGTTCGAGCGCATCCACCGTTCGAACCTCGTCGGCATGGGCGTCATCCCCTTCGTCTTCGAGAACGACACCGACTGGCAGTCGCTCGGCCTCACCGGCGAGGAGATCGTCACCATCGAGGGGCTGACGAAGATCCAGCCGCGCGAGAAGAAGATCGCCAAGATCACCTATGCCGACGGCTCGGTGCGGGAGGTCCCGCTGATCTGCCGCATCGATACGCTCGACGAGGTCGACTACGTCAACAACGGCGGCATCCTCCAGACGGTGCTGCGCGACCTCGCCGCCTGACGGACGGCTCGCCCGCCTTTGGGCTCGCAATTGGGGAACGCCGGGCGAAATCCCGGCGTTTTTCGTTGGGACGGCGCATCTTTCGCGCGAGAACTTCGTCCGTGGGTGGGAGCTGCCGTTCCGCCGCCGTCTCACCGCAACGTGATTTGGCCGTGTGCTTGACCGGAGCGTATGGTCCGGGCCAGATCGATCCACAGACACACCCGACCGTGATAGGGACGCCGCCGACAATGTCGAAGGTCATGACCGCTCTCGCCCTCAGCCTGTCCGCGCTCGTCGCGGCGCCCGTCGCGGCGGAGGAGACGAAGGGCGTGGTCGAGCTCTTCACCTCGCAGGGCTGCTCCTCCTGTCCGCCGGCGGACCGCACGCTAGCCGGGCTGATCGAGGAGGGCGGCGTGATCGCGCTGTCCTACCACGTCGACTACTGGAACTATCTCGGCTGGCGCGACACGCTGAGCGATCCGGCCAACACCGCCCGCCAGTACGGCTATGCCGCGACCTGGAAGCGGCGCAGCGTCTACACGCCGCAGGCGGTCGTCAACGGTCGCGACCACGTCAACGGCGCCGACGGCGCCGCGATCCGCCGCCTCGTCTCCGACATGGCCGACAGCGGCAGGGGGCTCGCCGTCGACGTCTCCCTGAAAATGGCGGGCAACGGCATCGAGGTCGGCATCGGCGAGGGTGAGGGCAAGGCCGACGTCGTCGCCGTCTATTTCGACGACGTCAACACCGTCGCCATCGAGCGCGGCGAGAATACGGGCAGGACCGTCACCTATCGCCACAGCGTCCGCAGCGTCGAAACGATCGGCATGTGGTCGGGCGCGCCGGTGACGCTCACCCTGCCGAAATCGGTCCTGAAGGCGCACAAGGGCCGCGGCTGCGCCATCCTCCTGCAGTCGGTTGCCGACGACGGATCGCCCGCTGCGATCCTCGGCGCCGCCATGATGGAGCCACGCCCGGCCAGATAGTGGCGAGCGGACAAAAAAAGACCGGCTCACGGCCGGTCCGAAGTTCTGGGGATTGCCAAACCGCTGCACCGGGAATGAAACAGCGGCGCCAAGTGATCCGCCCGGGAACTTCGAGGGGGCTGGGGGGGCTATATGGTCGAAGTCCCCGGGCCGGACCGTCTGAGGCAACGAGGGAACGTTCCCCAAAAAATCGGGCGCCCGTGGGGCCCAAATGTGGCTGAAATGCGTTACGGGGGCGTTTTGGCCCGATCCTCGGTAACTTGACGCAACAGCGGCTGACAATGCGTGATCGCAGCGACAGGATGACATGGCCGGCCTTGCATTCTGTCAGCCATCAGGCAAACTGCGCGGACAACGATTTGAGGTCATCCCCCGAAATGGCGGACGCGAACGATCAGCATCACCCCCGGCATGAGCCAGCCTTTGCCGGGGAAACCAAGCTGATCGACCTTGCCGAGCACCGCCGCCGCGACGAGCCGGAGCTCGTCACCTTCAACCGCCGCGAGCTCGACGTGATCCTGAGGCTCTACGGCCGCATGGTGGCCGGCGGCGAATGGCGCGACTACGCGATCGACCACCTTCGCGACCGGGCCGTCTTCTCGGTTTTCCGCCGCACCTCGGAAGTGCCGCTCTACCGGATCGAGAAGGATCCGTCGCGCGCGCGCCGCCAGGGCGCCTATGCCGTCGTCGCCGGCAGCGGCGCCGTGCTCAAACGCGGCCACGAACTGCCGCAGGTTCTCCGGTTCTTCGACAAGCCGACGCGCGTCGTCTGAGCCGCGGGAGCGACGCTCGTCAGCCGCGGACCAGCGTGCCCGGGTACCGAGCGGGGTCTGGATCGCTCGCAGTCCCCTCGCCGAGCGCCTTCTGCATGAGCACGGTGTCGAGCCAGCGGCCGTGCTTGTAGCCGGTGCCCGCTAGTCGACCGGCATGGGCGAAGCCCGCCTTCTCGTGGAGGGCGACCGAGGCCGGATGCGCGCCGCCGATCACCGCGATCATCTGCCGGAAGCCGAGCGCGGCGCAGCGCGAGACGAGTTCGGCCAAAAGCGCCGAGCCGATGCCGCGTCCCCGCGCGTCGGGGGCGAGATAGATCGAGTCCTCGACGAGCCAGCGATAGGCCGGCCGCGTGCGGAAAGCGGAGGCATAGGCATAGCCGAGGAGCCGCCCGTCCGCCTCGGCGGCGAGGTAGGGATAGGCATCGGCCGTGATGGCCGCGAATCGGCGGCGCATCTCGTCCTCGGTCGGCGCAACGAGCTCGTAGCTCGCCACGCCCGTCTCGACGCTCTCGCCATAGATGGCGGTGATGGACGGAATGTCGGCTTCGGTAGCGGTGCGGATCAACATGGAAGGTCCTGCGACTGACTGGCAACGTCTAGCGCATCGACCGCGCCGGCGTGAAGCACCCGGCAATGAAAAAGGCGGCCCGAAGGCCGCCTTTCCGAACTCGCCTGCGCCCGGTCCTACTCGCGGTTGCCGAGGAACTGCAGGAGGAACATGAACAGGTTGATGAAGTCGAGGTAAAGGCGCAGCGCGCCGATGATGGCGGCACGGCCCACGGCGACTTCGCCGTCCTGATGGTAGTAGGTTTCCTTGATCGACTGCGTGTCGTAGGCGGTCAGGCCCGAGAAGATCAGAACGCCGATGACCGAGACCGCGAACTGCAGCGCGCTCGAGGCGAGGAAGATGTTGACGACCGAGGCGATGATGATGCCGAACAGGCCCATCAGCAGGAACGAGCCCATGCCCGACAGGTCGCGCTTGGTCGTGTAGCCGTAGAGCGACAGGGCGCCGAAGGCCGCGGCGGTGACGAAGAACGTCTGCGTAATCGAAGCCCCGGTGAAGACCAGGAAGATCGACGACAGCGACACGCCCATCAGCGCGGCATAGACCCAGAACGTGGTCTGGGCGGCCGACACCGACATCTTCTCGATCCGGAAGGACAGGAAGAAGACGAGCGCGAGCGGCGCGAGCATGATCACCCACTTCAGGGCGCTGCCGTAGATGAGCTGGGCGAAGGCCGGATTGCTGGCGGCGGCAGCATAGGTGCCGTAAGCGGCAACGCCGGTGATTGCCATGCCCATGGCCATGAGATTGTAGACGCGCAGCATGTAGGCGCGCAGACCCTCGTCGTATACGGCCTCACCGGTAGGGCGGGCCGCGACGCGGATATTCTGATTGCGATAATCAGCCATTTTGACCTCTTCAGCCCCGTGTTTTGACAGATGGTTTTCCCAGGTGCCGCTGCGGGGCTCAGCATACCTTGACGGAATATGAGGATAGTCGCCCGTAATCGCAAGACGTTACGGACAAAAACCTCACGTGATCGCGGTTCCCGCCGCCGATTTCGGTTAACGCGCCGCGCGCCTCAAAGCTCCCTCAGAACCGGGGCAGCCTTCTGTCCGAGGATGCGCCAGGTGCCGGCAAGCCCGATGCCGATGGTGACGACGAGGGCGACGAGAAGCGTCGCAAGCGCCAGCGCGGGCGAGAAGTCGGACGGCAGCCCCATGATGCGGCTCGTCACGAACCAGGAGGCGAGTGCGCCGAAGGCGAGCGCGAAGGCGGCGGTGGCGAGCCCGATGAGCCCGTACTCGTAGGAATAGGCGCGAATCAGCGTTCTCCGCGTCGCACCCAGCGTCTTCAGCACCACCGCGTCGTGGACGCGTGCGCGGTTTCCGGCGGCGAGCGCGCCGGCAAGAACCAGCACCGAGGCGACGAGCGCTACCGAGGCCGCGGCGCGGATCGCCGTGCCGATCTCGCCGACGAGCCGGCCGGCCATGTCGATCGCGTCCTTGACGCGCACGCTGGTGATCGTCGGGTGCGCCCGCGTGACGGCCCGCAGCACCTCGGCCTCCTTCGCCGCGTCGGCGGAAGGATCGGTCATGGTGGCGAGCCAGGAATGCGGCGCGCCGGCGAAGGTGTTGGGCGAGAAAACCATGACGAAGTTGATCGAGAGCGATTCCCACTCCACCTCGCGCAGATTGGCGATTCGCGCGGTCACCGTGCGGCCGAGGACGGAGATCGAGACCGTGTCGCCAACGGCAAGGCCGAGCTGGCGCCCCTCCTCGGCGGAAAAGGAGACGAGCGGCTCGCCGGCATGGCCCGGCTCCCACCAGGCGCCGGCGACGATCCGCGAGTTTTCCGGCGGGTTGTCGGCATAGGTGATGCCGCGGTCGCCCCTGAGCACCCAGCGCCCCTCGGGCGGCACGTTGTTCTCGTTGATCTCGGCGCCCCTGAGCGCGGTGATGCGGCCGCGCAGCATCGGCACCTTGATGAGTTTCGCCGCCGGCGAGAGCTCGCGCAGGATGCGGTCGAAATCCTCGATCTCGGCGGACTGGATGTCGACGAAGAAGAAGTTCGGCGCCCGCTCCGGAAGGTTGCCGGCGAGCTCGCGCCTGAGGTTGGAATCGATCTGGGCGAGCGTGACGAGGAGCGCGAGGCCAAGGCCGAGCGAAAGCACGACCGACGGCGTCAGCGCGCCGGGGCGGTGGATGTTGCCGAGCGCGAGGCGAAGCGGCGTCGAGCGCACGCTCGGCATGCGCCGCGCCGACCATTGCACCAGCCGGCCGACGCCGTTGAGGAGCAGGAACGCCGCAAAGGCGGCGGCGACGAAGATGACGGCCACCCGCCGATCCTCGGCGATCAGGATTGCCAGCGCGCAGAGGAGGACGATCGCTGCGCCCGAGCCGAGGAGAAATGGCAGGCGCGCCAGCCCGCCGGCCTCGAAGCCCTGCTGCCGGAAGAGCGCGGTCGCCGGCACCTCGCCGGCCCGCCCGAGCGGCATGAACGCGAAGGCGAAGGCGACGAGGAGGCCGAAGAGCGCGGCCTGGGCGAGCGCCGCCGGATAGAGCGCGGCCTTGCCCGCGACCGGCAGGAAGGCGGCGAGCGCAGAGGCGGCGAGGAAGGGCGTCGCGGCCCCGAGGACGAGGCCGGCGAGAATGCCTGCCACCGCGATCAGCAACACCTGGATCAGATAGACGAGAATGACGAAGCGCGAGGAAGCGCCGACGCATTTGAGCGTGGCGATGACCGTGCGCTTGCCCTCGATGAAGGCGCGCACGGCATTGGCGACCCCGACGCCGCCGACGACGAGGGCAGTCAGGCCGACGAGGGTGAGGAACTGCGAGAAACGCTCGATGTTGCGGGTGAGCGCCGGTGCGGCATTGGCGCTGGTGCGGATTGACCAGCCGGCCTCGGGGAAGGCGACCTTGGCTGCCTCGGCGAGCGTCGCGACATCGGCACCCGGCTGATCGAGCACGACGCGATAGGAATATTCGACGATCGAGCCGGGGCGGATCAAGCCCGCCGCATCGAGGCCGGCGCGCGACGTCATCAGCCGCGGCGCAAAGCCGAAGCCTTCGGACAGCGCATCGGGCTCGCTCTCGATCAGTGCGCTGATCATGAAGCGTCCGGAGCCGACACGGATCTCGTCCCCGACCGAAAGGCCGAGCCGGTCGACGAGGATTGGCGCGGCCACGGCGCCGAAGACGCCGTCCTTTTCCCCCAGCGCCTCCGCGAGCGGGATTTGCGGCGAAAGCTTCACCTCGCCGACGAGCGGATAGACGCCGTCGACGGCGCGCAGCTCGACGAGCGACTGGTCGCTTTCATCGGCGGTGCGGACCATGGTGCGTAGGCCGATGCCGGCCGTCACGCGGCCGAGACCTTCGACATGCGCACGCTCGGTCTCGCTCAGATCGCGGTTGTCGACCTCGAAGCGCAGATCGCCGCCGAGGATGGTGCGGCCTTCGCTGGCGATCGACCGGGTCATCATCGTCGAGACCGAATTGACGCCAGCGATCGCCATCGTTCCGAGCATCACGCAGGCGAGGAAGATGTAAAAGCCCGAAAGCCCGCCGCGCAGCTCGCGGACGGCAAGACGGAAGGCGAGCGACAGGGTCTGGCCGCCCTTCGGCGCTTCCACCGTCATGCGAGCGCCTTCTCGCCTTCGACGGCGCTGCGGCCGCGGTCGCCGACGATGCGGCCGGAGCGGACCGCGACCTGCCGGTCGCAGCGCGCGGCGAGCTTCTCGTCATGGGTGACGAGGAGGAGCGTGGCGCCGCGTTCGGCCTGCTTGGCGAAGAGAAGGTCCGCGATCTGGCGGCCGGTATCGGCGTCGAGATTGCCGGTCGGCTCGTCGGCGACGATTAGCGCCGGCTCGGGAACGAGCGCGCGGGCGATCGCCACGCGCTGCTGCTCGCCGCCGGACAATTGTCCCGGAAAATGCGACAGCCGCTCGCCCAGGCCGACGGCGACGAGTTCGTCGCGGGCGCGGTCGAAGGCGTCGCGAATGCCGGCGAGTTCGAGCGGCACGGCGACGTTCTCGAGCGCGGTCATGTTGGGAATGAGGTGGAAGGACTGGAAGACGATGCCGATCGAGCGCCCGCGCACGGCGGCGAGGTCGTCCTCGGCGAGCCGGTGGAGGGGCGAGCCCGCGACGATCACCTCGCCCCTGTCGAGGCGCTCGAGCCCGGCGACGACCATCAGCAGCGTCGACTTGCCGGAGCCGGACGGGCCGACGATGCCGACCGATTCGCCTTTCGCGACCCTGAGGTCGATGCCGTTCAGCACCTTGACGGAGGAGGCGCCGGACCCGAGCGTGAGTTCCGCGGCGTTGAGTTCGACGATGGTTTCCGCCACGGTCAGGCTTCCTATATTCAAGTTGCGATCGGCCGGTCTGCGGAGGGCTTTCCCGAACGGGCCGGAGACCAAGGATAAATCAGATTGCACTTAGGAGGTGCCCGGTGATTTTTAAAGACTTGAGCCCCCTTGCGCTGGCGCTCCTCGCCGTGGTCTCGCTCCTTGCAACGACCGCCTCCGCCCGCACGCTCTCCGTGGTCGGCCTCGGCGACAGCCTGATGGCGGCCTACAATCTCGAGAAGGCTGAAGGCTTTCCCGCCAAGCTCGAGGCGGCGCTGCGCCAGCAGGGGTTCGACGTGACGATCGCCGACGCCGGCGTGTCCGGCGACACCTCGACCGGCGGGCTCGCCCGGCTCGACTGGTCGGTCCCCGACGGCACCGACGCCGTCATCCTCGAACTCGGCGCCAACGACGCATTGCGCGGCATCTCGCCGGAAAAGACGCGAGAAAACCTCGAGGCAATGATTTCGCGGCTCAAGGAGCGCGGCATCGCCGTCCTCCTCGTCGGCATGCTCGCGCCGCCGAACATGGGCGAGGCCTACGAGGCGGCCTTCAACGCGATCTATCCGAAGCTCGCCGAAAAGCACGGACTGACGCTCTATCCCTTCTTTCTCGACGGGGTGACGACCTTTCCGCAATTTCAGCTCGAGGACGGGATGCATCCGAACGCCGCCGGCATCGAGGTGATGGTCGAGCGCTTCGCCCCGGTCGCCGCCCGATTTCTGACCGAACTTTCGGCCAGTATGGAGCCCGCCAACTAGGGATCGCGAGATTTCGCACCCCCGGTTTTTTAACTTGCCCTGCCCGGCGGGGCGTGATTCGGTTGACCTATCGAGACGATTCGGGGGACCGGCTATGCCAAGGCTTTTTACCGCTCTCGAGATACCGCGCGAGGCCGCCCTGTCCCTCTCGCTTCTGCGCGGCGGATTGCCCGGCGCCCGCTGGATCGACGTCGAGAACTACCACATCACGCTCCGCTTCGTCGGCGACATCGACGCGCCACAGGCTGACGAGTTGATCAACGCGCTGGACCGCATCGACCGCCCGCCCTTCCTCCTCAATCTCGCCTCGGTCGGCTCCTTCGGCTCGAAGAAGCCGCACAGCGTCTGGGCCGGAATCGAGCCGTCCGCCGAACTGATGGCGCTGCAGGGCGAGATCAACCGCATCTGCCAGCGTATCGGCCTTCCGCCAGATCCGCGCAAGTTCTCGCCGCACGTGACGATCGCGCGGCTGCGCAATACGCGGCTCGACGACGTCGTCCACTACCTGACGAGCCACGGCAATTTCCGCGCCCTGCCCTTCAAGGTGTCGCGCTTCGTCGTCATGTCCTCGCGCGATTCGGTCGGCGGAGGCCCCTATGTGGTCGAGGAGGCCTACCCGCTGACCGCCCGCTCCCCCGTCGCGACGAGATTTGCCAGCGCCGCGCTGCCCTCGCGAAGCATGTGATAGACGGCCTCGAAGCCGTCGGGACCGCCATAATAGGGATCGGGCACGTCGACGCGGCGGCCGAGCGCGAATTCCATGAACAGATGGATGCGGCCGTGGCTGTTCCGGGCCGCCCGCGCCTTGAGCGTCGCCTCGTTCGAGCGGTCCATGGCGAGGATCAGGTCGAAGCGTTCGAAATCGTTGGCCGTCACCTGGCGCGCCCGCTGCATCGAGATGTCGATGCCGAAGCGCCGCGCCACTTCGATCGAACGCCGGTCCGGCGCCTCGCCGGCATGCCAGCCGCCCGTCCCGGCGGAATCGACGTCGATCGCCGCGTCGTGCGGCAGATCCGCCAGCGTCGCCCGGAACACGCCCTCGGCGAGCGGCGAGCGGCAGATGTTGCCGAGGCAGACGAACAGGACGGAGGCCAGGGGCTGCGCCGGGGCGGGGGATGGGGTAGACTGCATTGAAATCTCGCGATGGGAGGAGGAGATGGCCCGAAGCAGGCTCGGCCCGCAGGACATTACCGCAAAACTCTCAGAGCTGTCAGGCTGGAGCGTGAACGCGGACGGGACGGCGATCTCGCGCCGGTTCGTCTTCCGTGACTTCTCCGAGGCCTTCGGCTTCATGACGCGCGTGGCGCTTGCGGCGGAGGCGCTGGACCACCATCCCGACTGGTCGAACGTCTTCAGGACGGTCGAGATCTCGCTCTCGACCCACGACGCCCGCGGCCTCACCGAGCTCGATTTCACGCTCGCCGTAAAGATCGACGCGATTGCCGGACAGGTGAATTGAACCGGCGGATTGAACGCATGGCTGGCAATCCCCACATTCCGACCAGAGCCAAGGAGGAAAGGATGGCGGCACTCGACGGCGAAATTCTCGGCCCCGGCGCGGGCGCCGGCAAGGACCAGGAGAGATCCGTAAGGCGGAACTTCTGGCGCACGCTTGCGCGCGCCGCCGACAGGGTTCCCTTCATGGAAGATCTCGTCGCCGCCTACTACACCGCCTTCGACCCGGAGACGCCGACCCGCGTCAGGATGACGCTGATGGGCGCCCTCGCCTACTTCGTGCTTCCGCTCGACACGATCCCTGACGTGCTCGCCCTCGTCGGCTTTTCCGATGACATCGCCGTGCTGACGCTCGCCATCAGCACCGTGCGCAGCCACATGACCGACGCGCACCGCCGCGCCGCCCGCCGCGCCATCGAGGCGATGAAGGCCGGCGACACGCCCGAGAGCGCGGCCTGACCTATCCGCCTTCCAACTGGAAGGCTCCATTCCGATTCGAACCGCCTGCCGGAAAGCGCCCTGCTGCCGCAAGGTCAAACTCTCGCCCAATTCCAATTGTTACGGTCTGTGACAATGCGAGACCGTGGGCCAGAACCTGCCGAAAATGGCAAAATGTGCCGGGATGAGCCGGCTTTCGCGAGCCATTGACGATTTGGTAACCGGAATTTAGGCAAGATGAACAGAGTATTTCGCGGCACTTCGCGCGGCTGGGCGCGCGACGAGGCCATATCCAGAGAACAGACATTCGGTAGGAAGGCTATGCTTGGAAAAACGATCGCGGCCGCGACCACGGCATTCCTTGCGCTGACGGTCGTCGCGAGCGCGCAGAACGCGGCCGCGCCGACGCGCATGCAGCAATTCGATGCCTGGGGCGCCTATTCCTATGCCAACGGCAACAGCAAGGTCTGCTATGTGCTGTCGGTGCCGACCAAGTCGGAACCCGCCGGCGTCACCCATGGCGACATCTTTTTCCTGATCTCGCAGCGTCCCGGCCAGAACGTCTCCTACGAGCCGCAGGCGATGATGGGCTATCCGCTGAAGGAAGGTTCGAAGGTCCAGGTCATCGTCGACGGCCGCACCTTCACGCTCTTCCCCCGCGGCAATTCCGCCTGGGTCGAGAACGCCGCCGAGGAGCCGCAGCTCGTCGCCGCCATGCGCGCCGGCTCGAGCATGCAGATCAAGGCCACCTCGCGCCGCGGCACCAACACGAACTACGAATATTCGCTCAAGGGCGTCACCGCCGCGCTGAGCAAGATCGGCAACTGCAAGTAACGGCACCGCGTCTCTACGTCCGGAGAGAGCCGCGCGAGCGGCTCTTTTCATTGGGTGGGACCGCACGAAACGTCCCCCGGGATGACGCGGGCGCGAAAAGCTGCTAAAGCGCCCGCGATATGGCGGCCCGTCCAGCCCGCTCCGCGCCCGCACCGGGCGGACCGAGGCGCCGGCCCCGCGGACGGGCTCAGCACGCAGCCCTCGGTGAGTAAGCGACATGGCAACACTTCTCGACATGGGCGAGCGCCCCGTTTCCCGCGCGCCGGCGCCCGAAAACCCCGATCTCGTCGGCATGGATCGTGAGGAGATCGCCGCCGCGCTGGCCGCGCTCGGCGTTCCGGCCAAGCAGATCCGCATGCGCGTCACCCAGATCTGGCACTGGCTCTACGTTCGCGGCGCGTCCGATTTCAATTCGATGCTCAATGTCTCGCGCGAGATGCGCGACATGCTGGCGCGCAACTTCACCATTGCCCGGCCGGAAATCGTCGATGAGCAGATCTCGTCGGACGGCACGCGCAAATGGCTCCTGCGCTTCCCCGCGCGCGGCGCCGGTCGGCCGGTCGAGGTCGAAACCGTCTATATCCCCGAGGAAGGCCGCGGCACGCTCTGCATTTCGAGCCAAGTCGGCTGCACCCTCACCTGCTCCTTCTGCCACACTGGCACGCAGAAACTGGTCCGCAACCTGACGGCGGGGGAAATCCTCGGCCAGCTCCTGATGGCCCGCGACCGGCTCGGCGACTTTCCCGACCAAGACACGCCGGCCGGCGCGATCGTGCCGTCCGAAGGCCGCAAGGTGTCGAACATCGTCATGATGGGCATGGGCGAGCCGCTCTACAATTTCGAGAACGTGAAGAAGGCGCTGCTCATCGCCTCCGACGGCGACGGCCTGTCGCTCTCCAGGCGCCGCATCACGCTCTCGACCTCCGGCGTGGTGCCGGAAATCGTCCGCACCGGCGAAGAGATCGGCGTCATGCTGGCGATTTCGCTGCACGCGCCGAACGACGATCTGCGCGACCTGCTCGTCCCGATCAACAAGAAGTACCCGCTCGCCGCGCTGATGGAGGCCTGCCGGAATTATCCCGGCCTCTCCAACGCGCGCCGCATCACCTTCGAATACGTGATGCTGAAGGACGTCAACGATTCCCTCGACGACGCGCGCGCGCTGGTGAAGCTCCTCAAGGGCATTCCGGCCAAGATCAACCTGATCCCGTTCAACCCCTGGCCCGGCACGAACTACCAGTGCTCCGACTGGGAGACGATCGAGCGTTTTGCCGACTTCATCAACAATGCCGGCTATGCCTCGCCGATCCGCACGCCGCGCGGCCGCGACATTCTCGCCGCCTGCGGCCAGCTCAAGTCGGAATCCGAGCGGATGCGCAAGGTCGACCGCATCGCGCTCGAGGCGATGATGATCGCCGGCCACGGCGAGGACTGAGCGTGGGCCGCTTCGCCGCGCTCCTCCTCCGCCTGATCGTCATCGGCTTCGGCTTCTTTCTCGCCGCGCTCTCCGCCGGCATCGCCTGGATCTTCCTGACCCGCCTCGTTGTCCCCGAGGATTTCGGCCAGATCGGCGAGCTCGAACTCACCGTCACGCTGATCGTCGGCACAATCGGCGTCTCGGCGGTCCTCGCCCGCGCCGCCGCGATCCCCGCCTTCCTCCTCATCGCGGTGTTCGAATTCACCCGCCGGCGCGACTGGCTCTCCCACGCGCTCGCCGGCGCGGCTCTCGCCATCGTCACCAATGCCGCATCGCTCGCCGCCGGCACACCGATGCCCGCGGGCGGGATCGCCGCCGCGCTCGCCTGCGGCATGATCGCGGCCCTGGTCTACTGGCTCGTCGCCGGGCGCACTGCCGGCGCATGGCTGCCAAGCGCACGGGAATCCGCCGCCATCCGCGGGAATTGAGGCGCCGGGGACCCGCCTCCTGCGACGGAATGGCTTCCCTCGCGCGGGGAAGCGCGCTAGAGCGGGAGCCGGACCATCAGCCCGGCGCTTCCGGCCGCTGTCGAAAGGCACTAGAGTAGCTTCCGACCGGCGGCCGCGGCCGCGCCAAACCCACAGGACCTCGCAGTAAATGGCATCGCACAAGGACGTGAAGAAGGTCGTTCTCGCCTATTCC
>Ga0065721_10051651_pt1 | contig 13995 bp, 11 predicted proteins | sample Mesricmetagenome_FD_59108 | JGI IMG/M metagenome (GOLD analysis project Ga0065721, IMG submission 59108) | Mesophilic microbial community from rice straw/compost enrichment Sample: eDNA_1 v2 (version 2) | ecosystem: Engineered > Solid waste > Grass > Composting > Bioreactor | place: USA: Davis... | reverse complement strand
CGGCACCATCGCCCTGGCCGGCATGGTGATGCGCAACTCGGTGATCCTGGTCGACCAGATCGAGCAGGACATCGCCGCCGGCCACGACCGCTGGCATGCGATCGTCGATGCGACGGTGCGCCGCTTCCGGCCGATCGTGCTGACAGCGCTGACCGCGGTGCTGGCGATGATCCCGCTGTCGCGCAGCGCGTTCTACGGTTCCATGGCGGTGGCGATCATGGGCGGGCTGGTGGTCGCGACCGGACTGACGCTGCTGTTCCTGCCGGCGCTGTACGCGGCGTGGTTCCGGGTGAAGCCGGAGGAAGCCGGCGCGTAGAGGGGGCTGAACACGCGCCGGAGGTGTGGCTGCGCACGCAGGTGCAATGCCCGCTGCTTCCTCAGGGCCTCGATCGGCCCTGTCGCAGGTGTCCGTGGGAACGGGCGCGAATCCCCCGGACGAGTCTTGCCGGACCGCCGCGGGATACGCATGGCACCTGATCCATGCGGCATCAGAGGATGCCGGGGACGTGCGTCGCCAACGCGGCCGCTTCCGCGGCGCAATCCTTGCTCGGCTTCAGGCCCTTGGCCTTGGCCTCGGCCAGGTCGTTGGCGGCGAGGCGCACGTCCTGCTGGTACGTGGGGTTGTTCTGCAACAACGCGAAGGTTGCGGCGGCCACAACCCTGCCCTGGATGACGTCGCTCTGCCAGTGCGCGTTGCACACCACGCGGCTTTCGCCGAACGCGAGTCCGCGGGCGAACAAGGCGTCGGCGTCGGCCGGCGCGACCTGCGCCAGCACCAGGGCCTGGGTCCAGCCGATGGCGGTGTGCCCGGACGGGTAGGAGCCATCCTTGCGCAGGCGTTCCTCGCTGCCCGGCAGGCAGGTGCCTTCGTCGTGGGCCACGAAGGGACGGACACGCTGATAGTGGACCTTGGCGCCGCGGGTGGACAGGCTGCCGTCCGAGAGCGTGCGCCTGAGCAAGCGCGCCAGGTTGGGCGTGTCGGTCTGGTTCACCGGCACGCCCAGCGCGCAGCTGAAGGTCTGCAGCATGCTGGGCTTGACCAGTTCCGCATCCAACGTCGCCAGCTCCCAGCGCGGCGTGCCCCTGAGCTTGGCCGCCGCCGCCCGCACGGCTTCGTCGTTGGCGAAGGCCGCGCTGCCCGGCGCAGGCGGGGGCGGCAGCATGGCGAGGCTGTCAGGACGTTCCGTGTCCTGCAGGTAGCCTGCCAGCAATCCTGGGGCCCGCTCGGGCACCGGTGCCGTGGCGCTGGCGGGGGCGGACGTCGAAGAAGGCGAAGACACGCACCCGCCAACGCCCAAGCATCCCGCCGCGACGACCGAGAAAATCATCTGTCTCGTGATGCACTTCATGGCCTGCTCCTATGCTCCGGTGGTTGGACTTGGCTGAGCAGCGACATTGCTTCGGCATGCGTCGGCAGGGAAGCGAAGGCGCCGTGGCGTGTCACTGCCAGCGCACCGCAGGCCGAGGCGTACTGCAGGCATTGCTCCAGCGTCGATGTGGCTGCCAGCAGGCCGTCGAAGTTGCGCGAACTGATGCCGTGGCGTTGCAACTGGGACAGCAGGCCACCGATGAAGGCGTCGCCTGCGGCGGTGGTGTCGATCGCGTCGACCGCGAATGCGGCCAGTTCGCCGCCGTGCCCGCGGGCATGCCAGCGCAACGGCGCGCCTCCATCGGTGACCAGTACCAGGCGCGCGGTGCGCAGCAGGCGCGAGACGACATCGGCGTCGCGGTGGCGGCCTTCCTTCAGGAATTCCAGTTCCTCGCGCGCCAGCTTGACCAGGTCGGCGGCTTCCAGCGCTTGCCACAGCACGGGCAGTGCCGGCGTGGCGTCCGGCCACAGCGCCGGGCGCAGGTTCAGGTCGAGGCTGACCAGCGCGCCGTTGGCCCGCGCCTGCGCCATGCCCGACAGGGTTGTCGCGGCGATGTCGGGATCGGTCAGGCTGTTGCTGCAGACATGGAAGGTGCTTGCTTCCGCAAGGCAGGCCGGATCGAAATCGGCGGTGCGGAACAGCAGGTCGGCGGCGGGAGGACGATGGAAGCTGAAACTGCGCTCGCCGTGAGCATCCAGCGAGACGAAGGCCAGTGCGGTCTTCGCGCGCGCGGTGCGGCGCACGTAGCGCGTGCCGGCGCCGGCCTCGCGCAGGCTTCGCAGCAGGAAATCGCCGAACATGTCCTCGCCCAGCATGCCGACGAATTCGCAACGTCCGCCCAGCTTGGCGATCGCTACGGCTGCGTTGGCCGGTGCGCCGCCGGCGAACTGGCGGAAGGTCGGCGCTTCCGAGGGGGCCGGTGGCGCGGCCAGGAAATCGATCAGCGCTTCGCCGAAGCAGACGATGGTGCCGGGAGGATTCATCGGCCGGTGCTCGGGTCGGTGAAAGGCGGTGCGGTGCGGCGCGAGGATCGCCGGATTCCGCCCGGGGCGTGCCGGCCTGCCTCAGGCATGCCCGGCTCCGGCTTCGATGTAGCGCATCATGGCGGCGTCGGCGCCCCGGTCCCAGACCAGGTCCAGCGCAGCCGCGAAGGCGGCCACGAATTCGCGGTTGTCCGCCAGTTCGCCATAGATATCGCGCATCCCGATCCAGCGGGCGGGGTCTTCCTTCGCCTCGCGGGCGGTCGCCGTCAGCGTTTCCCAGTGGGGATCGTTCGGTGCGATCGCTTGCCCGCGCTCATCGACACCATGGCAATAGCGGCACCACAACGCGCTTTCGAGGATCAACCCCGTGGGCATGACGCCGGCTGCGATGTTGTCGCGGATCGAGGGGATGATGAACTTCGGTTGCCGGTTCGAGCCATCGAGGCAAAGGCGCCGCACGGTGTCCGCGACTTCGGGATTGGCGAACCGTTCGATGATCAGCCGCTTGTAGTCGAGGAGGTCCTGGCCCGGGACCGCGGGCACGATGGGCAGTATCTCCTCCGATTCCACCCTGTCGAGGAAGGCGGCGATCGTCTTGTCGGCCATCGCCTCGTGCACGTGCTCGATGCCCTTGATCCCGCCGGCGTAGGCGATGACCGCGTGGCCTCCATTGAGGATGCGGATCTTCATCGTCTCGAATTCGTGGACGTGGCGGGTGAAGGTGACGCCGACCTTCTCGAGGGCCGGGCGCCCTGCCGGAAACCGGTCCTCCAGCACCCATTGGCGGAAGGGTTCGCAGGTCACCGGCACCGGGTCCCGGGCGAGGCCGAAGGCGGCCGCGATCGCGCGTTCGCGTGCGCCGGTCGCCGGCGTGATCCGATCGACCATGCCATTCGGGAAACTCACGTGGTCGGCGATCCAGTCCGCAAGTTCCGGGTCGGACAGGCGGGCGAGCCCGACGATCGCGGCCTTCGCGACATCGCCGTTGCCCGGCAGGTTGTCGCAGGACATGACGGTGAAGGGCGGGATGCCGGCACCGCGGCGGGCCTTCAGCGCAGCGACGATCGCGCCGAATGCCGTGGCGGGCCGGTCCGGGTCCCTGCTGTCGGCGACGATGTCGGGTGCGGTGGGGTCGAAGCGGCCGGTCGCGGGATTGATGAAATAGCCGCCCTCGGTGACGGTCAGCGAAACGATGCGGATTTCCGGCCGGCGCATGGCCGCTACCAGGGGACCGTTCGATGGATCGACCTCGATGAAGTCGACCATCGCGCCGACGCGCCGCGCGCGCATTCCCCTGGGATCCAGCTCGATCACCGTCGAAAGGCAGTCCTGCGCCTTGAGCGCGTCGCGCATCCCCGCGTCGGCCGGACGCACGCCCGCGCCGAGGATCGCCCAGTCGTGGCCTTCCCCCAAGGCGAACAGGTCGTCCAGATAAACCGCCATGTGGGCACGATGAAAGTTGCCCAGGCCGATGTGGACGATCCCGGGAGTCAGTTGCCTGCGGTCGTAGCGGGGCTGAGCGACGTCCATTTCATGCCATCCCGTTCAATATGCATCGACCGCGGGGTAAACCGTCATCTCGATCGGCGCCTTGGGATTGACGACATTGTCGAAATCCACCACCGCGCCCTGCTCGATCAACGTCTCCCGCAGTTGCGTGAAGTCCATGCCGGACATGCTGTAGCCGTGCTTGACGCCGAGGGCGGCGGCCGTTCCTGCGCCCTGGCCCATCGCCATGCAGGTGGCCATTACCCGAGCCGAACCGAAGCCGGGTCCATCCGCGCACAGGCAGCGCCCGGCGGTGACCAGGTTGATGCTGCCTTGCGGCACCAGGCAACGGAAGGGAATGTTGTATTCCTGGCGAGGAACCACGAGGCCGTCCTGCTCGTTGCTGTCGCTCGAGTGGATGTCGATGACGTGCGCGCCCTTGGCGACCGTGTCGGGAAACGCCTTCGGCACCAGGATGTCGTCCCTTTGCAGCTGGTAGAGGCCCACGATGTGGTGCGTCTCGCGCACGCCGGTCTGGATGCCGGACTTGGCCAGCCAGCAATCACGGAACTCCGGGAATTCGCGGCGCAGCACCTCGATGATGAGTTGCAGGTTTTCCCGAAGGCTGCATTCGGTCCTCGTGAACCATTCCGGGTCGCTCGCATCGGTCGCTTCGCGCAACACGTTGATGCTGACCATGCCATCGTGGAAGAACTTGTTGATCCACGGGCCGCCGAAGATCGGGATCCGGCCTTGTTCGTTGAGTTCGAGCAGGCGGCCACGGATGGCCTGGGAGACCGGCAGCATCCCATCGACGGCGTCGCGGAACAGGTAGTCGAGCGCGTCGGTATCGACGCCGCCCAGCTGGAACCACAGCGTCGCCGGTTGCAGGACGTCGCTCTTGGTGGTCGGGAAGCCTGCGGCGCGCACCAGGTCCGCATCGCCGGTGCAGTCGACGAAGACCGATGCCTGGTAGGCGACACGGCCTGCCTTGTTCTGCACGATGACATGGGTAATGCGATCGCCGTCCGTCACGCAATCCGAGAACCACGAGTGATACAGCAGCGTCACGCCGCTCTCGAGCAGGAGGCGCTGGGCCGCGAGCTTCATGATCTCGTCGTTGACGGGGAAGTTGCCGCTTTCCAGCGTGACGTCGGCGCCGCCGAGTTCCGCGGCCCGCTGCAGGAGTTCGAACGGGACTCCGCCGATGTGCTGTTTGCCGAAGTGGCGGAACTCGCTGATCGGCGTCACCAGCGCGCTGGTCGACATGCCGCCGACGAAGCCATAACGCTCGATCAGCAGGGTCTTTGCCCCGTTGCGCGCCGCGGCCACGGCCGCGATGAGGCCTGCCGGCCCGCCGCCACAGACGATGACGTCGTAGCTGCCGGCCACGGGCACTTCCCTGCCGGGTTCCCTGATGGACATCGATTCTGTCGAGTTCGCCGGCACGCCTAATCCTCTTGATGGCCGACGCCCACGACGCGGCCCTTGTTTGTTTCGCATATACGATATCGCTAATGTCATCTTGACATGCGCGGCCGCTACGGTCAACGAGGATCATAAACGATTGAAATATATGAAAATATCTCAGGTACTGATTTCTTCTTTGCGGTTAACATGCGCTTGGTCGTGGCAAGAAGAAGTTAGCGATAATTGTTGAATTGGCGGACTGGGACGCGGCTCGACTAGACTGGCAGTCTCGGCAAGGCAGGGACGGAACATGCGGGGCGCAGCCAAAGAGCGTCGTAAGCCCACTCTCCAGGATCTCGCCGACGCGGTCGGTCGCACGGCCAATACCGTGTCGCGCGCGCTCAGCGGCAAATCCGGTGTCAGCCCGGCAACCCGCGCAATGATCAAGGCCGAAGCGGAGCGGATGGGCTACGTTCCCAACGTCCACGCCCGCTCGCTGGTGCTCGGCTCGCGCAAGACCATCGGCGTGATCGTCGCCAACATCTCCAATCCCTTTTTCTCCGATCTGGTCAGCGAAGTCGAACTCCAGGCGCAGCAGGCCGGTTACACGGTCCTGCTGCTGCTGACCTACGAATCGGCGGAACGCGAGCGCGACGCCATCGACCGGGCATTGCGATCGGGCCTGGATGGCATCATCGCGGCCCCCGTCCAGGAGCGTCCCGATGCATGGATGCCGGTGATCAAGGCGGGCATCCCACTGGTCATGGTCAGCCGTGAATTGCCGGAGCTCGACGTCGACTTCTATTCCACCGACAACAAGGCCGGCATCCAGTTGGCGACCGAAACCGTGCTCAAGCAGGGGGCGAAGGACGTCGTCCTGATCGACGAGGACATGCATTTCTCCACTATCCGGATTCGATACGAAGGCTTCCGGCAGTCCCTCGAGAAGTACGGGCTTCCCTTCGATCCACGGCTCAATCTCGCCCTTGTTCCTCCGACCCGTTCCTTCCGTGTGTCCCGGACATGGAACGCCGAGGACGCATACCGCGTCGTCAGCGATCTTCTGGACCGCGGCCGGCGACCCGATGCCTTCGTCGTCGGTGATGACTATTACGCGCTGGGCCTGTATCTCGCACTGCGCGAGCGTGGCATCAGGATCCCCGATGACGTGCTGGTGATGGGCGGGGGCAACCATCCGTTCACGCGCTTCATGGATCCACCGCTTTCCACCCTGCTTCTGCCCTTCGAGGAAGTCGCTCGCCGGGCCACGCGTCGTTTGCTCGACCATATCCAGGGTATCGCAGGCCATCAGGTCGTCAACGAGCACATCGTGCCCGAGTTGGTCATCCGGGCTTCGACCACGCGTTGAGCCCCGAAGTGGGCAAGCGTACGCCACGGCGATTGGCCGCGATGGGCTAGGTGCCGGCCGCAGAGGCGCCTCCCGGCCGGCCCCGCCCGATGACCACGGACAGGATCAGCGCTGAAACCGGGTGCAGGATCGCGAGGCCCGCGAACAGGGCGACATAGTCGAATCTGGCGAGTATCGATCCCGCCATGAGGTTCAGGACCAGCGACGTACTGGCTCCGACCGCACCGAGCATTCCCAGTGCGGATGCGTTGATCCTGACCGGGAACAGGCCGGCCAGGAGCACATTGAATCCCACGAACCAGACCTGGCATACCGTGGTGACGATGGTGATGATGGCCAGCGCGATGGCGGCGCTCGAGGTCATCGTGATGAGCGCGCCCAGGGGCATCAGGGCGGCGGTCAGGACGAAGATGCGCAGCTGCACCCGGATCGGATCGCGTGTACGCGCTGCAAGGCGGTCGACTGAGCGGCCCAGCACGATGCAGGTCAGCATGGCGACGATGTACGGAATGCCGCCTACGAGTCCCAGCTCGGACAGGGACAGTCCGACGCGTTCCTGCAGATATCCCGGGATCCAGAAGAGGTAGAAGTACCAGACCGGGTCGGTGATCATGCGCACCATGACGAGCGAGCGGAATCGCTTGTCCTTGAGCAGCGCGGCGACGGATGCGGGGCCTTCGTCGACGGTTTCCGGCAGCGGTGGTGGCGCCTCCACGACCGGTACGGCAGGAGAGCGGGCCTGCCTGGTGTCCGTCGACCACCAGACGATCGCGACGACGACGCCGACCAGTCCCGGAATCACGAACGCCGCACGCCAGTTCAAGGTCGTCGCCAGCAATGCGATCAGCGGCGGCGCGAGGATCGCCCCGATGTTTCCTGCGGGCGTGGTGATGCTGAGCGCCATGGCGCGATGCCCGACCGGTACCCAGTTCAGGATGGCGCGCTGCATCACGGGAAACGCGCCGGGCTCCGCGGCGCCCAGGAGTACCCGGGACGTGGCGAGTTGCGCGAAGTTCTGGGAAAGGCCTGATGCGATGTTCGCCACCGACCAGCAGGCCGCGAACAGGGTCATGCATATCCGCGTTCCGAACCGGTCGATCAGCCGGCCGCTGACCACGTACATGACGATGTAGGGCAGCATGAATGCGAAGGTCAGCAGCGAGTAGGCCTGATCGTCGAATCCGAGTTCCATCTTCACGATCGGCTTGAGGATGGACAGCGTTTGCCGGTCGAAATAGTTGAGGACCAGCAACGTCATCAACAGTCCGATGATGAACCATGCCTTCTTCGGCATCTTCGCGACCAGCGCTTTGCCTGCCTCGGCGTCGGGGAGTCGTGTCATTCGGCTGCTCCGCCCGGAAGGGAGTGGCGCACGCTCGCGCGCCCGTGCGGGAAACCGTGGGCTTGCGGCATCTGGGAGGCGAGGTCACGAGCGGGCTGATTCATTTAATCAATCCTTAACTTCATGGGCATCACGGGAAGGGGGCGGGACAACCGGATTCCGACTCATCCAGCGCGGCGCCTCTGGGTGCAGCGACAACGGTGGGAGCAAGCCCGGGAGCCTCGGCAGTCTCCTGCCGCTGCGGGCCGGAACGGTCCGGCCGGACCCGGGCTGATCCAGGAAAACCCGATTTTTCAATTGCTTGTGCAGCCTCCTGCTCGGTCCGCGTGCGTTGTGGCCTGGCATCTATTGACGTGCCCCCGTCAATCGGGTCTCATAGTACATAATTTATAATTTATATGGAACAACAATGAAGGTCGTCCGAGTGACCGCGGTACCTCTTCTTGCTTCCTTCGCCGCGATTTTCGGCGGAGTGGAGAAGGTGCCGCCCCACCTGCGTTCTCCTGCGAGCCATTTCCGCCGGATTCCGCGCGTGGGACAGATGGCGACCGTGGTGGTGGTGGAGTCGGACGATGGCGTCGTCGGCTACGGCGAGGCTTTCGGCCTGCCGCACCCGATGTCGGCTGCCGCGATCGTCAACGGGGTCGTTGCGCCGGTGCTGGTGGGCGAGGAGATCGGAGAACCGGCGCAGATGACGCGGGCGCTCTACGAGTACTTCTTCGCCCTCGGCTCCACGCACGGCGCGGCGATGGAGGCGCTCAGCGGCGTCGACATCGCGCTATGGGACCTCAAGGCACGCGCGGCGGGCCTGCCGCTGTCCACCCTGCTGGGTTCCTCTCCTGGACCGGTATCGACTTACGCCAGTCCGGTGGGATTTCTCGAGCATCCGGAGGATTCGGCCAGGGCCGCGCTCGCCTTCCTCGAGCAGGGCTTCACCGCGATCAAGGTCAAGATCGGCCGGGGCGCCGTGACGGATGCCCTGCACGTCGGGGCGGTCCGCGACGCAGTCGGGCCGGCGATCACGCTCTACACCGACGCCAACTGCGCCTACGACGTGCCGACCGCGATCCGGGTGGCGCAGGCACTGGAGCCTTTCGACCTGGGCTGGCTCGAGGAGCCGGTTCCGCCGGACGACCTGCAGGGACTGGCCGAGGTGCGCAGGCATGCGCCGATGCCGGTGGCGGCCGGCGAGAACGAGTTCTACCCCGCCGCCTTCCGGCGCATGATCGATGCCGGAGCGGTGGATTTCGTGCAACCGAACATCACCCGGGCCGGTGGTGTTTCCGCGATCCTGGAGATCGGCCGGATGTGTGCCGACTCCGGCGTGAAGCTCTCGCCGCATGGAGTGGGAAGCAGCATATCGCTGGCGTCCTCCCTCCATGCCTGCCGCGCGGCCGCGGGCTTCGCGACGTACGAGGCGAACAGGCTGCTCAATCCGCTGCGCGACGAACTGGGGGTGCATCCCTGGCGGATGGAGGGCGGGATGCTGGTGGCAGCCGACGTGCCCGGTCATGGCGGCGAGCCGGACATGGACAAGATGAGTGCATATCGGATGGAGGCGATCGTATGAGCACCACGAACCTGGCGCCGGTCCGCGCGCGCGAGCCCGCCGAGATGGGGCAGCTGGTCGGCGAGCCTGGCGAGACCTTGACCGAAACGCTGCGACGCACGCTGCTCGAGATGATCGTGTTCGGCTATTTCGAGCGCGGCTTCCGCCTCTATCCCGAACGCCTCGCCGAGCAGTTCGGGGTCAGCCTCACGCCGGTGCGCGAGGCGCTGATGCGGCTTGCCGCCGAAGGCTACATCGAGGCGGTGCAGCGACGCGGCTTCCATGTCCGCGTACTGGATGCGAAGCAGGTGGTCAGCCTGTGGCAGGTCCGCCTCGGGCTGGAACTGACGGCCGGCGAACTGCTCATCGAACGCTTGGCCAGCGGCGCCTTGCCGCAGAAATCCCTGGATGTGCTCGACGGGATAATGGCCCGGCTGGAGGAAGAACCCCAGAGCATCCAGCACCGGCCGAAGCTCAGCCTCAACGCCGAGTTCCATCACCGCATCGTCGAACTCAGCGGCAACGACATCCTGATCCAGCTCTATCGCGGCATCCAGATGCAGTTGATAGGCGAATGGGTGCAGCACGGCCTGCAAACATGGCGCGCGCGCCTGTCCAGCGAGGCCCAGGAGCACCGGGAGATCGTCGCGGCACTGCGGGCCATGGACCGCGACGCCTACGCGGCGGCGGTCCGCCATCACATCGGACGCTCGCTGGAGGACGCGCTCGGCGACCTGGCCGAAAGGGATGCGGTGTCCACCGGGCAAGAAGCCGGTAGCGAACGATGATCACTAGCCGATCCATCGATATCAACGAGGCCGAGCGCGCCATTGCCGCGGCGACCGCCCAGGCGCAGGCCATGGGCGTGCCGCAGAACATTGCCATCGTCGACGCGGCGGGCCACCTGGTCGCATTCCGCCGCATGGACGGTGCGAAGTTCCTGTCGATCGAAATGGCGATCGCCAAGGCCACGACGGCAGCGGGCGCCCGCAAGGCCACCGCCGACATCATGCCGGCGACGTTGCCGGGCCAGCCCGGCTTCGGCATCCAGAACCTGCATGGTGGCCGCTTCACGGCGCTGGGTGGAGGCATTCCGCTGCTGGCCGGCGCGACCGTGGTCGGCGCCATCGGCGTCAGCTCGGGCTCCGTCGCCGAAGACATTCTCGTGGCGCAGGCAGGCGCCGACGCCTTTCACCTTCCGGAGTAGATCATGTGGGATTACATTGTGGTCGGCGGCGGCACAGCCGGGTCTGTGCTTGCCAGTCGCCTGTCGGAACAACAGTCGAATCGCGTGCTCCTGATCGAGGCGGGCCGCGACCTGCCGCCCGGTGAGGAAGGATCCGCGATCCGCGACATGTACCCGGGGCGCGCCGCCTTCGATCCGCGCAACCACTGGCAGGGCTTGATGGTGACCACGCGCCCTGTCCGGGAGAACTCGCCCGCTCCGGCGAAGCGTCTCTACGAGCAGGCGCGTCTGCTCGGAGGCGGTTCCAGCATCAACGGCCAGGTCGCCAATCGCGGCACGCCGGAGGACTATGACGAGTGGGCCGCCCTTGGCGCCGACGGATGGGACTGGGACTCCGTGCTGCCATTCTTCAGGAAGCTGGAGCGCGACCTCGAGTACTCCGGACCGCTGCATGGCAATGACGGCCCGATCCCCATCCATCGCATCCCCTACGACAGATGGCCTGGCCTGTCGCTGGACGTCGAGCAGGCGCTGAACGAGTTGGGCTTCGACTCGATCGGCGACCAGAACGGCGTCTTTACCGATGGCCATTTCCCGATGACGCTCTCCAACGATGGAGTCCACCGGGTCTCGACCGCCATGGCCTACCTGGGGCAGGAGGTACGGCGACGCCCCAACCTTGCAATCATGACCGACGCCCATGTGTTGACCGTCGCCTTCGAAGGGCGCAAGGCGGTCGGCGTGCGTGTGCGGCGCGGCGACCAGGACGAAACCATCGCCGGTGCGAACGTCATTGTCTGCGCCGGGACCCTGCATTCGCCGGCATTGCTGATGCGTTCGGGGGTCGGGGCGGCATCGGCACTCGGGCGCTTCGGCATCGACTGCGTTGCCGACCTGCCGGGAGTAGGTTCGAATCTCCAGGAGCATCCCGGGATCTCGCTGTCGGCATTCATCCGGTCCGGCAGGCGGCTCGGCGACTCCACACGCAGGCACATCCATCTCGGACTGCGCTACAGCTCCGGCGTCGAGGGCGGTTCGCCCTCGGACATGTTCATGATGTTCGCCGCCAAATCAGCCTGGCACCCGCTGGGGCGCAGGATCGCCACTGCGATCTCCTGGCTCAACAAGGTGCATTCCACCGGGAACGTCGAACTGACCAGTGCCGATCCTGCGGCCGAGCCGACGGCGACCTTCAACTTCCTCAAGGACGAGCGCGACATCGCGCGTCTCGCGGCGGCAGTGCGCCTCATGGCCCGGGTGTTCGCGACCAGGGCAATGACTTCGACCATCGACCATGTCGGGCCGTCGAGCTACAGCGGTTTCGCCAAATCGCTGGGACGACAGACACTGCGCAACTATCTGCTGACCGCACCGACTGCCGTCGCCATCGACCTGTTGCCGCCACTGCGCAAGGCATTCTTCAGCACCATGGTGTCCGGGGGCGTTTCGCTCGGCGAACTGCTGGCGGATCAGGAAGTGCTGGAAGCCTATATCCGCGACCACGCCTTCCCGCAATGGCATGCCTGCGGCACCTGCCGGATGGGCCGGTCCGACGACCGGATGGCCGTGGTCGATTCCCGCAGCGGCCGGGTGCATGGCTGCGAGGGGCTGCATGTCGCCGACGCATCGGTCATGCCGACGGCGCCGCGGGCGAACCTCAACATCCCGGTCATCATGGTTGCCGAAAAGATCGCGCATTCGATCAGCAGCGTCCCGCGCAGCTAGTGCCGCGACCGGTGCGATGTCCGCATCGGACGCGGAGTTCGTGCCATCGGGCCACTCTGGCCAGAAGGCATGCCTGCGTCCCTGGATGTGTCCAGGCAAAGGATTGTGCATGTGCAGCATCCCGGGGCCGGCTCTCCCTCGGCGAGCCTCCCGATTAGCAAAAACTTAACTTTTGAGAATTATCGTTATCTAAGAACATGGCAATACCCAGTGGCGGTGACCATTGCTTTCGGCGGTAAGTAGCAGAAATGCCACAAATTGATAGTAATTCTTCAGGAAGGGCGATGGATGCGACGGAGTCAGGATTGAGTTATCGTTATTCTTAATTCCCCACGAGCAAGCCAGGGTGCGGTGATCGCACGGGCCGAGTCGCACGTTTGAACCGCGAAGCGCAAGCCGCGGAAGCAGTCCTTACACACATCAATGGAGAGGGGATGGAGATGAAGAAGAAGTTGCTTTGCGTCGCGTGCACATCGTGGGTACTCGCGGCAGGCGTGGCGCCGGCATATGCCCAGGATGCGTCCACCGCGCAGGCCGAAGCTTCCGCGCAGCGCGTTGGCAGCGGCGTGATTACGGGCCGGGTCGTCGAGCCCGCCGCCGGCGAATACCTGCGCAATGCCATCATCAGGATCAACGGCCGGCAGGTCGCCGTCTCGGGCGATGGCGGCGAATTCCGCATCAACAACGCGCCGGCCGGTACCGTTCAACTGACCGTCGAGTTCACCGGCTACAACACGGAAACGGTTGAGGTGAATGTGGCGCCCGGCGAGACCGTGCGCCAGGAAGTGGCGCTGAGGAGTTCGCTCGAGAGGGCTGACCGTACGCTGGACGCAGTCAGCGTTGTCGGCGTCCGCGAAGGCGATGCGCGCGCGATCATGGAGCAGCGTGCCTCGATGAACATCGTCAATACGCTGTCTGCCGAAAGCTTCGGCGAAATCGGCGACGGTAACCCGGCCGAATTCCTGAAGTACATGCCCGGCGTCGACTTCGACACGGTGGCCGATGACGTCCCGCGCAACATCTCGCTGCGCGGCCTGCCGGCCAGGTACACCCGGGTGACCGTCAACGGGATCACGTCGGCCGGTGGCGCCGACGCCAATACCAGCAGCACGAGTCCGACGTCACGCACGTTCAGCTTCGAGCAGATGGCGCTGGCCCAGGTCGAATCGATCAATATCTCCAAGACCGTCAGTGCGGACATGGACGCCGATGCGCCTGCAGGCACCATCGACATCCGCACCAAGAAGGCCTTTGATCGCAAGGGGCGCAGCATCGTCGTGCAGGTGGGCGGCACGACCCACACGGGCCTGTGGGACGACTACAAGCATGCCGGATGGCAGGAGGGTGGCTACGGCGGCCGGAAGTTCCTGCCCATGGGTTCGATCACCTATTCCAATGTCTTCATGGATGGGCGCCTTGGCATCAACGCCGGCATCAGCAGTACGACCAGCTACGTCGAACACCAGCAGACCACGGCCAACCGCAACTACATTCCGACAGCGGTCAGCCCCGACCCGTATGCCGTGACCTCGATCGGCTCGAACACCTACTACCGCGAGTACGGCCGCCAATC
>Ga0065721_10005396_pt1 | contig 13996 bp, 11 predicted proteins | sample Mesricmetagenome_FD_59108 | JGI IMG/M metagenome (GOLD analysis project Ga0065721, IMG submission 59108) | Mesophilic microbial community from rice straw/compost enrichment Sample: eDNA_1 v2 (version 2) | ecosystem: Engineered > Solid waste > Grass > Composting > Bioreactor | place: USA: Davis... | reverse complement strand
CAGCGCTTCATCGACAAGGTCGACAAGCTCCAGCGCGGTGACGAACTTCCGCCGGGCGTGATGAAGATGGTCAAGGTCTTCATTGCCACCAAGCGCAAGATCCAGCCGGGCGACAAGATGGCCGGCCGTCACGGTAACAAGGGTGTGGTGTCGCGCATCGTGCCCGTCGAGGACATGCCGTATCTCGAAGACGGTACCCCGGTGGACATCGTGCTCAACCCGCTTGGCGTGCCGTCGCGCATGAATGTGGGCCAGATCCTCGAAACCCACCTGGGCTGGGCTTGCGCCGGCATGGGCAAGAAGATCGACGAGATGGTCCGTGCCTATCATGCCAAGGGCGATCTCAAGCCGCTGCGTACGGAAATCCAGACGCTGTTCGCCAACGACGAGAGCATCAGCAATCTCGATGATGATGGTATCGTCCGTCTCGGTGAGCACCTGTCCAAGGGCGTTCCGATCGCCACTCCGGTGTTCGACGGCGCCAAGGAAGCCGATATCGTCGAAATGCTGGAGCGGGCAGGGCTGAAGTCCTCGGGCCAGTCGACCGTGTTCGACGGCCGTACCGGCGAGCAGTTCGATCGCCAGGTGACCGTGGGCTACATCTACATGCTCAAGCTCGATCACCTTGTGGACAACAAGATCCACGCGCGCTCGATCGGTCCGTACTCGCTCGTTACCCAGCAGCCGCTGGGTGGCAAGGCGCAGTTCGGTGGTCAGCGCTTCGGCGAGATGGAAGTGTGGGCACTGGAAGCCTATGGCGCTGCCTACACGCTGCAGGAAATGCTCACCATCAAGTCGGACGACGTGGCGGGTCGTACGAAGGTCTACGAGGCCATCGTGCGTGGCGACGACACCTTCGAAGCGGGCATCCCGGAAAGCTTCAACGTTCTGGTCAAGGAAATCCGTTCGCTCGGCCTCAATGTCGAACTCGACATGCGCGGCGACCATAACGAGAGCCAGGCCGAAGCGGAGCTCGCACCTCCTCAGGAAGCGGCGGAATAATCCGGCACTTCCTACCCCCATTCACTTCCTGAGGGAGCGGGCACTGCCCCTCCCGACGGAAAGAGGAGAGAATTGATGAATCATCATTCCCACGTCATGGACCCGTTCAACCCGGCGGTCCCCGTGCAGACTTTCGATCAGATGAAAATCTCGATCGCGAGCCCCGAGAAAATCCTGTCCTGGTCCTACGGCGAGATCAAGAAGCCCGAGACCATCAACTACCGTACGTTCAAGCCCGAGCGCGACGGCCTGTTCTGCGCGCGCATCTTTGGCCCCGTGAAGGACTACGAGTGCCTGTGCGGCAAGTACAAGCGCATGAAGTTCAAGGGCGTCATCTGCGAGAAGTGCGGCGTCGAAGTCACGCTTTCGCGCGTTCGCCGCGAGCGCATGGGCCATATCGAGCTCGCAGCGCCTGTCGCTCACATCTGGTTCCTGAAGTCGCTGCCGAGCCGCATCGCCCTGCTGCTCGACATGACGCTCAAGGATATCGAGCGCATCCTCTATTTCGAGAACTATGTCGTTCTCGATCCGGGCCTTACTCCCTTCACGCAGCACGAACTGCTGACTGAAGAGCAGTACCTTGATGCCCAGGACGAGTATGGTGCCGACAGCTTCACCGCCAAGATCGGTGCCGAAGCCATCCGCGAAATCCTGCTCTCGCTCGATCTGGAGAAGATCGCGGCGGACCTGCGCGTGGAAATTGCTGAGTCCACCACGGAACTTAAGCCCAAGAAGCTCGCAAAGCGCTTGAAGATCGTCGAGCAGTTCATCGTTTCGGGCAACAAGCCCGAATGGATGATCATGACCGTCATTCCGGTGATCCCGCCGGAACTGCGTCCGCTCGTCCCGCTCGATGGCGGCCGGTTTGCGACCTCCGATCTCAACGACCTCTACCGTCGCGTGATCAACCGCAACAACCGCCTCAAGCGCCTGATCGAGCTGCGTGCGCCGGACATCATCATCCGCAATGAAAAGCGCATGCTGCAGGAAGCTGTGGACGCGCTGTTCGACAACGGCCGGCGTGGCCGCACCATCACCGGTGCCAACAAGCGTCCGCTCAAGTCTCTGTCCGACATGCTCAAGGGCAAGCAGGGCCGGTTCCGTCAGAACCTGCTCGGCAAGCGCGTCGACTATTCGGGCCGTTCGGTGATCACCGTGGGTCCGAACCTGAAGCTGCACCAGTGCGGTCTTCCCAAGAAGATGGCGCTCGAGCTGTTCAAGCCCTTCATCTACTCGCGGCTCGAAGCCAAGGGCTTCAGCTCGACCGTGAAGCAGGCCAAGAAGCTGGTTGAGAAGGAAAAGCCGGAAGTCTGGGATATCCTGGACGAGGTCATCCGCGAGCACCCGGTGCTGCTCAACCGCGCACCGACCCTCCACCGCCTCGGCATCCAGGCTTTCGAACCGATCCTCATCGAAGGCAAGGCAATCCGTCTGCACCCGCTCGTCTGCTCGGCCTTCAACGCCGACTTCGACGGTGACCAGATGGCCGTGCACGTTCCGCTGTCGCTCGAAGCGCAGCTGGAAGCGCGCGTCCTGATGATGTCGACCAACAACATCCTGCACCCGGCCAATGGCCAGCCGATCATCGTGCCGTCGCAGGATATCGTGCTGGGCCTGTATTACCTCTCGCTCATGAACGAGGGTGAGCCGGGCGAGGGCATGGCATTCGGTTCCTATGCGGAGCTGGAGCATGCGCTCGACAACAAGGTCGTCACGCTGCACACCAAGATCAAGGCGCGCGTTCCCGCCTGGGATGCGGACGGCAAGCAGACCACCGAGATCGTGGAAACGACCCCGGGCCGCATGCTGATCGGCCAGATCCTGCCGCTCAGCCCGGCTGTGCCGTTCTCGACGGCCAACCAGCTGATGACCAAGAAGATGATCTCCAAGATGATCGATACCGTGTATCGNGGNTGCGGTCAGAAGGAGACGGTCATCTTCTGTGACCGCGTCATGCAGCTTGGCTTCAAGAATGCTTGTGATGCTGGCATCTCGTTCGGCAAGGACGACATGGTCATCCCGGCGTCCAAGTACACGATCGTGGAAGAGACCCGTAAGCTGGTCGAGGAATTCGAGCAGCAGTACAATGACGGCCTGATCACCCAGGGCGAAAAGTACAACAAGGTCGTCGACGCCTGGGCCAAGTGCGGTGACAAGGTCGCCGAAGAGATGATGGACGCTATCCGTACCGTCCAGTTTGATGAGGAAACGGGTCGTCAGAAGCCGATCAACTCGGTCTACATGATGAGCCATTCCGGTGCGCGTGGTTCGCCGGCCCAGATGAAGCAGCTCGCGGGCATGCGCGGCCTGATGGCCAAGCCCGACGGCTCGATCATCGAGACGCCGATCACCGCGAACTTCAAGGAAGGCCTGAACGTGCTGGAGTACTTCAACTCCACCCACGGTGCCCGCAAGGGTCTGGCCGATACCGCACTGAAGACCGCCAACTCGGGTTACCTGACCCGTCGTCTGGTTGACGTGGCGCAGGACGCAATCATCGTGTCCGAAGACTGCGGCACCGAGCGTGGTCTGACCATGGAAGCCATCGTCGATGCCGGCCAGGTCGTTGCCTCGCTCGGCCAGCGCATCCTGGGCCGTACCACTGCGGACGATGTGTTCCACCCGATTTCGGGCGACCTCATCGCTCCCAAGGGCACGCTGCTCGAGGAAAAGCATGTCGACGTGATCGAAGAGGCCCGTATCCAGTCGGTCCGCATTCGTTCGCCGCTGACCTGTGACATGCGCCAGGGCTGCTGCGCGGCCTGCTACGGTCGCGACCTCGCACGCGGTACGCCGGTCAATATCGGTGAAGCTGTCGGCGTTATCGCCGCCCAGTCCATCGGTGAACCCGGCACCCAGCTCACCATGCGTACGTTCCACATCGGTGGTACGGCACAGGTGGTGGACTCCTCGTTCCTGGAAGCTGGCGCAGAAGGCAAGATCGAGGTCCGCAACGCGAACCTCGCTACTGTCGAAGGTGGCAAGCAGGTCGTCATGGCCCGTAACGTGGCTCTGGCCATCGTTGATGCCGACGGCAAGGAACGCGCCGTTCACAAGGTGACCTACGGCTCCAAGCTGCTGGTCAAGGAAGGTGACATGGTTCGCCGCGGCCAGCGTCTGGCCGAATGGGATCCGTACACCCGTCCGATCCTGGCTGAAGTCGAAGGCGAGGTGGTGTTCGAAGACCTGGTCGATGGTGCCTCGGTTGCGGAAAACACCGACGAGGCCACCGGCTTCACCAAGCGCGTGGTCATTGACTGGCGCGGCAACCAGCGTGGTGAAGGCCTCAAGCCCGCACTCGCCATTGCCCGCGGCGGTTCGGTGGCCAAGGTGGAACGTGGCGGCGACGCCCGTTACCTGCTCTCGGTTGACGCCGTCATCGCCGTCGAGCCCGGTGAAAAGGTGTCTCCGGGTGACGTTCTCGCACGTATCCCGCTCGAGAGCGCCAAGACCAAGGACATCACCGGCGGTCTGCCGCGTGTGGCCGAGCTGTTCGAGGCCCGTCGTCCGAAGGATCACGCCATCATCGCCGAGATCGATGGCACCATCCGCTTCGGCCGCGACTACAAGAACAAGCGTCGCGTCATCATCGAGCCGACCGAAGAGGGTGTTGATCCGGTTGAATACCTGATCCCGAAGGGCAAGCCGTTCCACCTCCAGGAAGGCGACACCATCGAGAAGGGCGAATACATCCTGGACGGCAACCCGGCTCCGCACGACATCCTTGCCATCAAGGGCGTCGAGGAACTGGCCCGTTACCTCGTCAACGAGATCCAGGAAGTGTACCGTCTGCAGGGCGTGTTGATTAACGACAAGCACATCGAGGTGATTGTTCGCCAGATGCTGCAGAAGGTCGAGATTGTGGAGCCCGGTGACTCCGGCCTGCTCAAGGACGAGCAGCTGGACAAGCTGGACTTCGACGAGCTCAACGATCAGCTCGTGGCCGAAGGCAAGAAGCCGGCAACCGCCAATCCGGTGCTGCTCGGTATCACCAAGGCCTCGCTGCAGACTCGCTCCTTCGTGTCGGCTGCCTCGTTCCAGGAAACCACCCGCGTCCTCACCGAGGCTGCGGTTTCCGGCAAGGCCGACCTGCTCGAAGGCCTCAAGGAAAACGTCATCGTGGGCCGTCTCATCCCGGCCGGTACCGGTGCCGGTATTTCCCAGGCCAAGCAGATTGCTGCCAAGCGCGACGATCTCATTCTCGAGGAACGCCGCCGCCAGGCCGAGACGGTGCAGCTTGCTGCTCCGACCGCCCAGTAAGGCGATGCGTGCAGTGCGAATTGGGGAAGGGGCCTTCGGGCCCCTTTCTTTTTGGCCTGTCGATAGGCGTCAGCCTGCTTCGTCGCTATGGTGGCGAGACCTGGAGCCAGCCATGAAGTTCAAAACCACCATATTTCTCGACGGCAACAATACCGGGGTCGAGGTACCGGCCGAAGTTGTGGAGCAACTGGGCGGCGGCAAGCGAGCCGCCGTTGAGCTCACCGTCGGCAAGCTGACCTATCGCTCAACCATTGCCTCCATGGGAGGAAAGTTCCTCATCCCCCTCAGTGCGGCCCGGCGGGCAGAGGCGGGCGTGAAGGGTGGGGACGAAGTTGAAGTAGAGATCGCACTCGACACGGCCCGCGCGAAGTGGATGTCCCGCACGATTTTGCGCAAGCACTGGCGGCGCAACCGCAGGCCAAGGCGTTTTTCGAAACATTGTCCTATAGCAACCAGCTTCGGCACGTACTGCCGATTGCCGATGCCAAGTCCGATGAGACCCGACAAAGGCGGATCGCCAAGGCTATCGAAACCCTGGCTGCCGGCAAGAAATAGTCTGTCTTACACGGACAGCCCGAGAAAACGGGTAATCTCCTGCGCGGCAGCTGCCCCGGCACGATTGGCCCCGATCGTGGATGCCGAGGGTCCATATCCGACCAGATGTACGCGGGGGTCCTTCGCGACCTGCGTGGCCAGCCGCCCGGTCATGACGATACCGCCTGTATCCTCGCGCAACTGCAGCGGGGCGAGGTGATCAAGCGCACTGCGAAATCCGGTGCACCACAGGATCACATCGACAGCCAGTTCGGTGCCATCGGCCCAGCGCACACCGGTGGTCGTGATTTCGGAGAACATCGGGTTTCGGTCGAGCACACCGCGCTCGCGCATGGCCTCGATAGCCGGCGTCACTGGCAGGCCTGTCACCGATACGACAGACCTTGGAGGCAGCCCCGCACGCACCCGTTCCTCCACCATGGCCACGGCTCGTCGACCGGCCTCCTCGTCAAAGGGGCCGTCGCGCCAGCGGGGTGGGCTGCGCGTGACCCAAGTTGTATGGGTGACTTGCGAAATCTGGTCCAGCAACTGGACGGCCGATATTCCGCCGCCAACAATGAGCACATGCTTGCCGGCAAAGGCCTCGGCGGTGGTGAAGTCGCGGGTATGCAGAGTCTGTCCCAGAAAAGTCTCTGCACCCGGATAGGCGGGAATATAGGGGTTCTCCCAGGTTCCCGTGGCATTGATGATGCCCCGCGCCGAGAAGAGGCCCTGGTCTGACTCCACCCGCAGCCGATCGCCTCTGTCACAGACCACGCTGACGGCGGCAGGCCGGAGAACCTGCAGGTCAAAGTGCTTCTCGTAGGCTTCAAAATAGTGCGGAACGGCGACAGACGCACGCACCGTTTGGTCCGGGCCGGCAAAGTCCGCAAAGCCGAGGCCCGGCAGGTCATGCACGCGATTGACGGTGCTCAGGGTAAGGGAGGGCCAGCGGAACTGCCAGGCGCCACCCGGGCGCGGCGCGCGGTCCACTACGATGAAGTCCTTGCGTGCCAGGAGGCCCGACTTGCGCAGGTGATATGCCGCGCTAAGGCCCGCCTGGCCTGCGCCGATCACGACAATATCGAGTTTCAGGGCAGCGCGCAGGGCAGGGGTGGCGGGCAAGGCGAAAGCTCCAGGGCGAACCGGAGCATATCACAAATGCGGAGCATCGCCGACCCGCGTGCGGGTCGGCGCTTATGGTTTGTGAGGACGACTAGAACAGATCGTTGTTGTCGTTGGGCTGGGGCAGGGTCTTGCCGTCGGGCTGATCGAGGCTGTCGATGCGGGCCATATCGTCGGCGCTCAAGGTGAAATCCCAAACGTCGAAATTGTCCTTTGCCCGCTCGGGCTTGCTGCTCTTGGGCAGGGGGATCAGGTTCTGCTGCATGTGCCAGCGGATCAGGACCTGTGCCGGTGACTTCCCGTGCTTGTCGGCCAGCTCAGTGATGATGGGGTTCTCCATAAGCTTGGTCTCCTTGCCGCCAAGCGGGCTGTAGCATTCAAGCTGGATATCCCGGTCGCGCAGGAACTCCCGGATATCGCGCTGCTGCCAGGCAGGATGGAGTTCGACCTGGTTGACCACCGGCACCACCCCGGTCTCATCAATGATGCGGCTGAGGTGTTCGGGCAGGAAGTTCGACACGCCAATAGACTTCACCTTGCCCTGGTTCTTCGCCTCGATCAGCGCCTTCCAGGTGTCGACATATCGGTCGTGGGCCGGCGCCGGCCAGTGAATCAGGAAGAGATCTAGATAATCGAGCTTGAGGCGCTCGAGTGACTCGTCGAGCGACCGCAAGGCGCTGTCATATCCCTGATGGCTGTTTCGAAGCTTGGACGTGATGAAGAGTTCCTCGCGTCCGATGGATGCCTGTTCGATGGCGCGCCCGATACCGGCCTCGTTGTCATAGCCTTGGGCCGTATCGATATGACGATAGCCCGCCTCAATGGCCGCGTCGACCACGCGGGGCGCGTCATCTTCTTCCAGTCTCCAGACCCCGAAGCCGAGCTGGGGTATGGCGTTGCCGTCATTGAGGGGAATGGTTGGGGACAAATTCATTTATAATTACCTCTTCTCAAACTCGTCCCCCAACGACGCGAAGGGGTTTCTGGCTCCATCACGGCACATGAGATTTGACCGGGAGCGAAGAGGCAACGGATTTTCAACCATTCGTCCACTTTGACTGCTGGCGCCGGAAGGGCTAACCGGCCGAAAACGCAAGGCTCTGCTTCGGATTTTTCACGAAAGAATCCTTGACGGGGCGAGTCATCGGCTCTAAACAGCGCCTACCTTAGCGGTCGGTCGTGGTTGCCACACCGGGTCCCTGCCACCTTGTGCGGGAATCCAGGGCGATCAAACACACTGTCGGGTAGCTAGACGAAGCAAATCCTTGTGCGCATGACTGCTGCCGAAAGGCGGGTGGTCCGCTGCAATTGAGGCGCTGCCGAATCCAAACGGATTTCGGGCATGCGCCGCTTTGGTTTGCTTGTGTAGACCGAACTGCGCGTCCCGAGGGGCGTGAATTTAGTACTGGGGCTGGTCCGTACCGACTGGCTTCGAATTTGGACGATGGAAAGAGCGCAATGCCCACCATTAATCAGCTGATCCGCAAACCACGCGCCAGCAAGCCAAAGCGGAACAAGGTTCCGGCCATGGAAGCNAACCCGCAGAAGCGCGGTGTCTGCTCCCGTGTGTACACCACGACCCCGAAGAAGCCGAACTCGGCTCTGCGCAAGGTGGCCAAGGTTCGCCTGACCAACCAGCGCGAAGTGATTTCGTACATCCCGGGCGAAGGTCACAATCTGCAGGAGCACTCTGTTGTGCTCATTCGCGGTGGTCGCGTGCGCGACCTGCCGGGCGTTCGCTACCACGTGCTCCGCGGCGTGCTTGACACGCAGAGCGTGAAGGACCGCAAGCAGCGCCGGTCCAAGTATGGCGCGAAGCGTCCGAAGTAAGGAGATATTGAGCGATGTCCCGTCGTCACCGCGCCGAGAAGCGTGAAGTCATCCCTGATCCCAAGTTTGGCGATCTCGTCGTNNCCAAGTTCATGAACTCGCTCATGAAGGACGGCAAGAAGTCGGCTGCNGAGTCCATCGTCTATGGCGCCTTCGATATCNTCGAAGCCAAGACCAAGCAGGACCCGATCACCGTGTTCCACACGGCGCCCTGGACAATATCCGTCCGGCCGTTGAAGTGCGTTCGCGCCGCGTCGGCGGTGCAACCTACCAGGTTCCGGTTGAAGTCCGTGCTGACCGTCAGCAGGCCCTGGCCATTCGCTGGCTGATCGAATCTGCCCGCAAGCGCGGCGAGAACACCATGCGTGAGCGCCTGTCCGGCGAACTCATGGACGCCATGAATGGCCGCGGTCAGGCCGTCAAGAAACGCGAAGACACGCACCGTATGGCTGACGCCAACCGTGCCTTCTCGCACTACCGCTGGTAGTAGGAGTACTCAATGGCACGCGAAACCCCAATCCATCTCTATCGTAACTTCGGCATCATGGCTCACATCGATGCTGGCAAGACGACCACGACCGAGCGCATCCTGTACTACACCGGCAAGAACCATAAGATGGGCGAGACCCACGATGGTGCTTCCACCATGGACTGGATGGAGCAGGAGCAGGAGCGTGGCATCACGATCACTTCGGCCGCCACGACCACGTCGTGGAAGTCGCGTGATGGCGTGCAGCACCGCTTCAACATCATCGACACGCCCGGCCACGTGGACTTCACCATTGAAGTTGAGCGTTCGCTTCGCGTGCTTGACGGTGCCGTTGCCCTGCTCGACGCCAATGCTGGCGTTGAGCCGCAGACCGAGACCGTCTGGCGCCAGGCCGACAAGTACCACGTGCCGCGTCTGATCTTCGTCAACAAGATGGACAAGGTCGGTGCCGACTTCTACCGCTGCGTGGAAATGATCGGTTCGCGCCTGGGTGCCAAGGGCATCCCGGTCCAGCTGCCGATTGGCGCCGAGACCGAGTTCAAGGGCGTTGTTGATCTCATCGAGATGAACGCCCTGATCTGGCGCAACGAAGAGCTGGGCGCCCAGTGGGACGTCGTCGAGATCCCGGAAGACCTCAAGGAAAAGGCCGCGAAGTATCGCGAAGCCATGATCGAGGCTGCCGTCGAGGTGGACGATGCCGCCATGGAAGCCTATCTCGAAGGCGAAGTGCCGGATAACGCCACCATCCGTCGTCTGCTCCGCAAGGGCGTCATCGACACCAAGTTCTTCCTCGTCTATGCAGGCTCGGCCTTCAAGAACAAGGGCGTGCAGCCCCTGCTTGACGGCGTGATCGACTTCCTGCCGTCCCCGATCGACATTCCGGCGATCAAGGGTATCGACGCCCGGACCGAAGAGCCGATCGAGCGTCACGCTGACGACAACGAACCGCTCTCGATGCTGGCTTTCAAGATCGCCAACGACCCGCACATGGGTTCGCTGACCTTCTGCCGCATCTACTCGGGTCACCTCGAGGCCGGTGTGCAACTGGAAAACACCGTGAAGGGCAAGCGCGAGCGCATTGGCCGCATGTTCCAGATGCACTCGAACAGCCGCGAGCAGATCACCGAGGCGTATGCCGGTGACATCGTTGCTATCGTTGGCCTCAAGGACACCACGACCGGTGATACCCTTGCTCCGACCAATTCGCAGGTTATCCTCGAGCGCATGGTGTTTCCGGAACCGGTTATCGACATTTCCGTCGAGCCCAAGTCCAAGGCCGACCAGGAAAAGATGGGCCTCGCCCTCAGCCGCCTGGCCGCCGAAGATCCGTCCTTCCGCGTCAAGACCGACGAGGAATCGGGCCAGACCATCATCTCGGGCATGGGTGAGCTTCACCTCGACATCATCGTCGACCGCATGCGTCGCGAGTTCAAGGTCGAGGCCAATGTCGGCCAGCCGCAGGTTGCTTACCGTGAAACCATCACGCGTAAGACCGAAAAGGACTACACCCACAAGAAGCAGTCGGGTGGTTCGGGTCAGTTCGCCCGCATCAAGTTCACGGTCGAGCCGGGTGAAGTCGGCAAGGGGCTGGAATTCGTCAACGCCATCGTTGGCGGTGCGGTGCCCAAGGAATACATCCCGGGCGTCCAGAAGGGCCTGGAATCGGTCATGGGCGCAGGTCCGCTGATCGGCTTCCCGGTCGTGGACGTGAAGGTGACCCTGGTCGACGGTGCGTACCACGATGTGGACTCCTCGGTCCTGGCCTTCGAAATCGCAGCCCGCGCGGGTTTCCGCGAAGCGCTGCGTGAAGCCGGCCCGAAGATCCTCGAACCGATCATGAAGGTTGAAGTTACGACGCCGGATGAGTACATGGGCGACGTCATCGGTGATTTGAATTCCCGTCGCGGACAGATCCAGGGCACTGAAAGCCGTGGTGTGGTCCAGGTGGTGAATGCATATGTGCCGCTTGCCAACATGTTCGGCTACGTGAATTCGCTCCGGTCGATGAGCCAGGGTCGCGCAAACTACTCGATGGTGATGGATCACTACGAGCAGGTTCCGCAGGCTGTCGCCGACGAAGTCCAGGCCAAATACGCCTAAAACAGCGCAAGCTACTAAAACTCAACATAATGTCGGCGATTGCGCTGACTAATTTGGAGAAAAGCGATGGCAAAGGAAAAGTTTTCCCGCTCCAAGCCGCACTGCAACATTGGCACCATTGGTCACGTTGACCATGGCAAGACCTCGCTGACCGCAGCGATCACCAAGGTTCTCGCCGAGACCGGTGGCGCAAACTTCAAGGACTATGCGTCGATCGACAGCGCTCCGGAAGAAAAGGCACGCGGCATCACCATCAACACCTCGCACGTTGAGTACGAGACGGCCAACCGTCACTACGCTCACGTCGACTGCCCGGGTCACGCCGACTATGTGAAGAACATGATCACCGGTGCTGCCCAGATGGACGGCGCGATCCTGGTCGTGTCCGCTGCTGACGGCCCGATGCCGCAGACCCGTGAGCACATCCTGCTCGCCCGTCAGGTCGGTGTGCCGGCTCTCGTGGTGTTCCTGAACAAGTGCGACATGGTCGACGATCCGGAACTGCTCGAGCTCGTCGAGATGGAAGTTCGCGAACTCCTGTCCTCGTACGAATTCCCGGGCGACGACATTCCGGTCATCAAGGGTTCGGCTCTGGCCGCTCTGGAAGACTCCAACCGCGAACTCGGCCACGACGCAGTCGTCAAGCTGATGGAAGCCGTTGACGCCTACATCCCGCAGCCGGAACGCCCCGTCGACCAGCCCTTCCTGATGCCGATCGAAGACGTGTTCTCGATCTCGGGTCGTGGTACCGTGGTGACCGGTCGCGTTGAGCGCGGCGTCATCAAGGTTGGTGAAGAAGTCGAAATCGTCGGCATCAAGGCCACCCAGAAGACGACCGTTACCGGCGTTGAAATGTTCCGCAAGCTGCTCGACTCGGGTGAAGCTGGCGACAACATCGGCGCGCTGATCCGTGGTATCGACCGCACCCAGGTGGAGCGCGGCCAGGTTCTCTGCAAGCCCGGTTCCGTGACCCCGCACACCGACTTCACTGCTGAGGTTTACATCCTCACCAAGGAAGAAGGCGGCCGTCACACCCCGTTCTTCGGCAACTACCGTCCGCAGTTCTACTTCCGTACCACGGACGTGACCGGTATCGTGACCCTTCCCGAAGGCACCGAGATGGTGATGCCGGGCGACAACCTGAACATCAACGTTCAGCTGATCGTGCCGATCGCCATGGAAGAGAAGCTCCGCTTCGCTATCCGTGAAGGTGGCCGTACTGTTGGTTCGGGCGTCGTCGCCACGATCCTGAAGTAAGCTTCTTCGAGAAATTCGCGGCGCGCGGATGCACGCGCGCCGCGAACCTTTTAATTCAGGATTGTGAAGATGAACGGTCAGAATATCCGCATCCGCCTCAAGGCGTTTGACCACCGCGTGCTCGACACCTCGACCCGCGAGATCGTCAATACCGCCAAGCGTACGGGTGCCCAGGTGCGCGGTCCGATCCCGCTGCCGACCCGCATCGACAAGTTCACCGTGAACCGCTCGCCCCATATCGACAAGAAGGCGCGTGAGCAGTTCGAGATTCGGACCCACAAGCGTCTGCTTGATATCGTGGATCCGACTCCCCAGACGGTTGATGCACTGATGAAGCTCGATCTCGCCGCCGGCGTCGACGTCGAAATCAAGCTCTAAGAATACAAGACTTTTCCGCGCCTGCCGCTAAATGGGTCCTCTGAAGTCATGACCCGGCAGAGTGCCAACAAGAAGGTAAAACCGATGCGTTCTGGATTGATCGCACAGAAGCTGGGGATGACCCGCATCTTCACCGAGGACGGCAACCACGTCCCCGTGACGGTGCTGGGCCTGCAGAACTGCCAGGTGGTGGGCCAGCGGACCGTCGAGAAGGACGGTTATTGCGCCCTGCAGCTGGGTGCTGGCCAGGCGAAGGCCAAGAATATTTCCAAGGCAGAACGCGGCCAGTACGCTGTTGCCAAGGTTGAGCCCAAGCGTCACGTGGCCGAGTTCCGCGTGGATGCCGACAACCTCATCGAGGTTGGCGCAACGCTCAAGGCCGACCACTTCGTTGAAGGCCAGCTGGTCGACGTGACCGGAACCTCCATCGGTAAGGGTTTTGCCGGCGGTATGAAGCGCTGGAACTTTGGTGGTCTGCGTGCTTCGCACGGTGTGTCCGTGTCGCACCGCTCGATCGGTTCGACCGGTCAGCGCCAGGATCCGGGCAGGACCTTCAAGAACAAGAAGATGCCGGGCCACATGGGCGATCGTCGCATCACCACGCAGAACCTCAAGGTCGTCAAGACCGACGTGGAGCGTGGCCTGATCATGATCCAGGGTTCGGTGCCGGGTGCCAAGGGCGCCTGGATCATGATCAAGGACGCCGTCAAGAAGCCGGCTCCCGCGAACGTTGCCCTGCCGGGTTCGTTCGAGGCCGCAGCTGCGGGAGAAGCGAAGTAAATGGAACTCAAGGTAACCACTCTCGACGGTAAGGCCGCCGGTACGGTCGATCTCAAGGACGATGTCTTCGGTCTCGAAGTCCGTCCTGATATCCTGCACCGCATGGTCCGCTACCAGCAGCTCAAGGCCATGGCCGGCACGCATGACGTGAAGAACCGGTCGGAAGGCGCGCGCACGGGCAAGAAGTTCGTGAAGCAGAAGGGTTCGGGCGGCGCTCGTCACGGCGACCGCAAGGCTCCC
>Ga0065721_10051649_pt1 | contig 13998 bp, 11 predicted proteins | sample Mesricmetagenome_FD_59108 | JGI IMG/M metagenome (GOLD analysis project Ga0065721, IMG submission 59108) | Mesophilic microbial community from rice straw/compost enrichment Sample: eDNA_1 v2 (version 2) | ecosystem: Engineered > Solid waste > Grass > Composting > Bioreactor | place: USA: Davis... | reverse complement strand
ATACCTTCGCGGTCCGCGCCAGCTACTCCGAGTCGTTCACTGCTCCGACGCTGTACGAGCTCTTCGGGCCGACGGGTGCAGGGTTCACCAGCAGCCAGCAGGTCGCCCGATATGACGCCAGCGGCAACCCGCTGGGCACGAGCACGGCAAACGTCCAGTTCCGGCAGCAGGACGGCGCGAACCCCGATCTCGAACCCTCGACATCCGACAACCTCTCGTTCGGACTGTCGTGGTCGCCCAGGGGTGCGCTGGACGGCTTCCAGGCCTCGTTGGATTACTACTCGATCAAGGAAAAGGACATCATCCGCACCCTGCCCTCCAACGATGTCATCCAGCATGTCGAGCAGTTCGGTCCAAGCTCGCCGTTTGCGCAGTTCGTGAGGCTTGGTCAGTCCCTTGCCGGTGAGCTGCGTTTCGAAGACGGCGATCCGGTGACGGCGCCAGGACAGATGACGAACCGTCCTTCGGATGAAGTCTGGCTCACGCTGCTCAACGTCAACGTGGCGAAGATCGAGCAGGACGGTATCGACCTGAAGCTGGGTTATTCGTTCAGCACCGACTCATGGGGTGAGTTTTCGACTCAGCTCAACGTCAACTATCTGATGTCGTATGAGCAGGAGCTCGTCCCCGGTCTGTTGCCTGCCGAGGATTTGAGCGGCGTTTACAACGACGACTTCGGTCTGTTCCCGGAATGGGGCGCCTTCCTCCAGCTCGGCTGGCGCTACGGTGCGTTCTCGGCCACCATCAACGGAACGTTCATGCCCGGTGTGGACGATGTGACGTTCGGCGAACCGTACTTCAAAGTGGATAGCTACAGGGCCTTCGATCTGCGGCTCGGCTACAACTTCGAAGCCCTCGGTCCGAATGTGCAGCTCAACGTCGGCGTCAACAATTTCACCGATGAAGAGCCGCCGTACATCGAATCCGAGGCCAATCAAAACCGCGACATCAACACGTACGATCCGATCGGCCGGTTCTACTTCGCGGAGCTGAGCTACCGGTTCTGATACGCGAACAGTCGGTAACGACATTCAGGCCGGTCCGTGAGGACCGGCCTTTTTTGTGGCGCGTCCCCTGGTGTGGGAAGGCGGCGGGCGTGAGACCCCCTCCGACCCGATCGGCCAACAACGAGCTTCTCCCGCGGCGATGCGCGTTGATGAAATTATTTCTACTTGAGCCCTAACTAAAGTTAGTCGGCACCCGAGCGTAACCAGCCGGTGATGCTGTAGCGAGCGTGTACCGTCGCGGGTGTGACGTAGCTCACACTATGTTTCTACGGCGCGCGGAACACATTCACGCATAAAATTTGGGCGGGCTCCTGCAATTCATGGACCGCGACGAGCCTATCGCGCAGGGTCGCGCCGGACTGCTCCAGCATCCGCCCGTCATTGCCTCTTTTTGCTCCGGGCCGCATCGGCATCAGCCTTTGATGCGCGAGGTCCACGTGCCGCTCGCCGACATTGAGCGAGAGTTGCCGGGGAGCCTGAGCGCTGGGCTGCTCGAACCGCGCGACGGCGCTCGCTGCCATGAGCACGTCCGGAATGTGGGCCCGGCCTTGAGCCTTGCAGATCCGGGCGATCACTCGCCGGTCCAGCTCGGGGCGCAGTCGGATCTGCGCCGACGGGGTTGTGAGGTAAATCTTACAGACCGCGGTTCACGGATCGTTCGCAGCGACCCGAGACCCGCGTTGTCTATGTACAACGCGCAACCCACGGCGTCGCTTCGTGCTCGACGCACCTTACTTAAGTAAGTGATTTACAACCGACACTGGGGCAGAACTTCCACGAAATCCGCTTGTTGGCGCGAAACCATCAGTTGTATGCTCAGCACACTTCGGTCCACGCTGTCGGCTTGCAATCCGTCGGCTGTTGCGCATCGATCACGGCCAGCCTCATTCACGCAGCTGAATGGCTTGACAAAATCTTACCTCTTGCAGGAGGAGTGGAAATGAAATCGACCAGTAATTCCGTACGGTACGCAGTCCACTGCGTGCTGTTGGCCAGCGCGGCGACCGCGCTGCCGGCGGTGCCGGCGTTGGCTCAGGAGAGCGACGCGGCTGCCCGTCCCATCGAAGAAGTGGTGATCACCGGTTCGCGCATTCGTCGCGTTGACGAAGAAACCGCGAGCCCCGTGTTCGTCATGGATCAGAGCATGATCGCCAATACCGGCGTGCAGACGATGGGCGACCTGATGATGCGCGTGCCGGCCATCTCCGGCGCGGCCACCAACCCGCAGGTCAACAACGGCGGCGGTACCGGTGAGTCGAACGTCGAGCTGCGCGGCCTCGGTGCTCAGCGCACCCTGGTGCTGTTGAACGGCCGCCGTATCAACGTTCTCGGCGCCAACGGCACGACCTCGGCCGTCGACATCAACATGATCCCGATCAACATGATCGAGCGGGTCGAAGTGCTCAAGGAAGGCGCGGGCGCCGTGTACGGCTCCGACGCCATTGCGGGCGTGGTGAACTTCATCACCAAGAAGAACTTCGACGGCGCCGAAATCAACGTCGAATACGGCCAGACCGGCAAGAGCGATGGCGAGCGCCAGTCCGCCAGCCTCACGCTCGGCAGCACCGGCGACAAGATGAGCGTGATCTTCGGCGTGAACTACAACAAGCAGAAGGCCGTGTCTGCCGCCGATCGTGCGTTCTCCTCCAGCGCGCTGTACCTCTACGGCGGCGGCGTGAGCGTCGGCGGATCGAGCCGTACGCCGCGCGGCCGCATCACGTTGCCTGAGCTGGATGACGACGGCAATCCCGTTCCGGGCTCGTTCGCCGATGAGTTCGGCTGCGGCAGCGTGACGCGCATTCCGGGCAGCGATGGCCTGACTCGCGACAGCTACCGCTGCTACAGCGGCGGCGCGGATGCCTATAACTACCAGCCGTTCAACCTGCTGATCACGCCGACCGAGCGCAGCAGCTTCTTCACGATGCTGAACTACCAGATCAACGACGACGTCGAGGCCTACGGCGAAGTGGTGTACAACCGCACCCGCTCGGGCTTCCAGATCGCGCCGCTGCCGTTCGACGCGAACGCCGACGATATCGTCATTTCCTCGCGGAACGCTTACAACCCGTGGCGCGATATCGTCGATCCAGTCACTGGCGACGTGGTGACGCCGGGCTTGAGCTTCGGCGGCGTGGATGGCTTGAATCCGAACTTCCTGACCCGTCTGGAATCGCTGGGCAATCGTCGCAGCGAAGTCAATACCGATTCCATCATTGCCAGCGCCGGCCTGCGCGGCAAGATCGGCGACACCAGCTGGGAATGGGACGCGGGCGCGCAGCTCGGTCGCATGAGCCAGCGTCAGAACATCAGCGGCTATCTGCTCAAGCCGCAGCTGCAGGCCGCCCTCGGCCCGAGCTACGAGATCTCCCCGGGCGTGTGGGGCTGCGGAACCAGCGCGGAGACGGCGATCGCCGGCTGTACGCCGATCAACATCTTCAACCTGTCCGATCCGGCGCAGATCGCGGCCCTGCAGAAGATCTCCACCAACTATCGCAGCGATTACAGCTACGACAGCAGTGCATTCGCGCTGAACACCAACGGCGAGCTGTTCGACACAGGCGCCGGCACGGTGCTGATGGCGATCGGTGCGGAGTACCGCACGCAGAAGGGCGTGTTCGAGACCGACGTGCTGACGCGCGGCGAGCCGCCGTTGTATCTGTCGTGCTTGCTGGCGCAGGAAACCTGTACCGGCGACTCTTCGGCCAAGTACAACGTGCGCGAGGTCTACACCGAGTTCTTCGTGCCGCTGCTGAAGGACCTGCCGGGTGTGCAGTCGTTGAACGTCACCGCCGGTGTCCGTTATTCGGACTACTCGATCGATTCGATCGGCGACGACACCAACGCCCAGTTCAAGGTCGAGTATCGTCCGATGTCCGACCTGCTGGTGCGCGGTTCGTATGCTCAGGTGTTCCGTGCGCCGACCATCCTCGATCTGTCGAAGGCGCCGTCGCAGGACTCGCCGACCTTCATCGATCCTTGCGCGGGTCTGACTGCGGAACAGCTGGCCAATCCGAACCTGGCTCGTGCCTGCGTGGGCGTGCCGCCCGGCTTCAGCCAGCCGAACAGCCAGATCACCGGCCTGATCCTCGGCAACCCGAACCTGAAGCCGGAAACGGGTGACGTGACCACGTTCGGCGTGGTGTACGACCCGAACTTCGTCGAGGGTCTGTCGGTGTCCCTGGATTACTGGAAGTACAAGATCGAGGACCTGATCACTCCGCTCGATCCGAACTTCGCGGTCGAGCAGTGCGTCGAGACGGGCACCTACTGCGATCTGATGTATCGCTATCCGGCGAGCAGCCCGAACCGCGGCCAGTTCCAGGTGTTCCAGGAGCCGATCGTCAACCTCGGCGTGCTGGAGACCGACGGCTTCGATATCGGCGTGAAGTACGCGCTGCGCGAGACCCCGATCGGCTCGTTCAACATTTCGCTGGACATGACCAAGATCAACAGCTACGAGAACACCCCGTCGCCGGGTGCTGCTCCGGTGGAGATCGCTGGCACGTTCGATCGCCAGTTCGGCAACTACGCCAAGTGGCGCGGCCTGATGGGCGTGGGCTGGGCGATGGGCGGCTTCGACGGCTTGCTGTCGCTGCGTTACATCCACAGCTACAAGATCATCGGCCCGGATGGCGGTCTGACGGATGAGCCGCCGCTGGAGATCGGTTCGATGACCTATGTCGACGCGACCGTGGGCTACACGTTCCCGACCGACACGAAGATCCAGGTCGGCGGCATCAACCTGACCGACAAGCAGCCGCCGCTGCTGTATCAGAACAACGTGCTCAATGCGAACACCGACGTGTCCACCTACGACCTGCTGGGCCGTCGCTGGTACGTCAGCCTGTCGCAGAAGTTCTGATAGCGACCGAACTGGCGCGGGACTCCACCCGCGCCGGGCCGGTGAAATCGCTTTGGGGCCGCGAGGTTTTTGCCTCGCGGCCCTTTTCTGTTTAGCTTGCGCGCATGGCCGTCAGTTCCCGTTCGTCGTTATCCCCGGAGTTGCAGAACCTCCTCCGCGAGGCCGTGGCCGCGTTCAACGCGGGTCGGCTCGAGGCCGCGGCACGAACCTGCGAGCGAGTGCTGGCCCGCGCGCCGGGCAACTTGCGGGCACTGGGGATCTATGGCGCCGTCCTGCACGCGCAGGAGCGCTACACCGAGGCCGAGACGGTGTTCGGCGAGGTGGTGCAAGCCGATCCCAACAACGCCACGCATTGGATGAATCTGGCGACCGCGCGGCGCGGGGCGGGCAATTTCGAAGCAGCCTTGCAGGCCTACCTGCGTGCCTCCGAGCTGGGCTGCGCCAGCGCCGATTTCTATTTCAACGTCGGTCTCACGCATCTGGATCGACGCGACTACGAATCCGCTCGCGCCGTGCTGAAAAAGGCGTTGGAGCTGGCGCCCGCCGATGCCTTGATCCGGTCTGAATACATCCACGCCTGCTATGAAACGCTGGAGACCGAAGCAGCGCTCGAAGCGCTACAGGGCTGGACGGAGTTCTCCGGGTTGACGCCCGAGCAACTGGCCGAGGTGGGCCAGAGAATGATGAGTCTCGGCGAGACCGAGCGCGCCGAGCATGTCCTTTCGCAGCTCGCCGCCAACGAGCTCGACGCGCGCGCCACGCTCACGCTGGCGCAGATCATGGAGCGAACCAATCGACTGCAGGAAGCGCAGCGCCTGGTCGAGCGTCTGTCCAGCGATGGCTCCGCCGCGGCGCTCGGTATGGATCTGCTCGTCACTCGCGCGCAGCTGGCGCAGCGGACCGGCGATCACGAGCGCGCTTGCGAGTGGTTTCAGCAGGCGCTGTCGCAAGTCGTGCATGACCACGACCGCCATTTCGTCTTGTTTCCTTTGGTGAAGTCGCTGGATGCATTGAAGCGTTACGACGAGGCATTCGCCGCCATGACCGAGGCGCACACCTCGCAGGTCGCGCATCTGAAGCTCACCGCACCGATGGCAGTCGCGCGCGGTACGCCGACCTGGGACATCACTCGTTGGGGCTGCGATCCGGCCGATATCGCTCAGTGGGATTACGGCGATGCGCCGGCGCTGGAGGAAAGCCCGGTATTCGTGGTCGCTTTCCCGCGTTCGGGGACGACGTTGCTGGAACAAACGCTCGACGCACATCCGCAACTGAAATCGATGGACGAGCAGCCCATCGTTCAGGCGGCACTCGATGACGTAATTGCCGCCGGCGTGCGCTATCCGGAGGAGATGGGAAAACTCACGGCGCAGCAGGTGGCGGCCATCCGCGGCCGCTATTTCGAGCGCGCGGCGGCGAAGGTGAAACGGGCGCCCGGTCAGCGCGTCGTCGACAAGAACCCGCTGAACATGCTGCGGCTGCCAGTGATCAAGCGCTTGTTTCCGAACGCGCCCATCATTCTCGCGGTCCGGCATCCGTGCGATGTGGTGCTGAGTTGCTTCATGCAGCACTTCCGCGCGCCGCATTTCGTGATGTTGTGTTCGGATCTGCAGACGCTCGCGGACGGCTACCGGCGCTCGTTCGACTTCTGGTACGAGCAGGCCGCCCTGCTGTCGCCGAACATTCTGGAAGTTCGCTATGAAAGCTTCGTGACAGACTTCGAGCGCGGCGTGCGCGAGATCGCGGAATTCCTGCGACTGCCCTGGGACGACCGCATGCTGGCGCCCGCCGAGCACGCACGCGCCAAAGGCTATATCAGCACGCCGAGCTACTCGCAGGTCGTGCAGCCGGTGAATCAGAAGGCAGTGGGGCGCTGGCGTGCCTACGAGCGGCACCTCGCTCCCGTCATCCCTCGGCTGCAGCCTTATTTACAGCGCTGGGGTTACTCGGATCGATGAACAGCAGGTACGTGGAGATGATGTACTTGTCGCCCGAGATCGGTGGCAGCCCTTCGTGCTGGTACATCCAGTACGGAGGAAACATCAGCAAGCGGCCAGCGCGTGCCTCGATGGTCACGTCCAGCTGTGGAAAGCGCGTGCCGCCGCCTTGCTCCACATCGTTCAGATACCACAGCAGCACCAGGTAGCGATTCGCTACATGGTTGATGGAGTCGAAATGCAGCTGAAACTGCTCCTGCTGCCCGGCGCGATAGCGCTTCAGGGTCAGGTTGGAGAACAGCGGCGAATTCGGGATCGGAATGGTCAGCCCCACATCGCGGTTGTAGCGCTCCAGCGCCCGGTCGATCTGGCGGCGGAACATGCCCTGGAAGGCCGCGTCCGACAGACGGCTGACGTTCAGCTCGGTCCAGGCCGAATCCTCCAATCCGGCGCGCACGCCTCGGCCGTTGCGCATCTGGAAGCGCTCCAGCCCGGCGAAGGAGCCGATCATCTGCTGGCACAGGCCGGGATCCAGATCCAGATCGTAGGTGCGGATGTAGCGGCGCAGGTCTGCGTGGCTCATAGGCAGCTATAGTAGCGCGGAATGAATTCACCAGACGTTCAAACCCTGTTGCAGCAAGGCCGGCTCGATGAGGCGGAGCGGCTGGCGCGCCAGTCGTTGCAGCAGCGGCCCGGGGATGTGGACTCGCTCGACGCGCTGGGCCTGATCGCCTTGCGCCGGGGACACCTGCCACGCGCGCAACAGTTGCTCGAATCGGCCATCGAGTCCAATCCCGATCATGCCCTGAGCTGGCACTACCTCGGTCGGGTGCACGACACGGCCGGCAATGTGGATGCAGCGATCGCCGCTCATGCCGCCGCGATCAAGCGGGCTCCGGGCATGTTCATCATCCGCTTGCGATACGCGGCGGCGCTCGAACGCGCCGGTCAGACGGAGCAGGCGTCGGTTCAGTATTTTCGAGCCACCAACGACGCGCAGGCGCAAGGCCGTTGGCTCAGCCCAGAGACCACGGCGCCGGCGTTGCGGCCGCTGGTGGAGCACGCGGTGAGCATGGTGAAGGCAACGCGCAGAGCAACTTTCGCCGGCCTGCTCGAACCCTTGAAGCAGCAATTCGGCGCCGACTCGCTCCGGCGTATCGAACGAGCCTTGCGCATCCACTTCCAGGACGAGGCGCCGGTCTATGCGGACCCGCGCCAGCGACCAACGTTTCTTTACGTGCCGGACGTGCCGCCCGCGCCTTATCTGGATCGAGCACTGTTTCCCTGGATCGAGCGGCTCGAAGCTCAGACGGATGCGATTCGCGAGGAGCTGTTACAGCTGTTGCCGAGCGGTGCTGGCCGCGAGCGCGTGTTCACGACCGAAGCCATCGAGCAACAGAACCTGCGCGGCCTGCAATCGCCGCCGAGCTGGAACGGGTATTACTTTTACCGTCACGGCGAGCGCCGCATCGACAACTGCGCCGCATGTCCAGTGACCGCGAGCACGCTCGATCTGCTGCCGCTGTCTCATGTGCGCGAACACGGTCCGGAAGTCCTGTTCTCGGTGTTCACGGCGGGCACGCACTTGTTGCCCCATCGCGGCGTCACCAACAGCCGCTTGGTTTGTCACCTGCCGTTGCTCGTGCCTCCCGACTGCGCGCTGAATGTGGGAGGTGAAGTGCACGAGTGGCGCGAAGGGCGCGCCGTCGTTTTCGACGACACCTACGAGCACGAGGCGTGGAATCGCAGCGACCGCACGCGCGTCGTGCTGATCTTGGATATCTGGAATCCGCATCTGACGGAAGCCGAGCGTCGCGCCATCGAGTTGCTCGTGCCGTCCATGGGAGATTTCCGGAAGGCGGCGGAGGCAGCGTAATGCGCCTGCCCAGGCCTTTCTATCGATTGCCGCTGCGCTTCGATGTCGAGCGGCTGCGTGCCGAGGTGGCAGCCTTGCCGGCACAGGCATGGGTGCGGCACCCGAACGACATCAAGGGCAACAGCGCCGCCCGCCTGATCAGCGTTGACGGTGGCGAGAACGACGACGTCAGCGGCCGCATGCTGGCGACGCCACATCTCCAGCAGTCGCCGTACATTCGCCAGATTCTGGCGAGCCTCGGCGTCGTGTGGAGTCGTTCGAGACTGTTGCGACTCGCACCCGGTGCGATCGTGCCCGAGCACGCCGATATCAACTATCACTGGTTCACGCGCGTACGCCTGCACATCCCGATCGTGACGCGCCCGGAAGTGCGCTTCTATTGCGCCGATCAAGTCGTGCACATGGCGGCGGGCGAGGCGTGGGTGTTCGACAACTGGCGCTCGCATAGAGTCGAGAACTTCACGCCCGATGAGCGCATTCATCTGGTGGCCGACACTTCGGGCAGCGCCAACTTCTGGCAGCTGGTCGCGCAAAGTGACAATCCCGGCGCGCAGGTGCGTCATGTGCCCTACGTTCCGGAGCGTCAAATGATGCCGCTCATGGAGCGGGCGAAGCTTGCGGCGGTCATGACGCCGGGCGAAGTGGACTTCCTGATTATGGATCTGCGCTCGGAGCTGGTACCTCAGGAGGGCATTCCGGACGGTCGGGCGCGTCTCGTTCGATATCACGGCATGCTGGAAGCTTTCTGCAAGGACTGGCGGCAGCTGTACGCGTTGTATGGCGACGAGCCGGACGGCTGGCCGGAGTTCACCCGTCTTCGGGACAGCATTCGAAACACGTCACGCGAGTTGTCGGAAGGTTTGATGATGCGCACCAATCGCGTGGCGGCCCATCAGGTGCTCGAGGGGCGAGTGTTGCGCGCGATGCTTTCGTTGCCCCAGGAGTCGGTGACCACTCCGAAGACACTGCAGCCGTCGCGGGCACGTAAGGCCAAGATCGAGGCGCCCATTTTCATCGTGGCGGCGCCGCGTTCCGGCAGCACGCTGCTGTTCGAAACATTGGCGGCGAGCTCGCAACTGTGCACGGTGGGCGGTGAGGCGCACTGGCTGGTGGAGGGCATCGAGGCCCTGCGGCCGGGCGCACCGGGCGTCGATTCCAATCGGCTGACTGCAGACCATGTCACTGACGCCATTGCGGAGGACATTCGCGAGCAGATTCTGTCGCGTCTGCAGGATCACGGCGGCCAGCCGTTGCAGGAGCCGGGCGAGCGTCGGTTCCTGGAGAAGACGCCCAAGAACGCATTGCGCATTCCGTTCTTCGATCGCATTTTTCCAGATGCGCGGTTCGTGTTCCTGTGGCGGGATCCGCGTGAAAACATCAGCAGCATCATGGAAGCGTGGCGTTCCGGCCAGTGGCGTACTTATCCCAAGCTGGAAGGCTTCGACGGCCCCTGGTCGATGCTGCTGCCGCCGGGCTGGCGCGCCATGAACGGCCGCCCGCTGGCCGAGATTGCGGCGTGGCAATGGCAGCAAACCAATGCCCGGATCCTCGATGATCTGACACCATTGGGCCATGAACGCTGGGCCGTGGTGCAATATGATGACTTGCTTCGCGATCCGCCTGGCACCATCGGTAAGCTATGCGAGTTCCTGCGATTGCCGGTAGATTCAGCGCTGGCGCAACGTTTGTCCGCGCCTCTGCCACCTTCACGTTACACACTGACCGCACCTTCCGCGGACAAGTGGCGCGCGAATGAAGCGCAGATTGCGCGGGTGTTACCGTCGGTTCAGGCAACGTGGGATAGATTGCGAGTACTGCGTTCGGAGTAAGGCTCAAGGAGAGTCGATCATGATGCTTCGTCAGGTCTGGTTGCTGATGGTCGCGGCGGGCGCGACGGGTCAGGTTTTGGGACAGGAGGTCACGCCGGCGCAACCCGTGGCACCGCAAGCCGCAACCCCGGCGCCGCCGCCGGCCGAGGCCAAGCCCGTCAGTGACACGCCGGTTGCATCCACGCCTGCCGCTAAAGAGAACCCGCTGGAAGGCGAGCTCGACGCCGACAAGATCATGGCGATGCAAAAGGCCGGCTATCAGATCAAAAACGAGAATGGTCAGATCCTGCTGTGCCGTCGCGACCAGCAGACCGGCTCCCGCCTGCGGCACAAGACTTCATGCATGACTGCGCGCGAATGGGAGCAGCTGCGGGCGGACAACGAGCTCCAGCTCAAGGCGCTGGAACGTCGTCCGCGCATGGGCAAACAATAGCTGGCGCGCGGCTACTGAAACGAGTAGCCGTGACGCTCGATGACGAACCGATCGCGCTCGGCGACCAGTTGCGCCAGCTCGGCATCGTAGAGCTGGCGATGAGGCGCATGCTCCGAAGTGTTCAGTGCCGGCGCGGTGCTCATGTAATCGCGCAGCGCTGATGTCACAGGCTCGCCCGCCGCTTCCAACAGCAATGGCACCTCGACGCGTAAATGTTCCATGCGCGCCAGCCTTACGGCCGTGACATCGGGACCATACAAATATCGATACAGGAACGAATAAAAGCCCAGGCCGCTGCCGCGAATCGGTGCCAGCGCGAAGCCGGGCAGATTCAGTCCTTGATTGATGTAGGCCGCAGGCAGCGCCGCGAGCACTCGATCCAGCAGTGCTTGGTCGCGGTCCAGATTCAGCATGTTCCGAATGGTCCCGGCGAAATCCAGCGTGCCGCCCTGGCTCAGCGTTTGAAACAGCGCATTCGGCCGTGGCCGCGAGCGCTGAAAGCTGTACCACGAGACGTAGTAGCTCCAAGGATTTCTGACCAGCCCCAGCAACGGCAACGCGCTGAACTGTGCCGGGAGCATGCTGCGGGGCAGGTGGTAGCCGATCTGCCTGGCACCCGCGACGTATTGCACCAGACCGGCGTTTACAAAAGTGCCGCCGGACTTATGCAGGTGCAGGAAGACGAACCGAGGGGTGACGATCATCCCGCGGCGTGCGTGGCGAAATGCTGCTCGACCGCGGGGTCGTGCCGGCCGAGATGGCGCTCGCCTGAGGCCATGAGCGCCAGCAGCGCGGGCGTGGGCAGGAAGTCACAAATCATGTGGGTGCGCGAACGATCCGGATCCGCATTCCATACTGCGTGCGGCGCGCTGTTGTTCAACACCCAGATCTCGCCCGGCTGCATGCGATAGGTGAGCTCGCCCGCGATCATGAAGACGAGCTCATGCGATTCGACCGGGAAATGCAGCCGCAGCGTCTTGGCGAAATACGGCGCACGATCGATGTGCGGATCGATGGATACCCCGCCCGGCATGCGCGCGAGCAAACATCGCTGTGGCGGGGCGGGAATCAATTGCTCGATGATCTCGCGCGCGTAAGGCAGCAGCGCGAGCGGCTCACGATCCTCGATGGGCAAGGCTCCTTGCGCCGGAGCATAACCCCGAAGAAACAAAGCCTCGGCGTTGCGATGGACGCCGACCCGTCCGCCCGTCGAGCCCCACAAAGTCGCCGGCAGCGCCGCGACCTCGGCTGCGAGCCGCTGCGCATCGAGCCGCAAAGGCAGGCGCAGACAGCCGCCTACCAGGGCGGTCTTGTCGATGATGGGGTGGCCGGGCAGATCGAGCATGGTTCGCTGGGCGGCTCAATTGCCCCGGCGCGCCAGGACGAGCAGACCTGTCGATGAGCCAATCGCCATACGCATGGGGCTTCCTTGAAACACGTTGAGGCTGGGACGGTCAGGGTCGGGACGCCGTGAGCGCGGCGTGAATCACCTGGGCGCCGGGCGCGATCTTCAGGCGCGCCGCCGTGCCGGCGGGTAACTCGACCACGCCCAGCACTATACCGCCGGATTCGATCGTCTTCAGCGACAGCGGCTCGGTGTTCTGGACCACCTTGATCACCTTGCCGTCGGGGGCGACGAACAGCATGTCCAGCGATACGTAGGTGTTCTTCATCCACATGGCCACCGGTTGAGGCTGCGGATAGATGAACAGCATGGAGTCGTCCGGCCGCAGCTGCTTGATGTACATCAGGCCGCGCGCCCGGCGCTGATCGTCATCCGCGATCCAGCTGTTGAAACGATGCAGGCGCGCGTCCGGGGTTGCGATCTGAATGGCCGAGCGCTGGAACACTCGATCCAGATCGCTGACCGTGACATTGGGAGGCGACTGGCCGCTCGGGGCGTCGGCGGCGAGGGCCCCGCCAGCCAGATGTATGCAGATCAAAAACGCCGGGGCGAGCCGCCAGGCAGAGAGGGTGGACTTCGTGGTCATTGCTGTGCCGTCGTGAGCTGGGCCGTCATCGCTCCGCCTTCAAGTGTTTCATCGTTGTCCTCGGTGTCGAAGTCGATCCGGCCTGCGTAATCGAAGCGTGACAGGAGGATGACCCCCTCGCCGCGCACCGCCCGGGCCGGATGTGTACAGAAGCCCCGCGCGGTGATGCGGTACGAGCGGGTGCGGTGTGGGATACCGACCAGCGGCTCCTGCCGCACCTCATCGAGGGTGCACTTGTTATCGCCCTGGGTACTGTAGAACTCGCCGAGGCCCTCTCGTATGACAGTGACGTTGACCGGCAGCGCCCGGGCCGATTGGCCTTCGCGCAAGCCGGCAACGCCGAACAGCAGCACCAGACGGCCGCCGTCGGCGCCGTCCGTGTGACTGAACCGTACTCGGATACCGCCGTCAGGGCGCACGGCGCCGGTGCACTCGGTGTCGTCGTTGCCCCAAACGAGCTCTGCCTGCACCGCCCCCGACAGCCTGGCCTTCAGATATCCACCGCCGTCCGGCAGGCAGGTCGCGGCGACTGCCGCTTTGTTAGCGTTGTCAGGCACTTCCGCCGGCGACTGAGCATGGACCTTGCAAGACAGTCCCAACGTTAATCCCAAGATGATCGTTACTGCGGGCTGACAGCGACGCCGGCCCGCAAGGTGCGAGGAGCCGCAGTCATGTCCGAGCGCGAGGACGACGTCGTTATAGAACCGTTGCAGCATGCCAGTATGCTTACTGTGGATGCGGGGTTCCGGCAAACTGTGGCGCCGGAGCCTCACCCTCCCGGAGCCTTCGAGGCCGAGGATGGCGAGCAACCCACAATGCCGAAGCCGCGCCTGCGAGGCAAGCGGCTGCGGTCGTCGCCGACACTGCGGTCGGCCAACTCAACGGCTGGTCTCCGTGCCGACGGGACGGCCCGACGCGAAGCGAGATTTCGTGATATGGACGATAGAGCAGAGCCCGCTCGATCGAAGGAAGGTCAGGTCCAACGACGCTCCGAGACGCAGGCCAGGACGCGTCGCTACGTCAGCCGCATCACGCGCAATACGCTGGCGGTGATCATGGCGGG
>Ga0065721_10051648_pt1 | contig 13998 bp, 10 predicted proteins | sample Mesricmetagenome_FD_59108 | JGI IMG/M metagenome (GOLD analysis project Ga0065721, IMG submission 59108) | Mesophilic microbial community from rice straw/compost enrichment Sample: eDNA_1 v2 (version 2) | ecosystem: Engineered > Solid waste > Grass > Composting > Bioreactor | place: USA: Davis... | reverse complement strand
TTCATATGTTTCAGCACGTAGAATTCCCCATTTCTGATCATATTCGCTCTCCCCCAATGGGGAGATTGTCTGCCGATTATGGGGAAATTTCAAATGCCGTTATTGGGGATTTTACCACTGCCGTTCACATAGTGAATGCAGGCCGCAAAAATGTTAATGACTTACTGGAGTAATTATCCACAACGATAGTACATTTACTAATTGCTGCTTACGGAAACTTTTATATTTATACTTCTGAATACGCAAACTTCTCGCCGCCTTAATGCCTAGCAAGCCTCCGCCAACTTCGGCGTGCCTTCTTCGGCTAACTTCGGTGCGCCTCCTTCGGCCAACATCGACGTGCCTTCTTTGGCCTAACTTCGATCGACGTGCCTTCTTTGGCCTAACTTCGGCTTGCCCTTCTTCGGCCAACTTCGGCAAGTTTCGGCCGATCTCTTGTACGTCTTGGATGCACTTTGCTTCATCTCGACTCACACTATGGGATGGTTGGAGTATAGCTGCATATTTTGCCGCCGTCTAGTAGACTATATGACAACGTTTGTTCTTCGTGCTCGGCTGCCGGCCGGGTTGCCGGCATTTCCTGTTCAGATGGGATAGTGGTAGCAGGGAACTCAGAGTAGATTAATACCCGGTAGGGAAGACGCATTTCGTTTCCTGAGCTAAGGGGATAGTGAGGACAAGCGTCAAAAACTAGACCTGACGGGTAAGCTAGCACGCTTACTCGTCAGGTCTAATTGCCAATTCATGAGGTCGTTGGGTGATGATCGATGGTTATCCGTCAAACGCACCGTTAGAGGTGAACGAATCAGTCCAGGCAGAAGGGCCGCAAGCCAAGCGGGAGCGGAGCCGGACGGGCGCAGGTGCTGCTCAGCGAATAATGGCGTCCTTGCTCCGAGGCATCATGGAAGCCGTGCATCGCTTCCAGCACATGATAAGCCAGCTCGCCGCTGGCGCGATGCGCTCTGCCTGTCATGATCGCTTTGGCCATGTCGGCGGCGCCAACGCCGCGGGCATTTTCGGAATAGCCGTGAGTGAGCGGTATGCTCGACCATTCCTTGGCTCCGGCCCGCCAGACGCGGATTTCTCCGCCGAAGTTGTTCGGATCGGGCACCAGCAACGTGCCTCCGCTGCCGTATACTTCGATGCGGGGGAGTACCGATCCGCCCTTCACGTCAAAGCTCGTCAGCAAAGTGCCGATGGCGCCCGAGGCGAAATCGATAACTCCCGCGATATGGGTCGGCACCTCCACCTTGATGATCTGGCCTTGTTTCGGCTGACTCGCGATCACTCTTTCCGGATAGGAAATGCGAGCCGACCCCGTTACCCTGGTCATCGGGCCCAGCATGGCGACTAGCGCCGTCAAATAATACGGCCCCATATCGAACATCGGGCCGCCGCCCTTCTGGTAATAAAACTCCGGAGCCGGATGCCAGCTTTCATGCCCGCCCCCGACCATAAAAGCCGTCGCTCCGATCGGCGTGCCGATCCAGCCGTCTTCGATCAGCTTGATGCAAGTTTGCAAGCCGCCGCCGAGAAACGTGTCCGGGGCGCTGCCGACACGCAATCCTTTGCGGGCAGCCAGCGCCAGCACCTCTGCCGCTTCCTCGCGGGTAACGGCAAAAGGCTTTTCCACATAAACATGCTTGTCCGCTTCCAACGCTTGCAAATTAACCGGCGCGTGAGCCTGCGGAATCGTCAAATTGATGATCATCTCGACGCTGTCGTCCGCGAGCAGTTCTTCCACCGTGCAGCCGCGAATGCCGTGCTGCTCCGCCTTGGCGCGGGCTCTGTCCGCATCGAGATCAGCGCAGGCGACCACTTCCATCGCGTCGAACTTGCTGCCGTTTTCCAAATAAATGCCGCTAATATTGCCTGTGCCGATAATGCCCGCTTTCAGTTTGGCCATAGTCTCCCATCCCTTTTGTCCATATCGCTATTGCCTAACAAAGTTACAGCTGGTTGTCCTGCATGCCCGTATAGGCCGCTTCCAACCCTGCGGCGCCGCTCAAACGAACCGCCTCCGCCTTGCCTTCCGCGCACCAGTTGAAGCCTCTCCTCATCAGTTCCATGACGACCGGAATTTCCATAATGTTGGCCTGATGGCCGAGCGCATTGTAATAAACGCGGCCGAGTCCCCAGCGCTTGGTCCAGATGACCGGCATATCGACCGCCTTGTTCAAGGAGTGCGGCCCCGGCACGGTCGGGAAACGCGTCGTCGCCAGCACCTCTACAGCCGGATCGACATGCAAATAATATTGCTCCGTGCTGACCTCGAAATCTTCGATGCCGGCCGTCAAGGAGCTCGACGAGTTGCAAATATTGATGGTATACTTTACGCCGTCATTGCCGGGATGAGCCACCCATTGGCCGCCCGTCATAAACTGCCAGTCCACGTTCTCGCGAAACGCGTCGCACATGCCTCCATGGCTGCCCGCAAGACCGACGCCGCTCTGGACCGCCGCCGAGACGTTGTCCACCAGCTTTTGATCGATCCGTCCCATCGTCCATAACGGAACGATCAAATCCAGCTCCTTCAGCTTCTCCGCATCGGCGAACGCCTCCAGCGTATCGGACACTTCCACGCCGAAGCCTTCCTCCTCCAATTGTTTGCGGAAGATCGCGGCGACCTCCTCCGGCTGATGGCCAAGCCAGCCTCCCCATACGATCAAGGCTTTTTTCATCTGATTGCGCCCCTTTATTAGTTGTAGTTAACATTTGGCAAATTAACCGGCCTACAGCTCGGACAGGTCTACCCACCTGCGTTCCGCAATCGACAGATCGACCGCCTCGAGCACTTCCTGACACTTCACCCCGTCGACGAAATTCGGCACCGGCTGGCGGTCTTCCTCCATCGCCCGCATCAGCTCATGCACTTCGTGCGTGAACGTGTGCTCGTAGCCGATCGTATGGCCCGGCGGCCACCAGGCGTCCATGTATGCATGGGCCGGATCGGTCGCCAGGACGCGCCTGAAGCCCTGCACATCTTCCGCGTCGTCCGTAAAGAAAACTTGAAGCTCGTTCATCCGCTCGAAATCGAATTTGATGCTGCCGTTACTGCCGTTAATTTCAAATGCGTTCGTGCAGCGGTGGCCGGCGGCAAAGCGGGTCGCTTCGAAGCTGCCCAGCGCTCCCCCGGCAAAGCGGGCCATAAAGAGGGTGGCGTCGTCCACCGTGACGTCGCCCATCTCGGCGCTTGCGCCGCCTTTAGCGCTTAGCCCCGTCATGGCGGATGCAATCGGGCGCCGCTTGACGAACGTCTCGCTCATGCCGATCACTTCCTTGAATTCGCCGACCAGGAACCTTGCCAAGTCGATAATGTGGGCGCCCAAGTCGCCGTGCGAACCGGAGCCCGCAATATCCTTCTGCAGCCGCCAGACGAGCGGGAACGACGGATCGATAATCCAGTCCTGCAGGAACACCGCCCTGAAATGATAAATTTGTCCGATGCGCCCTTCCTCCACCAGCTTCTTGGCCAGTTGGACGGCCGGAGCAAAACGGTAGTTGAAGCCGACCATATGCTTGATGCCGGCTTGCTCCGCCGCCGCCAGCATTTCCCGGGAATCGGCGAGCGTCAAAGCAAGCGGCTTCTCGCAAAAAAGATGCTTGCCCGCCTCGGCCGCCGCGAGCGCGATAGCCTTATGCGCGTCGCTCGGAGCGTTGATGTCGATCAAATCGATATCGTCGCGCTTCACAAGCTCCCGCCAATCCGTGACGGCGCTCTCCCAGCCGAATTGCGCCCTTGCTTGTTCCAGCGCCGCCGGATCGCGGCCGCAAATCGCCTTCATTTCCGGTCTGAGCGAGTCCGGGAAAAACATCGGCAACGCGCGGTAAGCGTTGCTGTGCGCCTTGCCCATAAACTTGTAGCCCACCATGCCAACTTTTACGCTCTTCATGCTCTCATTCCGCCTTTCGCGTATTTTTATGGTCAAGTGCTTGACCGGCATACGAGCTTGACCGGCAGCAGCCATTCCAGCTCAAGGTCCGCATCGCCGCGCCGTGCGCCGTCCCGGTCCAGCAGTCTTTCTGCCGCCAGCTTGCCCATTTCATAAAAGGGTACCGCCACCGTCGTCAGCTGCGGACTGATCAGCCGGGAAGCGTCGGAATCGTCGTAACCGGCGATGACGTAATCCGCGCCCGCTTCCAGACCCTGCTCCTTCAGCCCTTGCATAAGGCCGATCGCCATCCTGTCGTTGGCGGCGAATACCGCATCCGCCTCTCCGCCGCGAATCGCCGCCGCGACGGACGGCGCCAGGCTGTAACCGCTCTTGCGGCTGTAGTTCCCCTCAAACAGCCACTCGCGGCGAACGGCGATTCCGGCATCCGCCATCGCCTTCTTGTATCCCTCGTATCGGTCCCGGCTGTTCGAGAAGGAGGACGGTCCGTTTACAAACGCAATGCTTCGTCTGCCCCTCTCGAGCAAATGCGTGACCGCCATCGCGCTGCCCGCCGCATGGTCGGCGTCCACCGTCATAAATCCGGCGCCGTCAAACCGCTGATTGACCAGGCAGAACGGAAACCCTTCGCGTTTCAGTTCGTCCAGCGCTTCTCTCTCTCCCGGCTCCTCGCGCGACCCGAGCACGATGCATGCATCGATCTTTTGCGTGCGGAACAGCCGCGCATAATCCCGCTCTTCGTCCGGCTGCCGAAAAATCAACAGCAGATCGTAGCCGCATCGGTTGGCCGTTTCGCCGATCCCGCTCAAAATCTCGGAAAAATAATAGGTCGAGAACAGATGCACCTTGGGCACGAACGGCAATATAACGCCGACATTGCCGCTCTTGCGCAGCGCCAGCCGCCTCGCGTTCGCGTTTGGCACGTAGCCGAGCTCTGACGCGGCCTGCAACACCTTCTTGCGCGTCTCTTCCTTGATCGGGCCGACGTTGTTCAACACTCTGGAGACGGTCGCTTCCGATACGCCGGCGAGTTTCGCGACTTCTTTTCTTCTGATGGAGAAACCTCCTTTCGTTCAAAAATCGACGTTATGCAATCTCTCGAATGGTTATGAAAACGTTATAATGTACACGCGTACATTATGTCACGCAGCCGCGTTGATGTCAATCCTCCTTTCCGACGAAAAAATAAAGACCGGGAATCTTGTTCCCGGTCTTTCAACCTATTCGGTGCGTGCGGCGATTTGCTATATACACGTTACCTGGCCGTCCGCTTCGTCAGCTCGGCGATCCATTTCATGACCGTTTCGATGCCTCCGCTTTGCGCCTGACGGCCCATGTTCCGACGGTAGTCCTCCCGGTTGGCGTACAGCCTGACCGCTTGCTCCGCCAGCGAAGCTGAGGTCATCTGCTGCTCTTGAAGCACCTCGCAATACCCCGATTTGCGGAACGATTCGGCGTTCAGCAGCTGATCGCCCCTGGACTGGCCTTTGGGCAGCGGAATTAGCAGCATCGGCTTGCCTAAAGCCAAAAATTCGAATATCGCGTTGGAGCCCGCTCGCGAAACGACCGTCTCCGTCATGGCGAGCAGATGGGGCAGCTCCTCGTTCACGTATTCAAACTGCTTGTAGCCGGGAGCTTCGAGCGAGCGATCCAGCCCGTTTTTGCCGCACAAATGGACGATTTGAAAATGTTTGGACAGCTCGGGCAGCGCCGCCCGCACCGTTTCGTTAATTTTTTTGGCGCCCAGGCTTCCGCCCATGACCATAAGTACCGGCTTGCTCCGGTCGAAGCCGCATATTGCCCGTCCCTTTTGCGCGCTGCCCTGCAGCAGCTCGGGACGGACGATCGGCCCGATGTGGCGAAACTTGCCGTTGCGGACGCCTTCGGCCGTTTCCGGAAAAGTCGTGCATACGCCCGACGCAAACGGAATCGAAATCCGATTCGCCAATCCCGGCGTCAGGTCGGATTCGTGTATCAAGACGGGAATCCGGTTCAGCCACGCCCCGAGCACGACGGGAACGGAGACGAACCCCCCCTTCGAAAAGACGATGTCCGGCTTGATCCGGCGAATGATCCGGTATGCCTGGCCGACGCCTTGTATCACTTTGAAAGGATCCTTTACGTTCTGCCAGGATAAATATCTGCGCAGCTTGCCCGTCGCGATCGCGTGATAACGGACGTCCCTCATCCCTTCGGTCAGCTGCCTTTCAATGCCGGCTTCCGAGCCTATGTAATCGACCGACCAGCCCTCTTGCAAATATCGCGGGATTAGCGCCAAATTGACCATGACGTGTCCCGCCGAGCCGCCGCCCGTAAACAATATCTTTTTCATGCCGTCTACCACCCATCCATGCGTTCATCCTCATTATTATACGACGCGGCGGCGAAAATAGCACTTGCGGATAATGAAGAGTTCGAAACGCATGAACCGGACAAGAACGGCAAGACGCTTCCGTCTCGCCGAAACGAGAAAGAAGCGTCTGCAAGCATCGTTATGGATGATTCTTGATTAGAACGAATATGTCGGGGAGCCGCGCCTTGTTTAAGCGGCTTCCGGCGTTTCGGCCGATTCTTCGGTTTCGGCCGTTTCTTCCGATTCGGCCGCATCAGCCGAATCGTTAGCTTCGCTCTCTTGAGACGCAGCCGCTTCTTCCGAAGCTTCGGCCGCTTGCTGCTGCATGATGGCGGCAACGATGGAATCGGTCGGCGTCAGAAGCAAGGCATACAGAATGGCTGCCTCTTCTTGACGATTAAGCGATTTGCGGGACAAATAATCGACCGTCCCGTCTTCCGAAACGATGACTTCCGGCCCATGAATGCCGAGGACGGCCAGCATTTGCACGGCTGGCTTAGCCCATTCCGCCGTCCCCTCCGCCAGCTTGACGTTCTCGAACAGCTCGGCCGGATATTGTGCCTGATAAGCTCTCCATACGATAACGGCAGCTTCCTGGCGCGTAATGACGCGGTCCGGCTCAAACTTGGCCGCGCTTGTTCCGTTGACCAATCCGAGCGTATGGGCGATCATGACATAATAAGCGGCATCGTGCCCTTTCAAATCTTCGAATGCCGTCTCGACAGCCGCGTTCTCCGGCTGCTTGACGCCGCTTACGAGCATCAGATGCTTGACGTACTCTCCGCGCGTTACCGCTTGCTCCGGCAGAAAACGGGCGGAGGCGTCATTCTCGTAATAACCGAGCGACTGAAGCGCATGGATCGCTTTGGCGTACGGATGGTCTTCGGCAATATCCGCGAAGCCGGCCGCGACAGCCCCTTTCTTATGATACCCGAGCGGATTCAAATAAGGCTCTTTCATGTATACGGCATTGCCTTGCGCATCCAATTGGAAAGCGGTAAATTGGCCGGTCAGGCTGTCGACGAACAGGTTGTCGTCCACTTGCTTCAAGGCGCGCTGGCCCAAAAAAGCGTCCGTGACAACCAGATCGCCTTCGGCGCCGTTGCCCAGCTCGGATACGATGGAGCTGACGCGCAAATCCGCATAAATGCCGTTGAACTTGGTCAACTGCTCCGCATCCGGCTCATAAGGCGCAAGCTCGGCCGGCGCTCCGTATTGCGGGAAAAACGTAGAAATAAATGCGGGATAAAACAGGTTGCGCAAAGCGCCGACCTTATTGTAAATAAGGAACACGCCCGTGTTTTGCTCCGGAACAAGGAACATATAAGAGCTGGTGCCGATCATGTCCCCGGCTTTCGTAATAATGTGGTCGCTGCTTCCGGCTCCGGGCAGCTGGAACGGTGCCTCAAAGCCGTAAGTCGTATTCGGCAGCAGCGGATGAATGGACGAGCGGTATTCCGACATCTCGCCGACCGTATCCACCGACAAAATCCGGCTGTCGCCGGCCGCTCCGCCGTTCAGGAACGCGATCATAAACTTGCCGATATCCTCGGCGGTCGACAACATGCCGCCTTCCGGCATGACGGTCGGCACCACGTTGTACATGTCCATCGGCTGATTGGCGACGTCGTATTCGACAGCCAGCTTGTCCTTCAGCTTGTTCAGCTCATAGCTGCTGTTGTCCATGCCAAGCGGCGAGAACACGTTCTGCTGCATGTACTCTTCGAATGGCAAGCCGCTTACGTTTTGCACGATCAAGCCGAGCAGCAAATAAGCCATGTTATCGTACATGTAAGAGGTTCCGGGCTCCCGGGTGACGGCCGGCAGGTTGGCCTTTGCAAAATCTTCGATTTCCACAATCGTGTCGAAATCGTAATTGACGACTTCCGATTGGGCGTCGCCCTTCTCGAATCCCGTCGTATGAGTGAGCAAGTGCTCGACCGTTACAGGCGTTTGGAATGGATTGCTGATCTGCAGCCCGCCAATATGCTTGCGGATGTCGTCCTTCAATCCAAGCTTGCCTTGCTCGATTAACTGCATCGCGGCGACGGCGGTAAACGTCTTGGAGACCGAAGCGACGCGGAATACGGTCTCCTCCGGATCGACCTCCGTCTTGCCGCTCGCGTCCGCGTAGCCGTAGCCCTTCTGTGCGATCACTTCGCCGTCCTTGACGATAATGACAGAAGCGCCTACGTAATGGGGCTTGGCCGCCTCCGATTGAAAAAATTGATCCAGGAACGCTTCGGCGTTGGCCGCGTCCAGCTTCTTCGGCTGCTGGGGTGCCGCTCCGGAGCCATCCGCAAACGCGGCCGGCGCCAGCAGGCTGAAGGACAGCGCCGCCGCCGTCAAAGTCGTTAATAACTTTTTCGGTCCGGATAATGTCAATCTCTTCTTCAAGTTGTACCCTCTCCAATCTATAATATCGATACCTTAATAGATACGTTCAGAATTTTGCTAGGTTCCAAAGATTGGATTGAAATTTCACACAAAAAACCCCCAGCTCCCGTCGCATCGGAATTGGAGGTTTTACGCTTGAGAATGTTGCATGAGACGTACTGAGAAGTCAATTGACGGTTAAGGAGCCGTCTCCAAAAACTTCGACGTCGGGTTCTTTTCGATTGCGGTCCGCATCGCATATTCGTTCTCGAACAAGGCGACGTAGTTGTCCTTCTTATCCTTGACGAGGGTCGAGTTGATGCGGAATTTGCCCGGGTCGATCTTCTCGTCCACGATCCAGCGGGCGAACTGGAACGGCATCCGATGCAGCATGACGTCTACGCCGTATTCGGCGCGCATGCGATGCTCGAACACTTCGAACTGCAGCTGGCCGACGACGCCGAGAATTATCTCGTCGAAGCCGCTTGTCGTATAAAACACCTGGATGGTGCCTTCTTCCGTCAGCTGATCGATTCCCTTTTGATATTGCTTATGCTTCAAGGCGTTCTTGACCGTCACCTTCGCGAATATTTCCGGCGAGAACGTCGGCAGCTCGTCGAACACGACGTCGGTGCCTTCCGACAGCGAGTCTCCGATCCGGAAGATGCCGGGATCGAACAGGCCGATAATATCGCCGGGATACGCGACGTCGACGATATCGCGGTCCTGCGCCAGAAATTGCTGCGGCTGGGACAGCTTGATCACCTTTTTGTTGCGCACATGCCGGACGCTCATGCCGCGTTCGAACCGGCCGGAGCAAATACGCAAAAAGGCGATGCGGTCGCGGTGGGCCGGATTCATGTTCGCTTGAATTTTGAACACGTAACCGCTGAATTTCTCGTTTGTCGGCTCCACCGGTCCGTCCGTGCTGACGCGGGGAGCCGGCTTCGGCGCCAGCTGCAGGAAGTTTTCCAGAAACGTCTGCACGCCGAAATTATTGACGGCGCTGCCGAAGAAGATCGGCGTCAATTCGCCCGCCTGCACCTTCTCGTAATCGAACGGATCCCCCGCCACGTCCAGCAGCTCCAGATCGGAGATCAGCTGTTCGGTCAAATAATCGCCGGCCATTTCGCGAATAATCGGGTCGTTGTAGTCGCCGACGGGTTTAACTTCGATCGTCGAATGATCGTTGCCCTGAAACAGCTCCACCTGGTTCTTCATCCGGTCGTATACGCCACACAGCTCCCGGCCCATGCCGATCGGCCAGTTCATCGGCACGGAACGGATGCCGAGCACCTGCTCCAGCTCTTCCATCAGGTCGAACGGGCTCTTGCCCTCGCGGTCGAGCTTGTTGATGAACGTGAAGATCGGAATGCCGCGCTTGCGGCATACCTGAAACAGCTTGATCGTCTGCGCCTCGACGCCCTTCGCCACGTCGATGAGCATGACCGCGCTGTCCGCGGCCGTCAGCGTCCGGTACGTGTCCTCGCTGAAGTCCTGGTGGCCCGGCGTATCCAAAATGTTGACGCGATGGCCCAAATAATCGAACTGCATCACGGACGACGTGACGGAGATGCCCCGCTGCTTCTCGATTTCCATCCAGTCGGACGTGGCGTGCCGGCTGGCCTTGCGCGCTTTGACGGACCCTGCAAGGCGAATAGCTCCTCCAAATAGGAGGAGCTTCTCGGTGAGGGTCGTTTTGCCGGCGTCAGGGTGGGAAATGATCGCGAACGTGCGCCGTTTGTCCACTTCCTGCTTGATTTCGTCTTTTATTGTCTGGCTCATACTTGCCTTCCCTTCACATCGCTTGCTTGCGGCATCCATTATTTGCTGTTGGATACCCAAATAACGTTGTCTTCCTCTTGGCCGTTCACCGGCCACCAATGGAAGCCGTCGTCCGCCAGCAGCTTGCTTGCGGATTCCGGTCCCCAGCTGCCCGCCGGGTAAAATTCGAGGTCGGATTTGTCCTCGCGCCATGCCTTGGCAATCCGATCCACGAACTCCCAGGCGTGGGACACTTCGTCCCAGCGCGTGAAATAGGTGGAATCGCCGCGCGCCGCGTCGAAAATAAGCCGTTCGTATGCTTCCGGCGTATTGATGCCGATCATGCAGCTTTGGCAAAATTCCATCGATACCGGCTGCACTTCGTTGTCGGAGCCGGGCTTCTTGGCGTTGATCTTAATGTAGATGCCTTCCATCGGATTGACGCGAATAACGAGCAGATTCGGAGCCAAATCGTGACGCTGCGCGAACAGCACGTTGTTCGGCATCGATTTGAACTCGACGACCACCTCGGTCGTCTTCACGGGAAGACGCTTGCCGGTGCGAATGTAGAACGGAACTCCGGCCCAACGGAAGTTGTCGACAAATACTTTGGCCGCAAAATACGTTTCCGTCGTCGAATCCTCGCTCACGGAATCTTCCTGCCGGTAGCCCGGCAGCGCTTTGCCGCCGATCGAGCCTTCCGTATACTGGCCGCGCACGACATGCTTGCGCACGTCGTCGCTGGATGCGTATCCGCGCAAGGAACGCAGCACTTTGACCTTCTCGTCGCGAATGTCCTCGCCGTGCAATCGGCTTGGCGGCTCCATCGCGATCATCGTCAGCATCTGCAGCATATGGTTCTGGCCCATGTCGCGCAGAGCGCCGGATTTGTCGTAATAGCCGCCGCGATCCTCTACGCCGACCGTTTCCGACAATGTAATTTGCACGTTGGCAATATGGTTGTTGTTCCACAGCGGCTCAAAAAAAGCGTTGGCGAAACGGATGACTTCAATATTTTGCACCATTTCCTTGCCAAGATAGTGGTCGATGCGGAAAATTTCCTCTTCCTTGAACACCTGGTTCAGCTGCTGGTTCAGCTCTTGAGCGGACGGCAAGTCGTAGCCGAACGGCTTCTCGATAACGAGCCGATGCCAGCCCTTCGATTCGAGCATGCCGCCGTCGCGCAGGTTGAACGACACCGGTCCGAACAGGGACGGCGCAAGCGCCAGGTAGAACAGCCGGTTGCCCGGGATGTCGAATTTTTGTTCCAGCTGCACCGACAACGCGTCCAGTTCGCGGAAGCCATCCACGTTGTTGATATCGAGCGACATATAAACGAAATGCTCGGCAAAGCGGCTCCACAGCTCTTGATCGTCCGCCTTGTACCGGCAAAACTCTTGAATCGATTCAAAAAGATCGGAGCGGAACTCGTCGTTCGTCCGGGGACGGCGGGCCAAGCCGACTACGGCGAAATTTTCGGACAGCTTGCCTTCTTTATATAAACTGAACAATGCCGGGAACAGCTTGCGGCGGGCCAAATCGCCGGTGGCCCCGAACAGGTAATAAACGGCGCCTTCCGCAGCAGCGGATTCTAATGTTTGGTTGTAGCTCATTTGCCTCATTCTTTCTATCGTATTTTGGGACTGCATAAGCGTTTATAAATTCCGAAGCCTGGAAAGACCGTGCGGCTGCCGGTGTCGAACGCGCCGCATAAAGCCTTCATTTCATACGGTTACATGATATGTAGTGTAGCATATTCATCCTGAATTCGCCATTAAACGAGTCATAAAAATTACTGATAAAGAACGCAAGTTCTTCTAATCGGACGATGTCGTCGCAGCGAAGTCCCCCGACAGGAGCGGAACGCCGACCGTAAGCTCCGCTTGCCCTTCGCGCTCCGTATGGAGATGGGAAGCGATCTGAAGATTGGCGGTTCTCGTCGAATCCAGCGGCTGCGAGCTTTGCAGCAAATCGCTGGCCAAGGTGACGCTCACCGTTCCGTTCTCATCGTACCGCTCCAGCACCCGGCCGAGCGACAGCCGTTCCAATTGAGCCGCCGCCGACGGCTCCGCATAACCGCGGGCTTTAATGCCCGCCTTGAAGGAAGGCGCCGTCTCCCCGATTCGCGAGGAGACGAGCTTGGCCGTCTCTTCCGCCTCCTTCAGCGTCGTGCCCGAGTTCGCTTTGATCGTCAGCAGGGCGAACATGCCGGTGCCGGTGCTGTATTCCTCCGCCGCATGAACCGACAATACCGCGTCCCCGCCCGGCCATTCGGAAGAGGCGCTTTTGCCGTCATTCGTCACCAGCTTGTCCAGCGGCCCGCCCTTCGCGTCCCGCAGCAGCAAGCCGGCCGCCTCATCCATCGCTTCGCCCGCATGGCCGGACGAGGTCCAATCCCACCGAATCGTCCACTCCGCTTGCTCCGAGCCGCCTTCCATCACTTGCCCGCACCAGGTCCAAAGGCGCTCCAAATCGTGAAGAAGCGCCGCCGGCCGGCCGGCTTTCCGTTCCCCCTGCGCTTGCAGCACGGCCGCCGCCGCAAGCACGACAAGCAGCAGGGAGACGGCAAGGATCGCGGCGCGGTTCCGGCCGCCTTTCCGGTTTCCGGGGCCCCCGGGCCGCATGCCCGGACGCTTCGCGCCGGACGTCCGCTCCTTGCTCCCCAGCTGAAGCATCGAATTTTTCGGCACATACATGCTGCATCCCTCCCGAACGATTCGTCGATTCACGATAAAATATAAGCTCCTGCGGATTCGTACCTAATCCCACTCGCCTGAATACAATGGGTGCAAGCACAATTCGTTGTTCATCCCATAAAGCGAGGTGTTATATGAGGCATGGAACAAATCTATCCGTTAAGGGAAGACGTCATTCGCCGATATTGCGGGTATCCCGTCTGCGCGATCATGCGCGACGGAAGCCGTCTCGTCGGAATATTAAGCGCCTGCCGCAACGGGGAAGTCATCCTCGGGGAAGATCCGGCAAACGAATCGAAGGCGGCTGCGGCTGCGAATCGCAAGACCGGACAGACGTTAAAACGAACGAAAAGATCGGCCTCCGGCAAGCGAACCGCCCAGTCGGCCGGAGCGGCCGATAGCGGCGCCAAACCGGAAAACGCCTCCGCCGTACCCGTTAAGGAGCCTTTCCCTAATTATTACGCTCCTTGGCGCCATTATCCTGCTTCCCCGCGAGGAAATGGGCCGTTCGGCCAATCCGCGTCGCTGAAGCTGGGCGAAATCGTATTTTTGCTTTTGGCCGTCTGAAGCGCCTTTCTGCGACAAGGACCGGGGCGGTTCGACGGCTGCCGCTTCCGGTCGTCAAATGTCCGGGCAGGCTGTCCCTCTTCTTTCGCCAACCTTTTTGCTTCCGTTCGTGTATGCTGAATGTACGCTATAACGAACACTCATAATCGAGAGGAGAATCTTCTTGTCCGGATATATTCGATCGATCCGCAGCATCGAGCCTGTCGCCCGGTATGCAGCGCCGGCCCGCCTGGACCGTTACGCCCTTTATCCGCGCGGCAGCATGCCGGTGACGGGGGAAAGAGAAACCGATTGGGAACGGCAATACAAACTGGCGGCGGGGAGCGCCGGCGAATGGCTGGCGTTCGCC
>Ga0065721_10005393_pt1 | contig 13999 bp, 7 predicted proteins | sample Mesricmetagenome_FD_59108 | JGI IMG/M metagenome (GOLD analysis project Ga0065721, IMG submission 59108) | Mesophilic microbial community from rice straw/compost enrichment Sample: eDNA_1 v2 (version 2) | ecosystem: Engineered > Solid waste > Grass > Composting > Bioreactor | place: USA: Davis... | reverse complement strand
TGGTGGGTCTGTCGCGCCTGTACCTGGGCGTGCATTACCCCTCCGACGTCATGGCCGGCTGGGCCGCGGGCCTGGCCTGGGTCGCGGGCACCTACCTGGTGCTGTTCCGCGCGCGGCGTCCATGGCGCGTGCGCCGGCGCTGAGTCAGTCCCAGGGCGAGGGCAGGGCATCGATGTGCGCGACCAGGGCGTCGCGCAGGCGCCGGTGGTCGGCCGCGGAGGGGTGCCAGTGGCAGGCCTGCATGTCCAGGCCGGACACCGGCAGGAAGCTGATCCGTGGGTCGCCTTCGGCACGCAGGGTCTCCACCACCTGGCGCGCATGGCTGGCGATCTCGCCCTCGAAGAACTCGGTGGCCCACAGCACGAAGTGCGCCCGCGGCCAGCGCGCGCGCAACTGGCGCACGAAGCCGGCATAGGTGCGCACGTAGTCCTCGCGCAGGGCGGCGCGGTCGGCCCAGGGCTCGCCTTCGTGCAGGGCGGTGGAGAAGTCGTTGGTGCCCAGGGCGATGACCACCAGCTGCGGCTGCCAGCCGGCGTCGTCGTCCGGATGCTGGTGCGAGAGCAGCAGGTACGGCCAGGCGGCCGGCAGGGTATCGCCGGCGTGGCCGTCGTAGTTGCGGACCACGCCGCGGCCGGAAATGGCGTTGATCCGGTAGCCGGCGCCGTAATGCCTGGCGACCTGCGGGCCGAAGGCGGCGCTGGTGTCGGTGGTTGCCTCCACCTCCTCGGCGCTGCATTCGCGGGTGGCGGAGGTGCTGCCATAGCCCACGGTGTGCGAGTCGCCGATGAACTCGATCCGGCGCGCCGGCGGGGGCAGGTCCAGGGCACGGCTGCCGGGCGGCAGCAGGAAGCCGCCAAACACATGCGCCGTGGCCTGGTTCTCGCTGGCCGTTTCCAGCCGCAGCACATGCCGGCCCGCGGCCAGCCCGTCCACGCGGTAGCGGCCCCGCGCCGGCTGGCGCAGGGTGGCGATGCGCCCGCCGTCCACAAGCACGTGCACGGTCCTCGGCGGCGCCAACAGTTCGAACCCGGCCTGGCTGCCGTCGAACGCGGTCTCGAAATAGACCCCGGGCCATTGGTGGGCCAGGCCCGCCGGATGCGGCTCGGTGCGGCCGCCGACTGCGGCGGTCGCCGGCGTGCCCTGCAACGCGGGATCAGCGGGCACGCGTACCTGCGCCTGCGCGCTGGCCACGATGCCCAGCAGCAGGGCGAGGACGGTCCCGGTGCGGCGTGCCATGGCTTCCCCTCCTGGCCAGGTCGGCGGAGCGCGGAGGATCGCAGCGGAAGCCCGGAAAGAACAAGGCCCGGGGGTTGCCCGGGCCTTGACTGGAATATTGGTGGCGGAACACGGAACTGAACCCGCGTCCGCTTCTCGCGCAGGATCGAAACGCCTTGGCCTTGAGGGTGCGAGTTCGATGCATCGCACCGCCCCCTTGGTTCTCACGGATGAGCCGGTTGATCAGGTAGAGCACCCGTCGGTGGCTGATGGGCCACCTGATCTGTGGCCGATACCGTATCGGTGGCGGCCAGATAGGCTGTCAAGCCGACCTCTGTGAGTAAGTATTCGACGTGCGTCGGCAAATAGCACTTGATGGCGTAGCCGCGGGTAACGAGCGCTGTCAACACCGCCTGCCTGGCAGCTCCCCTGATGTACGAAGGCAACGGTTCGAGCGCTCGGCTCGGGCGCGACGCCGCCAGTCGGACAGCTTCGTACTGGGCCGCTGTCAACCGATGGGCATTGGTCATGGTGGGTGATCCCGAATGTAGACGAGACCCTCATCAGGGCGCTGCCGGCGCTGAAAGCCAAGTCGCGTGGTCTTGCGTTGGCGATATATCGTGTGATATAAATCCGACCATGGAGCACGCGAGCGCAACATGAACCCCGAGCAGATCCGCCATCTCCGGAGGACCCTGGACCTCACGCAACAGCAGTTCGCAGATCTGCTGGGCGTCTCGTTCGTCACCCTGAATCGGTGGGAGAACGGGCAGTCCAAGCCCTCCGCGATGGGGCTGGCCAAGTTGCGGGAGCTTGCGGGTCGGTCAGGTGGTCATTCAGCGGGGTCGGGGAAGCCCAGCAGGAGTGCGACACCTCCTGACACGGACGATGCGTCACCCCGACTCGATTTTCTCGGGGACGCAAATGCGTTGCGCGTGCTCGTCGAGGGCGAGCGGCTGTCCTACGGACATCTGTTCAACCCGGCATTTGCGACCGAGATCAGCGAGATCGACCCGCTGCCGCACCAGCGGATCGCGGTCTACCAGCGGATGCTGCCCCAGCACCGTCTGCGCTTCCTATTGGCCGACGACGCCGGTGCCGGCAAGACGATCATGACCGGGCTCTACGTCCGCGAGAGTCTGTCACGCAGGACGATCCGCCGCGTCATGGTGGTGGCGCCAGCCGGTCTGGTGGGCAACTGGTACCGCGAACTGCATAAGCTGTTCCAGTTGCCGTTCAAGATCGTGACCGGCAACGATGCCAAGGACGGCAATCCGTTCGTCGGGGCTGGCAGCGAGCTCGTCGTGGTAAGCATTGACAGCCTCCGCGCACCGCGCCTGTTCAACGCGCTGCGCGACCCTCAAGTCGTGCCCTATGACTTGGTGGTGTTCGACGAGGCGCACAAGCTCTCGGCGAACCGCGACTTGGATGGGACGTTCAGGGCGACCGACCGGTATCGGCTGGCCGAGGCCATCGCCGGGGTGCGCGAACTGCCCGAGGAGTGGCGCATGCCGTGGGCGGCCCACCACCTGCTGCTGCTCACCGCCACGCCCCACATGGGCAAGGAGTACCCGTATTACTGCCTGTGGCGGCTGCTGGAGCCGGAGCTGTTCAGTACCGAGACCGCGTTTGCCAAGTTTCCGCGCGAGTCGCGCGAGCGCTACTTCATCCGCCGGGTCAAGGAAGAGATGGTCGACCTCCGTGGCAAGCCGCTCTATCCCGAGCGCCTTTGCGACACGGTGAGCTACGACCTCACCCAAGGCCAGATCAGCGAGCAGGCGCTTTACGACCGCACGACCGCGTACATCCGCCATTACTACAACCAGGCACGGCTGTTGAACCGCCAGGCGGCGCGGTTCGCCATGACCGTGTTCCAGCGGCGCATGGCCAGCAGCACCTGGGCGCTGCTCTGCTCGTTCCGCAATCGCCTGGCGAAGCTCGACGCGCTGATCGATGACATCCAATCCGGTCGGGTGCCTGAGGAAGAGCTGCGCAGCCAGCAAGAGCGCCTGAGCCGCAAGGTCCGCGAGGGGCGGCTGGTGGACGTGCTGGCCGCGAAAACCGCCGATGAGGAGACCGAATCGGCAGGCGTCGAAGAGCACGAGGAGAGCGAGGCGGAGGCGCTGGGCGCCTTCATCGCCACCAGCCTCGCGGAGCTCATCGACGAGCGCAACCAAGTGCAGGAGCTGATCGCGCTCGCCGAGGCCGTTCACGCGAGCGGCCAAGAGTCGAAGTTCGAACGGATGGCGGAACTGCTGCGCTCGCCGCAGTATCGTGACCAGAAGGTCATCATCTACACCGAGCACCGCGACACGCTCGAGTTTCTCGCCCGGCGCCTCGAGGGCATGGGCTACGCCGACCAGGTGGCCTACATCCACGGCGGTTTGGGTTTCGAGGAGCGCGACGCTCAGGTCGAGCGCTTCCGGCGACCTCATGACGCCGATGGCAAAGGGGCCCGCTTCTTCATCGGCACCGACGCGGCGGCCGAGGGCATCAACCTGCAGTTCTGCTGGATCCTGATCAACTACGACGTGCCCTGGAACCCGGCGCGGCTGGAACAGCGCATGGGGCGGATTCACCGCTACGGTCAGAAGCGAGACCGCGTTGCCATCATCAACCTCGTTGCGGGCAAGACGCGAGAAGGCCGGGTCATCAAGACTCTGCTGGACAAGCTGGAGGAAATCCGCAAGCAGCTCGGTTCGGACAAGGTGTTCGATGTGGTCGGCCGCATCTTCGAGGGTATGGCCATCACCGAGTACATCCAGCGGGCCATCGAGTCGGATGACGAGGCGGACAAGAAGGCGCTCGAACTCGCCGGCCAGCTCACGCCGGAGCAGATCAAGGCCATCGAGGCCCGCGAGGCATCCCTCTACGGCAAGGGCGGCGACGTCCGCATCGACCTGCCCCAACTGCGCGAGGCCATGGCCATCGAGGAGATGCGCCGCCTTTTGCCGGGGTACGTTCGTCGGTATCTCGAGCACGCCGCGCCGGTCATTGGCATCGACCTTGTCGGCGATCTCGATGGTGCCTTCTTCATCCGGCCGCGCAAGCGGGGGGTGCTCGATAGCCTCCTCCCGCTGCTCGAGACCTACCCCGAGTCGGCGCGCAACCGGTTTACCTTTTACCGTCCGGATGATGGGCGCGAAGCCATTTTTCTGCATCCGGGTGAGCCCGCCTTCGAGCGTCTCTCGGCCATAGCCATTGAGCGCGCCCGTCACGATGCCTTGCGTGGCGCCATCTTCACCGATGTCAGTGCCACCGCACCCTACCTGTTCCATGTCGCCCGCGTCAGCGTGGAGCGCGGCGTGGATCCCGGCTTGCCCGCGTTTCTACAGCCTGAGGTCATCGAACAACGCCTCGTCGGCCTTAAGCAATACGCCGATGGCCGGCTGATCGAGACGCCCGTCGAGCACCTGCTGCTCCTCAAACCCACCGACAAACCAAGTCCTGGTAGCGTGGTGTTTCTCGCCCAAAGCGACACGTGGCGGCTGGCCGCACAGGAACACATCCAGCGCGAGGTCGCTGGCCAGCTGGCTGAGCTCCAGGGGATGAAGGCTACCCAGCGTCTGGCGGAGACCCAGGAGTACCTGCAACGGGCGTTCGACTACCAGGAGTCAGAGCTGGCGGCCGCGCGCAAGCGCTTCACCGAGAAGGCCCGTGATGGCAACCGGGCGGCGGCAGCCGAGCTCGAGCGGATCAAAATGCAACAGAGGAGCCTGGCGCAGCGCCGTGAGCAGGCCATGCTTCAAGCGCGCCGCGAGGTGGACCTGATCCAGCCTGGCCGTGTGGAAATCCTGGCCTCCGCGCTGGTGCAGCCCTCTACGAATCCCGAAGACATCAAGGCGCGCGACGCCGAGGTCGAGCGGATCGCCATGGAAGTCGCGATCGCCTTTGAATCGGCGCAGGGCGCGGACGTGCGCGACGTGTCAACGCCCGACAAAGCCCGTCTGGCCGGGCTCACGGACTACCCGGGCTTTGACCTGTTGTCCAAACGGCCTGGCGAGGAGCGCGGTATCGAGGTTAAGGGACGTGTAGGCGTCGGCGAGATCGAGTTGACCGAGAACGAATGGGCGCGCGCCTGCATCCTGCGTGAGCGCTACTGGTTGTACGCCGTGTTCGACTGCGGTGGCGCCCAGCCCCGCCTGCTCAGGGTGCAGGACCCCTTTGCCAAGCTGATCGCCAAGGCGCGTGGCAGCGTGGTGATTGCCTACAGCGACATCGCCGATGCATCGGAGGCCATCGCATGACCTCACCCGAACCCACCGCCACCGGCAGTCCCCGCCTTGCCGAGCTCAAGGAAAGTGTTCGTGTCCGAGAACGCGAGCTGCTTCGCGTCGCATGTCAACTTGCTGGCAAGGACGCGCCCTCTGCAGCACAAGCGGCGCGGCTCGAAGTGCTGAAATGGGCAGAGTCGCAGATTCGCGATCAATTGCCCGCGGTGGCCGCTGACGGGCAATCGTTCGAGCACCTCCGTGGTGGACGAACCTGCCATGGAGCTGGGTTCTCAGACGACCGCCGCGCACTCTGGGCGCTGCGGGTCGACCGCCCCGACGCTAATGTGGCACAGCGCACCTGGACCACCGAGGTAGTGATCGGTCACGCGCCGGGCACGTCCAGTGCGATCTTCAGTCTGCGGCTGTTGGTCAGCTCACCTGAATCCATGCTCAAGGTGGAGCCCGCGGTTCCTGGGCTCATACGGCAACTCGCCGCCTCGTGCGGGTTGCGTCTGGGTAGTAAGCAGCTCGATGGCAGTGTTTGGCATATCGCATCTGACGATGAGGCCAGACAGCTGATCGAAGAGCTTCTTGACCCGCAGCGCCTCTTGCCATACTTGGTTTGTTCTGTCGCAGAAGGTGAATCTAGGCCAAGTATCAACATCGATCTTCTGGCCAAGGCAACGCTTGGCATCGCCCGGGTTGTGACGGTCCCGGCCAGACGCTCCTGGATGCTGACCCGAGAATTAGGCAAACCGCTGTCCGTATACAACGGCGCGGTACGTGCTTACCTACCTGGATTCACATACGACGCGAACCCATTCGCGCATCGCCTGTTCGTGCTCGGTACTGGCGCAGAGGATGAGCGCGCAAGGTCGGCGTTGACCGCTTTGCGCTGGATCGCCGCCAACGAGAGCATGAGGCGCTTTCAGCTGGGGACCGATGTGCTGGCGTTCTCCGCGGTGCGCGAGGCCAGTCTTGATTTCGAACGCGAACGCTTGAAGGCGGCAGGGTCTGCCGACGCTGAACAGCTGCGGGCCGCCTGGGCGCAGATCGATGCGCTCAAGGACGACCTGCGACGTTCCCTCGAAACGCAACAGTGGTTGTCCGACGAGCACAAAGCTATCGAGGAGCACGCGCAGAACTTGGGGCAGCAGCTTCGCGGTGCGCAGTTTCGCATCCAACAGTTGCTGGCCCAGATCAAAGCTCGCGGTGAAGAGCCTGACGCGGGCATCCCCTTGCCGGATGACTGGGACAAGTTTGCAGACTGGTGCGACGAAGTGCTCAGTGGCCGTGTCGTGTTATCCGGGCGGGCTAGGCGGGAGGTCAAGACTACTGTCTTTGACGATCCGCAGACGGCTGCCCGTTGCCTGCTATGGCTGGCCAACGAATATCGCGACTCGCGCATCAACGGCGGCAACGGTGATTTGCGCAAGCCCATCGAAGAAGGCATCCACAACGACCGATGCGGAGCGGACAGCTTCGAATTTGACTGGGGTAGAAGAAAAGTGTCGGTCGAGTGGCACATCAAGAACGGCGGCAACACACGCGATCCGCGGCGCTGCCTGCGCATCTACTACTTCTGGGACGAGGATAGCCAGCAGGTGGTGATTGCCACCATGCCGGCACACATCCGGACCGGAGCGACCTGAAGGACCCAACCATGAACAACGACAAACGCCTCATCGAGGTCGCTTTCCCGCTCAAGCAGACCTCCATCGACTCGGTGCACGAGAAGAATGTGCGCCATGGCCACATCTCCACGCTGCACATTTGGCCCGCCCGTCGCCCCCTCGCCGCGAGCCGGGCGGCGCTGATCGCCACCCTGTTGCCGGACCCGGGTGACAAGGAAAAGCGCGACGAGCTGCTCAAGCGCCTGGGCGGAACGCTCAATAAAACGTTGAAGAAGAAAAAGATGCCTAGCGGGCGCATCGAGGAGATCGAGGCGTGGGAGACCGAAGGTGGCGTGCTGCGTTGGGGCCGCGAGACGGGGTCGGGCCTTGAATGGTTTCGGGATGAAATCCGACGCATTTACGGTGGGCGCCAACCGAAGGTGTTGGATCCGTTTTCGGGTGGCGGCGCTATTCCGTTGGAGGCCATGCGGCTCGGCTGTGATGTCACGGCTGTGGACATCAACCCAGTGGCGTGGTTCGTCCTTCGGTGCACGCTGGAATACCCGCAGCGGCACGCCGCGTTTCACAAGCCGCTGCCTGCCTTTGTGCGGACCGACGAAACTTTCATGACCGCCTATCTGAAGGCGAAGGGCATGACACCGGCGCAGATCAAGCGCCATCTGCAGGATGCGAAGGGCAAGCAGGCGAGCCTGCCGCCGGCAAACGCGATCGAAACCGTCGAGCGTGGCGAAAGCCTGAGCCTTCTGGAGCACCCGGAGGCCGAGCCGGACCTCATGCATGCCGGGTTGGCCTGGCACGTCCGCGCCTGGGGACGGTGGGTCCTGGCCGAGGCAAGAAAGAAGCTGGCAGCGTTGTACCCAACCTACGCAGAATTCTGTTCCTTGAAGCCCTACCGCCAGGTCACGCTGGACGTCGATGAGCCCTTGAAGCTCGTGCCATTGAGCGACGCCGGCGAGCCGCAGGTCGAGGTGCTCAACGCCGGTTTCGATCCCGCCTACTTGGAAAACCCCGCCAACCCGCGCTGGGTGGCCAAGCCCACGGTGGCCTACCTGTGGGCCCGGACGGTCACGTGCAAGGCATGCCGTGCTGAAGTCCCGCTCCTGAAGACACGCTGGCTGGCCAAGAAGGAGAACAAGCGCGTGGTCTTGACGATGCGTCCTCGTGCAGACCGAAGCGGTGTCGAGTTCGGCATTGACGCAGATGCCAAGGTCCAAGGCGGCAATGCCGCCCAGCGGCGCGAGTTCGACAAGAAGCTCGGACAGGGAACGATGAGCCGCTCAGGGGTCACCTGCCCTTGTTGCGGGACCATCATGACCATGGAGGACATGCGCCTCGAAGGTCGCGCAGGTCGTTTGCGAGATGTGATGACCGCGGTCGTGGTCGACGGCCTGAAGGGCAAAGAGTATCGGCTGCCGACCGACCACGAGATCGAAATGGCTCGCTCAGCGGAGTCGATGCTTGCGGGTGTCTTTGCAGACATGCCTTTCGGACTGCCAGACGAACAGACTCCCAAGGGAGGCGCGGGAGCGGCGCGGGCATTCTCTGTTGACGGCTACGGGCTCGATCAGTGGCACAAGCTGTTTGCGCCGCGCCAGTTGGTCGCGATGGGAAGCTTCGTCAATGCCATCCGCAAGGCACGTGGGGAGCTTGCGCGCTGCGGATATGACGATGCCGAGATTGAAGCGCTTTCGGCATTCCTGCAATGCGGCTTCGACCGCATGCTCGATTTCAACTCAAGCATCCTCGCGTGGATCACCAGTGTCGAGGCGATCGGCCACACCTTCGTCCGCTTCGCACTCCCGATGAACTGGGATTTCAGCGAGGCGGCACCCATCAACGACGTGCGTGGCGGCTGGTGGATGTGTCTGGATGCGGTTGCCGAGTCCATCGAGACGATTCTGCGGGCCACCAACCCGGCCGCCCCGGTACCGAAGGTGCTGAACCAAAGCGCCATCGAGTGCCCGGAAGCAGGGGCCTACGACGTTATCGTCACCGACCCCCCGTATTACGACGCCATCCCGTACTCAGACCTGATGGACTACTTCTACGTCTGGGATCGGCGTCAACTGGCAGATCTCTCAACCGCCTACGCGCAGGCCTTTGCATCGCCTCTCGGCCCCAAATGGCACAACGACGCCGACGACGGCGAACTCATCGATGACGCATCGCGGTTCGGCGGCAACCGTGAGGCCTCCAAGCGGAACTACGAAGAGGGCATGGCCCGGGCCTTCAAGGCGTGCCATACGGCACTGAGGCCGGAGGGGCGGCTCGTCATTGTGTTTGCGCACAAGCAGCCCGATGCGTGGGAAACCCTGGTCTCGGCGATCATCAAGGCTGGCTTCGTCGTTGACGGGTCCTGGCCTATCCAGACCGAACAGGCGGCCCGTATGCGCGCCCAAGGCTCGGCCGCGCTGGCTTCGTCCGTCTGGCTGGTCTGCAAAAAGCGCGACCCGCTTGCTCGTGCCGGCTGGGACACCCAGGTGCTCAAGGAGATGGAGTCGAGCATCACCACCCGGTTGCGCGACTTCTGGGACGCCGGCATTCGTGGCCCAGACTTCATTTGGGCCGCTACCGGGCCGGCGCTGGAAGCCTACAGCCGCTACCCGGCGGTCAAGAAGGCCTCTGAGACCGGTCAGCTCATGACGGTGAGCGAGTTCCTCGGCCACGTACGCCGCATCGTGGTGGATTTCGTCGTCGGCCGTGTGCTGTCGCACGGGCAGTCCGAGCCCACGCCCGGGGACCATCCACTGGACGACGTGACCACGTATTACCTGCTCCATCGCAATGACTTCGGCCTCAAGGAAGCGCCGGCCGGCCCGTGCATCCTCTACGCCGTGTCTTGTGGCCTCTCGGAGCGTGAGTTGGTCGACCAGTATGAGCTGCTGGCAAAGAGTGGCGGTGGATCGCAAGCCGAGGACGAGGAGCCATCGGGAGACGACGAAGAAGGCGATGCTGAGGAGGCTCCATCGATCGGCGGTGGTGGCAAGTACAAGCTCAAGGACTGGCGCGCCCGCAAGCACCGCTCGCTGGGTGTGGAGACCGCGAGCGGACGCGCGATTCCGCTGATCGACCAGGTGCACAAGCTGATGCAGCTGTGGGTGGCCGGCGATGTCGTCAAGGTCAACGACTACCTGGACAGCCGTGCGCTGCGCCGCAGCCAGGTCTTTGCCCAGCTGATCCAAGCTTTGATCGAGAAGAGCCGCGCTGAGGGCTGCGCAGACGAGTGCTCAATCCTGGAGCGCTTGCAGAACTACCTGCGCTCTGTAGGCAGCACCGCGCAAGCGCCGCTTGGGCTTGAGTAAAGAGAATCAGGATCAGGAGAACAACGATGGCCAAAACCACCACCAAGCCCTGGCACCAGGTTGTGCAGCTGCGCGACGACATCACTAATCAGGAACTGTCGCAAAAGCAGTTCGCGGCGGACTTGTACGACGTGGTGATGGGGCGCAACCCGGGCGTCTACCACGATGCGAAGGAGTTCTTCGCGCTCACGTACCCCACGGTCAAGCTGCGCGATCTTGCGCGTGACGTCACCCACCGCCTGGCGGGCAAGTCCGAGAAGGCGGTGCGCCAGTTGCACATGACCTTCGGCGGCGGCAAGACCCACTCCTTGATCACGCTGGTGCACTTGGTGCGCGATCCTGCGAGCCTGCCTGACATTCCAGCGGTGCAGCAATTCAAGGCGCACTGCGCACTCGAAGGCGGACTGCCAAAGGCGCGCGTGGCGTCGGTGGTGTTCGACCGCCTGGACGCCGAAAAAGGCGTGGAAGTCGTTGCGCCCGACGGAAGCCTGGCAACGGTCAAGATGCCATGGAGTGCGATCGCCTGGCAGCTGGCGGGTAGCGAAGGCATGAAGCTGTTGAAGGATGACGGCACGGAGCGCACCACCCCGCCGGCCACCGGCGTGATGGAGGATCTCCTCAAGCTCGCCCGCAAGGACGGCGATGGCGTGCTGATCCTGTTTGACGAGGTGCTGTGGTTCGTGCGCGTGATGGCCGATACCGATCCGAAGTGGATCGGTCGCATGCGGGAGTTCATGCACAGCCTGACGCAGGCGGTAGCCAAGGTGCCGAAATGCTGTTTGGTGGCCTCATTGCTGGCATCGGATCCGGGCAAAATGGACGAACTCGGCAAACAGATCAGCAAGGAACTCTACGACGAGTTCAAGCGCGTGGCCGATGAAGGTATCCAGCCGGTCGAAAGCCAGGACGTGCCGGAGATTCTGCGGCGCCGGCTCTTGAAGCTCGAAAGCTACACCGATCGTTCTCTGTGGGGCGCGCAGGTGGTCGCGGCGCTGAACGGCATTCAGGCCATCGATGATTACACAGCCAAGAACCGTGCCGCGGAGGAAAAGCGCTACGCCGATGCCTACCCCTTTCACCCGGCACTGATCGAAACCCTCTACCAGAAATGGACCCAGCTGGAAGGCTTTCAGCAGACGCGCGGCATTCTCAAGACGCTCGCCTCTGCCTTGCGCGACGCGGTCAAGTGGGATCAGCAGCCGCTGATCGGCCCGCAGATCTTCCTGGTCGATCCGCACTCGGACGGCTTGAGCGTAGCCGCACGTGAGTTGGCAAACGTGGCGCAGCTGGAACAGTACGAAGGTCGGCGGCAGAACTGGACGGCTATCCTGGAGGCCGAGCTCATCCATGCGCGCAAGGCACAAGACGGCTTGCTCGGTGTCCAGCACCGTGAGATCGAGCAAGCGGTGATGGCGACGTTCCTCCACTCTCAGCCCATTGGTCAGCGCGCGACTACCCGCGAACTGAAAGTCTTGATTGGCGCGGGATCCCCGGACCGCATCGAGTTGGACAAGGGGTTGGGGCGCTGGTCAGACGCCTCTTGGTATCTCGATGACACGTTCACCGGCGACCGTGAAGGCGGGTTGCCCAAGGTGTGGCGCCTGGGCTCCAAGCCTAATCTGAAGCAGATGCATCACGACGCGCGCCAGAACGTAAGTTCGACGGCCGTGGAAGAAGTCCTGGAAGCCGAAATCGCCAAGGCAAAACAGATCACTGAAGGTGCACGCACGCTGGGCGCTAAAGTCCACGTACTGCCGGCGCGTCCAGCTGACATCGAAGACGACGAAGACTTCCACTACGCCGTGCTCGGCCCCAAGGCCGCGTGCAATGGCAAGCCTAGCGCCGAGGCCAGGCGCTTCATTGACGAGACGACGGGGCCGGACAAGCCGCGTGCGCGCAACCGCAATGCCGTCGTGCTGGCGGTGCCGTCCAAAGATGGCATCGAGGTGGCCCGTGAGAAGGTTCGTGACCTGCTGGGCTGGGAGAAGGTGCGCGAGATGCTCAAGGAGCGCAGCGACATCGACACCGCAGCGACGACGCGCCTGGAAGGCAATGTTCGCGCGGCCCGTGGGGAGATGGGGTCGCAGATCGTCATGGCCTACTGCATCGCCGTCACGGTCAACGACAGCAACGAAGTGGCTGCCTACCGCATCAATGTCGATAACGAACCCTTGTTCCCCAAGATGGTGGCGGACAAGCGGCTACGCATCGAGAGCACGGCAGTCAATTCCGAGGCGCTGCTGCCTGGCGGGCCGTTCGATTTGTGGGCGGATGGTGACAAGGCGCGCTTCGTGAAGGATCTGGTCGGCGCTTTTGCGGCTACGGCCAAGTTGCCCAAGATGCTGAACCGCCGCGCCATCCTGGAAACCCTACTGGCGGGCTGCGAGGCGGGCGAGTTCGTACTGCGGGTGACGCGCGCCGACAAATCGGCGCGCACGTTCTGGATGTCCCGCCCGGACGAGAACGCCGTTAACGACTCCAGCCTTGAGGTGGTGCTGTCAGATGCGGCCGTACTGTCCGAGCTGGAGCCGCAACTGCTGGCCCCTGGGCGGCTACCGGGCCTTTGGAACAAGGAACCTCTCACCCTGGTCGATCTTTCGGCCTACTTCTCTGGGAAGCACTTTGTCGAAGTCGACAAGGGCGGTTACACCGAAAACCTGCTGATCCCCGAGGCGACTCAGCAGGCCATCCTTGACGCCGTCACCGGGGCGGTCAAGAGCGGCCGGATCTGGTTGCTGAACGGGGCGGTCAGCGTGCTGGGTGAAGACGTTCCTGCAGGGTTCATCAATGAGACGGCCCAGCTGTTCTCGCCGCCACCGCCGCTTTCGGCCGTTGATGTGCTGCCTGCGCACCTGCCCACGGCGTGGCAAGGCGATGCGACTAACGCGCATCTCATTCATGCGGCGCTCTCGTCGAAGGGGGGCAAGGTGCTGCCATGGACGCGCGTCGCTGCGGCACTCGATGAAGCCTTCCGGCTGGGACTCATCGAGCGCTCCCTCGACTCGGGTCCCTGGCCCTGCGATCTGGGCGGTGCGGCGGCAGTCAAGATCGTGGAGCGCAAGAGCGAGGCTAAGGAGCCGGCTCCGCCAAAGCACTACGGGTCGAAAACCGCCACTGCGGAGCTTCAGACCCACGAGGTTCAGGACCTTGCCGACCACATAGACGCATTGCGCGAAGCAACGGCTGGGCATCCGCTGCGTATCCGCGTGACTGTGGAGATCGGCGATGGCAACCCAGTTGATCAATCCGTTGTCGACCGGGTCAACGCGGTGTTGGCCGAGGTCAAGGCGGGATGGAAGGCTGAATAAGGACACCGAAGGCATCGCGGCATATGCGCTTCATTGCTGGCCCCCTCAACAAGCAATTGCTACAGAACTTGCTCGGCGAGGTTATCGAACCCTGCACGCGTGTTCGTGCAGAGGTTGCCTACGCCAACCGCGACAACATGCAGTTGTTCGAAGCTTGCGCGCGGCACATGAAGCCGCTGGAGTTCTACGGACGTTACCGACGTCCCCCCGGTTTTGAGTAGCACGGCGATTTGGAGTCCAATCCCCAACGAGACGGAGATTGGACGTGAAGAAGCGCTTTTCCGAAGAGCAGATCATCGGCTTCCTGCGTGAGGCCGAGGCTGGCG
>Ga0065721_10051647_pt1 | contig 14000 bp, 14 predicted proteins | sample Mesricmetagenome_FD_59108 | JGI IMG/M metagenome (GOLD analysis project Ga0065721, IMG submission 59108) | Mesophilic microbial community from rice straw/compost enrichment Sample: eDNA_1 v2 (version 2) | ecosystem: Engineered > Solid waste > Grass > Composting > Bioreactor | place: USA: Davis... | reverse complement strand
TACGACCGTATCGCGGAACTGCGTGTCGCGCTCCTTCTTGAAGGAGAGCGGCTGCATCGGGTCGATGATGAGACGCACGAGGCGCGCCGGATCGAGATAGCCCTCTTCCAGGTCGAAATCCCAGGAGCGGTTCTGCTGCGCCATGAGGCGGCGCTGCAGGCGATTGGCGAGCCGGCCGACCGCGCCCTGGAGATGGGCTAGCTGCTTGTCGAGGAAAGCGCGCAGCCGGTCGAGCTCGGCCTCGTCACAGAGCTCCTCGGCCATGACCTCTTCATCGAATTCCTGCGTGAAGATCTTGTAATCGACCTTCTCGTTGAAATCGTCGAAGGGGCTTTGGGGCCGGCGGGTTTCGCCGGGCGTCTCGGAATGCTCGTCGCTGTCGTCCGACATGTCGTCGTCGGACATTTCGGCGCCGTCCATCTCTCCTTCGTCGAGTTCTTCGTCGGAGGCTTCGCTTTGCTCGGCGGGGGCGGCGTCGGAACCCGCCTCCTCCTCGACCTCCTCGTTCTCGGTCTCTCCGCTGCGCGGCTGCTCTTCCTCGCTGGGGTTGTCCATCTCCTCCGGCTCGGTGTCCTCGTCGGCGAATTCCTCCGCCATCTGCATGGAGGTCAGCATGTGACGCACGAGCTTGGCGAAGGCCTGCTGGTCCTCGATCACGCCGCGGAGATTGTCGAGATCGCCGGCCGCCTTCTCCTCGATGAAGGGCCGCCAGAGATCGAGCACCTTGCCGGCGCTTTCCGGCGGCTTCTGGCCCGTCAGCTTCTCGCGCACCAGCATGGCGACGGCTTCGCCGACCGGCGCGTCTTCCTGCCGTTCGATACCGGAAAAATTCGCCTTGGAGTATTTCTCCTCGTGCATCGAATTGAGGTTGGCGGCCATGCCGGCCATGCGCAGCGCGCCGATCGATTCGACGCGTGCCTGCTCGACCGCATCGAAAACGACGCGCGCATCGGCGCCCTGCGGCGACATGGCGGCATGGACGTTCGTATCGTGGCAGGCGAGCCGAAGCGCCATGGAATCGCCGAGACCGCGGGTCACCGCGAGCTCGTGCGCCGTCGGCCGCTTGGAGATTTCCGGCAGGCGGATGCGCTCGCCGGCAAGGCCCGGACGCTCGTTCGCGAACGTCACCTCGACTTCCGCGTCGCCGGCGATCGAGCGCACACAGCCGGTGATCGCCCGGCGCAGCGGCTCGGTATCGACCGGTCCGCCGGGTTTGGCTTTCGAATTGTCTCCGCGACCTGCCATGACCTCGTCCTTCGATTATGCTCCGAGAACGATGTTGGCGGCGCTCTCCTTCAGCTCGACGCCGAAGGCGCGCTGGTACTGTTCGGCAACCAGCGTGCGTTCCAGCTCGTCGCACTTGTTGAGGAAGGTGATGCGGAAGGCGAAGGCGATGTCGCCGAAGATCTCGGCGTTTTCCGCCCAGGTGATCACTGTGCGCGGGCTCATGACGGTCGAAAGATCGCCGTTGATGAAGGCCGAACGGGTGAGGTCGGCGACGCGCACCATCTTCGAAACCGTCTCGCGGCCTTCGGCGGTCGCACCGAACGACTTCACCTTGGCGGCGACGATATCGACTTCCTTCTCATGCGGCAGGTAGTTCAGCGTCGTGACGATCGACCAGCGGTCCATCTGCGCCTGGTTGATCTGCTGCGTGCCGTGATAGAGGCCGGTCGTATCGCCGAGGCCCACCGTGTTGGCGGTCGCGAACAGGCGGAAGGCGGGGTGAGGACGGATGACACGGCTCTGGTCGAGCAGCGTCAGGCGGCCGGAGGATTCCAGGACGCGCTGGATGACGAACATGACGTCCGGGCGGCCGGCATCGTATTCGTCGAAGACGAGCGCGACATTGTGCTGATAGGCCCAGGGCAGGATGCCGTCCTTGAATTCGGTGACCTGCTTGCCGTCCTTGAGCACGATCGCGTCCTTGCCGACGAGGTCGATACGGCTGACATGGCTGTCGAGGTTGACGCGCACGCACGGCCAGTTGAGGCGCGCGGCGACCTGCTCGATATGGGTGGACTTGCCGGTGCCGTGGAAGCCGGACACCATCACGCGCCGGTTATGCGCGAAGCCGGCGAGGATGGCGAGCGTCGTATCACGATCGAACAGGTAGTCCGGATCGAGATCCGGAACATAGGGGTCGCCGTTGCTGTAGGCCGGAACCTTGATATCGGTATCGATGCCGAAAACTTCCCGGACCGAAACGGTCGTATCGGGAAGGTTGGAAATATCCAAATCAATCTTACTCATCATCTCTCCAGGGCGCGGGCCGCCGCCCGGCCGTCGTCCTCACTGCCATAATTTTTACGGCTTAGCAGAAACCCGCCTGCTTCAACAACTGATATGCTTGAATCACGGCGCGAAAACGTTCTTCCGAACCGCGGTCGCCGCCATTGGCATCCGGGTGGTGCTTCTTGACCAGTTCCTTGTAGCGGCTCTTGATTTCGGTCGACGTGGCGCTGGCAGTCAATCCCATCGTATCGAAAGCCTTGGCCTCCAGCGTCTTCAGCTTGCGTTCCTGGGTCTGGAAGCGCCCGCCGCCCGACCGTCCCTGTGAAACGAAGCCGAACGGGTCCTTGAAGCGCTGTGCGGTGGCGCCGCCCGACCGCACGGTCGAATGAAGCGGCGCGTGCTTCGCAGCCTTGTTGACGCCGAGCGTCCAGGTCGGACGATGGCCGGTGACCGCTTCCTTCTGGTAGCGGGCGATCTCTCCGTCCGAGAGGCCGGAAAAGTAGTTGTAACCCTTGTTGTATTCCTTCACGTGCTCGAAACAGAAAAGAAAGAACTGGCCTTCCGCGTTGCGGCCCACGGGCGCGCGGTGGGCGCCGGGCTTGTCGCACCCGTCCCACTGGCAGGTCGGCGCCTGGGCGACCGTTTCCTGCTCCCGTTTCCGGCGCGTCCGGATACGATCGAAATATTTGGAATCTAGCTTCATAAGGCCCTCATTATGGGATGGCCGGCAGGGCACGACAAGAATTGACAAAGCGGTTTGTTACTGGTTTCTGGGATGCCCCTTTTTGCGTCGCGTCACCGCGATCCGAACATCGCAACGGAGCCGAAAAATGTCCCTCAAAGCCCGGATCGAAACCACGCTCACCGAAAATCTCCTGCCCGAACGGCTGATCGTCATCGACGAAAGCCATCAGCATGCCGGCCATCAGCCGCAATTCACCGGAGCGGGCGAGACCCATATGCGGGTTCGCATCGTCTCTGCAAAATTTGCCGGAATGAGCCGGATCGACCGGCATCGGACGGTGAATGCCTTGCTGAAGCCGGAACTCGACGCGGGCCTGCACGCTCTCGCGGTGGAGGCTGCGGCACCCGGCGAACCGACACGCTGGTAGCAGGGTTTAGATAGGGATCACAGGGCGACAGGCCAAGGCCTCACCATCATGAGATGCCGCTTTATCCGGCGGCGCTTAGCCTTCCCTTTTCGCGGAACTGGGAAATATGCTTATGCATGAAGTTTGTAGAGCGTATGTCCAAAACGGAGTTTCTGGACGTTTCGTCGTGGCAAAGTGAGGGAATGGTAATGGACTGCAAAAATCTTCGCATTGTTTGTTTGATGTCGGCTCTCGTCATTCCCGGCGGCGCGGCGACGGCCCAGGAAAAGACGGTCAATCAGGCGATCGACCAGAGCCTTGGGGACCACACCAAATACGAGACGGTCATCAAGGCGCTTCAGAAGGCGGTAGCGGCTCATGATGCCGCAGGCGTCGCAGCTCTTGTGAGCTATCCGATCGGAGTAAAGGTTCACGGGAAAGAGACGAATATCAAATCGGCGAAGGCTTTCGTCGACCACTACGACGGGATCATGACGCCGAGAATCACCAAGGCCGTCGTCAATCAGAAATACGAAGACCTCACCGTCAATTACCAGGGCATCATGTTCGGAGACGGTCAGGTGTGGGTCAACGGCATCTGCCATGACAATGCCTGCAACAACTTCGATGTGAAGGTGATCACCATTCAGGAAGGGGCGAACTAATGGCGGGATTCAATTCTCTTGACCCGCACTGAAGGCTCTAAAAAGCTTGGCTCCAAGCGGCCCGGCGCCTCTTAAGACCGAAGCCGCCAACCTTCCCGGTTAAAACCTGAAGGCTCGGGTGCGACGAAGACTACTCGGCCGGCAGCGTCTCTTCTTCCGCCGGGCGGATGCGCAGCCGCGTAATCCGGTTCTTCTCGCGCTTCATGACGATGAAGCGCTTGCCGTAGAAGGTGAAAGCCTGCCGCTCCTCCGGGATGAGCTTCGATTCGTGGATGACGAGGCCGGCGATCGTCGTCGCCTCCGTATCCGGCAGGTTCCAGTCGAGCGCGCGGTTCAGGTCGCGGATCGGCACCGAACCGTCGACGACGATCGATCCGTCCGCCTCGGGCCGCACCCCCTGGATCTCGATATCGTGTTCGTCGGCGATATCGCCGACGATTTCTTCCAGAATGTCCTCCAGCGTCACGATGCCCTGCACCTCGCCATATTCGTCGACCACGACGGCGAAATGGACTTTTCGCCGCAGGAAGGCGTTGAGCTGGCCCTTGAGGCTCGTGCTGTCCGGCACGAACCACGGCTTCTGGGCGATCTTGACGATATCGATGTTTTCCGGCTGCGCGTTCGGCTCGGCAAGCGCGCGCAGCAGGTCCTTGGCATGCACCACGCCGATGATGTTCTCGGTCGAATTCCGCCACACCGGCATGCGCGTGTAGGGGCTTTCGAGCACGGTGCGGACCGCCACGTCCGGCGGGTCGTCGGCATTGACCGCCCGCATCACCGTGCGGTGCTTCATGACGTCGGAGACCTCCAGCTCTTCCAGCTCGAAGAGGCCGCTCAGGCGGTCGCGGTCCTCCCGGTCGAAATCGCCTTCGCGGTGGAGGGCATCGAGCGCGGCATGCAGGTCGTCGTGGCTGGAAAGGGCGAGCGTCTCCTGCGACAGGCAAACGCCGGACGAACGCAGAAGGCCGCGGATCACCGCGTTGACAGCGCGCGACAGCAGGCCTCCGTTCGACGTCATTTCGGCCGTTTTTCCTCCAGGAAGCTCAGGACCTCGGACGACGGCACGTCGTTCGCGATGAAGGACTGGCCGATGCCGTGGGTGAGGATGAAGGTGAGCTTGCCGCCCTTGACCTTCTTGTCCTGCGCGATCGCATCGAGCAGCTTTTCGGTGGACGGCAGTTTTCCCGGAATGTCGCTCATCGACGTCGGCAGGCCGACGGCCTTCAGATGGGCCGCGACCCGCTGCGCATCGTCGGGGCTCGCGAGATTCAGGCGCGCGGAGAACTGATGCGCCAGCACCATGCCGATCGCCACGCCTTCGCCGTGCACCAGGCGGCTGCTGTCGTATTCGGTCGCGGCTTCCAGCGCGTGGCCGAACGTATGGCCGAGATTGAGCAGCGCCCGGCGGCCCGTCTCCCGCTCGTCCTCGACGACGACATCCGCCTTCGCCTGGCAGCTCACCGCGATCGCCTCGATCCGCTCCGGCCCGCCTTCGAAGACCTGTTTCCAGTTCTTCTCCAGCCAGGCGAAGAAATCCGGCTGGTCGATGAGCCCGTACTTGGCGACCTCCGCATAACCGGCACGGAACTCCCGCTCGGTGAGCGTGTCGAGCACTGCCGAATCGGCAAGCACGAGGTCCGGCTGATGGAAGACGCCGAGCAGGTTCTTGCCGTGGCGGGTGTTGATGCCCGTCTTGCCGCCGACGGAGGAATCGACCTGCGCCAGAAGCGAGGTCGGGATCTGCACGAAGCGCACGCCGCGGCGCACGATGCCGGCCGAAAAGCCCGCCAGATCGCCGATCACCCCGCCGCCGAGCGCGATGACCGCGTCGTTGCGCTCGATCCGGGCCGACAGCACCATGTCGGTGACGGTCGCCAGGTGCTCCAGGCTCTTGGTCTTCTCGCCGGCCGGCAGCGTCAGGGAAACGGCTTCGATGCCGTCCGTCTGCAGGCTGTCCATCAGCGCTTCCAGATAGAGTGGGGCCACATGCTCGTCGGTGACGATCGCAGCCTTGCGGCCTCTCAGCCTTGCGGTGATCTCGCCGCCGGCGCGCGTAATCAGGCCGGGGCCGATCAGGATGTCGTAGGCGCGCTCGCCGAGCGGCACATGGACGACGCGCTCCAGGGGACGTTCGGGAGATCGGGAGGACACGTTCATTGCAATTCACCTTCGCTGGAACGATCGCCCATGGCGACAAGCGCTGCCAGGACCTCGTTGACCATCACGTCCTTGCGGACATTTTCCGACTGCACCGTCAGATCGGCCTCCGCATAGATCGGATAGCGCTGGGTCATCAGGTTTTCGAGCGTCTGCCTGGGGTTCTCCGTCTTGAGCAACGGCCTGTGGTCGCGTTTGTTCACGCGCTCCCACAGAACATCGAGATCCGCTTTCAGCCAGACCGAGACGCCGCCGCGCTTGATCTGTTGGCGGGTATTCTCGTTGATGAAGGCGCCGCCGCCGGTCGAGACGACACGCGGGCCGCTCCTCAGGAGCCGCTCGATGACACGGGTCTCGAGGGAGCGGAACTCCGCTTCGCCATAGGCTGCGAAGAGTTCGCTGACGGTCATGCGGGAAACTTTCTCGATCTCCGCGTCCGTATCGATGAACGGGATGGAAAGGCTCTGCGCCACCAGGCGGCCGATCACCGACTTGCCGGCGCCCATCAGGCCGACAAAGACCAGATTGCGCCTGCCGAGCACGGCGCGCGCCTTTTCGCTGAGTATCGGGGCTTCTATCATCGTCGAGTCCGTTTCGAAAAACGGTATCGACAAATGCTCAGGCAGCGTCAAGCCGTCGCAACGGTTAAAGACTGCCGAGAAGAGTTTGTTCTTGCCGTTATATAAACCTTTATCGATATATTGCGCCCCAACTCCGCAGAGATTCAGGTCGCCTCGATGCCCACCCTTTTCCGTTTCCTCTTCGTGCTGGCGGTGATCGCGGGCATCGTCTATGGAAGCATGGTGGCGCTGGTCGTGCTGGTGGAGCCGCGCGAGCGCGACGTGACGGTGCGCATTCCCTCCGAGCGGCTGAACCCCGCCCCGCAGCGATAACCTCAGGTGGAGATGACCGACCTTTCCCGCGCCCATATCGAAGCTTTCCTCGAAATGATGAGCGCCGAGCGGGGCGCGGCCGGCAATACGCTCGCATCCTACGAGCGCGATCTCGAAGACCTGCATGCCTTCCTCGCCCCGAAGGGAAAATCGCCGCTCTCCGCCGAAAGCACCGATCTTTCCGCCTATCTCCACCACCTGGGCAGGCAGGGCTTTGCCGCCTCCTCCCAGGCGCGCCGGCTTTCCGCCATGCGCCAGTTCTACAAGTTCCTCTACGCCGAAGGGCTGCGCGGCGACGACCCGACGGCGGTCCTCGACGCGCCGAAAAAAGGCCGGACGCTGCCGAAGACCATGAGCGAGGACGAGGTGACGCGGCTTCTGGAGCTTGCCGGAAGGGAAGCGGCAGAACCCGGGCCGGACCGGCTCTCGCGCATCAGGATGCTGGCGCTGCTCGAGCTTCTTTATGCCACCGGCATGCGCGTCAGCGAGCTCGTCTCGCTGCCGGTCAAGGTTCTCGATCAGGAAGGCCGTTTCCTGATGATCCGCGGCAAGGGCAACAAGGAGCGGCTGGTGCCGCTTTCCCGTTCGGCGATCGCCGCGATGAAATCCTATGGCGAGGCGCGCAAGGCGGCGCTCGCGGGAAAGGGAGACGACACCGGCGACAGTCCGTGGCTTTTTCCATCGGCCGGCAAGGAAGGCTATCTTCCCCGGCAGGTCTTCGCCCGCGACCTGAAAGGCCTTGCCGCCCGCGCCGGACTGAGAACCGCCGCAATCTCCCCGCATGTGATGCGCCATGCCTTCGCAAGCCATCTTCTGCAGAACGGAGCGGACCTTCGCGTGGTGCAGGAACTGCTCGGCCATTCGGACATTTCCACCACCCAAATCTATACGCATGTGCTGGAAGAACGGCTGCGCGAACTGGTGGAAACGCATCACCCTCTTGCAAAACAGGCCAAAAACCGGGATTAGAGGCCCCAAACTGAAAATGGGAACTCCGTGTTCCTGAGATAAAACAACCGGAAACCGGATCTCATGCAGACCTATCTCGATTTCGAAAAGCCCATCTCGGACCTCGAGGGTAAGATCCATGAGCTGAAAAAGCTCGCCTCGGAAGACGAGAGCATCGATACGTCCGAGGAAATCGGCAGGCTCGAAACCCGGGTCAGGGAAGCGACCAGGGAAATCTATGCCAAGCTCGGCGCCTGGGAGAAGACGCAGGTCGCGCGCCATCCGCAGCGGCCGCATTTCGTCAACTACGCCGCACAGCTCTTCACCGACTTCACGCCGCTCGCGGGCGACCGGAATTTCGGAGAGGACGCCGCGATCCAGGCAGGCCTCGCTCGCTTCGATGGCCAGGCCGTCGCCGTCATCGGCCAGGAAAAGGGCCACGACACCAAGACGCGCCTCAAGCATAATTTCGGCAGCCCGCGCCCCGAAGGCTACCGCAAGGCGATCCGCATCATGGAAATGGCCAACCGCTTCGGCCTGCCGGTGATCTCGCTCATCGATACGGCGGGCGCCTATCCGGGCGTCGGCGCCGAGGAGCGCGGCCAGGCGGAAGCCATCGCCCGGTCCACGGAAATGTGCCTGGCGCTCAAGGTGCCGATGGTTTCCGTCGTCATCGGCGAAGGCGGTTCGGGCGGCGCGATCGCGATCGCCACCGGCAACCGGGTCTATATGCTCGAGCATGCCATCTATTCGGTGATTTCGCCGGAAGGCGCCGCCTCGATCCTCTGGCGTGATTCGACCCGGGCCCGCGAAGCGGCGACGAACATGAAGATCACCGCGGACGATCTGAAGGCGCTCGGCATCATCGACGATATCATTCCGGAACCGCTCGGCGGGGCGCACCGCGAGCCCGATACCGTAATCGCCGCGACCGGAAAGGTGATCGCCTCGGCGCTCGCGGATCTCGGCAAGCTTTCGGGCGAGGAATTGAGAACTGCACGCCGCCAGAAATTCCTCGATATCGGCCGCAACCTCTGACCTCTCGACATTCGCCGTCGAAACAGCCAAATTTGGCCACATTGCTGAGAACAGTGGAACCGGGGTGGTTTTGCTGGACAGGTGGATAGAAGCGGTTAAGAAGATGTAAAGCTTACCGCTTTATTGATCGAAGCCTGTACCGTATCCCGGTCGCTTATCGAAATCCATGTGGTCCGTCTCGATGCGCCTGAAACACATCGCTCTTACCCTTCTCGTCGCGACCGCCCTGACGGGCTGCAATGATACGCTGGATTCGGCCGGCGTCGATCTGAAGTCCGTCAAGAACAAGGTCGAGCAGCCCCTGCCCTCCCGCATTATCGCGGAGATGCAGAAGAAGAACATGCCGCGCAATTCGCCGATCATGATCCGCATCCTCAAGGAAGAGGGCAAGCTGGAAGTCTGGAAGGCGAGGGCCGACAGCCGCTTCGAAGTCATCAAGAGCTACGACATCTGCGCCTGGTCCGGAAAGCTCGGGCCGAAGGTCAAGGAAGGCGACCGTCAGGCGCCCGAAGGCTTTTACGGCCTGACGCCGGCGCATTTGAACCCCTATTCGAAATATTACCTCGCCATCAATACCGGCTTCCCGAACCGCTACGACCAGGCCAACGGCCGCACCGGTTCCAACCTGATGATCCACGGCGCCTGCTCGTCGTCCGGCTGCTACTCCATGACCGACGAACAGGTCCTGGAAATCTACGCCTTTGCCCGCGACGCCTTCAAGGGCGGCCAGACCGCCATCCAGCTCCAAGCCTTCCCCTTCCGCATGACCGCGGAGAACATGGTGCGCCACCGCGACAATCCGAACTTCGATTTCTGGAAGATGCTGAAGGTCGGCTACGACAATTTCGAAGTCACCAAGCGGCCGCCGGAAGTCAACGTCTGCGAGAAGAAATACGTCTTCAACCAGCAGCTCACCGGCAACGGCGCTTTCAACGCGGCTTCCGCCTGCCCGCCCATGTCGACGCCGCCGGCCCTAATGGCCGCACTCTCCTCCTACGAGAAGACCTACGACGTCGCCTACCAGAAGGCCGTCGACAAGTTCGAAGGCAAGGTCTGGTACGAGCCGAGCGAGGCCGAACGCAAGGCGGTCGTCGCCGACAAGCGCAAGGGCCGCGATCTTGCCTACGCGCCGACAGGCACTTCGCTTCAGGCCGGCAAGCTGATGAGCGAAGCCGAATTCAAGGAAATGATGGAAAAGCGCATGGCCGCCCAGAACAAGCCGGCCAATACCATGCTCGCTTCCGCCGCTCCTTCGCCGCGCGCCGCCTCCGCCGCAGAACGCATGGCGCAGGACCGCGTGCCCACAGCAAGCACCTCGGCACCGACGGTGGCGGCGGTGCCCACCGTCACCACGGCTGAGGGCAGGACGACCACGGTTCCGGTTCCGGAACAGAACCCGCTCGCCTATGCGGCGCCGCCGGCGCAGGTCACCGAAGTCAAGAAAAAGCCGTTCTGGAAGTTCTGGAGCACGGAATGACGTCGGCCATTGACGGCCTCTACGATTTGAGAGGCCTGAAATGCCCCCTGCCCGTGCTGAAGACGCGCCGCAGATTGAAATCCATGGAAAGCGGCGCCGAACTCCTCATCGAAACCACCGACCCGCTTGCCGGCATCGACATCCCGCATTTCTGCAGCCAGGAAGGCCATGAGCTCGTCCGCTCGGAAAAGACCGAAGCGGGCCACCGGTTTCTGATCCGGAAAGGTTAGCCTCTCCAATCCGGAGGACCGCCCCTCATCCGGCTGCCGCCACCTTCTCCCCGTCTCAACGGGGAGAAGGAGATATGCCGCACCGGCTTCCCGCTCCGCAACGTATCGCTTGGCGCGTCCCCTCTCCCCGTTCACGGGGAGAGGGTTAGGGTGAGGGGCAATTCTATCTGAGCCCGCTACATCCGCATGCCTGGAACGGCGAGCGGATTGTCCTCCAGCGCTGCCCGGTCCGGGCGATCGACCCGCGGCTGGCCGGTGAAGGCGGCGAACAGATCCGAGACGAAGGCTTCCGGCAGATCCTGGGTAATCAGTACCATGCGCGTGCGGCGGTCCGAGCCTTCCGGCCATTTCGGCAGGCGCTGCGGCGGGTGGAACACGCTCTGGACCCCGTGCAGGACCAAAGGCCGTTCCGGGTCGTCGGAAAGCGCTACCACGGCTTTCATCCTCAGGAGCTTCTCCCCGTGCGCCGAGCGGAGAAGATCGATGAACATCTCGATCGCCATCGGATCGATCGGCTTGTCGTGGATGATCGAGAAGGAACGGATATCGTCGCCGTGGCGGTTCACGTCATGATGATGGTGATGATGCCCGTGCCCGTGATGCCCATGATCGTGCCCGTCGTGACCGTGATCGTGGTCATGATGGTGGTGGCCGTGATGTTCATGCGCGTGCTGGTCGTTCGCAATTTCATCGCGCAGCCAGCGATCGACGTCGGCGATCTTCGTCGCCGGATCGTAGAGGCCGTTTTCGAGGATCGACGCCGTTCCCGCCTCCTTGCTGTCGCCATCGACGATCGGCGCCCGCGGATTGAGTTCCGCAAGACGCGACTTGAGCGCGGCGACCTGTGCCGCATCCGCCATGGAGAGCTTCGAGACGACGAGCCGGTCGGCAACCGCCGCCTGCTTCACCGCTTCCCCGTGGCGGTCGAGCGTCGAGAGCCCGTTGACCGCATCGACCACCGTGATGACGCCGTCGAGCTCGAAATTCTGGGCGATCACCGGATTTCCCATCACCGACTGCATGACGGGCGCCGGATCGGCAAGCCCCGTCGTCTCGATCACCACGCGGCGGATCGGCTTCAGCCGGCCGGTCTGTATGCCGTCCATCATGAATGCGAGGGAATCGACCAGTTCGCCGCGCACGGTGCAGCAGAGGCAGCCGTTGGAGAGCTCCACGAGGGCGTCGCCGGAGGCTTCCACCAGGAAATTGTCGATCCCCACTTCGCCGAACTCGTTGATGATGACGGCCGTATCGCTCGTGCCCGGATCCTTGAGGATGCGGTTCAACAGCGTCGATTTTCCCGCACCGAGAAAGCCGGTGAGGATGGAGACCGGAATCCGGTCGCGGGCAGAAGACATGGTCTGATCCAATTTAAAACGTCGGGCGCGGCTGCGGTATCGGTATAGTGGCGATCTTCTCGGTCTTGCCTTTCGCCGGAGCCGGCTCGTCCTCGCCGCCGAACATGACACCCGCAAAACTGTAGACCGGCGGCCGCGTCATCTCATGAATATAGGGGGAGTGCTGGATGGTACGGCCGGCATCGTCGCGGGTTTCGCTGCGCACCTTGGCCGCTTTCGGATTGCATATCTCGGCGCTGACATCGTTGACGGCGGCCGTATCGCCGTAAGGGGCAAGCGCGGTGAGCGGCACGCCGCCGTTCGGCGAAGACGTGAGCCCCTGCTGCAGCAGGTTGGCGGTATCGTCCGCACGGCCGGCAAGGCTATCGGCTCCAAGGACCACGGAAATCACGGAACGCCCGTCGCGCGTCGCCGAGCCGATCTGGTTGAAGCCCGAGGCGCAGATGAAGCCCGTCTTCATGCCGTCGGCGCCATCGAAACGGCCGATCAGGGTGTTGAAGTTCGCATACTGCTTCTTGCCCGTGTCGACGCCTTCCAGCGAGAAATAGTTCTGATATTCCGGGAAATCCTGTTTCAGGCGCAGCGTCAGGAGCGCCAGGTCGCGCGCCGTCGTATACTGCCCCTTGCCGGGCAGGCCATGCGGATTGATGTAACGCGTCGACGTCATGCCGAGGCTCTGAGCCTGCGCATTCATCGCCGCCACGAACTGATCGACGGAGCCGCTGACCGTCTCGGCGACCGCGACGGCCACGTCGTTAGCCGACTTCACCAGCAGGATCTTCAGCGCGCTGTCCATGGTGAGCCTGGAGCCCGGCTTGAAATACATCTTGCTGGCCGGCTGCTCGGTCGCCTTCTTGCTCATGACGACCGGCGTATCGAGCGCGAGCCTGCCGCTCTTGATCTCCTTGAAGGTGACATAGGCGGTCATCAGCTTGGTCAGCGACGCCGGATACCATTTGCGGAAGGCGTCCTGATGGGCGATCACCCGGCCCGTTCTCACATCGACCACCATCTTCGGGTTGGCGACGGCGCTCCCGGCGGAAGCGAGAACGCCAAGGGCGGCGGCAGTTGAGATCAGCCGGGTGAAGAACCCGGATCGGATGCGGGAAATCGGCAAGGTCGTCCCTCGTTGGTAGAGCTTAACGAGTGTGGCGCATATGCGGCCTATGTGGCCAAGCAATGGCAAAGAAGATTGCTTCCGTCAATCATGACGGGCAGTATCCGCCGGGGAGGACGAGTCATAACCGCGTGAGTAACGAGAACAGGGAACACTATGCCGATTTTGAACCGGGCCGCCGAACTTCAGGGCGAAGTCAGCGAGTGGCGACGACATCTCCATGAACATCCTGAAATCCTCTACGACGTTGAAAACACCGCCTCCTTCGTGGCGCAGAAACTGAAGGAATTCGGCGTCGACGAGGTCGTGACCGGCATCGGCCGCACCGGCGTCGTGGGCATCATCCGCGGCAAAGGCACGAGCGGCCGCACGATCGGTCTGCGCGCCGACATGGACGCCCTGCCGCTCACCGAAATCACGGGAAAACCCTGGGCTTCCAGAACACCCGGCAAGATGCACGCCTGCGGCCATGACGGGCACACGTCCATGCTCCTGGGTGCGGCGAAATATCTCGCCGAGACCCGCAACTTCAACGGCACCGTGGCGCTCATCTTCCAGCCCGCCGAAGAGGGCGGCGCCGGTGCGCTTGCGATGATCGAGGACGGCATGCTGGAACGCTTCGGCATCGAGGAAGTCTACGGCATGCACAACATGCCGGGCATTCCGGTCGGCCGGTTCGCGATCCGCAAGGGCGGCATCATGGCCGCTCCCGATCGGTTCACCATCACCATCCGGGGCCGCGGCGGCCATGCGGCCCAGCCGCACAAGACGATCGACCCGATCTTCATCGG
>Ga0065721_10051646_pt1 | contig 14000 bp, 15 predicted proteins | sample Mesricmetagenome_FD_59108 | JGI IMG/M metagenome (GOLD analysis project Ga0065721, IMG submission 59108) | Mesophilic microbial community from rice straw/compost enrichment Sample: eDNA_1 v2 (version 2) | ecosystem: Engineered > Solid waste > Grass > Composting > Bioreactor | place: USA: Davis... | reverse complement strand
GGGCCTGACGGCATGGCAATCGAAAACCACGGCAAGGCCGACAACCTGATGATCGATCTGGGCATCGAGGCGATCGGCGGACGCGTCGTCCGCGCCTTGGCGTTACCAGCCGATCCGGCCCGGGAGCTGGCGATCTTCGCCGAAGCGTTGCGGCAGCTGGCGAATAAGGAGGGGCTGCAATAGCCGCGGATTGCTGGTACTGGCAAATAAACGAGTGCGGAGCCGTGCTCCTTGAACATGGTGGTCACGATTGCTATGTTGGACAAAAGCAAAAAAATGTCTAACGAGGGGCGTGTCAATGAAGAAGTCTACGGCAAGGAAGCAGATTGGCGAAAAGCCATCGGCAACAGGCAGGCTCAAAGGAGCGGCTGATGTGGACAACTCCGGCCGCACAATTAATCCGCGTTTTGACGCCGTGATGAAGGCCGCCAAGCATTCCGGATTGCTGGGCGAAAAGAGCCAGCGGATTGGCGGGCGTATCAGTCCTGCTCTTGTCGAGCAGGCGAAACGGCATACCGGGATCGAAACGGACACTGATCTGATCGAATTCGCCTTGGCGAATATCGCTCTCGACGATGATTTCGGCCGCACGTTTCGCAAGACATGGGGAACCGTCGATCCGGATATGAAGCTCGGTTTTTGACTTGGCCGATTTCGATTTTAAAGCGGCTCTTCGGTGGGCCCGTTTTGATCCGCAGCAGACTCTGGCGCGACGCCGCGACGCAGAGCTTCCTTTTATCGGAGGTGAAGCTGAAGCGGGCGTGGAATTGCTGCTCGACACCTGCGTATATATAGATGGATTGCAGGGGAGAACTCCGGATGTCGTTATCGATCTTCTCGGCGTCCGGTTAAGCAACCATTCCAGCGTTGCGATTCAAGAACTCATGCACACGGTCGGTGCCCTTGATCCGAAAGATCCGCGTAGTCATGGGGCCATCCGGCAGATAGGCGTTACAATCAGCGCCATGCGGCCTCATCGCACCTTCGTGCCGGATGCGGATGTATTGGGGCGGGCAGCGCTTCTTTCGGGTATGCTCTGCCGGTTGCAGGGCTATCGGAGGGACGCGCGCCTGCGAGCCCTGCAAGATTGCGTCTTGTTCCTGCAGGCGCAGAAGCTGGGTTTCACGGTGCTGACCGCCAATGTCAGCGACTTCGATTATCTGCTCCAACTTGTGCCGGCAGGGCGAGCGCTGTTTTACCGGGTGAGACCCATGAGCGCCACCGCCTAGATCACATACCGGTCGATCGCGCTTCTCTCGAGAGCAATTCCCCAGCCCGGTCGGTCTGGAATGACGGCTTCGCCGTTCCGCAGTTCGATCTTCTCCTCGTAGAGCGGCGCAAACCACTCCAGATATTCCAGAGAGTGGGCGGTGGGCACATGCGCCAGCAGTTGCAGGCTCATTTCCGGAAAGAGGTGGGAGGAAATCGGCAGGTCGAAGCTTGCGGCAAGAGCGCCGACGCGGGCGAATTCGGTGACGCCGCCGACCCTTTGCAGGTCGGGCATCAGGATTGAGGCCGCACCCGTTTCGATCATCCGCAGGAAACCGTAGCGGGTATATTCGTTTTCCCCCGAGGCGATCGGCATTTTCAGGGCCTTCGCCACCTTGGCGGAATCCCCCAGCGCATGGGCCGGTACCGGCTCCTCGAACCAGGCGATATCGCAGGGCGCCAGGGCATGGCCAAGCTTGATCGCCTCGTCGGCGCTCAACACCTGGTTGGCATCGACCATAAGCCCGATATCGCTGCCGATCGCCGTCCGGACGGCTTTCACGCGCGGCAGATCGACGTCGATCCGCCCGGCGAGACGGAGCTTCATGGCCTTGAAGCCTTGCGCGACGAAACCTTCAGCCTGCCGAACCAGAGAGGGAATGTCCTGCGTCAGCCAGAGGCCGCCGCTCGCATAGGCGGGGATGGTTTCCCTGCAGCGACCCAACTGGCGTGAAATCGAAAGCCCGGCGCGCCGGCCTTTCAGGTCCCACATCGCGCCGTCGATCGCCGAGATCCCCATGATCGAGACACCGGTAAAGCCGATGAAATTGATCCGGCGCCAGGCATCGGCCCAGAAGGCGCCGGTATCGTCGGGATCGCGCCCGATCACCGCATCGCGCAGGACGTGGACCATGGAGTCCAGCAGCTTCAACTGCTCCGGCCGTATGGTGAAGATCAGGTTTTCTCCCCGCAAACCTTCATCGGTGATGAGATCGACCACCAGGCAGGAGAATTCGTGAATGGTCGCCGTCGCGTTGCCGAGCGGTTCGGCAAGCGGCAGTCTGACGGGGGTGGTGCGCAGATCGGTGATTTTCATGAAGTGATTACCGGTTCAAAGAACGGGGAGGTTCGGTATAGATGGGATCCTCGACGAAGCCGCCACCCTGCCACACCGCCTGGGAGGAGCCCTTGTGCGGCACGCCCGGATCGCGCTCGAGTTCGGCACGGTAGGTTTCCGCGCTGTCCTTCGGGACCCAGCCGAGATAGGCGGATGCGGAATTGTCCCACCACTTGGGCTGATTGTCGGAGACGCCCCAGATCGTCGGGCAGCCGAGGTAAGGCGCCTTGAACACGCGTTCGGCAAGCGAGGCCATGTCATCGAAGCTCAGCCAGATCGACAGCATGCGCACGGTCGTCGGTTTCGGCCAGCAGGCCCCGATGCGGACGATCGCCGTCTCCTGGCCGAACTTATGGAAATACATCCGCGCCAGGCCTTCGCCGAAACATTTCGACGCGCCATAGAGGCCGTCCGGCTTTGTCGGCCGGTCAACGCCGATGAACTGGTCCTGCCGGTAGAAGCCCACCGCGTGGTTGCTGCTCGCGAAGAGGATGCGCGGTTTGCCGTGCTTTCGCGCGGCCTCGTAGAGATTGTGCAGTCCGCGGATGTTGCTGTCGAGGATGCTGGCGAAGGTATTCTCGGAAGGAATGCCGCCGAAATGCAGAATGCCGTCGCATCCTTCCACCATCCGCATGACCCGATCAGCATCCGCCAGATTACAGGGAAAAGCCTCCTCGTTGGCGCGGACTCCTCCGAGATCGGCAATATCGGAGATGCGGATGACCTCCGCCAAGTGGCCGAGCCTCTGGCGCATGGCTCTGCCCATGTTGCCGGCCGCCCCGGTAATCAGAAGCCGTTTCATCCCAATTCCTCCCTCGATTGCGGCGGCAATTTAGAGGCCTTCCGGAACATTCGTCAACTTGTAATATGACAACGGGCCTGAAATACGATGCCGAGGCGAAGAGGACGAGTCAATCGGATGAAGATCGCGCAAATTCCGTTCTGTTCTTCAAGCATATATTGACGACAAGCTCTGTTTAGGTCTTCATACAAGGCCGCAGCTCATGTGACGTCATACCCGAAAATGAGCGCTCAAATGGAGGAACCCCTATGAAATGGATGAGGCATGTGGCTCTTGCCACAGCGCTAACGTTATCCGCGCCCGCCGGCGTGTGGGCGGATACGCCACCCGACCAGCTTGTGGTCGGCTTGAGCATGAACAATATCCTGACGCTGGACCCGGCGGCGATTTCGGGACGCGAGGCGACCGGTGTCATCGCCAATCTCTACGACACGCTGGTCGAGCTCGACGCGGTGGACAAGACGAAGGTCAATCCGGGCCTTGCAAGTTCCTGGACCATTGCCGACGACGGCGCCGTCACCTTCACCCTCAGGGAAGGCGCGACGTTCACATCCGGCAATCCCGTGACGGCGGAAGATGTCGTCTGGTCGATCAAGCGCAACCTCAGCCTTGGTCTCGTCGGTGCGGGCGTATGGTCGTCCTTCGGCTACAAGGCCAACAATATCGATCAGTTCCTGAGCGCGAACGGCAACCAGATCACCATCAAGCCGGCCCAGCCCACCGATCCCCAGCTGACGCTTGCCATCTTCGGCAAGCCGGATGCGAGCGCCGTCATCGACAAGAAAACGGCGCTCAGCCATGAGACCAATGGCGATCAGGCTGCCGCCTGGCTGAAGATCAACGCCGCCGGCTCCGGCGCGTTCAGTCTGACGCGCTGGTCGTCGAACGAAATGCTGATCCTGACCCGTTTTGACGATTACTGGGGCGAAAAGCCGCAAATGAAGCGGGTGATCTACCGGCACATGCCGGAATCGCAGACCAAGCGGCTCATGCTTGAAAAGGGCGATGTCGATGTCGCGATCGGCTTGTCCGTGCCGGACATCGCGGCAATGAGCAAGAACCCGGAAGTCGAAGTTCAAAGAACGCCAAGCTCCGGCTTCTATTTCCTTGCCGTGAGCATGAAGGACGAGCGCTTCAAGAACCCGGATGTCCGCCTCGCGATCCGCCATCTGGTCGATTATGACGGCATCAACAAGGTGATCATGCCGAATTATGGCACGAAGCGCCTGCGTCCGGTCGCCGAAGGGGTTATCGGCAGCCTGCCCGATCCGGATTACAAGGTCGATGTGGCCAAGGCCAAGGAGCTCCTTGCCAAGGCTGGGTATCCCGATGGCTTTTCGGTCAGGCTTCTGACGCTCAACGAACCGCCCTTCGCCGATACGGCCACGGCGATCCAGGCGACGCTCGCCCAGGCCGGCATCAAGGCGGAAATCGTGCAGGGCGCCGGCGACCAGATCTATGGTCCGATGCGCGAGCGCAAGTTCGAGATGATCGTCGGCCGCGGCGGCGGTGGGCAGGAGCCGCACCCGCATTCGAACCTTCGCGCGCTCGTCATCAACCCGAACAATGCGGACGATGCCAAGCTGAGCGGCATCATCGGTTGGCGCACGTCCTTCTACGACGAGCAGTTGAACGACATGGCCGCAAAGGCGCTTGTCGAGCGTGATCACGACAAGCAGAAGGCGATGTATGAGGATATCCAGAAGCGCTACGAGGAACTCGTGCCTGCCCTGCAGCCGATCTCGGCGGTTGTCGACAGCGTCGTCTATCGTGCGGACGTCAAGGGTTATCAGAACCACTATGGCTGGACCGTCCGTCTGCGCAGCGTGTCCAAGCAGCGCTGACCGGAACCACTGAAAAGTCCTCCCAGGACGAAACGCCCGCAATCACGGTTGCGGGCGTTTTCATTTGCATCATCGCCGAGTGACACTGGAGCATGAAAAAGCCGGCAGGTCGGACCTGCCGGCTGGTGCTCCCAGGGGAGGGGGAGGGAGGACGCTTATTCAGCCGCCTGCGACCCGAGAGCGTTATCGCGATAAGGCTCACAAAGAGCCTCCAGCATCTTGACTTCTTCGGCCGTCAGATCGGTCAAGGGAGCGCGAACCGGGCCCGCATCGAAGCCCATCAGCCGGACACCGGCCTTGATGGCCGAGACTGCATAGCCCTTCTGGCGATTGCGGATTTCCATGAAGGGGTAGAAGAAATCGATCAAGATCCGGTTCGTGGCTGCCGTGTCGCCTGCGCGAAGCGCCTTGTAGAACCTCTGGGCAAGAGCGGGGACGAAGTTGAAGACGGCGGACGAATAGGTCGTCACCCCCGCACCCAGATAGGCATCGGCGAACAGTTCGGCCGTCGGCATGCCGCCGAGATAGGTGAGACGGTCGCCCATGACCGCCGTGATCTTGCGCACCAGCCCGATATCGCCCGAACCGTCCTTGAAGCCGACCAGATTGGGGCAGGCGTCGCAAAGGCGAGCCAGCGTCTCGGCTGTAAGGATCGAATTGTCGCGGTTATAGACCATGACGCCGATACCGACCGATTGGCAAACGGTCTTGATGTGCTGGTAAAGCCCTTCCTGGCTGGCATCCATCAGATAGTGCGGCAGCAGAAGCAGGCCGTCCGCTCCGGCCTTTTCGGCGGATTTCGCGATCGAAACGGCAATGCGCGTGCCATAGCCGCAGCCCGATACGATCGGCGTCTTGCCGGCGGAAGCCTTGGCCGCCGCAATGATGTCCGGGATTTCCCCCGGCTCCAGCGAAAAGAACTCACCCGTGCCGCCAGCGGCGAAGAGAACCGAGGCATCGAAGCCCGCAAGCCAGCCGACATGTTGCTCATAGGCCTTGCGGTTGAAGAGACCGTCCTTGCCGAAAGGGGTCACGGGGAAAGACAAGAGGCCGGCGCCGAGCGCACGCTTCAGTTCATTTGGATCCATAGACATGGGGTCCCTCCAGGTTGATCTGGCTGGAGGTTAGCGATTCATATTATGACAGTCAACACTTATAATATATCTTGGCAACAAGGCTCTCACGAGCGCCGTATCAAGGCCCGATATCGCTGCTGGCTGCCCTTCAAATGGGTCCGCATCGCATCCCGTGCGGTCGAATCATCGCCGTCCGCTATCGCGCGGGCGATAAGCGAATGCTCGCTCTGGATTTGCGACAGATAGTCCGGCGGCGAGATATCGACGTCTTCCTCCTGCAGGAGCGAGCGTGGAATCATCTGCTGTCCGATGGCTTCCAGGAGCTCCCGGAAGCGGGGGTTGTTGGTGGAGTCGGCGATTGCCAGATGGAAGGCGCGGTCGCTCTCCACCGTCGACGAGCCGGCCGCGATCTGTCGGTTCATCGTGTCGAGACACTCGAAGATCAGCTCCTGCTGCGCGGGCGAGGAACGGCTTGCGGCCAGGCCCGCCGCTTCGATCTCGATCGCGGCGCGCACCTCGAGCATTTCGATGATGGATGACACGCGATTGGAATCGACGCTGCGAAATCCCTTTTGCAGGCCGGCTTGGGGAGCCAGCACGAACACGCCGACGCCGTGCCGGACTTCGACGAGCCCGTCGGCGCGAAGGGACGCGATCGCTTCGCGGATGACCGTGCGGCTGACCTGATGTTGCTGCGTCAGCCCGCTCTCGCTCAAAAGCTTGTCCCCAGGCTTCAGATCACCTTTCGCGATCGCATTGCGCAAGCGCTGCCCGACAGTCTCGACAAGATTGCGTCCCCTGCGTTGAGGCGCTTCCAAGGTCGTGTGATCTGATCTTTTCAAAATGGGGTTGCTCCAGCCTTCGTGTTTGGCGTTCCTGCCACCTAAAGGCGTAGGATGATGTGCTTTTGTCAAGAAGTGGCCAACAAATTCGTTGACGCTCATGGCTTGCCTTATAGTATGAGAGCGGATACGAGATATGACAACATTATGGCTCATCGGGCTGCCGCCCGATCGTCAGCGAGGGTAGAATGCTCAAGAAAGTTCTGTTGACCGGTGCTGCGGGCGGTGTCGGACGTGCCATTCGTCCGATGCTTGGCGAGATCGCCGAGCAGGTCGTGATTTCGGATATCAGCGAGATTGCCGACATAGACCGGAAGGAAACCTTCGTCCGCTGTGATCTTGCAGATGCCGCGGGTGTTTCGAAGCTGGTTGAGGGCGTCGACGGCATCATCCATCTCGGCGGAGTTTCCGTCGAACGGAAATTCGACCTTATTCTCCAGGGCAATATCGTGGGCCTCTACAATCTTTACGAGGCAGCGCGTCATAACGGCATGCCGCGCATCGTCTTTGCGAGCTCCAACCATGTGGTCGGTTATTACCGGCGCGACGAGCGGCTCGACAATACGGTAGTTCCGAAGCCGGACTCTCTCTACGGCGCCTCCAAGGTCTTCGGCGAAGCGATCGCCAGCCTCTATTTCGAAAAATTCGGACAGGAGACCCTGTCCGTCCGGATCGGCTCGTGCTTCGAAAAGCCGGCCAATACCCGCATGCTGGCAACCTGGCTGAGCTATCGCGATTTCTTCTCTCTTTGCCAGCGTGCCTTCGCCGCACCGAGGATCGGCCACACGGTCGTCTACGGCGCATCGGCCAATGACGAGCAGTGGTGGGACAACCGCAATGCAGCCTTCCTGGGGTGGAAGCCGCAGGACAGCTCGGCGAAATGGCGCGTCGAGGTCGAAGCGGCTGCCGGCAAGGAAGATCCCACGGACCCGGCCGTGATCTATCAAGGAGGCGGCTTCGCCTCGGCCGGCCACCCCGACGACAACTGACCGGCCGGACTTCACCATTGCAGCGACGGATCAGATGCAGCCGTCCGGTGGTTCGAAGTCGCTTTGCGAATTTGGCGGAGATATCCCATCCGCCGCTGACAGGAGGAATTTTGTGAAGATCGTAGACGTCAATGTGAGGGTCTTTTCCCACACCACTCGCCGTCACCAGGACACGGCCGGCCATGCGCATCCCGGTCCGCCGCACAAGGTCAATCTGGCGCTGCTGACGATCGTCGATGACGATGGTGCGGAAGGCTATTGCTTTGCGCCGCCGGAAGTCGTCCGGCCGCACGTCATCGACAAGTTCGCGAAGAAGGTGCTGGTCGGGGAGGACCCGTTCGCGCGCGAAAGGCTGTGGCAGGATCTTGCCCATTGGCAGCGTGGCAGCGCCGCCCAGCTCACCGACCGTACTCTTGCGATCGTCGATTGCGCGCTGTGGGATCTTGCCGGCCGCAAGCTTAACATGCCCGTCCACAAGCTGATCGGCAGCTATCGCGAGAAGATTCCGGCCTATGGCTCGATCATGTGCGGCGACGAACTGGAAGGCGGCCTGGCAACGCCGGAGGACTACGGCCGTTTCGCCGAGAAACTGGTGAAACGCGGGTACAAGGGTATCAAGCTGCATACCTGGATGCCGCCGGTCTCCTGGGCGCCGAACGTCAAGATGGACCTGAAGGCCTGCGCGGCGGTTCGCGAAGCGGTGGGGCCGGACATCCATCTGATGATCGACGCCTTCCATTGGTATACCCGCACCGAAGCTCTGGAACTCGGCAAAGGGTTGGAAAAGCTCGGTTTCGACTGGATCGAGGAACCGATGGACGAGCAGAGTTCGGCATCCTATGCCTGGCTCGCAGAAAACCTCGATATCCCGGTCCTTGGCCCGGAAAGCGCCCACGGCAAGCATTTCAACCGTGCGGAATGGATCACCTCCAAGGCCTGCGACATCCTGCGGACCGGCGTACACGACGTGGGCGGAATCAGCCCGGCGATGAAGTGCATGCATCTGGCCGAGTCCTTCGGCATGAATTGCGAAATCCACGGCAACGGTGCGCCGAACCTGATCGTCGCGGCCTGCACCAAGAATGCCAAGTGGTATGAGCGCGGCCTGCTGCACCCGTTCCTCGAATATGACGACGGCTTCGAATACCTGAATGCGCTCGTCGATCCGATGGACGAGGAAGGCTTCGTCCACATCTCCGACAAACCGGGCCTGGGCGAAGACATCGACTTCGACTTCATCAACGCCAATCTCGTCGGCTGAAAAGCCGGCGAGAGCGATCAGGATCGGATTACGCGGTCGAGCCAGTCGATCGCGTAATCCTGCTGGTCCACCGGGAAGCAGTGGGCATCCGGCCAGAGCCGTGTTTCGATCCGATCGAAAGCGCCTGCCGTACTCCAGATGTCCTGGAGTTGGTGATAGGCGTTCGTGGCGACGAGCTCGGGAAAATGCCGGTCATGCCTGCCGCTGAAGATCAGGGCCGGCTTCGGCGCGGCGAGCCCGGCAAAATGCGGATAATCCAGTTTCCCGGCAATTGGCGGATGCAGCATGCAGAAAGCCGATTGACCGCGAAGCTGATTGTTGCCGGGCTGCATGAGGCCTTCAAGGGTTCCCATCCAGCCGCCGGCCACACAGGCCTTCACCTCGTCGGAAAGGGCGGCCGTCTGCCAGGCGCGCGATCCTCCCATGGAATAGCCGAAGCTTGCCACGCGGGTGGCGTCGACGCCGGGAAGCTGATGAAGCCAGGCCATGGCCTCCAGATCTTCGAGCAGGATGACCGAGGCGAGGGAGATGCCGAACTGCATGAGGTTTGCGGCCAACGCCTGCTGCGCCTCGTAACCGTTGCCCCTGCGGCTTCCCCAGCCGAGCGCATCGGCACTGAGAACGGTGTAGCCGCGCCGGGCAAGTTCATTGCCCACATGGCGCCCGCCATAGAGCTTCGTCGTCCATTGTTCGACGTCGGCGGCGATTTCGGCCTTCTCGCCGGGGCGGCGGATCATCTTCTCCTTTCCGATCGAGAAGAACGAGCCGTGGTCGTGCAGCAGAAGGGCGGCCGGTGTCGGAGCATCTGTCGCCGGACGCAAGAGATAGGCCTCCGTCGTCTCGCCGTTCGAGAAGCGCAGTTCGAGCTCCTGCCCGAGACAACCGTCCTCTGCCCATTCGCCGACGATCGAGGCGCTCGCAGGCGCGATCCGCTCGACACCTAAGGCTTCCCGCACCTTTTTCAGGGTGCGCTCTTTCCAAGCCGGAAAGCTCTCGACCGCAGGATCAAAATTCCAGGCAAAAGAGAGATTGTCGCGCAGCCTCACCGCAAGGCCGGCCATGTTTTCGCTGTCGATCATCGGTGGTGACGCAATCTGTCGAGCATCCGGTCGCGGCTGTTGCTCAGGTGGTCGCGCATGGCTGCCCGTGCGGCTTCGGCATCGCGGATCTCTATCGCACGCAGGACGGCATGATGCTCTTCGTTGACGCGCGCGAGATTTGCGGAGAACGTCGCGTCGCTGACAGTGTCGGGCTGAAGCCGCATGCGAGGCATCAGGGTTTCGCCGAGATAATTGAATATCCGGTAGAAATGCTCGTTCTGGCTGGCGGCCGCAACGGCGCAATGGAAATCGAAATCCGCTTGCGTGCTTCTGCTTGCCTGACGGATTGCGATATCCATCGCCTTGCAGGCGGCAGTCATGGCCTCGATGTCGGCCTGGGTGCGCCTCTCGGCTGCAAGTGCCGCGGCCTCCGATTCGATGCCGATGCGCAGCTCGAGCCCCTTGACCAGGTTTTCGACCACCATCAGGCTTTCGTCGCTCAGCCGGAACGGAGGCACGCCGGCGTCCTGTCGAACGAAGACGCCGATCCCATGATGGATGGAGACGAGACCGCTTGCCCTCAGATTGGCGATCGCCTCGCGAACCACCGTCCTGCTGACGCCCAATTCGTCGATCAGCGCCTTTTCGGTGGGGAGTTTCGATCCGCGCGGATATTCACCGAGCTTGATACGCTCGGCGATCATGCGCACCACCTGCGCGCTCAGCGTCTCCCGGCGGCTCCAGGTAGAGGATGACGAAACCGATCGTCCGGCTTGCGCTGTCATGGGGCACCTCCCTGCCGTCGCTGTCGGGATTTCAGACGGCGTGATCGTATTCCAGGCTAGCCTGGATCAGTTCCCGGGCATAGGGATCCTTGGCCTCGCCGGTCGCCAGCACGTCACGGCTCATCACCTCCACCAGGCGACCGTGCTGCATGACGGCAAGCCGCTCGCACATATGGTCGATCACGGCGAGATCATGCGAGACGAAGAGATAGGTGAGATTGCGCTTGGCGCGGAGGTCGGCAAGCAGGTTGAGCACTTCCGCCTGCACGGAGACGTCGAGCGCCGATGTCGGCTCGTCGAGGAGAAGGATTCGGGGTTCGAGGATAAGCGCACGGGCGATGGCGACACGCTGGCGCTGGCCGCCGGAAAGCTCATGCGGATAGCGCGACAGGAAGGCGGGATTGAGCCCTACATCGACCAGCGCCCGCTCCATGCGCTCCAGCTGCCGATCCATGCGGTGGATCCGCAGCGGCTCCTGCAGTGCGGTGCGGATCGACTGACGGGGATGGAGCGAACCGTAGGGATCCTGAAAGACCATCTGCACCATACGGCAATATTCTGCGAAGGGCATGTCCGTGACCGAACGCCCTTCGAGCGCGATATTGCCTTCCCACAGGTTCAAGAGGCGGGCGATACAGCGCAGGACGGTGGATTTGCCGGAACCGGATTCACCGACCAGCCCGAAGGATTCACCGGCTTCCACCGAAAAGCAGACATCGCCGAGAATGCGCCTCTTGGCGGAGCCGTAGCCGAGATCGATCGACAGGTTGCGGACGTCGATGGCGTTCATGCGCGCACCTCTTTGATGTCGCGGTTCGAAGCTTCCCGGTTCAGCACCGGAAGCGGCTTGCGGCTGCCGCCGATATGCGGCTGGGCGGCGAGAAGACCCTTTGTATAGGGATGGGTGCAGTTCTTCATGTCGCGGGCTGCCCGTTCCTCGACGACTTCCCCCGAGCGCATGACCAGCACGCGATCGCAGAAATTGCGCACGAGATTGAGGTCGTGGCTGATCATGATGAGGCCGATGCCCTTGTTGGTCACGAGCTCGTTCAGAATGTTCAGCACCTGCATGCGCACGGTGACGTCGAGCGCCGAAGTCGGTTCGTCGGCAATGATGATCTGCGGTTCCGGGATCAGCATCATCGCGATCATGATGCGCTGGCCCATCCCGCCGGATACCTCGTGCGGATAAAGGCCAAAGACCCGCTCCGGATCGCGGATCTTCACCGCTTCCAGCATCTCGAGCGTCTTCTGCCTGGCCGCATGGCCGGACGCCCTGGTATGGACGCGGTAGGCCTCGGCGATCTGGTCGCCGACCCGATGGACGGGATTGAGCGAGAATTTCGGGTCCTGAAGGATCATCGAGATGCGCCGTCCGCGGATCGCGAGCATCTGCCTTTCGCTGGCGGCGAGAAGATCGGTTCCGCCGAAATCCATGCGCGTCGCTTCGATCCTGGCGGTCGGCAGAAGTTTCAAAAGCGCGCGGCCGATGGTCGATTTGCCGGAGCCGGATTCGCCGACGATCCCGAGCCTTTCGCGGCCAAGATCGAACGACACACCTTCGACGACGGTGTTGTAGGTCTTGCCGCTGCGATAGCTGACCTTGAGGTTTTCGACCCGGAGAAGAGCTTCCTGAGTGTCCATGGAGAGATCCTAACGCTGTTTCGGGTCGAGCGCGTCGCGCAAGCCGTCGCCAAGCAGGTTGAAGGCAAGGCTGACGAGCAGGATGGCGCCGCCGGGGAAGGCGACCAGCCACCAGTTGTCCAGCATGTAGCGCCGGCCGGTCGCGATCATTGCACCCCATTCGGGAAGCGGCGGCTGGGCGCCGAGACCGAGGAAGCCGAGGCCCGCCGCCGTCAGGATGACGGTCGCCATGCTGAGCGTGACGCGGACGAGAACCGAGGGGAGGCACATCGGCATGATGGATTTCACGATGATGCGAAGCGAAGATGCGCCCTGCATGCGCGACGCCGATATGTAGTCTGCGCCGCGGAACGTAAGAGTTTCGGCGCGTGCCAGGCGCGCGATCGGCGGCCAGGTGGTGAGCCCGATGGCGATGATCGCGTTTTCAAGGCCGGCGCCGAGGGCGGCGACGAAGGCGAGCGACAGGATGAGGCTCGGAAACGACAGGAAGATATCCGTGATGCGCATCATGATCGTGTCGTACCAGCCGCCGAAATAGCCGGCGGTGGTTCCGACGATCAGGCCGATCGGCCCGACGATGACGGAGACGATGGTGATGATCGTCAGGCTGATGCGGGTACCGTAGATGATACGGCTCAGGATATCGCGGCCGAGCTCGTCGGTCCCGAACCAGTGCGCCGCACCTGGCGGCTGCAGCGTGTTGCCGAGATCGACGATGTTCGGATCGTAGGGAGCAATGAGCGGTGCCACGATCGCCGTCAATAGAAGAATGGTGATGACGACGAGGCCGAAACCGGAAGACGGGTTGCCGAGCAGTTCACGGATGACTGCAAACAGCCGGCGGAGCATCGAGTTTTGACCGGAGCGAGAACCGTGCATGGCGGTGTCCTGCATATCGAGAGAATTTGCTGTCATGTCACCGCGTCCTCGGATCGAAGATCTTGTAAAGCGCGTCGGAGAGAAGGTTGAGCGCGATGAAGATGATGCCGACGAGAAGCACGCAGGTCATCACCGCATTCATGTCGCCGATCAGCATGTTGTTGGTGATGTACTGGCCGAAGCCTGGCCAGGAAAACACCGTCTCGATGAGGACGGCGCCCTCCAGCAGGCTTCCGTAGGCAAGCGCCACGATCGTCACGAGCTGCACGCGGATATTGGCGAAGGCGTGATGCCAGATCGTGCGCCCCTTGGAGAGGCCCTTCACGCGAGCGGTGGTGATATATTCCTGATTGAGTTGATCCAGCATGAAGCTGCGGGTCATGCGGGTGATGTAGGCCATCGACGAATAGCCGAGAATGCTGGCCGGCAGCAGCAGATGGTTGACTGCATCCCAAAAGACCTCCCAGTCACCGGCAAGCATGGAGTCGATCAGCAGGAAGCCGGTCGTATCC